>Ga0210402_10001785_pt1 | contig 21828 bp, 21 predicted proteins | sample IncBWC7MmetaG_FD_161055 | JGI IMG/M metagenome (GOLD analysis project Ga0210402, IMG submission 161055) | Forest soil microbial communities from Barre Woods Harvard Forest LTER site, Petersham, Massachusetts, United States - Inc-BW-C-7-M | ecosystem: Environmental > Terrestrial > Soil >... | reverse complement strand
CGGCGTCAGCCAGAGTTTCACCTTCAAGGGTGACTGGACGCCCGGCGCCCATGCTGTCGTGGTCAACTTCCTCAACGACGCATGGGGCGGATCGGCCGCCACCGACCGCAATCTCTATGTGAACGGCATCACCTACGACGGAACCGTTACCGGCCAGAGCGCAGTACTTGGTGTTACGGGTCCCCAGAACTTCAGCGTGACCGACAGCACGGCAATTCCCGTTGCGCCGCCTGTCACCTTCCCAACCGGCATACCCGCTGTTGACCCGACCACTTCGCCCGCACCTCCAACCGGATCCGCGACCGCACCGCCACCCGGGGCACCGGAGAACTATTCCATCGCGTGCTTCGATGCCTCAACTAACCAGCCCCTGAATCCAGACTGCCACGACTATAGCGGACCTGTCCCCGACCTCCAGTACGAGTACATCATTATCACCAGTGACAACCTGAACATCGCAACGCCGACGCCCAACTGGTTTATCCACTCGGGCGGCGGCGACGACGCGATCGCGGTCAGCAGCGGCACCAATGTATTGGACGGTGGCACCGGCTCGAATTTCCTGACCGGTGGCAGCGGGGCGGATACGTTCTTCGTGGACGATCGCGGTGCGCAGGCGGACATCTGGAGCACCCTGAACAACTTCCAGGCCGGCGATGCAGCGACGATCTGGGGCGTCACGCCGCAGGATTTCGGCCTCACCTGGGCGGATGGCCAGGGTGCCGCCGATTTCACTGGCCTGACGTTGCATGTCACGGCACCCGGTAGACCGATCGCATCGCTGACGCTGGCCGGCTATAGCCAGGCCGATCTGAGCAGCGGCCGCGTCTCGGTCCAGTTTGGCGCCGACCCGGCCAGCGGCAGCGCTTACATGTATGTGCACGGGAACAGTTGAACGCCGATGATCGTTGCCGACGGCGCGGGCGGATTCGCAACTCTGGCTGTGCTATGTTGGTGGCATCCGAGCCTACCTGGCAGGGCCTGATATCTTTTTGCCCACGCCATATCCTGGGCCGGGTGGGGCCGCGCGCGCGGCCGAACTTCGGGGTGCGCCGCCCGGTATCTGCGAGGATTCTGGCGTCGGAGTTGCACGGTTTCGCCAAAACCGCGGCGGCGGTATGCCAGACGGACATTGTGGCCGCCGCCGGTACCATCATCGTCCATCTGGCCGGCATGCATCGCAATCCGGTGTCGTGATCCTGCTGTCCACGCCGGACGAACTGCATGCGCATCTGCCCGCACAGCCCATAGTATGCGAGCCGATGGCTATTCTGCATGGACGCACGGCGAACCTGGACAGCCGTGATCTATAGGCGGTCGATACTGCGCTGACCGACAGGCTACTGATACCAGGCGCCGTTTCTGTTGACCCTTCCTGCTGCTCTTACATCGTCACGGCCGAACGAACGAGTGGCGATGGAAGGTCATTGGTTCAGGCAGCTGGCATGACTTGGCAGATCACGCTGCAGCCAAGTCTCGTTTATTAATCATAAGATTCTTTCTGCAATAAGCATGGTCGACGAAAGACGTGGCGCGGCGCTACGGCGGCAGACGAGTTATGCGGCGATTGAGACACCACACACACCGAACGGCGCCGGTCAGCCAGTCGGTCACCAGGCAGTTCTCAATCTAACGGCGGGCACGCGGACGCCATGGCCGCTCGACCATAAAGGCGCGTGCTTTGACGAATACGTTGAATGCGGACAGATACACGTGGATCGGTTCGAGCGGCGAGTCGTGGGCGGCTTCGACGAACTGGAGCGACACGACGGTGGGGACGAACCCGGCGGAGCATGTCCCGGGGACATGCACGCCGGTGATGATCGCGGGGCCAACCGATTCGACCATCGAGGTCATCACGGACGGCGGATCTGCGGCCAGCGTGGGGCTGACCGGCAATGTCAGCCTCGCGGGCAGCTACGCGATCGGCGGCGTGATGGCTGTCGGCAATATGGCAGTGGTCCCGAGCTCCGGCATTGGTGGCGCGACGACGACGCTGACCACGGGCGCGCTGATGCTGTCGAGCGGCGGCACGATCACGGCCGGGACAGTCGATGTGCTGGACGGCACGCTCTCGCTTGCCGACGCCACGACGCTCTCCACCACGGGATCGATCACGCTCGGCATCGCGAGTGGCGTCAACGTTCCGTACGCAGAGGGATACACTTTCACAAGCGAAGCGTCTGGTGCGATCAGCCTTGGGTCGGGTGCCACGCTTTCGACGGCAGGCGGCTTGTCGGTCAACTCGGGATCGCTGACCGACGCGGGCGGCGTGGTCAGCATCGGCAGCACGCTGACGGTCGGCACAGAGCAAACCTCCTGCCTGCCGAGCGCCTTTTCGGCAGACGGTCAGGTCACGGTCACCGCCGGCGGGACATTGACAGTCAACGGTGGCATCACCGCCTCCAACGGCAGTGTCTTCGCTGGCGGTGCCGGCTCGAAGCTGGTCGCGAGCAGCACGCTGACGGCGGCAGGTGACGGCCTCGCACCCATTGCTGGTTCTCCAGCCCGCAACTGCGTGGCCGCAGCGGATGGCGGCTTCGTGCAACTCGACGGGCTGGTCCTGAATGCCCCTCCGCCTGGGTTCAGCGATCCCGACTGTCCAGGCGTCTCCGTCGATGGCACCTCCAGGATTGAGATCGGCACGGCTGGCGGCACGGCGGCCGGTGTGATCACCATCGATGCCGGCAAGACCATCACGGTCAATACCACCACCTTCCTGTCCGGCAATCTCGTCGACAACGGCATTCTTGCCATCGCCAGCGGCACGTTGACCCAGATGATGGGCGGCGTCTCCGGCAACGGCATTGTCCAGATCGGCAAGAATGCGACGTGGGTGCTGAACGGCGATATCGACGCCACCGACACGATCGCCTTCCTGGACACCGGCGCGGCCCTGTCGATCGGCACCAGCTTCGGTTCCGCCGCTCCTTATGCTGTCAAGGCCACCATCACTGGCTTCCGGACCGGCGACAGCATCATCCTGGCGCAGCCGCTCAGCACCGCCACCCATACCGCCGGCATCGGTGCCAATCCCGGAACGCTGGTGCTGCGCCGGGGCACCAGCGTCGTCGAAACCCTGCGTCTCATCGGCGACTTCACCGGCAATAGTTTCTCCATCAGCCAAGCCAACGACAGTGGCGCCACCGTCAGTCTTCTGAACCAGCCGGCGCCCCATCCGATCGCGGCGCCGGGCACGCCTGACTTGCTGGCGGCGTCGGATAGTGGGGTATCCAACTCCGATAACCTCACCAACGTCAGCAGGCCCACCTTCACCGGCGTCGGCGAGACCGGCAACACCGTTACGCTGCACCATGGCAGCACCACGATCGGCACAGGCACAGTGACCAATGGTGCATGGTCAATCACCGCTACTGCCGCGCTGGCGGAAGGCGTCAACGCCATCACCGCCACGCAGAAGGACGCGGCCGGGGATGTCTCCGCATCGTCCCCCGCCCTGAATGTCCTGCTGGACAGCAAGCCGCCAGTGGTAATGGCGGTGGCATCGTCGCCCTCGAATGCGATCCTGGGTGCCGGCATGCATGTATCCCTGGGCCTCGGCCTCAGCGAGCCGGTGACGATCGCCGGCGGCACGCCCACACTGACGCTGAACAACGGCGGGACCGCCACATTCGCATTCGGTTCAGGCACCAGCGCACTGATGTTCGACTACACCGTCGCAGGCGGTCAGGACGTTCCGGATTTGGCGATAACGGGCGTCAGCCTGAACGGCGCGACGGTGACGGACCAGGCCGGCAATGCGGCGAATCTGGCCGGAGCGGCCGTCAATCCGGCAGGCACGTTGGCGACCGAGCCCAGCGCCATCGCCGCCTTCGACACCACCGCCGGCCAGCCCGTCGGTGTGGCAGGCGAGGCCTATACCGGGCCTGTCGCCGATCTGCAGAGCGAATACATCAATATCACGAGCGACAACCTGAGCGTCGCGACGGGCACGCCCAACTGGTTCATCCATTCCGGCAGCGGCGACGACGCAATCGCGGTCAGCGGCGGCATCAACGTACTGGACGGTGGCACTGGCTCGAATTTCCTGACCGGCGGCAACCGGACGGATACGTTCTTCGTGGATGACCGCGTGGCCACCGCGGACATCTGGAGCACGGTGGTCGGTTTCCATGCCGGTGATGCAGCAACGATCTGGGGCGTCACGCCGCAGGATTTCGGTCTCGCCTGGGTGGATGGCCAAGGAGCGGCCGGTTTCACCGGCCTGACATTGCATGCCACGGAGGCCGGCAAGCCGACGGCATCGCTGACGCTGGCCGGCTATAGCCATGCCGATCTGGGCAATGGCCGCCTCTCGGTCCTGTTCGGCGCCGACCCGGCCAGCGGCAGCGCTTACATGTATGTGCACGGGAACAGTTGACACCCGCTACCTTCCGGCAAGGTTCCTGAAGTCCGACCCGCGATCAAGCCGCCCGCCGGCCCGAGAGCGCGCCCGGAAGCCGGGTGATCGCCTGGTCGATCAGATGGGAATCCGCATCGGCCGACAGACCCTCGGCAATCACCTGTCGCGCGGCCACGGTGGCAACCTCCACGGCGGTCAGACGCACCTCGTCCACCGCGGCCTTCTCGGCGGCGGCGATGCGGTCCAGCGCCATCTGTTCGCGCCGGCGCGCCGAGGCCTCGGCTTCGGCGGCGGCGGCCGCGGCGAGCCGGCCGGCTTCCGTCTTCGCGCCGTCGATCAGCGCCTGCGCGTCACGCAACGCCTCGGCCCGGTGCGCCTCGGCGTCGCGCAGCATCGCCTCGGCTTCCTGGCGCAGCCGTGCGGCCTCGTCCAGTTCGGTGCGGACCTTCGCCGCGCGGTCGTCCAACATCTGAGCCAGCGCCGCCCACAGCTTGCGCCCGAACGCGACGAAGAACAGCACGAACGCGATCAGCACCCAGTTGCGCGGTTCGGCGAAGAAGCTTGCCTCGTGCATCGCCGGGCGCCCCTCAGCTGATCCGGCGTGCGGCCAGAGCCGCGCCGACCGCGCCATCCAGGCGCTGCTGGTCCGCCGGCGAACCCGTCAGGCGCGCGATCACCGTGGCCGCAGTCTCCGTCGCCACCTCACGCAGTGCACGCATCGCTGCCGCCCGCGCCGCGCCGATCTGCGCCTCGGCGTCCTGCAACTGCTTCTCCAGCCGCTCGTTCAACGTCGCGATCCGTGCCGCCGCCTCGCCCTTCGCGGCATCGAGCGCGGCGTTGATCGCAGCCTGCGCCTCGGCCCGGGCGCGCGCCGTCGCCTCGGCCACCTCCTGCGCCGCACTGTCCGCGCGGGTCTTGGAGGCGCGGGCGGTCTCCAGGTCCGCGGCAATGTGCCGGGCGCGCTCCTCGATGACCTCGCCGACCAGCGGCAGGCCAACCCGCGACAGCAGCAGGTAGAGCGCCACGAAGATGATCGCGCCCCACACCACCTGGCTGGTGGTCAGCGGGTTGGCGAAGTCGAGCTGCGGCATCCCCTCCGCCCACGCGGTGGCGGGCGCCAGCAGCAGCGCGGCAAGCAGCGCCAGACGAGCCGGCATCAGACGAACAGGATGATGAACGCGATCACCAGCGCATACAGCGCCACCGCCTCGGTCAGCGCGAAGCCCAGGATGGCGAGGCCGAACACGCGCTCGCGCGCCGCCGGGTTCCGCGCCACGCTGGTGACTAATGCCGCGAAGATGTAGCCGATGCCGACGCCGACACCGGACAGCGCGATGACAGCAATGCCGGCGCCGATCGCCTTTGCGGAAGCGAGATCCATGGTCCTGGTTCCTTTTGGTTAGTGCCGGTGTTTGGTCAGTGCAGGTGCACAGCGTCGTGCAGATAGATGCAGGTGAGGACTGCAAACACATAGGCCTGCAGCACCGCCACCAGGAATTCGAAGCCGATCAGCGCCACGTTCACGGCGAGCGAGAATCCCGCCGGGATCAGGAAGATGATGCCCGCACCGCCCAGCATCACCACAAAAGCGCCGAACACCTCCAGCATCACGTGTCCCGCCATCATGTTGGCGAATAGCCGGACCGACAGCGAGATCAGCCGCGACACATATGAAAGGACCTCGATCGGCACCAGCAGCGGCATCAGCGCCAGCGGCACGCCCTGCGGGACGAAGTAGCTGAAGAAATGCCAGCCATGGATGCGCAGGCCCACGAACGTCACCAGCCCGACGACGAACACGGTCAGCGCCAGCGTGACGGCGATATGGCTGGTGAAGGTGAAGAAGTACGGAAAAACCCCGAGCAGATTGCCGAACAGGATGAAGAAGAACAGCGTGAAGACGAACGGGAAGTAAGCACGCCCTTCGGGACCGATCGTTTCGGTGCACATCCCGAGCACGGTTTCGTAGGCCATCTCGGCGGCCGATTGCAGTCGCCCCGGTACCATCGCGCGGGGCCGCATGCCGACCCAAAGCAGGCCGAAGGTGAGTGCGCCTGCGACGACCATCATCAGGTTGGCCTGGGTGAAGTTCACCGAGGCGCCGATGTGGCCAAGCGCGGGTTCCAGCTTGAACTGGCCCAGCGCGTCGATCGATCCTCCGGCGGCCACTTATCGTCCCCTGTGCTGTGTCGTCGGTCGTGGCGCGAACATGCGCCAGACATTGAGAATACCAGCCGCGCCACCCAGCAGGACGAACACCGCGGTCAGGATGGGGCGCGTGCCGAACCAGTAATCCAGCCCGTAACCGATGGCGACCGCCACCACCAGCGCCGAGACCAGCTCGATCCCAACCCGCAGGCCGATCCCCCAGGGACTCATCCCGCCCATGTCGCCGGACCTCGCGCCCGACGCGGGCTGTGGGGTGTCGAGCCCCTGCCTGCTGCGGGCGGCTTTGAGCCTCTCCTCGAAGGAGGGCCCTTCGTCGCCCGGTTCCTCGCTCATGTCCGCTCCTGGCAGGACGTCCCGCCGGAAGGCGGGGGCTTGCTACAGGGGGGTCCGGACAGTGTCAAGAATGCAACCACCGCGCGGCGGCGGCATATCCGGCGCGTTGCGCGGGCGGAGCGGGGCGGCTGGCGGCCTCGTGCGCGATCATCGACGAGACCACGTCACGGCGGTCGGCTTTCATGGCGGCGTCGATCAGCATCTGGAAGAACATGTCGCGCTGCGCGTTGCTGCCGCCCAATAGGCGGATCTGCGCCTGGCGCGGCGCCAGCAGATCGACCACCCGAGCGTGGTCGCCGCGCCGGTGCGCCTGGGCAGCCTCGCAGACCGGAATGACCACGTCGGCGATCGCCGGCGCGGTCCACACCGATGGGTCGGCGGCGAGTTCGCGCAGCGCGGCGACGAAGCGGGCCGCCGCCGTATCGCGCCCGGTCGCGACCAGCGCCAGCATCAGGTGCGGCACCATCAGCAGATGCCCCGCCTCGCCGATACGGGCCTCGGCCTTGTCCGCCAGTTCCTGCCAGCGGTCGCCGACATCGAGCCCGAGTTGTTCCAGCCGCCACAGCAGTGCCGCGGCGTTCTGCAGATCGACATAATGGTCGGGCGTCGCCTTGGTCATCGGATCGTCGAAGTTGCGGATGTCCTGGTCGTAGCTCGCCATCACGGCGTCCACCTCGCCGAGGTCGAGGCGCAGCAGGGCGCGGTGCCACCAGAGGTGATGGATCAGGTTGTTGCCCAGCGACCAGTGCGGCACTTGGCTGCCGAGCCAGTCGCTGCCCTCGCGCGCCCGGCAGTCGGTGTCCATGATGTGCGCCTTGACGTGATGCGCGAAGTAGTTGGTCGGGTCGCGTTCCAATGCGGCATCGATCGCGCGTTCGGCGGGTTTGGTGTCGCCGACTTCCTCGTGGGCGAACGCCCAGATGGTCTGGGCGCAATCGTAGCCGGGAAGATCGGCGGACCAGCGTGGCGTGACACGATCGACCTGTTCCAGGATCGGCTGGGTCTGCCCATGCCGGAACCAGATCGTATCGGAGATGCGGTAAGCCAGCAGGTCGGTAGGCGAGTCGTCGAGGATCCGGCCCCAGATCTTGAAGGATTCGTCGAGCGATCCGCGGTGCCATGCATCGGCGGCGGCAAGGTGCATGCGTTCGCGCGTGGTGATGTTTGCCGCGCCAGCGTGTGCGGCGGCCAGCGTCGCGTCGATCTGCGGCCGATTGGCGGGGTTCGCCGCGATCAGCAGCAGATAGGCTTTCAGGCAATGGCCCATGACGAAGCCAGGGTCCGCGGCGATCGCGCGCCCGGCAAGCACCATGGTGTCGGCGTGGAATTTCAGGAAATGCTCGACCGAGCGGTCGAACGAGGTGACGGCCTCCGTGCTGTCGGTGGAGAGTGCGAGACCGCGTTCGTCCTGTCTCATGAGGTGGGTGCTCCCATGCCGATCCTGAGCCGGTTGCCGCCCTCGGCGCCAAGCGCGTTGCGCAATGCGGTGAGCAGCGCAACGATCGACGGTGCCGCGCGCGGCGGGCGGTTGGCGGTGCGGCGTGCCGGGGTCTGCAAGAGCCAGCGCACCGGGCGCATGTCCGGCGCGGTGCGCTGGAGCAAGTAATTGCCGTCGTCCGTGGTGATCGTAACGCCGCTGTCGTCCGCCACCACGCGCGCCCGTACGACCCAAAGTGCCAGGCAGTCGATCAGCAGTGCGCGCAGTTCAGCGTCTGTCATGATGGAATAAGTCTCCCCCTCCCCTTGCGGGAGGGGGTTGGGGGGAGGGGGCCAAGCGTTCGGAAACTGCGGCCATTCGGACCCCTCCCCCTACCCCCTCCCGCAAGGGGAGGACGCTGCGCTGCATTGCCAGACATCATCACCGTTACAGCATCGGTCCCGCGAACATCTCCTCGGCAATCCTGCGATGCTGCCATTTGCCGTCGGCGTTGCTGCCTTTCCACGTCCCGCTCTCCACCACCGCCTTCCCCCGCAGGATCGTCAGACTCGGCCACGCGTCCATCTTGCGGCCCTCCCACGGTGTGTAGTCCGCCTCGTGCAGGTCCTGCGCGCGGATCACCCGCTTGTCCGCCGGATCCAGCACGCAGATATCGGCATCCGACCCCGCCGCGAGCGCACCCTTCCGCGGATACAGCCCCATGATCTTCGCCGCATTGGTCGACACCAGATCGACATAGCGCGACAGCGAGTAACCGCGCCTTCCCACCATCTCGGTGTACATCAGCGCCACGCGCGGCTCGACGCCGGCATTGCCGCCGGTTGTGTCGTCGATGCGCAGGCCCTGCAGCTTCTTCGCCAGCGTGCAGCAGATCTCGTCGGTGGCCACGCAGTTGATGCATCCGTCCAACGTGCCCGCCCACAGCGCCGCCTGATCCTCGGCCGACTTCAGCGACGGATAGGTGTGATAGATCTGGCCGTTCGGTCGCTGGTAATCTTCCGACGTGTACAGCATGTACTGGTGCAACGACTCACCGTAGATCGGCACGCCGCGCGCGCGGGCTTCGCGGATCGCCGATACGCCGGATGCAGCCGATGTATGCATCATGTAGAGCGCCGCTCCAACCTTTTCGGCCAACCGGATCACGCGACGGAACGAGATATCCTCGCTCAGCGTGTTGTGCACCTCGGCCATGTTGGCAAATCCGGTCCGTCCCTCGCGGATCAGCTTGCCGTACATGTGCATCACGATGTCATTGTCCTCGGAATGGATCACGCCGAGGCCGCGGTTGGCGGCAAGCACCTGGAACACTTCCCAGATATCGCCGAAATCCACCATGCGTCCTTTGCGCGACGGCGTTATGTCGGTGGTGAAGATCTTCACGGTGGGGAAACCCGCCTGGATCGCCTCGGCAAGCTGACCCGTCAGTTCCACCGGCAGATCGCCCTCCACCATGATGTGCTGCGCGTAGTCGCAGGCGCAGTGGCCTTTCCAATCTTCCTCACGCTTCTCGATCGCATCCCGCACGTTGGCGCCCTGCGAGGCGCGGGTGAAATCGATCATCGTCGTTGTGCCGCCATGCAGCGCGGCGCGTCCCACCACGTCCGGCGGGTCGGTCAGACCCGCGCTGCCGTCCGGGTTGGGCAAATGCCATTTGCAATGCACGTGCGGGTCGATGCCGCCCGGCATGACGATCTTGCCGCGCGCATCGATCAGCCGCGCGCCTTCCGGCACCGGCAGGCTGCCGCTCGCGGCGACCGCGACGATGCGCTCGCCCGCGATCGCGATGTCAAACGCGCCGACGCCCTGCGGCGTGACCACGGTATCGCCGCGCACCACGAGATCGACCATCGCCGCTTCCTCCCCGTGTTCCAGGCGGCATGGTTCCGCGTCTGGGGCAATCCGGCAAGGGCGAGTTTGGGGGCAACGTTCACCGCGGAGGGGCAGAGGCCGCTGAGCAGACGAGTTCGCTGAGGTAACATATTCGCTGCCGCAGACCTTTTCACTCGCCTGCTCAGCGACCTCTGCGCCTCCGCGGTGAAATATTCTCAACTGTACCTCGAACACACAACGCTTGCGCGCCTCCCTCCCGGCGCGGATGCTCTGTCGCATGGACACGCATGAATTCGACGTTGTGGTGATCGGCGCCGGGATCGCCGGTTCCACCAGCGCGGCCGCGCTTGCTGCCGACCGCCGCGTGGCGCTGATTGAGGCGGAGGAGGCGCCCGGCTATCACAGCACCGGCCGCTCCGCCGCACTGTGGATCCTGAACTATGGGCCACCGGATGTGCGGCGGCTCACGGGACTTTCTCGTTCGTTCTTCGAATCTCCGCCTGACGGCTTCACAGAGCAACCATTGATGTCGCGCCGGCCGGTGGTGTTCCTCGCGCCGGAACCGCAGCGCGCGCAACTGGAGCAGATGCTGGCCGAGGGGCTGGGTCTGCGTGCGGTTTCGATCGACGCGGCGCGCGCGATGGCGCCGGCGCTGCGGCCCGACTATGCGGTCGCTGCCGCCATCGAGGAGGACGCGTTCGACATGGACGTGGCGGCGCTGCATCAGGGCTTCCTGCGCCAACTGCGCGCGCGCGGCGGCGTGCTGGCGCTGCGGCATCGCGCCGGGCGGATCGAGCGTCGCGAAGCGGCCTGGGACGTGCACACCAGCGCGGGCGACGTGTTCCGCGCGCCTGTGGTGGTGAACGCTGCGGGTGCGTGGGGCGACGAGGTGGCGAGCCTTGCCGGCGTCGCACCGCTGGGCCTGACGCCGTGCCGGCGGACCGGCGCGATCATCGATCCTCAGCCGTGGGCGGTGGACGGTTGGCCGCTGCTGAACGACGTCGGCCATACTTGGTATGTCCGGCCGGAGGCGCGGACGCGGCTGATGGTTTCTCCGGCGGACGAAACGCCGATGCAACCGCATGACGTGCAGCCCGACGAGCTGGACATCGCGATTGCAATCGACCGCATGCAGCAGGCGCTCGACATCGAGGTGCGGCGGGTGGAACGAAGCTGGGCAGGTCTGCGCACGTTCACGCCGGACCGCAGTCTCGCGTTTGGCTGGGACCGCGCCGCGGAGGGTTTCTTCTGGTGCGTCGGCCAGGGCGGCTACGGCATCCAGACCTCGCCCGCGGCGGGGAAATTGGTGGCGGATCTGATCAGCGGGCGCGACCCGGGTCGCGCGGCCGATATCGTGGCGACGATCGATCCGGCGCGGTTCAGCGGTGCGGCGAGCCGCTGACCGCGATCCGCCACGACCGAGGGAACGATGCTCAGGGAACCTGATCGAGAACCCGACCTTTGGTGCTCAGCAATTCCTCCGACACGTCCGGTCGATCGATCAGCAGGTTGGAGCCGGCGTAGATGAAGGCGCGATTCTCGGCGACCGACACCGCCTTCACCGATGAATCGCTGGTTATTCGCACCTGCACACGAGTGCATGATCGAAGCGATGGGATCACCGTGTCGGTGATCGTTTCCAGCCTAAGCTGCCACTTGTCGCCGTTGAACTCCGCCAGAGGGTCGTCGGCTCGTCCGTTGTCGCGGAACAGGGAGCCGGCGGGAACCGTCAGCTTCGCCAGAGGCTCGTCGACAGAGATTGACCGGCAGATCTCCAATGTGGAGGCATCGGCGAGCCCGTAGGCGAGCGCAAGAACGATCGTAAGCGCCGTCGCGCACCATCGGCGATCATGCCGAGGACGTAAGCCACGGGGTAGGCTGTCGCGCATATTGTTCCCTCACGTAATGTGAAACTGCCCCGCCTGCGGGGTTATGCGTCATGCTTGGACGCACAATCCCAACAGTGGGATTCACAACGGCGCTATTGAACGAAGCGCGCCGTATAGCCGTTCGAGGCGCCCGCCACAATTGCGTCCAGAACCAGGTTGGGAGTGCTCTGAGACACGTACACGCCGGCCACATCCGCGCCAGGACCGCTACCGTGCGCCAAGGTCCCCATCGTGTTAGGACTGCCGCTCCCGCCGCCATCGATTATGATATTGGCCGTGGCGCCTATGGCGGACGAGGTCTGGATGATCTGTATCACGGCAGGCGTTGTTCCACCGGCGCCGACTACATTGCTCAGGGTGACGTTCGCCTGCGCACCGATCGCGGAAGCGTGCAGGTTGTAGTTAACCATGCTGCCGTTACCCACCGTCAACGCCCCAGTTTGCGCATCGCCGGAGTCCAAGTTCATCACGATGGTGTTGCCGCTGGACTGGATAGTCTGCGTGAACGTCTTCGTTGCGGCGCCGCTTGCAAGGTTCGTAATGCTGTTATTATCGCCCGTAAGCGAAAGATTATGCGTGAACGATGTAACGCCGCCCGAGGCGGTATTGCTGACAGTGTTGAATGATCCGGTGATGCCGTAGTTGCCACCGCTGCCGTCGCTGCCTCCCTGGTTCAGTGCGACAGCGCCGGAGGCTGACACATCGTTGGTGACGAAGTTGCCGGTTCCGGCGATGGCCAGATTGTACTTCAGCGTGTTACCGTCGAGCGTGTCGGTGATCGTGTTGCTGCCACCACCAGTGACGGCGATCTGCACCGACGGATTGACCGGTGGCGTCGTCCTCGTTCCGATCTTGAGCGAGTGGGTGTTGTTGCCTCCGGCATACGATGCAGTCAAAGTCGCGGTGGTGGAAGTCGAATCCGCCGCCAAAGAGCCATTGAATGCGTTGGCCCCTCCCTGTTGATCGATGCTGATCGTATCCCAGGTTCCTTTGACCGGCAGTGTCGAACCGCCAGCTGAGGTCTTGCTGACCTGGTTGCTGGGATTCGCAGTATCCTGGGTGATCGACAGCGTCCTTACCGAGCCGGCGGTGCCGGCATCGATACTGATTTCATTGAAACTGACTGCCCACGCCGGGGCCGAAAGCCCCATCAGGACCGTTGCGCCGAGGAGTATCGATTTCATAACAATGCGTCCTTCTGTTGTCGAAATCCCGTGGGGCCGACGATTTTCGAAGGACAGCCGGTGGGTTGATGGCGGTGTCATACCCACCAGCCATCGTGGATGCCATTTTGGACGAGTTGAATTAGGGCGGAGCGGATCGCGGTGCGCAGCGCGAGTCCGACCGGCTCGTTGCCGCCGCCGCCAAGCTCCAGCTCAACGACGGATTCGCTGTAGATCTTGGCGATGTGGCCACCAACCTTCATCGACGTAATGGATTTGGTCACAGTGGTCTGGCCGATGACTTCGCCGGTCTGCACGGCGATAGCCCGCAGGCTGAATGTGACCAGGTCGGTGATGAGAGTGCCGCTGGCGCCGATGCCGGCGAAAGCGAGACCACCGCTCATATCCCGGGTAGCCCGATCGTAGGCCACCACCTGTCCGACCAGCAGTACCTCCGCCACACGGACCATGGTCAGCCGGCGCGGTGCGGCAGGCTGCTGGGCGGCAACGAGCTGGGCGGCAGGCTGCCGGACGCCACGGTGCCGGCCGGCAGGGCTCTGGGCGGCCTCGGTCGGAGCGGCGGCGGTCTGGGCCGGACCGTTCAGGGCCAAGGTCGCCAGTTGCCGCTCGCGGAGCAGTTCATCGATATGCTGGCGTTCGACCAGGAAGACGTAGCCTGTTCGCAATGAGCGGACGGCCTCGACCAGATACGGTGTGCAGTCCATCGGAACCGCCGTGCTGAGCTCCTGGGCCAGCAGAGTGGGCCGGCGCTGGCCGGTCGTGTCGATGCAGTTGTAGATGCCCACGGTCAGTGCCCGTGCCGGCGGCGGAGGCAGCGGGATTTCCTGCTCGGCGATCACGTCGGGTGTCGCCGACGCCAGCGGATCCTGCACGCAGCCGGCCAACGCCAGCAGAGCTGCTGCCAACAGTGATACGGTGATCGACTGGTGGCGCATGGGCACCGCATCAGTCACCGGTCGGCAGCGACAGGGAGGTTGAACCGGTCGGCGTGTTGATCGAGATGTTCAGCTGACCGTCCGCATTGACGTAGGTGACCGACACGGCCCCGGACTGGATGGTGCCGGCATCGCCGTCCTTGGAATTCGAGATCTTCAGTGCCACATCGCGCGCCACCAGCGAATTGAGCTGCGAGATGATGGCGTTGGCGAACTGCTGATTGGGATCCGGTGCTGCCGTGACCTTGGCCGCCGCCGCTGCCGAGGCGGCACGCTGGTCGCGCAGGCTCTTCTCGAATTGGGCAGACTGGAACGCTGCCGGGTTGTTGCCGCCGAAGCTGGGCGATTGCAGGATGTAAAGCTGATCGGTCGCGAATGCCGGCGTCGACAGGGCGCCGGAAAGCATTGCTGCGACCGCTAGCATGATGGCAAGGCGACTCCCAGGTCCGCGGTCCCGACGCGGGCGGAGCCCAGGAGCCGAAAATGCGCACGCGCCGGTATTCCGGTGCGGGAAGTGGGCGCCAGTTTGGCGCATCTTTGCCTCCGTCTATTTTCATGACGGTCTAGGGGCTTGCTACTGTCCCAGCCCACGGACAATCAGGTGTGGTCGAACAAGGCGGTCGTGCTGCCATCCACTGGAATGACCTGCTTCTGCTAACAGAACGGAATTGATATTTGATTTATTTTGATTGTGGAGTTGCCTTCGCAGCTTCCGTTCCGAAGCCTGCCCGTTTCGAGCCTTGTCATGGAAGGCTGGCATTTCGGACCTTGCGATCGGCGGGTAGAGCGAAGCTGGGCAGGTCCTGCGCAGGTTCACGGCGGAACGCAGTTTCGCTTTCAGCTGGGTCCACGCGGCGGAGGGATTCGTCTGTGGCGTCCGCCAGGGCGGCTTCGGTATCCAGTCCTCCCGGCGGCGGGGAAGCTGGTGGCGGATGAAGGTGCCTCGCGCCGCAGAGATCGTGCGGCCGGCGATGGCGTTAAGTTTTTAACACGGAGGAAACAGGGAGGACCACGGAGATCACGGAGAAGGATCTTATGCGCTTCGCGCGAAGCGCAATACTTGTCTTCTCAGTGCCCTCCGTGGTCCTCCCTGTTTTCTCCGTGTTAAAATTACGACAAAGCCAACCGCACGGACAATACGTTGAACGCAACACCGTCGCCTACAGCACAAACCGCCGCAGGCCATCCTTCAACATGATACTGCTGAATTTCAACAGCAGCCCGATACGGCAACCGCTCAGCCGCATATAGGTCATCATCTGCGCCTCATGCAGCGCCACGACATGCTCCACTGCCTTGATTTCCACGATAACAGACCGCTCGACGATCACATCCGCACGATAGCGACAGTCCATGCGCACCCCGTCATAGATCAGCGACAACGGTGCCTGCCGCACGATCGTCAGACCGTCGCGCACGAGTTCGTGGCAAAGGCACGCCTCGTACACCGACTCAAGAAGTCCCGGCCCAATACAGCGGTGCACGCTGATCGCCAACCCGATGATGCGCCTGGTCACGGCGTCCCCATGCGCAAGACGATGCGTGTGTTTTTCGCTCATTCGATGATAGTCGGGGCGTCTGGCTAGCGACCCCTCAACGACGGGTCACAGGCTTGCACGCCCGAAAGCCCACGCCTAAGCAATCGCAGAGCGCCTCGGGAGACCGACATGGACCAGCCCCTGCCCACCGATCCGCACGCCGAAATTCGCCAGGAAGTCGCGAAACTCTGCGCCCGCTTCCCCGGCGAATACTGGCGCAGGCTGGACCAAAAGCGGGAATACCCGACCGAGTTCGTCCACGCCCTCACCGAAGCCGGCTATCTGGCTGCGCTGATCCCGGAGGAGTATGGCGGCGCCGGCCTGCCGCTCTCCGCCGCCGCGGCGATCCTCGAGACGATCCATGCCGAGGGCTGCAATGGGGCCGCCTGCCACGCCCAGATGTACATCATGGGCACGATTCTGCGGCACGGTTCGCCCAGACAGAAGCAGGATTACCTGCCAAAGATCGCCACCGGCGACCTGCGCCTGCAGGCGTTCGGCGTTACCGAGCCGACCAGCGGCACCGACACGACCTCGCTGCGCACCTTCGCCAAACGCGAGGGCGACCATTATGTGGTGAACGGCCAGAAGGTGTGGACCAGCCGCGCCGAGCACTCCGATCTGATGCTGCTGCTCGCGCGCACGACGCCGCGGGATCAGGCGAAGAAGCGCACCGACGGACTTTCCACCTTCATCGTCGATATGCGCGAAACCGTTGGCCACGGCATGACCATCCGGCCGATCCGCACGATGATGAATCACAATTCGACCGAGATATTCTTCGACAACATGATCGTGCCGGCCGAGAACCTTGTCGGCGAGGAGGGCAGGGGGTTCCGCTACATCATCGACGGCATGAACGCCGAACGCCTGCTGATCGCGGCGGAAAGCATCGGTGATGCCAAGTGGTTCCTGAAGAAGGCCACCGACTATGCGCGTGACCGCGTCGTGTTCGGGCGGCCGATCGGGCAGAACCAGGGCATCCAGTTTCCGCTCGCCCGCGCCTACGCGCAGATGCGCGCCGCCGAACTGATGATCCGCGAGGGCTGCACGAAGTTCGAGGCCGGCCTCACGCCGGGCGAGGAAGCCAACATGGCCAAGCTGCTCGGTGCGGACGCGGCGTGGGCAGCGGCCGAAGCCTGTCTGCAGACGCATGGCGGGTTCGGCTTCGCGGAGGAATACGACGTGGAGCGCAAATTCCGGGAAACGCGGCTGTATCAGGTGGCGCCGATCAGCACCAACCTCATTCTTTCGTACATCGCCGAACACGTGCTCGGTTTGCCGCGCAGCTATTGATCGGCCGCCGGCCTGGTAGCATCGGTCAGCCAAGATAGTACCGAAGCACCACCGTACGCATGACCACCGCCAGCGTGACCACCGGAAATGCTGCGACCGCGGCCGTTAGCGCGCAATGGACCGGCGCCAGCCGTGGGCTGCCCAGCGCGGGCAATAACGCTGCGCCACCCGCCAGCGCGAGAGGCAGGAGATATCGGCCCTGCACACCCTCCACGACGGCGTTGCCCGGCAAACTCCAGGTCAGATAGGCGGCAGCAAACAATCCGGTGGCCGCAAGCAGCAAACCCGCTGCAATCGTCAGGCGGCTACCGACGCTGGTCCGCATGGGTCCGGATCGCAGCATCGTCGCCATGGCGGCGACCGCCAGCATCACGCGCGCGGCCGCGTGGTAGGCCTGCGGCAACGCAGTATCGAGCCAGCCAAGCTGGCCGACGAACTCGACAACATAGTTCCGCCAATTATGTGCCAACGTCTGCCTTACGACATCCGCCATCAGCAGCGGGGCGTCACGGATATGCGCCATCTGCGCCGCGGGATTGGCGCCGGCAACCTCGCCGGTATCGGCCAGCGCCAAGGCCGCGGCGATAGAAGACCAACTCGTCACGCATGCCACGATGACGGCCGCCGCCAGAATCCTCCATCGCAGCCGCACTTTCGCGAGCGCGAGCGGCATTACCGCCAGCGCGCCATAAGTTGGGCGTGCCGTTGCCACCAAGGCGAGCGTCACGACAAGCGCCGCCAGCGCGGGACCATTCCGCCCGCCCGGCCCGCGCAGGATACGCATCAGCAGTGCCCCGGCCAGCGCGCTGCACGCCAGGAGCAACGCATCCTGCGATGACGACGCAATGAGCGACAGCGTCATGGGCAAGGTCAGGACGGCGAAAATCCACGCAGCGGCGCCACCAGCGCAGGCGATTGCGACGACGCCGATTGCCACCGCGGCAACACCGGTCAGGAGGCGTGACACCATGAGGGTTTGCACGACGCTCATACGCGCCGCTTGTCCGACCAGCACGCCAACCGCCGCTGGCGCATAGAACAACGGCGGGTAGATCGCGGTGTTCGGAAAGCTGGCCATGCTACGGGTGCCCGACCAATCGACGCGCGGTTCCCAGTTTGCTCGCGTTGCGCGCGCATTGGGATGCGACATCATCGCAACGAACGGGGCGGCTGCCGTCAGCACGGCCGGATCGACCGGACCGCCGGCCGTTGTTTGCGATGATCCGTCTGCCCGCGTGACGGAATACCGGGTGCCAATCAGCCGGCCATCCGCCACCTGCGCTGCCCGCAGGAAATGCGCCGGCTCGTCCGGGTTCTGAAACGGCGGCATGTTGATGGCAAGAAACGCCGTCGCCAACAACCCGTACAGAGCGAACGCCGCCGCCAGCCATCGCGCCGTCGCGGGGCCAGGACAGGATCGCGCGTCAAGCTCGGGTTGTGCGTGGCTTCCGATTTGATGAAGCGATCGGCGAAACATGTCGTTCTCATGTACGGCAACCTGCTGCTCTGGGCTTGCTCTCGCCCGCAGCGGATGGCGACGGTTGCATGCGGCCTGACGGCATGCTTACTCCCGCTCGGGATGGTGCATCACTCCCCTATAGCAGCGACCCGATGACCCAGTCGCTCCCGTTGTCCGATCTGCTTGTCGTCTCGCTGGAGCAGGCGGTGGCCGCGCCCTATTGCAGTTCGCGCCTGGCCGATGCCGGCGCGCGCGTGATCAAGATCGAGCGTGCCGAGGGCGACTTCGCGCGCGGCTACGACACGGCGGCGAACGGGCTTTCCAGCTATTTCGTCTGGCTCAATCGCGGCAAGCAGAGCCTTGTGGCGGACATCAAACGCGCCGAGGACGCCACCCTGCTGCACCGTATCCTGGCGCGTGCCGACGTGTTCATCCAGAACCTCGCGCCCGGCGCCGCCGCACGCGCCGGCTTCGGCTCGGACGCGTTGCGTGAGCGGCATCCACGGCTGATCACCGTGGACATCTCGGGCTACGGCGATGCGGGCGAATACGCGACGATGAAGGCGTACGACCTGCTGGTGCAGGCGGAGTCGGGGCTGGCGATGATCACCGGCCATCCCGCCGGGCCGGGCCGCGTCGGGGTCTCCGCCTGCGACATCGCCTGCGGAATGGCCGCGCATGCCGGCGTGCTGGAGGCACTGATCGAGCGCGGCATCACCGGGCGTGGCAAGGGCCTGAAGGTCAGCCTGTTCGACGGCATGGCGGATTGGATGAACGTGCCGCTGCTGTTCTACGAGGGCACCGGCAAGGCCCCTGAACGGCTTGGCCTCGCGCATCCCTCGATCTGCCCGTATGGCGCGTTCGCGACATCCGACGGGGCGCTGGTGCTGATCGCGATCCAGAACGAACGCGAATGGGCCGAGTTTTGCGCACGCTTCCTGGACGATGCGGATCTGCCGCGGCGTGCCGGCTTCGCGACGAACGTCGAGCGCGTCGCCAACCGACCGATGGTCGATGCGCATATTGCCGCGGCCTTTGCCCGGCTGACCGGGGGCGCGGCTGCCGCGAAGCTCCGCGCCGCCAATACGGCGTATGGCTTCGTCAACGATGTCGCGGCGCTCGCGCGCCATCCCGCGCTTCGCCGTGCGACCGTTCAGACGCCGAACGGCGAAGTGGCCATTGCCGCGCCACCGGTGCTGTTCAGCGACGGCGCGCGGCGGCTGGGGCCGGTACCTGCGATCGGCGAGCATTCGGCTGCTATCCGCGACGAGTTTCCCGCCTGACGCTATCCCCCGATACGGCGCGGCGGTGGCTGATAGGCGAGCGCGACGGGTGAGGCCCGGTACGCCTCCAGGCTGCGCCCGGGCGGCGTCGCGCCTCCGACGGTCGGCAGCATGATCATCCGCGGCCCCTCGGCCGCGCCGGGCGGCTGGAGTCGCAGCACGCGCGCGAAGCCCGGCGGGGGCGTAGCCAGGGTGGCTCCCCAAGCCTGGGCCAGCGGCGATCCGAAGGCGCTGCTCGCCATATGCGATTCCTCCGGCAATACCGCCGCCACCTTGCGCTGGTAATCAGCGCCCAGATCGGGCGTCGCCGAGTGATAGTTCGCAGTGGCCCTGGTCCAGTCGCCAGTCTGCGCGTACAGCTCCTTGAGGAACCGCGCGGCATAGGCGGCGTTGGCCTGCGGATCGAACGCCAGGTCCAGGCTGGGAAATGCGTCGGGGTGGTGCATCAGGTTGATCTGCATGCACCCGACGTCGATCGAGCGAACACCCCGCGCCTGCATGGTGCGCACCGCGGCGACCGCTTCGGCCTTGCTGTCATAGAAGAATCCCTGGCCCTCGGCATTGGCGGTCCATGGCCAGGGATTCCAGTCGCCGGTTACCGGATCGCGTCGGCCGCTCTCGACACGGCCGATCGCGGCCAGCAGATGCGGCGGTATTCCGCTGCCCCGTTCGGCCGCGCCGATACCCAGTCGGCAGAGCGGGCCCTGGGCACCGCCCGATGGCGAGATCGGCTCGGCTCGCAGAGGAGTGACCGCCAGCCCGAGAAGTATGAGAGCCGTGAGGCGGGGGCAGCGCATGGGTCGGATGATACGCGCCAAGCCTTAGCGGAGCGTTGCCAACGCCTACCCGCCTAACCAAGGGACCCCGAGGGCGGGCAATGCTGCGTTGCAAAATATCGCTTGCAGGCGAACGACCGACCGCCTAGATTGTGCATCGCAGCAATGCGGCCCCTGGTCGCGCTGTCTGCTTTCTTGGACGTTTCCTCCCTAAACTTGGCGGCGCCACAAGCGTCGCCATCTTTTTTGGTGGGGGCCGGCTCAACCTTCGGTCAATGTCCCCGCGCGGCCGGCCAGGCCGCTGATAAATCGGGTCATTGTGGCTTGAACCGCCGCGAAGTCCGGCAGGCGCTCGATGCGGCCTTCGTCCATATAGAGTTCGCGTGCGATCTCGATCTGCAGCGCGTGGACGCCTTCGCGCGGCCTGCCGTAGTGGCGGGTAATATAGCCGCCGGCATAAGGGTCATTGCGCCGCACCGGATGGCCCAGCCTGGACAGCAGTTCCTCGACCATCCGCGCTGTGCGGGGTGCGCACGCAGTTCCATGCGCGTCGCCGAGCACGAATGTGGCCGGCTTTCCCCCGGGCCGGACGGTGTGGCCGTGCGACGGCATCGAATGGCAGTCGATGAGAAGGCAGACGCCGAATTCGGCCCGAGTCGCGGCGATCAGTGCAGCGAGCATGTCATGGAATGGCTGCCAGCACGTGCGGATCCGCCGTTCTGCTTCGGCGAACGACAGTTTGCCGCGGTAGATCGTCTCGCCTGACGCAACGATTCGGGCGATTGTGCCCAGGCCGGCGCCGACCCGTGCGCTGGTGGTGTTCACCCACGGCGGCAGCGCATCGGCGAACATGGCCGGATCGAGTTCCCACGGCTCCCGATTGGCGTCGCAGTATGCGCGCGGGAAGGTGGCCGCGAGCAGCGGCGCGCCATGCTCGGGTGCCGCGGCGAACAACTCATCGACAAAGCTGTCCTCGCTGCGGCGCAGACCGAGCGGGTCGAGGCGGGTAGCCGCGAGGAAATCGTCGGGGTAGGTCCGTCCCGAGTGCGGCGAAGCGAAGATGACCGGTATGGTCTGAAGTGCCGGCTGCAGCACTACGACGGCTGGCTGAGCAGCTATTGACGAGGCAACCGGAACATCCATTCCCTTATTGAAGCCGTCATGGCGTCCGCTGTCACGAGCCAAGCTTGCCTGTAGCGCCAATGAAGCGTTAGAAGCCCGGTACGCGGCGACGGATGGGCGCGTAGCTCAGCGGGAGAGCACCGCCTTGACATGGCGGGGGCCACAGGTTCAATCCCTGTCGCGCCCACCATCCGTTCAACGACTTAGCCT
>Ga0210402_10001784_pt1 | contig 21841 bp, 20 predicted proteins | sample IncBWC7MmetaG_FD_161055 | JGI IMG/M metagenome (GOLD analysis project Ga0210402, IMG submission 161055) | Forest soil microbial communities from Barre Woods Harvard Forest LTER site, Petersham, Massachusetts, United States - Inc-BW-C-7-M | ecosystem: Environmental > Terrestrial > Soil >... | reverse complement strand
CTCTACGAGAGGCTAAAGAGCGACGGGATCTTTTCACGGCGGTATTTCTATCCATTAATTTCGGACTTCCCCATGTACCGTGGACTGCCATCAGCCCAGCGTTGCACCCTGCCGATCGCCGCATCAATTTCCGATCGCGTTCTTTGTCTGCCCATCTATCCGGCGTTGCAGCCGGATGAGTTGAAGCGAGTGATAGACCTTATTAAGAATAATCTGAGATGAGTACACTGAGCCGCGACGCCGTGGTGGGCATGGGATTTGCGTCGGTTGGCGAGAACGTAAAGATTTCCGACCGCGCGTCATTTTACGGTGCATCACGTATTGCCCTGGGTGATTGCGTGCGAATTGACGATTTTTGCGTTCTCTCTGCTGGCCTGGGAGGCATTGCCATCGGTCACAATGTACATGTGGCCATTTATTCATCGATGATCGGCGCTGGCAAGATATCGCTTGCAGATTTCAGCAATATCTCCTCGAGAGTGTCCATATATTCAAGCAGTGACGACTTCTCGGGCGAAACGATGACAAATCCAACGGTTTCCGATGAGTTCAAGCGAGTTCTTAATGCCGATGTCCATATCGGTAGACACGTCATAGTTGGTTGTGGCAGCGTGATTTTGCCGGGTGTAACGCTGGAGGAAGGCGTCGCGGTGGGCGCATTGAGTCTTGTTCGAACGGATTGCGCGGCTTTCGGCGTCTACGCGGGAGTACCGGCCAAGCGTATCGGAGACCGTAAACGCACGCTGCTGGAGTTGGAGCGGCGGTTCATGCGCTCGATAGTGCGATCACCATGACTGCGTGTCGCTGAAATCGAACATCGCCGCCGGCTACGCCAGTCAGCTATGGACGGCGCTGATCGGCATCGTACTGATGCCTCTGTATTTGAAGTACATGGGCTCGGAGGCCTATGGCTTAATTGGCTTCTTCGTGATGCTGCAAGCTATTTTCGTCGTGCTGGATCTGGGCTTAACGCCCACCATTGCCAGGGAGGCAGCTCGTTACTATGGTGGAGCCCTTAAGGCGCTGGCCTTTCGCCAATTGTTTCGCTCGCTGACGGTGTTGTTTGTCTGCGTGGCGTTCGCAGCGGGCGGGGCATTGTTCGCTTTGGCGCCCTATATATCGGAGCACTGGCTGAAAATCCGGGACTTGCCATTAGCGGAAGTGCTGGGGGCCGTCCAAATTATGGCATTCAGTGTTGCGCTGCGCTGGATGGGCGGACTATTCCGCGGTGTGATATCGGGATCAGAAAGGCTCGTTTGGCTGAGCGGATTTAATGCCTCGATCGCGACTCTGCGCTTTGGTGGTGTCTTAGTCAGCATGTGGCTCTGGGGCTATACGCCACGCGTGTTTTTCTGGCACCAGTTCGCGGTGGCGGCTCTGGAATTGGGATGGCTCTCGTTAAAGTGCCAAGCCCTGATTCCAAGTCAGGCGAGCATTTCAGAACCGATCGGCTGGTCGTTCGCACCAATACGCCCGCTGCTCCGTTTCTCTCTGACGATCGCCTTCACTTCGTCAGTCTGGATCTTGCTGACGCAGTCTGACAAGCTGGTGTTGTCGGGGATCCTGCCTCTCGCGGACTACGGCTATTTCACCTTAGCCGTGTTAGTAGCGGGGGGTATCACCGTCATTACGGGGCCCGTTAGCACGGCTTTGCTGCCGCGCTTGGCCCGGCTGCACGCCGAAGGCAACCGTGACGAAGTTTTGCGACTCTACAATCAATCCGCACAACTAGTAAGTGTGATTGGCATGTCCTTGATGGTGACCCTCGCAGCCTGTAGCGAGTCTCTGCTATATGCCTGGACGGGAAGTCTGGAAGCCACCGAAGCAACTGCTCCTATCTTGAGGTTGTACGCCATTGGCAACGGATTGCTGACAATGAGTGCCTTTCCATTCTACCTCCAATACGCCCGAGGAAACCTTCGGTATCACTTGCTGGGCAACGTCTTCATGGTGTTGATTCTTGTTCCAGCCATCATCATCGCCGCAGAGCGCGGAGGCGCTATCGGCGCAGGTTGGGTGTGGTTGACATTGAACATGCTCTATCTATTCATCTGGGTCGCGTATGTCCACTTCAAATTAGAACCAGGCTTGCACGTGCCTTGGGTGAGGCGCAATGTTTTGCTAATTCTTGGACCGACGTTGTTGGTCGGGCTCGCATTGAGTATGTACCACCCGGCTCTTCAGAATCGCCTTGCCGAGCTATTTCACACCGGCATCTTCGCATTCCTCTGCCTGGCGACCGCTACTATTGCATCGCCTATTCTTCGTCACAGATTTCTGCAGGCTTGGCCGTTAAGGCGAGTTGGATCGGGCCAAGGTTGAGGCGAATGCGTTGTAAAGAACAACACGTTATAGACAACTCAGGGGGTGGTAGCCCCACGTTCTCGGTACGCCGCGTGCGCGGATCCCCATTTGATTACTTCAAGTCACCGGATTTCCCTATTCACCTTATGTGTTATTGGTGGCTTTTGTGGTTGGCAATTTCATGCACTGACCTGAATCAATTCACCACACCATCACCTGCCACGATGGCGCAGTACCTGCTACTCATTGCCTCGTTCTACATCGGTCACTTACTGGTCAAAATCTACCGACCGTTCAACGCGATGCAGTCCAAGCACTTCTACCGGCCGTTGCACTCGGATAGTGCCAGGGTGAAGGGCGCAATCCGCATCGCGGTGATTGGCTGCACGCTGATGCTGCTAATTAGCCTCAAGCTATCCGGTGCCTTCGACGCGAACTTTATAGACTACTTCGCCCTAGTTCGCGTCGGTCTCGCCAATGACAGCACGTCCACGGTAACCGGCATACATACTCTTGACATACTTACCAAGATCCTTGCCTTTCCGCTTTCCTACATGATGATCGTCACGATCTTGGGCGCGGAAATCAAGGCCTTTAAAATCCTTCTTGTAGTGTCCGTGATAAATTTGATCTGCTTCTCCTATCTCTGGCAGGTCAACTATCCATTTATTCACTGTTTTTGGCTTCTCATTTTCTACATCTTGCTTATTGGTCAGCGCAGGAACGCATTCAATAAGAAGATCATCATATCGCTGGCAGTGTTGTTTGTTGTCCTGCTCGCCTCCGCCGCAAATCGTGTTGGCGGTGACATCCTGGGAGGGTTCCAGAGGTACATTTTCGGTTATCACTTGCTTGGCTTCTCGTACTATGACTATCAGTACTCGGACCCCACCAGCATTCTACATTCACACACCTTCGGCCGATCATCGCTGGGATTTTTAGATCAGGCGCTAGAGCAATTCTTGAAGAGTATTGGCTCGACATATCGGTCGGCCAGTTTGGAGAACGCGGGGTTCAATGAAACAAATGTAGACTTAGGCGCTACCGATGTTCTGGAATTCAATGCGTTCGGAACCATACTCTTCGGCTTGTATCGCGACTTTAACGTCATAGGCATAGCTCTTGGCGGCTTGGTATACGGGGTGGTAGTGACCTTAGCGAGGTATAAAAGTGCGCAAAGCTGGATAAGCGGAGCATTGTTCTTGCTATTGGCGGCCGCCTGGATGATGGGAATGATGGTCGACCCGATCGAAGAAGCCTATTTCTGGTGGGTCATCGTTGCGCTCTACGTGTTCGGCGTATTCAATAGAGGCCTCAAGTGGTAATTAGCGCAACTATTCGATCGCAATGTAGCCCGGCTCCGCTCGACAATCTGACGCACAGTGAGTTCGCTCGAAAACGTCAGCGACACGCTGTCGGATTGACTACAAGGTCCAACTGCAGGTGAAGACTACTGAGACCCTTCAAATAATGCCCAAAGTCAGTGTTTGCATGATTTCATACAATCATGCTTCCTTCATCAGGCAGGCCATTGAAAGCATCCTAGACCAGAAGGTTGAGTTCTCGCTCGAACTGGTTATCGGCGACGACTGCAGTACGGACGATACTGCGGCAATCTGCCAGGAAATCGCGCAACGGGATTCCCGTGTGCGAGTACTGCCGCGTGAAAAAAACCTTGGCGTAATGCCCAACTTCACGCGAACTCTTTTGGCGTGTGAGGGGGAGTACATTGCAGTCTGCGAGGGTGACGACTATTGGACTGATCCGCTGAAATTGGAAAAGCAAATCGATTTTCTCGAAAGCCACCAAGACTACGCCGGGTCAACGCACCAGGCCCTGGTCATCAGCGACAACGGGTCCGTGCGCCAATTCGAGCAGAACGTCGCGGCGACGCTGGTCACGACAGACCTGATCGGCGGTCGACTCTTCCATATGGCATCGGTCGTGTTTAGGCAGCCCGTAGTGGACCTGTTTTGCAAAGCACCGTTGGTTCTGAGCTGCGATCGACTGCTGAATTTTTGTATCTCGTTCTTAGGAAAGATTCATTTCTCCGAGGAAGTCATGTGTGTCTACCGGCTGCACGGCGCGGGCTTGTCGTCCAATGCGACGGTCGAACAAATGAAGCTTGATTTGAACAGCATTCCATATCTCAAGCGTCTACAGCCGAGATTTCCAAAATACCGCTACCTGTCATATGTCTACGCCACGATCGGCCTGTGCCGTGCGGCCCGACGAGATCAGAAGCTGTATTTCCTCATGCTATCGTTTATCTACTCCTTCGCGAATTTCCCTAGGAACCTAACTGTCATCGGTTCACGCCTCTTTAGGTCTCGCGTTGGCAGGTGGTAGTCGCTGGCTTCACGTGGATTGCGGCGCAAAGTCGCGCGCCTTCAATATTGAGACGCGTCTTGTTTCGACGTTTGCAACGGTGCGCTGTAATGCGGATGCAGTTCAGAAGAAATGTACAAGTCCTTCGCGGAATTGCCGTGCTGTTGGTCGTGCTGTTGCATTTCGGGATCGCCGGCTTCACGAGCGGCTTCCTCGGGGTCGATGTATTCTGTAATCAGCGGCTACCTGATGGCGGTCATGTACGACCCATCAAAGAAGGCCGAGTTTTTCGCTAAGCGCGCACGACGCCTTCTGCAAAAGCGCACATGCGAACGTCGGTGAACGGAGTAACCTGGTGGCTTGGGGCGGAATCGAACGGATCGCAGATGCGGCCGTATGCATAGTCATGAAATGACGCTGGCTGCAGACACCTGCATCACCGGGACACCATTTCGTACTGGGTAAATTCGATTGCACTTGCTGCAGACGAGATGTTCAGGCTCGGACACCAATTCCTCGTTCATGCATGCCGGGCAGCGCAACAATTCCTGCAGGTCGACCCGACGGCGCCGTCCGCGAGTGATTTTTTGCAGCAGATTGAGAACAGCCCCTTGCACGCGATGACGCACACTTGATCCTAGAAGACTGGTGGCAAACTTAGGCGCCTCCGTCTCCTGCGCGAGCCAAGCGGCGTCAATCTCCGGGTTTACCACCACAAAGTTAATCTTTCCACGCCAGTAGTAGCGCACATGAAAGGCAAAGGGATGCCCCACGAACAGTTCCTTTATTACATACTTTTTTGCCCGATCCTCGTACAACTCAACGAGGTTGTGATCTACTACAGGCGCTGGTTTCTTGCGAATCACAAGCTGCCCGTCGCGTTGCGTGATCTCGAGATGATGATCCAGTAGAGGGTTGATGCGCTCGAAAAGCGCATCCGGCACCTCGATGTATCCGGCTTTGGCCACCCGCTGTAGCTCCGCAATGAATTGCTCTGGATCCGCAGAGTGCTCGAGGACATGTGAAGCAATAACGAAATCAAACGCCTTGTCGCGGAATGGCAATTGCTCGACAAACCCAAGAACGGTTGGTCGATCCACCTTGAGCGGTGCCCAGTTCCGCTCTCTTGTGTTTTCATATGCGTCCAGCAATACATCGGCGCGCGGATAGGGCTTACCGCCCGATCCGACCTCCAATACGAGCGCGTCCTTTGTCACTGGACAGTGAACTCGCCGCAGCGACCAAGCCACGCGCTCGAACCCAAGTGCCCGCAATAATCGCATCGCAGATGATTCTTGGCGTAGTACCATGCTGCAGTTTTCAATCTCCCGGTCCCCACCGACAGCGTGTCTTCCGGTCGGTTGTTTAGTATCCATTGATCATTCTCTCTAAGTTAAGTTTAGCGATCGCTCTTGGCTGCGGTTTCAGCTGGTTAACGCAACACATTGGCTGAATCGTTCTGCTGGCGTCTCGTAGTTTAGCGTTTTGTGTGGTCGCTCGTTGAGTTGGCGAGCCACAGCGTTCAGCTTGGCCTGGGAGTGAAGCGATAGGTCTGTTCCTTTCGGGAAGTACTGCCGGAGCAAGCCATTGGTATTCTCGTTCGTGCCGCGCTGCCAAGGGTTCTGCGGAGTCAACGCGGCGTCAGCGCGCGGCGCAACTCGTCCTGGAGGGTCTTTGGCGCGCGCCAACCGGTTCGCACGTAGGTGTCGCGGGTGTTCACCACCAACGATCCGCACAAGCGCTCAATATCGCCGCGCCTGCCGAGAATGCTGCCCGCCAGGCGCAGCAGCGCCACCGGCGCCGGCAAGAGGCGGGCCGGCCGCTCCATGAGCCGCGCGCACAACCGCAACAGTTCGGTGGTGGAAATCGTCTCCTCGTCGGCCACCACCAGCGGCTTGCCGACTGCACCGGGACCCGACAGACAAGTGATCACGCAATCGCAGAGATTCCACACGCTGATCAGGCTGCGCTGATTGTGGACGGCTCCCAAGGGCAACGGCGTTCCCTTGTCCAGCCATCGGATCATGCGCCCGAAGTTTCCCGGAGCCCCCGGGCCGTAGACCAGGGGCGGCCGGACAATGCAAAGCTCCAGCGTCGAGTCGACCGCCGCGTTCTCTGCCGCGCGCTCGGCATCCAGCTTGGACTGCGAGTAGAAGTCATGCGGAGCCGGCGGGCTCGACCCGTCGAAGGCTGAATTCCCCGAATCGGCACCGAGCACGCCGATTGAACTCAGCAGGATGAGCCGCCTCACACTCTGGGCTGCGGCGGCCGTCGTCAGCTCAGCTACCGCAGAGACGTTGACGGATCGGACGCGCCTGGCATCGGCCTCATCCCGGGGGGCGCCGCGATGTGCAATGGCGGCCAGGTGCACAATGGCGTCGACGCCCTGCAGCGCCTCGGGCCAGTGGGTTTGGATAATGTTGCCGACTTCGCAAATTTCCACCTTAGGTCCCATGTCGAAGACTGCCCCCCGGCGCACCAATGCGCGCACCGCATACCCGCGTGCGCGAAGCTCGGTGATCAGATGCCGTCCGACGAAACCCGTCGCGCCGGTGACAAGAACCAATGGTAGAGGTCCAGGGTTATTCAGAGGCGGTCCCCGCGGCACGCTGCAGAACTCTCAACGAGTCCGATGCCTGGCGAGTTCGTGAATAGGACGGAGCGGACTGTACGGCTGCCTCGGCAAGCCGGGCACGCAGTGCGCCATCGCGCGCCAAGGTCAACGCCGCATTCGCCAGCGCGGCCGCATCCATTGGCGCAACCACGATGCCGCAACCGCAGCGGTCAACGATATCCGAGCCGTCGCCGCTGGGAGCCGCATAGATTGTTGGCAGGCCCACGGCCATCGCCTCGAATATCTTCGACGGGATCACGCTCTCAAAGACCGGATCGGCCCGCAAATGCACCAGCGAGGCATCACACACCGACCAAAATCTCGGCATCGCCGCTTTCTCCTGACGCGGCGCGAACACCACGTTACCGAGCTTGCGCGTTCGAGCCTTCGATTCCAATTCTGATTCTGCCGCGCCGACCCCGACGAAAAAAAACGTCACCTCGCTCTCCCGCAAAAGTTCCGCCGCGTCGAGTACGTTCTCGAGCCCGTGCGCCAGTCCGAGGGTTCCGAGGTACCCGACCACGAAGCGGCCCTTGAGCCCAAATTCCGCTTCGATCGCCGCATCGCGCGTCATGCCGGGCCGAAATAGTTCGAGGTTGGCGCCGTTGATCACGACGTCGATCTTATCCGCACCGATGCCGCGCCGTATGAGATCGGTCTTGAATGCGGGGGTCAGCGCCAGGATTCTGGCCGAATGACGATACAGAAACAGCTCCAGCCTTTCGAGGGCCCGCAACGCGCGCGACGCGCCACCGAGCGCATTGGTGGCCGCGATGCTGGCGGGCCAGAGATCGCGGATCTCGAACACGTGCGGCACGCGTCGAAGCATGGCGTGTATTACGCCGGCAGTGGGCACGAACAGATGAGGGGAGGTGGAAATGATGACGTCCGGCCGCTTCTCGAACCATGCCGCTAGAGAGGCCGACACCATGTACGACAGGTAGTCGAGGGTGCGGCGCACGACGCCTTCGTTCGCGGTGATGTAGGTGACAATCCGAACGACGCGAATGCCGTCCAGCACCTCCACACTGCGCACGGCGTTGCGATAGCCGGGAAAGACTTTCCCTTCAGGGAAGTTCGGTGCGCTGCATAACACCGTCACAGCATGCCCGGCTGCCACCCACATCATGGCGCGTTCATAAACATGAGCCGCTGGCGCCGACGGCTCGGGTAGAAAGTGGTCGGAGAAGAACAGGATTCGCATGGTCAGAGAGTTCACAGAGCGGAAACTGCGAGAGGATTGCCGGTTTCGGCCCTATTGTCACGTAGATTGGTTGATTTCGTCCCATACGGTGCCGGAAATCACTACAATTATTGTCTATGCGGGGTGTGTACCCACATGCAGACGCCGGAGGTTGCGCGAGATGAGCGGCATCGTCGGAGTGCAGGGTGAATTTCCCGCGCACCTCTTGAAGCGAATGACCGATTGTGTCGTGCACTGCATTGCGGGGACGGTCAGGCCAGGAGTGGATCGTGCACCGATTGCTGAATGCTTGTAAAATGATGGGAACAATTGCACCTGGACCCGTTCGCCGGTGACGGCCGGCACAATTGACGGTCCGACGACTTGCCTGGCAGAAACGCCAAAGTGACGGCTTGGCGCGGCACCGAAAGCGAATATGTCCCAGGAATCTGAGTATCCCGCCTGATGTTGGGCTACGGTATTAGCCCACAATTTCGGCGCATGCCGGACCGGCGTCATGTCGTAGGTTACCGACCTTTTATAAAGTCCTGAGCGTCTTGAACTGTGACCGAATAGGAATGAAGATGGATATCGGCTATGTCTGCGTCAACTACAATAATTCAAGTTATACGCGCGACGCGGTTAAGTCCCTCATGGTCAACCCTAAGCATGAATTTCATATCGTAGTAGTAGACAATAATTCCGATAAGGCCAATGTAGAAATACTGCAGAGACTCCAAGCAGAGCATGCAAATGTCGAGATCGTCTTCAACGAGACGAATGTGGGGTACTTTCGCGGTCTAAACGTCGGCATTGCACGGTTGAAGGTAAGGAAGCCGGAAGTTGAATTCATTGTCGTCGGCAACAACGACCTCCTGTTCCCACCCGATTTTGGAAACTCAATCGCAGAAAATTCCGCCATGCTTCGATTGCATCCGGTTATATGTCCGGACATCGTTACGCTAGACGGAATTCATCAGAACCCGCACGTCATCGAGCGCATTGGTAGAATTAGGGAGGTCGTTTACGACATCTACTACTCCAATTACTATGTCGCGCTTCTCATTCGGAGGCTGGCAAATCTGACAGCTTGGTTCACTGATCGCAGTGATGAGACTGAATGGCGGGTTCGCCGATTTATTTATCAAGGACATGGGGCGTGTTATGTCTTGGGGCCGGTATTCTTTCGGAATTTCGCGGAATTGTGGGCGCCGACATTCCTGATGGGAGAAGAGTTCTTCCTTAGCAAGCAGCTGCGAGACCTAGGCATGAGTAAGTTCTACGAGCCATCAATAGTGGTGCAGCATCGTTGTCATGCAGCCATCGACAAGATCCCAAATCGGAGAGTCTGGGAATTCTCGCGAGATGCGCATAGGGTCTATCGAAAGCACGTTCGGGTTTTCGGATAGACGAAGCAGCGACTACAGTACGAATAGAATCGCGTAAAGCCGAAAAAGCCACGGGGCGGGGGTCAGCGCGTTCAGTATGCAAAGCAATTGGTAAGGAAGGAAGCTAAGATGCAATCCCTGACAGACATGACCGCGCTGTCACCTAGAGTGTCGCCAAACATGCTGCGTTCCACACACCAAATCTGCACTAACTGCGTAATGGATACTACGGACGTCAAGATTACGTTTGACGAACGTGGTGTGTGCGATCATTGCAATTTGTTTTTCCGGGAGATTTTGCCGAAGTGGCAACAAGATGTGCGCGAATCGAAGACGCTGCAGGAGATTGTCAAGGCAGTCAAGGAAGAAGGCCGGGGCAAGTCCTTTGATTGCATTATCGGAATGAGTGGAGGCGTTGACAGTTCCTACCTCACGTACCTCGCAAAGGAACAGTTTGGGCTTAGGCCTTTGGTATTCCATGTAGATGCTGGTTGGAACTCGCAGATCGCGGTCAACAATATCGAGAAGCTGATCGATGGACTAGGCTTGGATCTTTACACGGAAGTAATTGACTGGGAGGAGATGAGGGATCTGCAGTTGGCATTTTTCAAGTCGGCTGTCCCGCACATCGATACGCCTCAGGACCACGCGTTTTTCGCTACGATGTACAAGTTTGCTGACCAGCACGGCATCAAGTTCATCCTGACGGGCGCCAACTATTCCACCGAGTGCATCCGCAATCCAATCGAGTGGATGTATTACCAATCCGACTCAATACAGCTCCGCGACATACACCGGCGATTCGGCACGCGACCGCTGCGGAAGTTCCCGACGACGTCGATTTTTCGCCACAAGATCTGGCTGCCCTATGTTAAGGGCATACGGGTTGTGAGGCCGCTTAACCAAGTGCCGTACACGAAAGCCGATGCCGTCAAACTATTGGTAAGCAAGTACGGCTGGCAACCGTATCCTCAGAAGCACTTCGAGTCACGTTTTACACGCTTTTACGAGGGGTATTGGCTGCCGAAGAAGTTTGGTTATGACACACGCAAGGTTCAATTCTCCAGTCTGATCGTAACGGGACAGATGTCGCGGGAGGAAGCGCTGGTGAAGCTGAAGGAGCCAGCTCTCGACGAGGCCACCGTCCGACAGGAATTCGAGTATGTAGCCAACAAGCTCGGGATCCCTACCGACGAACTACAGGGGTACCTCGAACTCCCGAACAAGACCTATAGGGACTACCGCTCACAGGAGAGGTTCTATTCCTTGGGGGCCCGGGCAATGCGTGCGCTCGGCCTTGAGCTTGGTGGCAAGCGGTGATCGCTATCATTGACTACGGCCTGGGCAATGTGTGCGCCTTTGCCAACATTTATAGGCGGCTCGGGATTCCGGTGACGCTGGCAAGGAGCGCGGCAGATCTCAGAGATGCTTCACATCTGGTTCTTCCGGGTGTTGGAGCCTTCGACTGGGCCATGAAGCGGCTCGATGACTCCGGGATGCGTGGGGTGTTGGATGAAATGGTGCTACACCAGCGTCGCCCCGTGTTGGGCGTTTGCGTAGGTATGCAGATGATGGGGAAAAGCAGCGAGGAGGGCAAGGCAGCGGGACTAGGCTGGATTGCGGCAAAAGTCAGACGGTTTAGCGAAGTCCATTTACAGTCGATGACGCATCTGCCTCATATGGGCTGGAATGACGTCGAAGCCGTGCGCACCGAAAGTCTGTTTGCGGAGCTCGGGAACGACCCGCGGTTTTACTTTCTGCATTCGTACTACGTCGATTCGGAGGACGACGACCAGGTACTGGCATGGTCTGACTACGGCCAGCGATTTGCATGCGCGATTCAGCGGGAAAACATCCTGGGTGTGCAGTTCCATCCGGAAAAAAGTCATTCCTGGGGCGTTCAATTGCTGAAGAATTTTGCCGGCTGCGAGGGATGAAATGCTCCGGCCAAGGATGATCCCCTGTCTGCTCGTGCACGACGGAGGTCTGGTCAAGACGGTCGGTTTCAGTCAGCCGAAATACGTTGGAGATCCGCTCAATGCGGTACGCATCTTCAATGAGAAAGAGGTGGACGAGCTGATGGTCCTCGATATTGACGCCAGCCGCCTCGGCAAGGAACCGGACTATAAGATGATCGGCAACCTAGCCAACGAATGCCGAATGCCACTCTGCTATGGAGGCGGGGTCAAGAGCGTGGACCAGGTCGAGCGCATCATCGGCCTGGGAGTGGAGAAAGTGGCAATCAGTTCGGGAGCGATAGCACGGCCGGAGCTGATATCGGAGGCCGCTGCTCGTGCAGGCAGTCAGAGCATCGCGGTCGTCATCGACGTCAAGGTGTTTGGCGATCCCGGCACGGCTGAAGTGGTGGTGATGAACGGAACGCAGCGGACGCGACTGGATCCGGCGGCAGTGGCCGAGCAAATGCAGGAATTGGGCGCCGGGGAGATCGTTCTGAATTCGGTCGATCGCGATGGAACGATGAGTGGCTACGACATGGAATTGATCGGCAGCGTTCGCAACGCGACAAGCCTACCTCTTACGGTGCTGGGCGGAGCTGGGTCAATGAGCGACATTGGGCAGTTGATCAAGCAATATGGAATCATCGGCGCCGCGGCCGGGAGTCTATTTGTCTTCAAGGGGAAGTTCCGCGCGGTCCTGATTAACTACCCGAGCAGAGCGGATAAGGATGCGCTCATCGAGGGAGCGCGTAAGCAATGAGGCAGATCCTGCAGAGTCTGAAGACCGGGGCAACCGAGGTTGCCAATATCCCGGTGCCGGCGACGGGACGCGGACAACTGTTGATCAAGTCGTCGCTGACGCTGATATCCGCCGGCACCGAGCGCATGCTCGTGGATTTCGGTAAGGCCGGATGGCTGGAGAAGGCACGTCAGCAACCTGATAAGGTTCGCATGGTGCTGGACAAGATGATGACCGACGGGCTCCTCCCGACACTCGAAGCGGTCTTCAGCAAGCTGGAGCAGCCACTGCCTCTTGGCTATTGCAACGTGGGCAGGGTTGTCGAAGTGGGTGCGGGAGTCACCGGGTTCGGCGTCGAGGAGCGCGTCGTCAGCAATGGCAAGCACGCCGAGGTGGTCAGTGTTCCGGTGAATCTTTGCGCCAGGGTTCCACCAGAGGTGCCGGACGAGCAAGCCGCTTTCGCCGTGCTGGGTGCCATCGCCCTGCAGGGAATCCGGCTGGCCCAGCCCACGCTCGGCGAGACCGTGGTGGTGACCGGCCTGGGGTTGATCGGGCTCATGACCGTGCAACTCCTGCGCGCTCACGGATGCCGAGTGCTCGGGCTGGATTTCGACAGACCGAAGCTCGATCTGGCACGGCAGTTCGGAGTGGAAACGGTAGACCTCACCGGGGATCACAATCCTGTTGCCGCTGTCCAAACGTATTCGCGCGGCCGTGGCGCGGATGCCGTGATCATCACTGCCTCTACGAGCAGCAACACTCCGGTGCACCAGGCCGCACAGATGTGTCGCAAACGCGGCCGCATTGTATTGGTGGGCGTCACCGGTCTTGAGTTGTCCCGGGCCGACTTCTATGAGAAGGAGCTGACCTTCCAGGTTTCCTGTTCCTACGGACCTGGTCGATATGACCCGGTTTACGAGGAAAAAGGGCACGACTATCCCGTAGGATTTGTGCGCTGGACCGAGCAGAGAAATCTCGAGGCGGTCCTGGACATGATGGCCGACGGTCGCCTGGATGTGCGACCCCTCATCTCGCACCGTTTCAGCATTGACGAGGCGATTCGGGCCTATGCGCTCGTCAGCGGCCCGGAGCCCTCGCTGGGTATTCTCCTGAGCTACCCGGGGATGAGCATCGACGCCACATCGAGAACTGTGTCGCTCGGGGTGAAGCGGGAGCCAAGTCCAGCCCGTGCTGGGGGCGCGGGCGTCAGTGTCATCGGATCCGGAAACTACGCGACGGCCAGACTAATACCAGCCTTCAAGGCCGCCGGCGCGCGCCTCCGCCTGACGGTATCCAGCACCGGAGTAAGCGCTGTAAGTTCCGGTCGCAAATTCGGTTTCGATCAAGCGACTACCGATCCGGAGCGCGCGTTTTCCGATGCGGACTCGAGTGCTGTGGTTATCGCGACGCGCCACGATAGTCATGCTGCTCTCGTGCTTCGGGCTCTGGGTGCTGGAAAGCACGTCTTTGTCGAGAAACCATTGTGCCTGACGATGGACGAGCTGGTTAGAATCGAGGCGGCCAGCCGGAACGCGCAGGGCGGCACTGCGCCGTTGCTCATGGTGGGTTTTAATCGCCGATTCTCGCCCCAAGTGCAACGGATAGCCCAGCTTATGCGGGGCGATCAGACGCCCAAGGCCTTCGTGGTCACCGTGAACGCCGGCAGCATTCCAGCCGAGCACTGGACGCAGGATTCAGAGGTCGGGGGAGGGCGGCTGATCGGCGAAGCATGCCATTTCATTGATCTGCTCCGCTTTCTCGCGGGTCACACAATCACCAAGTGGCAAGTCGTCGGCATGAAGAGTTCGACGCGCGACACGGTAGCGCTCCAGCTCGAGTTCGCGGACGGTTCGATTGGCACAGTCCATTACTTTGCCAACGGCAGCAAGGCCTTTCCCAAGGAACGACTCGAGGTATTTTCCGAGGGGCGAACACTACAGCTCGACAACTTTAGAAAACTGACCGGATTCGGATGGCCGGGATTCAAGCGCATGAACTTATGGCGTCAGGACAAAGGCCAGGAAGCATGCGCACGCGCCTTCCTCGAAGCAATCGTTCAGGGAAAGGACTCGCCGATACCGCTAGAGGAACTTGTCGAAGTCAGCCGCGTGTCGATAGCGATTGCCGAGGATGTTCATTGAGTCGATGGTCGCGAATCAGCCTGGTTTGGCACACGGTTCGTTACCTTAGGCCGGTACAGATCTACGGACGCCTCTGGAGTCGCCGCGCGCGCGTCACGCCGCGCGGCAAGGCCCGCCCGCCCCTGCACGTCCCCAGTGGAGGCTGGCTGCCTCCGGCCGCGCGCCAAGCTAGCCTGATAGGTCCGGAGGAATACTGCTTCCTGAACGTGCGCGGAAATTTGTCCGAGGTGGGGTGGAACGGTCCGCAGCGCGACACGCTGTGGCGCTACAACCAGCACTATTTTGACGACCTCAATGCTCAGGACTCGCAGAGTCGCCGCGAGTGGCACATTGCTCTGCTCAGGGACTGGGTCCGTGACAATCCGCCCGTGGCGGGTACCGGATGGGAGCCGTACCCTTTGTCGCTGCGTATCGTCAACTGGTTGAAGTGGCACTGGAGCGGAGAGACATTGCCGCCAGAGTGTGTGGATTCTCTAGCAATGCAGGTTCGTCACTTGTACCGACGAGTCGAATGGCATTTGCTGGGAAACCACATCCTGGCCAATGCCAAGGCCCTGGTGTTTGCCGGAATTGCGTTTGAGGGTGCCGAAGCTCAGAGATGGCTCGAGAAGGGGTTGCGTATTCTGACGCGGCAGTTATCAGAACAGATACTGCCGGACGGCGGCCATTTCGAGCTCAGTCCCATGTACCAGTCGGTGGTTCTCGAAGATATGCTCGATCTCATTAACGCTGCACAGGCATCGGGTGGACGCATTCCCCAACTCCTTATATCGCAGTGGCAGGAAATTGCCGGTCGGATGTGCGGCTGGCTCCTCACCATGACCCATCCTGACGGCGAAATTGCCTTCTTCAACGACGCCGCGATGGGGATCGCCGCAACTCCCGGAGAACTGGCGGCGTATTCGAGCCGGCTGGGCGTGAGAGTCAGCGCGTGGCTTGAGCGCAGCGGTGACGAGGCGCCGGAGATTCAAGTCCTGGACGATAGCGGGTATTTTCGCCTGCATTCACGCTCTGCTGTCGCGTTGCTTGACGTGGCCAGAATCGGCCCCGATTGCCTCCCGGGGCATGCGCATGCCGACACTTTGTCGTTCGAACTCTCTATCCATGATCATCGTATCATCGTCAACGGTGGTACTTCCCGGTATGGCACCGATGCGCAGAGACTGGCGGAAAGGAGTACTGCCGCGCACAGCACCGTTGAGGTGGACGGGCAGAATTCCTCCGAAGTTTGGAGCGGCTTCAGGGTGGCCAGGCGCGCGCGACCATTTGACCTTTACCATCGCCGACGAGACGGGGCAGTTGTCGTCGCCTGCTCGCATGACGGTTACCGGCGCTTGAGTGGCCATCCGGTACACCGGAGGACGTGGGAGTTTTCAGAAACCTCCATGACAGTCAGCGATACCGTCAGCGCGCGACGGGACAGCGCAATTGCTCGATTCCTGCTGCATCCAGCCGTTGAGGTGAGTACTGTGACATCCAGAAGGTGGGAATTGCGCGTAAGCGCCGGAGTGACGGTTGGCTTCGATGTCCTCGATGGCGACGCGAGTCTGGTTGAAGCTCGGTACGCTCCTGGATTCGGCGTGGTTCGCGCTACAACGTGTATTGCCGTTCAACTTCGTGACGGTCAGTCCCGGATCAAGATGGCGTGGGCCTGAAGTGAACATCCTCTTGTTGACGGACGACTTTCCTCCCGAAGTGAATGCTCCCCCCGGAATAAACGTTCGAGCATTGCGACCGGCATCCGCAGAGGCGATAAGCGAGAGCCTGTGGCGCTATGATCGCAATTTTCTCTGTGCCGCAACGCGCCTGACTCTGAAAGCGCTGGCACGAAAATGAGCAGGCGAAGAAGGATACTGCTCGCCTTTGGTACCCGACCAGAGGCCATCAAGATGGCTCCCCTGTATCACGCGTTGTCCGCAGAGACAGGTGAGTTTGAAACTCTCGTGTGCGTCACCGCACAACACCGGCATATGCTCGATCAGGTGCTGACAGTCTTTGGCATCGAGCCGGACATCGATCTTGACATCATGAGGCCGGGCCAGGACCTCTTTGAGGTGACGTCATCCGTGCTTCTAGGCATGCGCGATGTCCTCAAGAATGTCGCGCCCGACGTGCTCCTCGTGCACGGAGATACGACCACGTCGGTTGCCTCGGCCATTGCTGGCTTCTACGCGGGAATACCTGTTGGTCACGTCGAGGCTGGTTTGCGCACGCATGATATGCGGTCTCCATTTCCGGAGGAATTCAACCGCCAGATTACCGGACGGGTGTCGCGTTGGCACTTTGCCCCGACTGCGCTGAGCCGCCAGAAGTTGCTGGATGAGGGGGTGCCTGATGCCAACATAACAGTGACGGGAAATACAGTCATTGATGCGTTACTCTGGGTTCTGGCACGGATTGATTCCGACCCGATTCGACGTGGGCGGATCGAGGGGGAGCTCAATTCAAAACTCTCCTTTGACTGGCGTCGCGAGCGCATCGTGCTGATCACCGGCCACAGACGCGAGAGTTTCGGCGACGGGTTCCTGCGAATTTGCGAGGCGCTCAGCGATCTTTCCGAGCGATACCCGCGGGTGCAGTTCGTGTATCCCGTACACTTGAATCCCAACGTGCTGCTGCCGGTGACCTCCGGCCTGAGCGGACGAGCCAATATCAGTCTCATTGAACCTCTCGAGTACGAGCCATTCGTGTACCTGCTAAGGCACAGTTACCTCGTGCTCACTGACAGTGGGGGCATACAGGAGGAGGCGCCCAGCCTCGGAAAGCCCGTACTGGTGATGCGCGATGTCACTGAGCGGCCGGAGGCGATGGCTGCTGGGACGGTCCGACTTGTCGGGGCGAACCGCGAGCGCATCGTCTCCAACGTTACCGAACTCATCGAGAATGAATCGAGCTACCTGAAAATGTCGCGCGCGCTCAATCCGTACGGTGACGGTGCCGCCTGTGGTCGAATTGTGGACGTATTAAGGGCTATTTAGATGCAGCAAGCGACTGTTTGTGTGATTGGGCTCGGGTACATCGGCTTGCCAACAGCGGCGCTGCTCGCCAGCAACGGATACCAGGTCATTGGCGTGGACGTGAATCAACATGCCGTCGATACGATCAACCAGGGTCGGATCCACATCGTCGAGCCCGATCTGGACGCCTACGTGCGCTCAGCGGTGACAGCCGGTCGGCTGCGAGCGTATAGCAGCCCGCGGGTCGCCGACATCTACATCGTATGTGTGCCAACGCCGTTTCATGAAGGCGCGGGGATCCCGCAACCCAACATCGACTATGTCCTTTCGGCCGCGCGCGGTATTGCGCCATTCGTCAAGGCCGGAAACCTCGTCATACTTGAGTCGACGTCACCAGTGGGTACGACGCAGCAAATGGCGAACGTACTGGCGGAGATGGGTGTCGATGTTTCATCCGTCCACGTCGCGTATTGTCCAGAGAGGGTGCTTCCCGGAAAGATCATGACAGAGCTGGTCGAGAATGACCGGGTGGTCGGCGGGTTGAACTCGGAGGCGACGAGGAAGATTTCAGCCTTCTACCGCACGTTTGTAAAAGGGGAAGTACTGGAGACCGAGGCAAAGACGGCCGAAATGTGCAAACTGACCGAGAATAGCTTCCGGGATGTCAATATCGCGTTTGCGAACGAACTGTCGGTCATATGTGCGGGCGAGGGGATCAACGTGTGGGACGTGATTAAGCTTGCGAATCGTCACCCGCGTGTAAAGATACTGCAGCCAGGCGTTGGAGTAGGCGGTCACTGCATCGCGGTCGATCCCTGGTTCATCGTGGCACGTGATCCCGAGAATAGCCGTCTGATTAAAACAGCGCGCGAGGTCAACGACCAAAAGTCGGAATGGGTTATTGCGGAAATCGTTCGTCGGGGCAGTAAAGCCAACGCAAAGTCCGGTGGTAGACTCCGCGTTGCCTGCCTCGGCCTCGCCTTCAAACCGGACATCGATGATCTTCGGGAATCTCCGGCCCTGCACATTGCCGAAGCGCTTTTAAGTCTGGGTCACGAAGTGCTGGCGGTCGAGCCCAACATCCGCTCTCACGAGAGAGTGCAGCTCGTGAGCCTTGAGTCGGCCATAGAGAATGCGGACGTCGTTGCGATTCTGGTCGGGCACCGCCAGTTCTCGCAGGAGTCCGCGAGAAATGCTTTGATCGAGGGCGGCGCGGTTGATTTTTGCGGGGCGCTGAAGATCTCTTGAGAAACCGTGCACACTGAGACTAGAAGGTAGCCGGGCTGTGCGTCGTTTGGTTGCCGCATTAGACAAACCTGCTCGATTGGTGCCTGTGCCTGAGCAACTATTCATGCTCGTGGCGACAGTAGCAGGTAAGGGCGACGTCGCTGGTCGCTTATGCGGCTCTTTGTGTGGGGACACCACGAAGACCCGACAGCTATTGGGTTGGTCGCCGCCGGTTAGCGTGGACGAGGGTTTGCGAACGACTGCGGAGGCGTTTCGACGTGAAGCGCATCTTTGATTTGCTGCTGATATCCGCCACATTGGTGGTCGTCGTAATTCTGCTTCTACTTACAACGCTACTGGTCAAACTGACGTCGAGAGGCTCCGTGCTGTATTGGTCTGATCGCGTTGGTAGAAACAATACCGTCTTTCGCATGCCTAAGTTTCGCAGCATGAAGACCGGCACTCCAGCTCTTGCTACGCATTTGCTCAGGGACGCCAGTTCTTACCTTACGCCGATCGGCGCCTTCTTACGCAAGACCAGTTTGGACGAGCTACCTCAACTGTGGAGCATTCTGGTCGGCGACATGAGTTTCGTGGGGCCGCGGCCAGCGCTGTTCAATCAAAACGATCTCATCGAAATGCGTACGCAGGCGGGGGTCCACAGATTGGCTCCAGGATTGACAGGTTGGGCGCAGGTAAATGGGCGCGATGGGCTCTCAATTTCCGACAAGGTGAAGTTGGATGTCGAGTATCTGCAACGCCAATCGTTTGGATTTGACCTGCACATTCTCTGGTTGACTATAGTCAAGGTTTTACGTCGGGAAGGCGTCTCGCACTAGCCCTACGCTGGTTATTCTGGATCCTTGCCAGCATGGATTATCGCGCTTCATGTCAGGTCGGACAAAATTTCACCGCTTAGGCTGTCTGTATGAATGCCGCTGTTTCAGCGCTTTACGATTCGTGCGGGCCGCGGCTACTCGCACATTCATCTCGAACTTCTTCCGGTTGGCCGCCGTGGTTTGATTTTGATGTCGATCAGATTGTGGGCGTTGAGTACGGCGGTGACATCGCTGTTGACGAACTCGCCGCGGCGTCGTGTCGTGCACGACTCGAGATTTGGCGCCATGCACCAGCTCGAGGGCCACCTGCAGCTCCGTGGCGATCCATTTACTGTCCAGGCTGATGAGCAGCCTGTGATGTAGGATATAGGGGCTGAAGGTATCGACTGAGCAGCCGTCGGGCGGCATGCCTGGCCAATTTTCTTGCGCTACACGGAAACCGAGGCTGCCTGAACAGGTACTCACTTAAATATGGACACCCAGAGCCACGAGCACCCGACGGATTTCCCGCCGCTCGCCAAGATCGCTGCGGCACTCTTCGAGACTACAGAGACATTGGCGCGCGAGGTCAGCGCGCCCACCGACCAATCACCGCCGTGGGGCGATTTCGAATGGCGCATTGCGCGGGCAGTGGCGGCGATGCATGGTGTGTCTTCCCTGTTATGCGCGGGCTTACGCTGGAAGGGTCCCGAGAGCTGGCGACGGTTTCTTGAGGAGCAACAGGATCATGTCTCCGCGCGACACCGGAAAATCGAGCAGTTGTTGGATAGGATCGATTCACATGCCCGTAGTGAAGGGATTGCTTTGGTGGCGCTCAAAGGCGCCGAGTTGCATAGACGTGGCATCTACCGGGTCGGCGAACGTCCTATGGCCGATGTCGACCTGCTCGTGCGCGAAGCGGACGAGAACGCGACGACTCGGTTGCTGAAGGAATGCGGCTACGTACTAACGTGCACGAAAAGGCGCGAACGCATCTTTGAATCGGAGCTCGCTGGTTTGCCAAATGTGGCTTGCCTTGGCGAGCATGTCGACTGTCCCATCAAGATTGAGCTTCACACCGGCATTCGAGAGCCTCTGCCGGTCAGCGAGACTGATATTACGCAGTTCGTTTTTCCAAGCCGTGCGCATGTCGGCCTGAACGGCTATCCCTCGGCCGCGTCGCTGATGATGCACCTCTTGCTGCACGCTGCGGGAAACATGCGCGCGCACGCACTGCGGCTCATTCAGTTGCATGACATCGCGCGGTTGGCGACGCGCTTTAGCCCCGGCGACTGGGAGGAACTGCTGAGATCCCGCCCTGGCGATCAGGGTCTGTGGTGGGCCGTAAGTCCGTTGGTGCTCACAGTACGTTACTGTCGGGCTGCAGTGCCCCCCTCTGTCATCGCACGCTTGGGCGAAGAGTGTCCGTGGCTCCTTCGCTGGGTCTCCCGCCGTCAGAGTCTAGGCGAGGTCTCCTGGTCGAACTTGCGGGTCTATGCGTTTCCGGGAATCGAATGGTCCCGAACACCGCTGGAGGCGCTGCGTTACATGATCAGCAGGATATGGCCGAGTCGCGAGACTCGATTGGAACTCGAGCGCTTCGCGGTACACCCAGGCGCTGCGGGGGTGCCGTGGTACGGTATCTCACAGGGTGCCCGCATGCTGCGCTGGGCCTTCTCCAAACCGCCTCGGGTACAGGCATTGCTCCCCGTTCGGGCGGCCCTCGCCCAACGCTACGACGATGCGGCTCGCTGCGATCCGGCAGAATCGTAGCCGAGTGAAGTGAGGATTCGGCGGGTCCGGTGCACCCACTGTAGCCGCGCCTCAAACTCGCGGACGCCAGCGCGGCTCTCAGGAAGGCCAGAGGCGCACGAGCGGCTCGGCAGATCATCCTCGGACTTCCGCCGAGTCCGCCGCCGGCGCGAGCGATTATCTATGGACTGGATACATCTCGGCGATATCCGCAGGTATGGAGCAGATTCAAGCCGTGCGGTGGATAGGCTTCCAAAGTCACGGAGCCTTTAACTCAATACCAGACAGCTATCTTGTCTTCCCAGCCAATTGTGGGGCGCAAAAGGAGGCTACAAAAAAGCGCGACAACGATCGATATTAGTAGATATCATAAAATCACGCGTAAATTACTTAGTGCGTGCCGCCTCGGAGCGAGACTAAGGGCATTTAGTT
>Ga0210402_10001782_pt1 | contig 21860 bp, 17 predicted proteins | sample IncBWC7MmetaG_FD_161055 | JGI IMG/M metagenome (GOLD analysis project Ga0210402, IMG submission 161055) | Forest soil microbial communities from Barre Woods Harvard Forest LTER site, Petersham, Massachusetts, United States - Inc-BW-C-7-M | ecosystem: Environmental > Terrestrial > Soil >... | reverse complement strand
AACTTACAGCTTACGGCTCACGGCTATCAGCTAATATCTGAATCCAAAAAAGGAGCAGAACATGCAATTCAATTCCTATCTGTTGTTCAACGGCGATTGCGAAGAAGCATTCAAGACCTACGAGAAAATCTTCGGCGGCAAAATCGAGGCGCTGCTGACCCACGAAGGCACGCCCGCTTCCTGCCAGGTGCCGCCCGAGTGGCAAAAGAAGATTCTCCACGCTCGAATCACGATCGGTGATGCCGTCCTGATGGCCTCCGACGCTCCTCCAGGCCGCTACTCCAAGCCGCAGGGCTTCAGCGTCAACATCGGCCTCACGGACATCAAGGAAGCCGAGCGCATTTTTGGCGCTCTCTCGGAAGGCGCCGCCGTCACCATGCCTCTCGGCGAAACATTCTGGGCGTATCGCTTCGGCATGCTTACCGACCGCTTCGGCATTCCCTGGATGGTCAACGTCGAACGCGCCGGCGTCCAGGCCGCGTAAATTTCGCCTGTTTTGGAGTACGATAGATTTCCGAGATCCTCGAACAAATCGTATTGGCGAATCGTATATACGATTCGCATAAAAAGGAGCAGAGGCGCATGAGCAAGGTCCGAGTGTTGGTTGGCACAAAGAAGGGCGCTTTTGTTTTGAGCGCCGACGGCAAACGAGAAAAATGGGAAGTCAGTGGCCCGCATTTTGCCGGTTGGGAGATTTATCACCTGAAAGGTTCGCCCGTGGATCCGAATCGCATCTACTGCTCGCAAACCAGCGGCTGGTTCGGGCAAATCATTCAGCGCTCCGATGACGGCGGCAAAACCTGGTTCCAGCCCGGCACGCCTCCGGGAGAAACGAAAACGCCCGACGGCATGCCCAAGGGCGAGAGCAACAAGTTCAAATACGACGTCTCGCGAGAAACCGGCGCGCCGCTGACCACCCACCAGTTTTATGACGGCACGCAACATCCCTGGGAGTTCAAACGCGTCTGGCACTTAGAGCCGTCGCACACGGATCCAAACCTTGTATATGCCGGCGTCGAAGACGCCGCGCTCTTCAAGTCCACCGACGGCGGCCAGAACTGGCACGAACTTTCCGGTCTTCGCGGCCATGGCACCGGCCCCAAGTGGCAACCAGGCGCCGGAGGCATGTGCCTCCACACCATCATTCTCGACAAGAAAAATCCCAATCGCATCTACATTGCGATTTCCGCGGCGGGCGCGTTCCGCTCCGACGACGCGGGCAAAACCTGGAAACCGATCAACCAGGGCCTCGTCTCGCAATACATTCCCGATCCCAAGGCTGAAGTCGGCCATTGTGTCCACCACGTGGCCATGCATCCATCGAAGCCCGACACATTATTCATGCAAAAGCACTGGGACGTCATGCGTAGTGACAACGCCGGAGACCTCTGGCACGAAGTCAGCGGCAACCTGCCCACCGATTTCGGCTTCGTGGTCGATGTCCACGCCCACGAACCGGAAACAATCTACGTCGCGCCGATCAAAAGCGACGGCGAACATTTTGTTCCCGAAGGCAAGCTCCGCATCTATCGCAGCAAGTCCGGCGGCAACGAGTGGGAAGCTCTCACCAAGGGCCTCCCGCAGAGCGACTGCTACGTAAACATCCTCCGCGACGCCATGGCCGTTGACACGCTCGATTCCTGCGGCGTCTACTTTGGCACCACCGGCGGCCAGGTGTATGCTTCCTCTAATGCGGGCGATTCGTGGGCGCCAATTGTGCGCGACCTCCCCGCAGTTCTATCGGTTGAGGTGCAAACGATCCCTTGATTTACCTACCGCACTGCGCCTTATCTTATGTAGCGGCCACCTTCCGAGGCGGGCGCCTTCGCACTTCGCCGGAGGGCCATACTCTGCCATGATTCGCGTCGTACTTCCCGCGCATCTCCGCACACTGGCTCATGTAAACGGCGAGGTCACACTCGACCTCGCCGTTCCACCCACCGTGCGATCTGTGCTCGATGAACTCGAAACCCGTTATCCGATGTTGCGCGGGACCATCCGCGACCACGATTCGCAGGAACGCCGCCCGTTCCTGCGCTTCTTCGCCTGTGCCGAAGATCTCTCCCACGAATCGTGGGACACGCTTCTTCCACCCGAAGTAGCAGCCGGCAAAGAACCATTCCTGATCATCGGCGCCATAGCCGGCGGCTAGCGTCCTACTTGCTAGCCAACTTGGCTTTCTTTTCAAAGAACCACTCTCGTGAATTTCCCGGACGAACGAGAGTTCATGCTGTGGCGCGAGACTGCGGGAAGCGTGGCGCTGTTCAGAAGAATCGGTTTGCAAAGAAGAGAGAAGCCTCAGTAAGAAATTCTCGCCACGGCACGATCAGCCGTTAAATCCAGAGCGTCACAATAGGCGCCCGGAGTTACTCCCATCACTTTCTTGAAGTGCCGCGCGAAATGACTCTGGTCGGCAAATCCCACCGCCACGCCTGCTGCGCTCGGCAAATGATGCAACCGCAGTAACGCGCAAGCCCGCTTGATCCTCAGGTGAACCTGGTAAGCGTGGGGAGGCAGCCCGAACTGCCTCATAAAACCCCGCACCAGGTGAAAGCGACTCATTGCCGAGGCGACTGCCAGTTCATCCAGGCTGATTTGTTCCGAAAATTTCTCATGCAACAGTTCTTTGGCGCGCAGCAGCGAACGCTCGTGCTGCGAACTGTAAATTGCTTGCGGCCGATCTTCGGTATAACCAAGGACCAAATTCAATAGTTCCGAAAAGTGAGACTGCTGTTCCAGGACTGTCTCGTCGTTCTCCACCGCAGTGGAAAAGCGGTAAACGGCATCGAGAAGCCCCAGGTCGGTGACTTGCGCGGAGCGGAAGTGCGGCCGGGTCTTGCAGCCTGTTTCATGTGCTCGTTCAATGAATTTTTCCGGGTCGATAAAAATACCGCGAAACGTGGAGGGCCGCAGGGAAGCCGTCACCCGGTGCGTCTCGCCGGGTTCAAAAAAAGCAGTACCCCCGTCGCTCATGAATTGTGATTGCTTGCGATAAATCCAGGCTGTGGCAACCGTTGTGAATCCACAGATCAGAAAACGTTCGTGAAACATGCGCCAGATTCGCGCTGACTTGTTCGCGATAAGTATTTCCGTGCCTGGTTCTGAATGCGGGCGTAGGTAAGCAAGCGCGGCCTGAGCTGCGGTATCGGACATGGGTGACCCCCAGTGACTGATATAGGACACGGGGGATAAGAGAGCAAGAACGTTCTAGCCGCTCTGTTGGCGAGTTGCATACCGTCGCTTATACGGAATTCGCGGACATCTACTCCGCTCCAAGCAACTACAACCAAGCCGGACTGAGGAACATGATGAAAAAAGCATTCCTGATCTTATCGCTGACTGCACTGCTGGGAATTACCGGCTGCAACTCGGGAACGAATCCAATTGTCGTGACTATAAGCTCGCCCACCGGAGCCCAAACTCTGGACGTCGGACAAACCTTTAACATCACGGCCACCGTCACCAACGACAAGTTGACCAAGGGCGCGACCTTCTTGCTTTCGGGCGCCGGTACTTTATCCAATCAGACCACGACCAGCGCAACCTACACAGCATCCGCCAGTGGTAACGGCACGATCACCATCGCCTCCGCGTCTGATCCCACGAAGATGCAGACCGTTTCCGTCGTCGTCACGGCGGCTCCCACGATCACGAGTGCGGCAACACTGACGCCTGCCACCGAAGGTACCACTTACTCCGGCACAATTGCTGTGACCGGCGGCGCTGGCTCGCTCAACTATTCAGTCACCGTCGGCACTTTGCCTGCCGGCTTGAGCTTGAACAGTTCCACTGGCGCCATCACCGGCACCCCCACCGGGCCGGGAGGCACCATTAATTTCACCGTTCAAGTAAAAGACTCCAGCACGGTCTCTCCGCAGACCAATACTAAGGCCATGAGTGTCATCATCAACCTGCCCCCCGCGCCGCAAATCACCACCGCCACGCTGCCGGCGGATGTGGAAGGCACGGCCTACAACCAAGCGCTGGCTCTCACCGGTGGCCTGGCTCCATTTACCTATTCCATCAGCGCGGGAGCTTTGCCCGCAGGACTGAGCATCAATGCTGGCACCGGTGCCATCAGTGGCACCCCGACGGGTCCCAACGGCACCGCAAGTTTCACCGTGAAGGTCGCGGATTCCAGCAACCCGGCACAGACCGCAGCTCAGCCGTTGAGCATCGCCGTGAATCTGCCTCCGGCGCCGTCAATTACAACTCTCTCCTTGCCCTCGGATGTCGAGTTTACCGCTTATAACCAGACGGTCGTTGCGGCCGGTGGCTTGGCGCCGCTAACGTATTCCGTGAGTGTTGGCAGCTTGCCAGCGGGGATGAGTATCAGTGCCAGCACGGGCGCAATCACCGGTACGCCCTCCGGCCCGAACGGAACTGTCAACTTCACAGTGAAGGTGACCGACAAGAGCAATCCCGTGCAATCGGCCTCGCAGCCGCTCAGCATCGCCGTCAACCTGCCGCCGGCTCCAGCCATCTCGACGACGACGCTGCCGGGGGTCGTTGAGTTCGCAAACTATAGCCAGACTATTGCGGCAACAGGCTTCGGCACTCTCATCTACTCCGTGAGCGCCGGCAGTTTGCCCGCCGGCCTCAATCTGAATTCCAGCACTGGAAAAATTACTGGCGCACCCACCGGTCCGAACGGCACTGCCAGCTTCACCATCAAAGTCACCGATACCAGCAACCCAACTCAATCGGCATCGCAACCTCTGAGCATCGCCGTCATCCTCCCGACGGCCCCAGCGATCTCAACCACCACTCTTCCCGGCGCCGTGGAATTTTCAAATTACAACCAAACTGTCGCCGCAACGGGATTTGGCACACTCAATTATTCTGTCAGCCTCGGCACTCTACCTGCAGGCCTCAGCCTGAACTCCAGCACCGGCGCAATTACCGGGGCACCCACGGGCCCCAACGGCACTTCGAGCTTCACGATCAAGCTGACCGACTCCAGCAATCCTGCACAAACAGCATCACAAGCTTTGAGCATTGCGGTCAGTCTCCCCGGGGCTCCGTCGATCGCCACCACCACTTTGCCCAACGGCACGGTCGGCGCGAACTATAATCAGACAGTTGCCTTCACTGGCGGCCACGGTCCTTTCACTTGGAGCATTTCAGCCGGAGCTCTCCCTACCGGCTTCTCCTTGAACGTGGCAACGGGCGCTATCACCGGCATCTGCAACTCCGCGAACACTTACAACTTCACGGTGAAGGTCGTTGACTCCAGCAACCCTGCGCAAAACGCCACCCAAGCCCTATCCATCTCCGTCGTCAACGGTCCGCTGCTGGTCACTCCGGCAACCTTGCCGACCGGCGCGGTCAATGATCCCTATCCGTCCACAATTCTCGGAGCCAGCGGCGGATTGCCACCATACACTTGGGCCATCACTGTCGGCAGCCTGCCCGCCGGTTTGTCGCTGAACACCAGCACCAGCGCCATCACCGGATCTCCCACGGGTTCCAGCGGCACGGCAAACTTCACCGCTCAGGTCACCGACTCCACAAGCACGAAGGCAACGGGAAATTTCAGCATCACCGTCAATTCAGCGCTCGCAATCACCAGCACCTCCTTGCCGGGTGCAACTGCGGGCACAAACTATTCCACCAATCTCAGCGCCACCGGCGGAGTTACGCCCTATAGCTGGAGCATCTCGGTCGGCAGCGTGCCCAACGGCATGAACCTGAGCGGCAACACCATCTCCGGCATGCCCACCACGTCGGGTACGGTGAGTTTCACCATTCATGTGAACGACGCCTCGGGCGGTTCGCAAACCGCCACGGTCAGCATCGTCGTTGCACCCGCGCCTCCGCTCACTGTGGTGACCACTTCCGGCAACCTGCCGCAAGGCGTCCTGAGCTCTTCCTATCCGTCTACACAACTCAATGCCACCGGCGGCTTCCAGCCTTACACTTCCTGGATTGTCGTCTCTCCAGGAACCGGTACGCTACCGCCAGGCTTGTCTCTCAGCACCAACGGTCAGATCACTGGCACACCCACAAGTGCGGGAACCTATCCGTTCACCGTTCAGGTGACCGATTCTGCGACGCCGACGGCCAATACGGCGCAAGCAAACCTCAGCATCACCGTAGCCGCCACCACCAGTTGCACCACCTTGACCGGCAAGGAATCTCTACTCCATGGCGATTACGCTTTCCTGATGAAGGGCTTTGATGCTTCCGGCAATCCTCTGTTCCTTGGCGGCGTGTTCGTCGCCAGCGGCGCAAGCGGCCCGGGCAACATCACCGCCGGCACCTTGGACATGAACCTCGTCTCCGGTCTGCAATCCGGCCTCAGCATCACTTCGGCTAGCTCGTACAATCTCGGCCTCGACCCCAACGCTACCAATGGCTATCGCGGTTGCATGTCCATCGTTACCTCTGCGGGTACGATGAACTACCGCTTCTCCGTGGACGCCGTTGGTGCCGTCACTGCCAATGTAGCCTCCGACGGTCACATCATCGCGTTCGATTCCAATAACGTTGGACCTTTCACCTCCGGCATTCTTCGCCAGGCCACTCCTTCGGCCTTCTCCACCAGCGCCATCGCCGGGAATTGGGCCTTCGGTGTAGCTGGCGCCCGGGTTGCCAACGGTGGCGGGACCTCCGGCTATTTCGCCGCTGTCGGCGTTCTCAATCTGGCCAGTGGTTCGGCAAGTGGAGTAGCGGATGCAAATGACAACGGCAAACTGGACAACAACAGTGCCCTGACGGCTTTCCCCATCGCCGCAGCTGGCATCACCCTCGCCAGCGGTCCTTACAGCATCGCTTCCAACGGCCGCGGTACACTCAACTTTACTCCGGGCGGCTCTGGTGGCTCGCTGGTGACCAACATTGTTTACGTGGTTTCCTCGTCTGAATTCCTGATCCTGAACTCGGACAGCCAGACCAACAACTCTGCCTTCACCGGCCTCGCCCTGAAACAATCCGGCACCTTCAGCAATTCCTCGCTGTCGACCGGCAACCACGTCATCTACACTTCCGGTGGCAGTACAAGTGGTGTGACGTCGGCCAGTCGCGCCGAGGTGGACATCGTTAAGGTCACCTCTGGCAACAACTTCACTTTCTCTGGCTATCAGAACGATGGCGGGAACATTTCCGATCCCACCAAGAACAGCGGTTCCGGCACGTTCACCGTAGCCTCGAACGGCCGCGTCACTTTGACCGTCGCGGGAGCTAACAATCTCCCCGTCTTCTACCTCAGCAGCGCCAACAACGCGTTCTTCCTGAACTCGGACACCGCCGCCTCCGCGGGCAACATGGAGCCTCAAGTCGGTTCCTCGTTCACCAATTCCTCGGCCAGTGGTACCTACGGTTATGGCAGCGTCAATCCCGCTGTTCCCCTGACGAAAAACGAGGAGGGCACGATCACCTTCACACCGTCCTCGGCCTCCATCAATGGCACCTCTGACAAAAATTCTCTCGGTAATCAGGTGCCAGACAACCTCGACACCGCCAACTACGCAATCAATTCCACTGGCGTGGGTCTCATTCCTGCTGGGTGCACCTTGACCGGCGCCAGCGCAAACTGCGAGAACCTCTTCATCATCATCTCGCCAACCAGAGCGGTGCTCATAGGCGTCAAGTCAACCAACTCAACTCCCGCACTAGACATCCTCGAGCAGTAGCCGGGTCCTCTTCAAGAAAAAGAAGGCCGGTGCAATTCGCACCGGCCTTCTTTTTCTCTTTGCTGCCTGCTATCTCTTTGCTGCTACCCTTTATCCCTCTCAACGCCTCTTCGTCGTTCGCAACTCCCGCACCAGATACGCCACCACCACAATATTCACCACCAGCACCACCACTCGCGGCCAGGTGGGGTGCACGTAAATCTCATACATTTCCAGCGGCATCAAAGACGCTGTCGTCACGATCGTCAGATACTCCGCCCAACGCTTCGCCAGCGCCAGCCCGGTTCCTTCGCACAAAAACAGCGCCGAATAGAAAAACGTCCCCACGCTCAGCTGCCGCAAACGGTGCTCATCCACGTTGGAAAGTTTCTCCAGCAGCCATAGCAGGTAGCGGTTGTGCGGGTCTGCGCGCAGCCATTCCATCCAGTGCGCGACATCTTTCTCGATGTCTCCATGGAGGTAATGCAGCGCGCCCAGCCCGATCGCCAGGAGCCCGAATCCATTCACGAATTTCAGCGCGGCAATAGCCATCAGCCCGCCGTGCTTCTTGTGTCCGATCGTCCCCGTCGTCATCTGCCTTTGACTCTACCACGCCCCTTCCCTTATCCGCGGCGGCAGAGGACATCATTAATTAGCAGCCAGTAATAAGAAAGTGAGGAGGAGAGAGCTGAATGAGCATTGCTGCTTAGGCACTCAGATCGGATCACCGATTAAGACCACTTTCCCCGGCTTGATTGTTTCGATGGCTAGAACACAGGCGGGAAAGTGCTGTCGAAGATGGTCGAGACGGTTGGAGGTAGAATGGCGGCAGTCGTGCCCCTCATCTGCGAGAACTCTCTTCAGTGCTTTCGGGGTGCACTCATCCAGCAAAACTCTCATTTGAGCTGGGCGACTAAGCTCAGTCTGGCTTCTTCGATAGCGGCGATGGCCAGTTCGCGGGTGACGCTCGGGTATTGCTCCAGAAATGATCCAGCGTGTCGCCACCTTCCAGATACTCGCTCAAGATCTTAAGTGGGACGCGAGTTCCACGGGACACAGGCTCCCGCCAAGAATTTCAGGATCCTTGATGATGATGCCCAGCATCTTCAGTCACCTCGTCCGGTAGAGTGTACAGCTAAATATCACGATCCGTGAGCCGACAGTTGGAAGATCGAGAGTAGGAGTTATCAGCAGAGAAGCCCAGCCTTGCACAAACCAACCCCGCAAGTATGGGGCGCCCGTCATCCCGCCTGCCCTGAGCGAGGCCGAAGGGAGCGAAGCAGCCCGATTTTTTCTTCCGCGCCGTCTTTTGCCTGCCCTGAGCGTAGCCGAAGGGGCGCGTCGGGTTGCGCAGTCGAGGGACCGCGGCAAGATTGATCCTTACCCAGGCTACAATCACACCCGCCCTCCCATCCTCTCTTCCTGCGCTCGGGGCAGGCCGGAAGCTGGGGCACCCTCCGTGTCGTTGTGAATGGGGAGCTGGCGCACCCCATGCGGGTTGAGCTCCATTAGGTGGCCTTCGATAGGCGCGAAGGCCACCCTTTGGGCCGCAGAATCCTCTAGCCATTGAGACTAGTTTTCGTTATCGCGTTCGTCGTCGCCGGTTGCGCGCATGGCGTGTCTGGAGACGTAATCCGCCACGGCTCTCCCGAGCGCGTTTGCACGCACGCACGAAGTTCGAAAGTGAATGCCTCCAAAGACGCGGGCATTGGCGATTTCCGCTACCGCGTCCGAGAAACTCGCAAACGAACGAGTCTTTCCGGGAGTTGTTTCCGAGGTGAGGCTAAACGCCGTGTTCTCTCCAAATGCGGCGGACAGAATAAACGCGGCTGAACCACTCACAGTGGAATGTCCCGACGGATACTCGGGATGAGCTGGAGTGCCGCCCGGAAAGAAGTCCAGCCAAGGTATCCAGTTTGGGTCCGAATCCGCAGGGGTGAACCCGTCTCGGATCGCGGTGATCGGCCGCCAGAAAACGTAGCGGTACTTGCCATCCCAGCACGCGATTCCGGCGTCTGCCATCGAGACATTCAGCAACGCGAACAGGTGGGCATTCTCGGTGAATGAAAGCCCCCGTTCCACGGAAATCTGGGCGGCAATGCGGTTCCAGAAGAGTGGAGTGTTCCCAGCCCAAAACAGCGCGAGATCCGACTGATCCTGTGAGCGCCCCGAACCGGAGTAGACCCCCATCTTAAACAGTTCGTCGAGATCAGCAGCGTACTGCTGGCTGTCGAGCGAAGGTGGCGGCGGTAAACGGAACTGCGAAGGCCGTGTCAGGACCCACGGCGTCATCGTGGCGAACTGAGGTCCCGCCCCGGGCACTCCAGGCAATTGGTTGGGCAACCCCTGCGGCGTCGGGCGCCAAGCGCCGATGGCGGCCTGTGTTCCGACGATACTCTGCACTCCGAGGAACGGCGGCGGTGGGGGCGCGATCCCATCAGTTAGCCTCCAGGCCCAAATGGCGTCGGCAACAGTCTGTCCCCAGGCGACCCCGGCGGCAATCGATTGAGCCTTTTCGGTGGAGGCGAGCGCCGTAAGCGATGCGTCGCGTTGCGTCTTGAGTGTCGTGCTTTGTGCAGGATACAAATCAACCAAGATGACGTATGCGGCCTGAATCGCGGCCGCGCGCTGAGAAGCATGGTGCGGTGCGACCGGTGTTACGTGCAGCGGCTGAAAACGTGGGTCGATGCCGTTCACCGCGTCGAAGACTGAGGCAGACACGAGCGCAACCACGCGGGTGCTCACCAACGGATTGGTGCCACCGGCAAGCACCGTCCTGTTCATGACTCCAATCCACTCAAGCACCGGGTCTGAAGTGGCTGCCGACACCGGCAGCGGACCGGCAGCGAGCATCACAACACTCAGCACCAGCAATGCACTGCAAATCGTGCTTCCGGCCCTTCGCCGGCGAACGAACAGGAAAGGCCCTAAGATAAACCTGGTTAAGTCGCGGATCATTATCTCCTCCTAGTGAACGGAGGCAGCGTTTTGGCGGGCTAGCGGGCAGTTTGCGTTGACCTGGCAAATCGCGCGTCAGCAGAAAAGCGCTACCGTGGGGCACCAACTCGTCGGTAGCAAAGGCGAGTTCCTCGTTTTCTATGCCTCTCTAACGTACAAGTCAAGCGAAACTGTTGCTACTTCTGGCGGGTGTCTTGGGTGATCCGCCGCCGTCCGTGTCGTTGCGATTGGGGAGCGGAGATAGCTTGATCGTTCGAATGACCGAGGCTGCGCAAGAAAGAGGAGGCTGACTTCCGGGCCGAACCTACGAGCCACTCTTCACTGGCCACTGGTTTACGCTGATCCGCGAAGGGCCCCTGGTCACTGGTCGCTCGCCGCTCTCCCCGGCCCATTGCGCCCTGGCCCGCAAGGTGCCAGAATCTCCAGATTGCTGGAGCGCCGCCCGGGCACGCCCTTCGCTTCGCTCAGGGTAAAGGAACATCCAGCCGCTCCTCGGTGTCTAATACCTAGAGCGGACAAAGGTTGGTGCAGAGCGCAAGATGCAAGTGCCCAACCCAGCAGTGCCAGCAGGCCCCAGGTTGCTACTCGCAGGTGGGGCAGAAAGGCCGACCGTGTCCGATTGGGCCAGCGCACTCTCGTGGGGTAGTGACGAGTCCGAGCTTGTCACCGAGCTGCAAGCCGGTTCGGAGACTGCCTTCGACTGGCTCGTCAATCACTACCACGCTCCCGTCTACAACTTGATTCTGGGGATGCTGGGAGATACGGCAGACTCCGCCGACGCGGCGCAGGAAGTTTTCTTGAAAGCCTTCAAAGGAATTCGCAGCTTTCGCCAGGGCAGTTCGCTGAAGACCTGGCTCTATCGCATAGCGATTCGCGAAGCCCTGAATCACCGCCGCTGGTTCAAGCGCCACAATCAGAAAAATGTTTCGATCGATGCGGAGCCGGCCGAAGGCTGCGCCGCCATAGAAATTGAGGATTTGAGCGCGACTCCGTTTGAGCAGCTAGCGGCGCACGAAATTCAGGTAGCAGTCCAGGGAGCGCTGCAGCAGGTGCCGGATGTGTTTCGCAGCGCGGTTATTTTGCGCGACATCGAAGGGCTCAGCTACGAGGAAGTGGCGGAAGTGCTGGAGTGCAGCGTGGGTACGGTGAAGTCGCGGATCCTGCGCGGGCGGCGGTCGCTGAAAGAGATTCTGGAGCCGCTGCTGGCAGAAAAATCGCTGGAGAACAAGGCCGCCGAGCGCGACACCCAGACTTCAGAAGCGCAGTGGCGCAAGGCTGAAGTGGCCCGGCAGGCTTCGGCAGTGGCCGGAGCGGCGAATTCCACGCATCAGGTGGGTCTGCAAATGGCCTACGTACGAGTTTCGACGCCGGCAACGGCAGAGAGTATGACGCGCCCGCAGACAGCGCGCGAGGAGAAACCATGACGTGCGATAGAGTCCATCGCCGCCTGGCCGGTTATCTGGACGATGCGAGTGTATCGGCGGCGCGCTCGGCAGAGCGCGTAGCCATCCGGCAACATCTGGAAGATTGCGAACCGTGCCGCGCAGAGTTGCAGCGGTACCGCAAGCTGGCGGTATTGATGTCCCGCGTGCCGCGGGCTGTTCCCCCCGCGGATCTCGCCGTGAAAATTAAGGTGGCGGCTTCGCAGGCGCAGGCTACCCAGGATTGGCGTGGGCGCTGGCAGTGGTTGAAGGACCGTTCGGAAATTCTGATGGACAACGTGTTTCGTCCTCTGACCGTGCCGGCAACCGGCGGATTTTTCTCGGCGATTGTGATTTTTGTGTTTGTGTTGCAGATGATGCTGCCGGGGATTTCGGTCCAGGCGGATCCGAATGATGTGCCGACCGCGCTGTTGCGTCCCGCGGAGCTCATTTCGCTGTCGAGTATGCCGGCTTCGGCGGAGATGCAGCATCCCGACGTTGGCCTGCAGCACGAACTGCTGGTGGACGTGATCGTCGACGCGCAGGGAGAGATGTCCACGTACGAAATTATTGTTGGGCCAGACACGCCGGAGATGCGACATCACCTCGACCAGGTGCTGCTGTTCTCGCGCTTCCGGCCAATGATGAGCTTCGGCCGGCCCACCCCCGGCGGCCACGTAGTCCTAAGCTTCAGCGCAGTCCACGTTCGCGGTTAATCCCCTAGGGCCCGCCGACTGTGGCGGGCCGTTCTTCTCCGGAATCACCCAAGCGATTACCACATCCTCAGAGTAATTCGCCCCTCTCTCCTTTCCTTCCTTTCCTTAACCTCCTTTACCCCTGTCCTGCCGGCCAGCTTTCCCTTTGTAAACGCCTGTCCCTTTCCCTCGAATCGTCCTCCACCCCATCGTGTTCAATGGGAGCAGGAGTTTTCACCATGCGTACCACGATCCGCCTCTTCACCATGCTCACCGCCCTGCTGCTTGGCGCCATGATTCTGACGCCTGCGCTGCACGCCGCTGCTTCGTCATCACGTCCGCAGGGAAATTCGCCGGAATCGATATTGCTGAATGCCGCCAACCACGATCGCACTTCGATGGGTTTGCAGCCGTTTCAGTGGGACGCGAATCTTGCCGCCGCCGCGCGACTGCACGCGTTGCGGATGGCGCAGTTGAGCACGTTGTCGCACCAGTTTCCCGGCGAGCCGCCGTTGCAGGAACGCGCCATGCAGGCGGGCGCTAGGTTCAGCTTGATTGCGGAGAATGTGGCCGAAGGGTCTTCGCCGCAGAGATTGCACCTGCAGTGGATGAATTCGCCGCCGCACCGCGCGAACCTGCTAGACCGCGAGCTGAACTCGATCGGGATCGCGGTAGTGCAGAGCGGCAACCTGCTGTTTGCGGTGCAGGACTTTTCGGCCGGTGTGCCGCAGCTGAGCATCGAGCAGCAGGAATCGCAGATTAACTCACAGCTTGCGGTGCGCGGCATGCGTGTGGTGGACGCGGCGCTGGATGCGCGGAAGACTTGCGAGATGGATCGCGGATTTGCGGGACAGCGGCCGTTCGCGGTGCTGCGGTATGAGACTTCGAGCTTGAGCACTTTGCCGGAAGATATTGAGCACAAGCTGAGGACAGGGAAGTATCACTCAGCGGCGGTTGGCGCTTGCGATGCGAGCGGCTCCGCTGGCGGATTCACGCGCTTCCGAATCGCGATTTTGTTGTACTAAGGCGCCTCCCAACAGCCGCGCGCTTGCTTGCGGCAAGCCACTTCCGGCTTGCGTTTTCCCTGAAAATCGGTAGACTTTGCAGCATGATGTTCTCGTTCTCTAGCTACGCGTGGCGATTTACGTACCGGAACAGCCGGGTGCGAGAGGCCAGCGTCTAGTTCGAGAGCACCACAGGATTTTGGCCCACTCGCACAGAGTGGGCTTTTTTGTTTTAGGGCCCAGGAAAAGGCGACGGGCCAAACGGGAAAGGGAAGAGGCAACCATGATTATTTCGATGAAGCTGCATTCGACGCGGGAAGAGATCGACGAAGTTACCGGGATTGTGAAGCACTTCGGGTACAAAGTGCACTCGATTGAGGGCGAAGAGCGCGTCGTGATCGGAGTCGTCGGCGTGGGCGACGTGACGGCGTGCATGGAGTCTGTCGAGGCGATGCCCCAAGTGGAGAAAGTGGTGCGGATAACGGCGCCGTACAAGTTTGTGAGCAAGGAGTTTCGGCCGGGGAAGACGCGCATCAAGGTGAACGGCGCGGAGATTGGCGGCGACGAGTTTGTAGTGATTGCGGGACCGTGCTCGGTGGAGAGCGAAGAGCAGATCATGCGCTCCGCGGAGGCAGTGGCGAAGGCAGGGGCGAAATTCTTGCGCGGGGGAGCGTTCAAGCCGCGGACCTCGCCGTACGATTTTCAGGGCATGGAAGAGGAGGGGCTGAAGCTGCTGCAGAAGGCCAAGAAGGCGACGGGCCTGGCGATCGTCACGGAGGTGATGGGCGATCGCGACGTGGAGTTGGTCGCGCGGTACGCGGACGTGATGCAGGTGGGCGCTCGCAACATGCAGAATTTCATGCTGTTGAAGGCGCTGGGAAAGTGCGGCCGGCCAATTCTGCTGAAGCGCGGGCTAAGCAGCAGCATCAAGGAGTTACTAATGAGCGCGGAATACATTGTGGCGCACGGAAATCCGGATGTGATTTTGTGCGAGCGCGGCATCCGCACCTTTGAAACAGCCACGCGCAACACCTGCGACATCTCAGCAATTCCGGTGCTGAACGAACTCACGCACCTGCCTGTAATTCTGGATCCGAGCCACGCAACAGGGAAGCGCAGCCTGGTACCAGCAGTAGCCCGCGCGGGAGTCGCAGTCGGCGCCGACGGCCTCATCGTCGAAGCCCACCCCGCCCCCGAGCGCGCCATCAGCGACGGCGCCCAATCCCTCGACCTGAACCAGTTCGCAAAAATGATGGACGACCTAAAGCCCTACATCGCGCTGTGGAAAGAAGCGCGCAAGAAAGAATCCGTGGCTGCAGTCGCGCGATAGGGCCGTTGCTCCTGTGGAACTGCCTAAGCGTGGCCCTTGCGGCATTGGTTTCATGGGAAATCCGGGTGAGTTGCGCCGCTGATGAGATGGGAGTAACGTACCTCGACTGCGACTTCCGAGGACACATAGCATGAACTTTCTAGCGCGCTTCTTAGCTGCTGTCTCTCTTCTTGTTTTTTTCTTCTCCAACTGGCCTGCGTCTGCTCAACAGGCTAGCACCTGCGCCCTACCAAGGTTTTCGGACGACGCCAGCGTATTGATCGCAGCCGCAACGGCAGCGAAGGTGAAATCCGGGAGCGATGTGGTCGTTCTCTGCGATGAGGATTCCTATGTGTTCGGCGCGGATGGCAAGTCGACTCACACCAGCTATCTTTCCTACAAAATATTGAGCGCGCGCGGCGCGGAGAATTGGGATGGCCTATCGGTCCACTGGGAACCGTGGCACGACCAGAAACCAGTCGTCCGCGGACGCGTGATAGGCCCCGACGGGACGGTCCACTCGCTGGATCCGAACACACTGAAGGATGAAACAGCGACCGATGAGCAAGAAAAAATCTATTCCGACGGACGGGTGTTGCGCGGACCGTTTCCTGCCATCTCGGTAGGAGCCATCGTCGAACAGGAAGAGGTGACCTCGGAAAAGGAATCGTTTTTCCAGGCAGGAACGGTGGAGCGCCTATCCTTCGGCGAAAATGCGCCGACGATGGAGACGCGATTATTGCTCGATTTCCCGAGCTCGCTGAAAGTCAAATACCAATCGCAGTTGCTCCCTGATTTGAAGTTGGAGCACAGCGAAAACGGAGGACGGACCCGCGTGAGCTTCATTCAGGGGCAGATGGAGGCGCTTGAGCCTGTCGAGGGAAATCTTCCGCCAGACGTCCCTTCGCGGCCCTGGGTCGCTTTTTCAAGTGGAAGCGATTGGGGAAGTATCGCGGACAAGTACGCTGAAATCGTCGACACGCAGATTTCTGACGTGGATCTAAAGGCCGTGGTGTCCAGGGTGACGCAGGGCAAAACCACGCGGGAACAAAAGACCGCGGCGCTGCAGGAGTACGTCAGCAAACAGATCCGCTATACGGGAATTGAGTTCGGGGATTCGGCGATTGTGCCGCATTCCCCCGAACAGACACTCAAGCTCGAGTATGGAGACTGCAAAGACAAATCCAGCTTGATGGTGGCACTGCTGCGAACGGCCGGGGTTCCCGCTTATGTAGCTCTTCTGAATACGGGAAGCCGGCAGGAAATTCCATCAGAGCTTCCGGGCATGGGACTGTTCGACCACGCGATCGTTTACCTTCCGGGTGAGCCGGAGATGTGGATAGACGCGACGGATGAATATGCCCGGCTGGGACAGCTTCCTTCAGACGACCAGGGCCGCTACGCGCTGATCGCGAAGCGGGGAACCACGGGGCTCGTTCGGACGCCGGAATCCGCTTCTCGCGAGAACCTTGTGGTGGAGACGCGAGAATTTTACCTTGCAGAGAATGGGGCGGCGAAGGTGGTGGAAACGACGCAACCCCATGGAGTTTACGAGTCGGAATTCCGGGCGTACTACGCGGATGCAGACAATAAGGATGTGAAGAAGAATCTCACGGACTATGTTGCCGATGTTTACCTGGCAGATCGCTTGGTGAGGTCGGAGCGGAGCAATCCGAAGGATTTGTCAAAACAGTTTCAATTGCAAATTGAGGCCGGCAAGGCGAGGAGGGGCTTCACAGAACTGGAAAGCGCGGAGGCGGCGATTCGCTTGGATGGATTGTTTAGCCGGTTGCCTTCGGAGCTTCAGCAGAGAGAGAAAGAAAAGAAGAAAGACGCGGCCGATGAGAATTCGGACCAGCAGCCCAAGAAACCACGGACCCAAGACTATCTGTTGCCTTCTGCATTTGTGACCGAGTGGAATTATAAAATTGCGCCACCTGCCGGATTCCAAGTCAAAGGGCTTCCCCCGAGCCGAAAGCTGCAACTTGGACCAGCGGTCTATGAGCAAGAATTCAGTTTGAGCAAAGAGGGCGCCGTGGAAGGTGTGCTTCGGTTCGACACGGTGAAGCGAAGGCTCGGCGTGACTGAAATGGACGCGTTGCGTAACGGCGTTGCGCAACTCAGGGAACAGGAACCTATTTTCATCGAGTTTGAACTCGTGGCTGAAGGGCTCCGGAAGCAGGGGAAGGTGCGCGAGTCGTTGCAATCGAGCCGGGCTCTCATTGCTTTGCACCCGAACGAGGGACTCCACCACCTGCAGATGGCGCAGGCCTTGCTTCGAGCGGGAATGGGGCAAACCGCGCGGGAAGAGGCTCAGAAGGCCGTGAAAATGGAACCGGCTTCCGCACTTGGGCAGAAAACACTGGCGGAAATTCTGGAGTATGACTTGCTCGGGCGGAAATTCCGCAGCGGCAGTGATTTCGCGGGTGCAGCGGAAGCTTTTCGGGAGGCGAAAAAACTTGACCCGGAAGATAAGGCAATCCGGGGGAATCTCGGAATACTACTCGAGTACAACAACTATGGAGAAAGGTATGGGGCCGGAGCGCCACTGAAGGACGCCATCAGGGAGTACCAGAGCTTGACGCCAGAACAATTTCGCGACATCGGACTGGCCAACAATCTGCCGTATGCATTGTTTTATGCGAAGGAGTTTGCCGAGGCCCAAAAAACTGCGGAGACACTCAATCCTCAGCCGAACAGCATAGTGGTTGCAACGGAGGGCGCCTTGCACGGTTCAGCCGCAGCGATCGCCGAAGCGGAGAAGCGAGCAACGAAAGAGGATGAGCAGAAGCAACTCTTGCGCAGTGCCGGAGATCTTCTGCTTCGGGTAAGAGAGTATCCGACGGGGGCGGACCTGCTGGAGGCGGGAGCGTTTGGGACTGACGCCTCGAGGACTTTGGGATTGGCGGCGATCGCCAGGAAAATGACCCCGCACGAAAAAATAGTGTATGACGACACTCCCGCGGGGCTGGTGAGGAGAATCACCATAATGAGCGTCGAAGGCAACGCTTCTCCTGCTGCGCTGATGCAGTTCTTCAGCCACAATGCGATGAAGGTCTATCGAAATACTGACCCGGACGAATTGGAGCGGATCCGGGACGAGGCAAAAAAGTTGCGGAGATCGATTGTAAAAGCGGGTTACCCGATCGACGTCATGGTGGATTTGACCAACCAGTTGATTGATATCAAGAGTGAGGGCGACGACAAGGTTGGTTACCGCGTGACGGGACGCGGAGGGGACAAAACCGAGGTGTTCTACGTGGTGAAAGAGGGCGGGAAGTACAAATTGTTGGACACCTCCGAAAAGCCAAACGCAGTTGGGCTGGAGATTGTGGAGAGGTTGAGCGCAGCAGACGCGACAGGGGCTCGAACTTTGCTGGACTGGGTGAGAGGGGATCAGCATTTAGCCGGTGGAGACGACACTCTGGCGGGTTACGCGTTTCCGCGGATGTGGACCAAGGGAAAAGACGGTGATGAGAGCCAGATGAGACTGGCAGCGGCAGCGCTTCTCTGCCAGACGAAGCCGACGGCGCAGGATGGCTTGAATATTTTGGAGGCCGCTCTGGGAGGAGCGAAGGACGAGACGGAAAAACTGAATATGTCATTGGCTCTTCTGGACGGGTATGGCAGCCTTACAAACTATCAAAAGGAATATGAACTCGCTTCGCGGCTTGCGAAAGACCATGGTGATTCCAAACGATTGTTCCTGGACCAGGTATCCTCGTTGCGGTTGCTGGGACGCTACCCGGATGCCGACCAGCTTGCAAAAGATTGGTTGAAGAAACAGCCGGACGATCTGGCCGCCCCGCGGGCGTTGATGTTTAACGCTGTCTATCGCGAAGATTACGTCCTTGCGAATGAATTGGCCAAGCAGTTGACGCGGAATAGCCGTGCGGAAGCTGGGGACTATAACAGCGCATCCTGGTATGGGCTCTTTACGGGAAAACCAGAAGATCTGGATGTCGCCAACGCGACCAAATCACTTCAGATGAGCCAGAACAATGCCGGCACCCTGCATACATTGGGCTGCGTTTACGCCGCGCAGGGCAAGACAAAGGAGGCCCGGGAGGTGTTTCTGCAGGCCATGGATCTGCTGAATATGGACGAGCCGGATGCGAACTATTGGTACGGATTTGGCCGGATCGCGGAACAGTACGGCGAAAATGTCTCCGCTTCCGAAGACTATGGCCGCGCGAAAAAACCCTCGAATCCGCGTTTCATTCCCGGCTCTTCTTACAAGCTTGCGCAAATGCGGATGGCAGCGCTGGCAAAAAGCCCGGCGAATGCGGTCAAGTGATGAGGGTCGCCTTGCCCTCGTTTTTTATTGGGGAGGTTAGCTGAGCGAGCAGGGATTCGGGAGTGCATCGGAGCACGACTTTGGGGCAATGGCCGTTCGTTTGGTGGGGCCTGCACGTCGGACCAGTAGGCGCGGCATTTCCCGTGGAGTAGGCTTTTTGCTGCTGGGGCGGTGTCCCCATCTGGGGAAAAAGCGAGGTTGCCGTGTATTGCGAGCATTGCGGGCTGAGGATACTTCCAGAGCGTCCGGTGTGCACGCGGTGCGGGAAGTCGCCGACGTACGAGTGGATTCAACTGACCAGTCTGCTGGTGATCCTTTTGGCGGTCATCGGGAATGAGATCACCGGGTGGCTCTTGCTGCCCAGGATGGCGGCGACGCATGCCACCGGAAACTTTTTCCGGAGCTGGATGTGGGTGGACCGTCAGACGAGCGTGTATGGATGGATGCCGCTGGCCGCTGGTTTGCTGTTGTGGGAGTTCCATGTGTGGCGGAAGGTGCGGAAGGCGAAACCGGTCACGAAGATCAGGAGCTGGGTGAGCCGGAAGATTTTGACGTTTGTGTTGGCGGCGGGATTTGCACCTATACTTCCGTGGTGGCTACCGGCGGGGCAGCCTTCCGAAAAAACGATGTCGACCATGGCGCAGTATCCGGGATTGCCTTGCGCGATTTCCTGGGGCGCGATTCTGATTGTTTCGACCGTGTTGTGCTGCAAGGCGGAAACACGGAATTTGCTGCTGGGAAATGGGAAGACCCTGTCGCTGGTGAGCCTGGGAGCGCTGGCGATGTTTATGGCACTGACGCTGTTTGGGTGGTCGCTGACGTAGCAGCCGCGCTCCAAAATGGGAAATCATTCGAATGGCTGCGGAAATCATTTCGAATGTTTTTCCTCTAAGTGTGCGGGTGCGGCGCTTACAAAATTTTGGGTCGTTCCGGTATTTAGCAAAAAATTACCTTCAAGCGTCACTTTAAATGTCGGCGCGCCGACATTTTCGGATCCGTTTTTCAACTCTTTAACGCCCCAACCCTGCTTTACAGGTCCGCCAGATGACTTTATCCTGAAGCTATGAGCGAGACGCGATTTGGCTTTGCCACGGTGGAAGAGGCGGTGGAAGAGATACGCCAGGGGCGGATGATTGTCCTGGTGGACGACGAAGACCGCGAAAACGAAGGCGACCTGACGCTGGCGGCGGAGAAGATTACGCCCGAAGCGATCAACTTCATGGCGAAATTCGGGCGCGGGCTGATTTGCCTGGCGCTGACCGAGCAGCGGTGCGACGAGCTGAATTTGCCGCTGATGTCGCCGATCAATACTTCCGTACACGGGACGGCATTTTGCGAAGCGATTGACGCCAAGGTGGGCGTGACCACCGGCATTAGCGCTTCGGACCGCGCGATTACGATCTTGACGGCGATTGATCGGAAGACGCGGCCGCAGGATCTGGCGCGGCCCGGGCACATGTTTCCGCTGCGGGCGCGGAACGGCGGCGTGCTGGTGCGCGCGGGGCAGACGGAAGCGAGCGTGGACCTGGCACGGATTGCGGGGCTGAATCCCTCCGGCGTGATCTGCGAAATTATGAATGAAGACGGGACGATGTCGCGGGTGCCGCAGTTGGTGGAATTTTGCCGCGAGCATGGATTGAAGATGCTGACGGTGGCGGATTTGATCCGCTACCGGATGCAGCACGAGCGGTATGTGCGGCGGGTGGCAGAGGCGATGGTGCCGACGCGGTTTGGCGAGTTCAAGATGATTGCCTACTCGAGCGATGTGGATCACGACCAGCACGTCGCTCTGGTCCGCGGCGATCTGGAAGGGGCGACGCCGCCGTTGGTGCGCGTGCACTCGCACTGCCTGACGGGGGACGTGTTTGGCTCGACGGCTTGCGACTGCACGGATCTGGTGGCGAGGTCGTTGGAAAAAATCGCGCAGGAAGGCCGCGGGGTGTTTTTGTACCTGCACCACACGGGGCGTGGATTTACGATTGAAAGTTCGGAGACGCCCGGTCAGTTGCCGCAGATCCATTTTCATTCACGCGGGCAGCTGGATCGCGAGCCAGCGCGGCAGCGCATGGTGCAACACGAAAGCGGTATCGGCGCGCAAATCTTGATTGATCTGGGATTGAAAGACATTCGCGTGGTAACGAATCATCCGAAGAAGGTTGTCGCGCTCGAAGGCTACGGGATCCGCATCGCCGATCAGGTGCCGTTGAGTCTCACGACGCAGAAGCCTACGCATCAGCGGCTATAGAGTTGTCAGGGCTTCGAAAGAGCTATTCGTTCTGGATAGCAGATAGCAGATAACAGCGATCAGGAAACAAAAGCGCTAGGGTTCTTCGTCTTCGCTTGCGGTGGGTGGAGGTGTGCCCGGTTGCTTGGTGGGGGATTTTGTGGGCGGTGGTTTGGCGGGAGCCGCGGCGGTTTAGGGAGTATTGGATTGTTTTCTGGAGGGCGGCTTGCCTACGGTCAGAACCTTCCGCATTTTTTCTAGTTTTTTGGGGCCGATGCCTTTGATGGCGAGGAGGTCGTCCACGCTTTTGAACGAGCCGCAGAATTTGCAGGCGTCGAG
>Ga0210402_10001781_pt1 | contig 21872 bp, 22 predicted proteins | sample IncBWC7MmetaG_FD_161055 | JGI IMG/M metagenome (GOLD analysis project Ga0210402, IMG submission 161055) | Forest soil microbial communities from Barre Woods Harvard Forest LTER site, Petersham, Massachusetts, United States - Inc-BW-C-7-M | ecosystem: Environmental > Terrestrial > Soil >... | reverse complement strand
CTTTTGAGGTAATTCTCGGTCCGCTCGCTGCGCGGTACACTCGAGATGGAATAGAGTTTCGCGTGAATGGAAATCCGCCCTGCAGCGGCACCGAGCAGGCCGAAAAATTGCATTTCCGTATCTTCAATCGCCGCATCCGGCATGTTGTTAATCAGCGCAATTTCCAGGTGCCCTGCGCCATTCGCGCATTGCGTTTCATCGGTGTGAAGGTAACCATTTCCCGTCCAACGAGTGGGAGTTCCGCCGCGGTCGATTAGAAGTGGCATAGTCTTTCTTCCATTCCTATGTTCGTAAATTGGTTCACGATTTTCAATGGACTGCTTTCTCCAGGGCCTGACCGAGATCTTCCAAAATGTCGTCGATGTGTTCGATGCCCACGCTGAGCCGGATCATTTCCGGCCGGACACCGACTCTCAGCTGCTCCTCCGGCGTCAACTGCCGGTGAGTTGTGGAGGCCGGATGGCACGACAACGATTTTGCATCCCCCATGTTCACCATCCGCTTGAACAGCTTGAAGGCGTTAAAGCACTTGATCCCCGCTTCGAGCCCGCCTTTGACACCAAACGTCAGGAGAGAAGCGCGGTTCGACCCAAGGTACTTTTGCGCCATCGGATAGAGTGGACTATCGGGAAATCCCGCATAGCTCACCCAATCCACGTGCTGATGATTCCGCAAGAATTCAGCCACTTTGCGCGCATTCGCGACATGCCGTTCCATCCGCAGGGCCAATGTTTCTACACCCTGCAGTAGTAGAAAACCGTTGAAAGGGGAAAGTGTGGCGCCCGTATTCCGCTGGCAAACTGTCCGGCAGCGAGCAACATATGCTGCGGCGCCGAACTGCTCCGTATATACCACGCCATGATAGGAGGGCTCAGGGCGGCTGAACATGTAAAATTTATCGGCGTAGTCGCGCCACGGGAATCTTCCACTGTCGACAATCATGCCCCCCATCGTCGTGCCGTGCCCGCCCATGAACTTCGTCATCGCGTGCACAACCACGTCGGCCCCATAGTCGATAGGCCGCAACAAAATCGGCGTCGCCACGGTATTGTCCACGATCAGCGGCACGCCATGCTTGTGCGCTACTCGTGCCAGCCCCTCCACATCCGCTACGTTTCCCGCAGGGTTGCCCACACTTTCGCAGTAGACCGCCCTTGTATTTTCATCGATCAGTTTCTCAACCGCTTCCGGTGTGTCGTTCTCTGCAAAGCGTGTCGTAATTCCTTGCTTTGAGAAGACATGAGCGAATAACGTGTACGTAGCGCCATACAACTGCGGAAGAGAAACGATGTTATTCCCCGTCTCTGTGATATTTGCGATGGCGTAGTGAATCGCGGACATCCCCGAGCTTACGCTAAGGGCTTCCACGCCCCCCTCGAGTGCGGCCACGCGCTTTTCAAGCACGGCGTTGGTTGGGTTCCCTATCCGGGTGTAGATGTTTCCTTGCACCTCGAGATTGAAAAGGGCCGCGCCATGTTCCGCGCTGTCGAATTCAAACGCGACGGTCTGGTAGATGGGTACAGCGACAGCGTTCGTCGTAGGATCGCCGTCGTATCCTGCATGAATCGCCATGGTTTCGATTTTCATTCAATCGCCTGCGTTACGGTCATCTCGAATTCTGGTGGACGTGCCACAGCAGATTGCATTCCTGTATCGAACTCGCCGCCCATACTTATGACCGGGGGACCTGTTCGACTTGCATCTTCTGCCGCACCGGGCTCATGGCGCGGCCCATTGCCGCCGCTTGCAAGATCGTTCGTGTCAGGTTGCGCGCGGCAAAGTTCGCGCCGTAAGTAAAGCGCATGACCGGTCCAAAACTGTTCGCGGCCGCGAGTCCCGCGAAATACAGGCCCGGAACAGAGGATTCGAGCTTTCTCGACAGTACCGGTGAACCCGCTGAGGTCTCGATCTGTGCTCGCAACGCGGGAGCAAGGAAGTTGAGCCGGGCCAGATTCACCCGATAGCCTGTACCCGCCACAACATGATCAGTTTCCACCTCCCGCGCTGAGCCATCGGCCGTTCGCAAGTGAAGGATCACTTTTCCATTGCGGACTTCCGCTCCTTCGGGACTGCATCCGAGCATCACCGGAACCTTCCCGAGTACTACATCCTTGGATACCCAGTGCCCAGCCGGGCCGAGATGCCGACGTACCGCTTCAATGCGCAGCTTTTCTGGCAACAAGTGAAACAATTCTGGGGAATTCGCGCAGAATCGCGAACGCAGACCCGGCCCCAAGCCGGACTTCGGGTGCCTTATTTGTTGCCATAAGGAACGCGGCTTGTTGCTCGGTGCTCCATGAAAACTCACTTCCGATTCGCGCACCACGAGCTGTGAATCGACTCCGGCCGCGCGCATCAATCCTGCAAGTCCGATCGCTGACGCCCCGCCGCCAATTACCACCACGTTCCGCCCGCGGTATGTATCCACTTGCTGGTGTTGATAGCTGTGAGAAACAAATTCATCTGGCAGATGAGCGATGGTTTCCGGGATATGGGCAAAATGGGTAATTCCAACCGCTAGAATCACGTGTCGCGCTCGCAGCTGCTCGCCGTTATTGAGTATCAAACGGTAGTCATCTCCCATCCGCTCGACCTGCGCAACCATCTTGTTCTCGAGTTCGGGTACGATGCGCTCTTTGAATGCCAATCCGTAAGCGGTGAACGACTCGAGGCTGACTGGGATCGCCGTATCTGAGTAGGGAATTTCGCGTTCCTGACAGAAATCCTTGAGGGTCATCCTCCCGTCCGGCTCGGACAGATTCGATGCGAACCCATCGGACTTCAGCATCATTCCCTTGGGCATGTGGGTGAGCCAACTGTCCATCGGGGGTCCAAAGATTCGGTAGGGGAGACCCTGGCGCCGTAAATGCGCGGCAATCGAGAGTCCGTAGGGACCCGCTCCAACTATTGCGGCTTCAATCATGGCTGGTGGTCAATTTCCTTTCGCGGGCACAAAGCCCAAACAGGAGCGATTCGTACGTATTTGCTAGATTGAGAGCTGCAATTATGTAACCACTGGTTCGGAATCTAAGTGTTTTGTTTTCAATTTGATACGGCGATGCCAAGGAAGCAGAGAGGAAGATTGGGAAGTATTTTTCCCAGGCTCGCTTCACATTTTCATTTGTCCTGCTAGAAGATTACGCTCCCTGCCGTTCGCTAAACTCTCGGTCGATTTGAATTAACAATTCTCACCGTTCGTCATCTCATTTATCCGGCTGGTTTTGATGACTTTAGGCGATTTCAAGAAGCTAGTTGGCTACCTGCGGCCCGGTGCCAGAATGGCGGAATCCATTTTTTGTCTTAGCGCGTCTGCCAATGACTTTACAAACGGTTCGACGAGCATTCCTGCGGGATAAACCGGCAAGCGAACAATTTCCTGCCCCTTCTGCGCCAACCCTTCCCACTTCAGATCCGGACGCTGGTAAATGCTGTATTGCTTCAAAGGCCGGAAGTCCGTCACTAGGCCAGGGTAGGGCTTCGGAATGTAGTCCATCGATGCTCGATCATTGCCTGCCCAGATCTTCCCGAGCACCAGTGACCCTGATCCTACGCCGTCGGAATTCCCGCCCAATTTGCTGAGCAGCATTCCTCGCCAGACGGGAATTCTGTTACGGACCGCCTGAATCTTCTCGTGAAAGAAGACTTTCTTTCCCGCTGCATCTAGCCGCATGAAATTGAGCGCGTGGAAGATGCTTCTCTCTATCGCAACACTCGTCTTCTTCCAGAAATTGAGTGGCGGCACCTTACACCAGTTCAGCGTGTCGAACATGGCGAGAAGCGCAACCTCTCCTCCCTGAGCCATAAGCTGCTGGGCCACCTCAAAAGCGATCGTTCCACCGAGGCAGTACCCACCGACGTAATAGGGCCCTTTTGGTTGTACTCTGCGGATATCCCGCACATAAACCGCGGCCATGTCCTCGATTCGGGTTTGTGGCGCCGCCCCTCCGTCCAATCCCTGGCTTTGCAATCCGTAGAACGGCTGATCTTCCCCAAGATGCTTGGACAGTTCGCGGTAGATCAAAACGTTCCCGCCCGCGCCATGCATGCAAAAAAATGGCGGGCGTGAACCGTTCGCCTGAATGGTTACAAGGGACGACCACCGCGAGTTGGGTGCCTCACGATCCAGAATCTGTGCCAGGTCGCCGATCGTGGGCGCTTCAAAAAGTGTCGCCATCGGCAGCTTCACCTGGAATACCTGGTCGATCTGCTGGAACATCTGAACCGCCAAAATCGAGTCTCCTCCAAGGTCAAAATAGTTCTGGCCCGCCTCGATGGGGCGAACACCAAGAAGATTTTCCCAGATCCGTGTCAACTGCTGGGTCGTGTCTTCGCCCACGGTCATGTTTGCTGCGAGTGCCATTGCGCCGCTCATCAGTGTCCTCGCCTTTTAAGGTCTGCTAAATTCGGTTTCATCGGTGTGCAATCCCAAATCTGAAGATTGTCACGAACTGGCCAGCACCGCTGGTTCTCTCAAGAACCAGAAAGACTGACGAGCAGAGACGTGCAAGCTGAGCTCCACTCCTCCTTTATTTAAGTCATTTAAATACAATCGGTTAAGACTGGTTTAGAGGTGGATGAGCGGGATTCACCCGATGACTATGAAAATTTTTTCCACTTTCCAGGACTCTCGGTCATTACTTGCTGGCGACCGGAAAACCAGATCCGAGTCAAAAAGTAGGGGTATTTCGATTACCCGCCGGCCGCCGCACCCACCCCGGCTCGCTCGGACTCTGAGGTACGCCGAAGAGTTCCTCGCCAGTTTGAAGAATCTGTGCGGTTGCGCCTCCGTGCGGATGTTCCAGTGGGCTGCTATCTCAGTAGCGGTGTCGATTCCTGCGCTGTCCTCGGTCTCGCTGCGCGCCATCATCAAGGCGGCCCGCGCCTTCACTCTCACCTTTAACGGCCCCGAGTACAACCTGCCAGGGAATGGCTGCCAAGGCTGGCGCGGAATTCTTTCCCGTTTCCATGCACGAGGATAAGCTGGGCGAGCACTTCGTCGATGCCATCACTCACGCGGAGACCCCGGGGCGTGAACTCGCATAGCGTCGCAAAGTATCTTTTGAGCCGTGCCGGCCGGAATGCAGGGTTCAAGGTCGTTCTCATCGGCGAAGGCTCGGATGAAATACTCGGAGATTACTTCCACTTCCGCCGGGGCATGCCTTCACCAAATGGGAATGTCAACCCTTCGCTCTACGACAAGCGCGGCCTCTTGAGGACGTTCGCAAGCTCTTTGGTTTCGTGCCGGGATGGATGGATACCTCTGCCGCGCTTCTCTCAAAATGCACACGGTCTTCTCAGACGAATTCACGAACAACTTTAGCCCGCTCGACCAGTCTTGCAGCCGTTTTCCAAGATATCGATGTTGCCGGTCGGCTGACCGGTCGTCATCCTCTGAACCCGTCACTCTCTCTCTGGTCAAGACCCGCCTTCCCAACGATCTTCTGGTCCTTCGTGGCGATCGCATGGAAATGGCCAATTCGATTGAGGGCCGCGTCCCCTTCCTCGAGCATCGCCTCGTCGAAATCATCCCGTAACGCAAAAAATCCGGAGCGCAGCACAAAAACTCATCCTGAGAGAGGCCCCGCGCAGTTTCATCGCCGACACCGTTTATCGCCGGTCCAAGCCTCCCTATTCCCGCTGCGCTCGATCCCCACGAGCGCCTGGGCGTTTTCATGCAGGATACCCCTCGCAGCCCCGTGCTCGCGGCCATGCCTTTTTTTGACGAGCAAAAGGTTGTCTCGGTTCTCGACACCATGCACACAGGAGGTGAAAATATGCGTGTTGCCAACCAGCAGATTTTGATGATGGTTCTCGGGGCGTGTGTTTTACAGGATCGTTACCGTCTCGCGGTGTGAGCTGACCGGCGGACGACGCCGAAGACCTGCCGTCGTGTAGTCTGTCTGAGCGAAGGGGAGGGCTACGCTCGTCGCTTCGCGGTCAAGCCTTGGGCGATCCCAGCTATTTCGTTGCGATTACCATCATTGACAATCCCCCGAGGGGTCTCGCGTGTCGCAGAGGAGGCTTTCCGTCCGATTCTGCCCCTGCTGAAGTTCCGCGACTCCTACGCCTACACACGGCGCACGGCGCGCAATTAACTCCGGCTTCGGTCTCGACGCTTTGGCGTGATCCTATGAGGTCGAAAAAGCGAAAGTCATCGACGAACGGTTAGAATGTGTCGATGTGTGGATCAACTGCGTACAAAGGCTTTCTCCCCACGCGGCCTACGGTGGTCACAAACAATCCGGAATCGCTGTCGATCACACTCTCGAACGCTTGCTCGAATACGCAAATATCCGGACAATTGTCAACAGACTGCGTGACCGTCCTCTCATGAATTCCGTCGCAAATTGGATGCATGCCCCGGATTCGCTCCTCCGGCTGCCAGAGGGAACCGTTCATATCTGGCGCGCTCCCCTGGACGTACCAGCTGCCTCTCTTGTGCGTCTTATTGCTCTGCTCAACTCCGAGGAATCACTGCGAGCGGATCGATTTGTTCAGGAACGCGACAGACACCACTTTATCGTTTGTCGAGCCGTCCTGCGACTTCTGCTCGGCCGCTATCTCGAGCGTTCTTCCTCCACCGTTCATCTCCAGACGCAACAGTTCGGCAAGACTGTGTTGGCCGTAGATCTAGGGATTCCACTACATTTCAACCTTTCCCACTCGCACGGCCTTGCCATCTACGCGTTTTGCTTTGGCCACGAGTTGGGCGTCGATCTCGAATGGCTCCGTCCGGAAATCGCGACCGAGGAGATCGCCAACCGTTTCTTTTCGATCCGGGAGCGCCAGGAACTCGCGTCGCTTCCGCGTTCCGCCCGCGTAGAAGGTTTTTTCAACGCTTGGACGCGCAAAGAATCCTACGTCAAAGCTCATGGCAAAGGTTTGCAGATTCCATTGGACAGTTTCGACGTCACACTCGCGCCGGATCAGCCCGTCATCCTGCGCAGCTTCGACTCCGATCGCTGGAGAATTTATTCTTTCACTCCAGCCGAAAACTTCACGGCAGCACTCACAGTCGGTGCCGGTGAATGGAAACTTGACTTCTACGAAGCGGAGAGTTTTTTGAAGTAAGTTGCGGGCATCCCGCCTTGCGACTCCCCTCCGGGCGACCGTTAGACTGTTGCAGCGTTATGCTGGTTTTCCTGGGTTGGATCGATTATAGACATTGGGCGCCCAATCTGTACGGACGATCGTCTTGGCGTCGCACAAAAATAGTTGTCCGGCTCCGCCTCTATGACAGCGCAAATGCAGAGAAAAATGCCCCAGCTCGATGCGGTTCGTGGCGTGGCGATCCTGCTGGTGATAGTGCATAACGCCGGCGAAACATTCCCCTCGCTTCATTTGCACCGCTGTTCGGCAATGGGTAGATGGGGTTGATCTTTTTTTCGTTTTGTCGGAGTTTTTGATCACCGGGATTCTTCTCGACACTAAGCGATCGGGAGGCTATTTCAAAAATTTCTATGCTCGGCGATGTCTAAGGATATGGCCCTTATATTATTCCCTGATCTTTTTTTATGTTTGTGGTTATTCCATACTTACTTCCATCCGAAGCTCACTTCATCTTTGAAGAATCGTCGCCCTGGTGGGCCTACCCTTTGTTTCTTCAGAATTTCCTTTTTCCGATTTCAACCATGGCAGCTGGACCACTTGGTGTCACCTGGTCGCTTGCCATGGAGGAGCAGTTTCTATCTGCTTTGGCCCTTGGTGGTGCGACCCTGCTGCCACGTTCAGTTACGTTACCTTAGCAATTGCAGAGATTTGCTTTTCCCCATTATTCTCATCGGTGCCGATGCTATGGAAGTTCTACCCTCGACGTCCTGGCGCTCCCATCCGTTCGGAATGCAACAACGATGCGAGGCTGGGCGGCGTTCGAATTTGGACCACCCGAGTACTCTGCTCTCCGACACCAACTCGGGACACCAATTCTAGTTAACGTCAGGCATCTCCATTGGTTCATCGTATTTTCTGACGAAATGCTAAGGTCCGCCAGGATGAATGAGTCCAACCCCAGCCTGTTCTGGTTTTGACAACTGAGGAACTTCAAAGGTGACCCCTTGATGGTATGAGATGTCGCTATCTTTCGCTGCTCCCAACGGGGCGGTGGCTAGGAACGAATTTGCCACAATGCGTAAGTCTTTTCATCACTTCGCTTCCCGGGACTGTTCTGAAGAGTCCGAAAAACTAGTAACTTCTTTATTTCCATATATATAGATAAAGCGTCCCATGCTCGCCTCCTCCGAGATTTGGTCGACAGATTGCGGTTGATACGGGCGTCGTATGAGTAGTTCCCTTATCGCACTTGCTTGCTGCGCAGCGGTCCGGGAGATAAGGTACGGAGGTTTAAGAGCAAGTGAGTCCGAAGATCCTAATTGCTGCCACCTCTAGTTGGTGCACAACCGCCCGGTTAGCGATGTCTCTGGCGAACGCGGGGTTCACGGTTGAAGCTGTCTGTCCGTCTCGACACCCCCTCCGCAAAACCAAAGTCGTAGCCCGCACTCACACCTACCACGGTCTGAGGCCTTTGATTTCGTTTGCGGAAGCGATCTCTGCAGCAAAACCGGATCTTATCGTTCCGGGCGACGACCCCGCGACAAGGCACCTCCGGGACCTCTATTACCGCGAAAGGGACCGCGGGCAGGCGGGAGCGGCGCTCTGCGCGTTAATAGAGCGGTCGATCGGTGCATCTGAGAGTTTTCCTGTCGTACATGCGAGAACCAGGTTCGTTGGTCTAGCACAAGAAGAGGGCATCCGGGTCCCCAAATCCTGGGTTATTGCGGACCTTATGGAGCTAAAGAAGCTGGCAACCGACGTCGGATTTCCGATGGTACTCAAGGCTGACGGCACATCAGGAGGCGACGGAGTTAGGATCGTTCACACTTTCCTAGAAGCCGAACGCGCATTTCGGGCACTCCAAGCTCCCCCGCTTTTGGCGCGGGCGGCAAAAAGGGCCTTGATAAACCAGGACATGGGTTTGGTTTGGCCGTCCCTACTTCGTCGTCGATATGTCGTGAACGCGCAGTCATTTGTAGCGGGACATGAAGCAACTAGCTTAGTAGCTTGCTGGAACGGTACCGTCCTGGCGAGTTTGCAGTTTGAGGTGCTCAACAAACGGGATTCCACGGGACCGGCGAGCGCCCTAAGACTGATCGAGAACGCTGAAATGTCAGCCGCTGCCACAAAAATAGTTGGGCGCCTCAAACTCTCCGGCCTGCACGGCTTTGATTTCATGCTAGAGGCCCATACAGGGAATGCCTACCTCATTGAGGTAAACCCCCGCGCGACTCAAGTTGGACACCTAGCGCTTGGGTCCGGTCGAGATCTTCCGGCCTCTTTGTACGCTGCCGTGACCGGGAATGCAGTACACGAATCTCCGAAGGTTACAGAAAAGGACACGATCGCGCTGTTCCCGCAAGAGTGGTTAAGGAATCCAGCGAGCGCATTTATCCGGTCGGGCTATCACGATGTTCCTTGGGAAGAACCGGAGTTGGTTCGTGCCAGCCTCGTGGAAGGCCGGAACTGGAGCAAGAGGTTTTCCCAACGAAAGGAGTTTCAGGCTCTTTCAGCCGCTCGCCTTCCCCTCCTCTGACTACCCTACCGCACCTTGGTGCCCGAGGGGTTGCATTGCGAAACAGAGCAAACACTGATAATGCGCGACGAACGCACATCTGAGCAGCCTCACCAATTCGGATTCGGGGTTCCCTCCAGAGATCCTCTGGGCTCCGGAATTGACGAGCCTCGTTGTTCAGCTGAGCCTCTCGGCAGGCGCTCCGCACGCTCACCCAGCCACCACCGTAACTATATTTCTTCACCGGATGGCACTGCGAGGGCTTCAGAATTCTATTCTGAGCGTTTCCACGAGCATCGCCCTGTCCGCACTCACCCCCCGGGAAATGCGGGGACGCCACTTCGAATAATGAAATTTGGCGGGACGTCTGTGGGTGATGCATCCGCCATCAAGAAGGTCGTCGCTATCATTCGAGCTGCCGCGCGCGAGAGTAACGTCGTGGTGGTCGTCTCCGCAATGAGCGGCATGACAAACAAATTAATCGAGGCGGCCACGCAGTCAGAGGCCGGGAATCGCGAACGGGTAGCGACGATTTTCGAGGAGCTACGCAAGCAACACGATACAGTGGTTAGCGCGTTGATCCCTTCAACCACGGAGCGGAATCGCGTCGGCCGAATAGTTGAGGAGATTTTTCAAGAAGGCGACCGTCTATGCGAGGGCACGACCCTCTTGCGCGAGTTGACGCTGCAGGCTCGTGATTCAATATCAAGTCTTGGTGAGCGGCTTTCTGCTCCACTCGTCGCTGCCGCGTTGGCCGAACGAGGAGTGGCCAGCCAGGCGATAGAGGCGACAGAACTGGTCGTCACCAATTCGGACCACGGCACCGCTGAGCCGCTGATGGGTCTGACACGCGAACACTGCGAAGCGCGACTCCGTCCGCTCTTGAAGCAGGGCATCATCCCCGTGGTGACTGGCTTCATCGGCGCGACAGCAGAAGGTACGCTCACAACTCTCGGCCGCGGCGGCTCGGACTATTCCGCGACGATTCTGGGCGCGGCTCTCGATGCGGATGAGGTCATCATCTGGACGGATGTAGACGGCTTGCTGACAGCCGATCCCCGCTTGGTGCCCAGCGCGTGCACGATCCACGAGATTTCCTACCGCGACGCGACTGAGCTCGCGCATTTTGGCGCCAAGGTTCTGCATCCGAAGACTCTTCGGCCTATAATGCAAACGGGCATCCCAGTTTGGATCCGCAACACGTTCGCGCCCGAACTTCACGGAACGAAAATCACCTCGACGGGCCCCTCGAACGGCAGAGGAGTCAAGGCACTCTCTGCGATCAGCGACGCGGCATTGATCACTGTCGCCGGCCCAGGCACGGAAAGGATGCGGGATGTTTTGGGACGCACCTTCTCGACGACCGCAGCCGTGCGAGCTGATGTGTTGCTGATTTCGCAATCGTCTTCGCAAAATGACATCCGCTTCGTCATTCCGGCCGCATTCGCCAATCGCACCCTAGAAGCGCTGCGCTGCGAGTTTGCGCAGGACTTGGCGCACAAAAGAGTGGATCACATCACCCTTGATTCGACTGTTGCGATAATCGCCGCGGTCGGCCAGAGTATGAGCGGCATTTCCGGAATCGCCGGGCGCATGCTCAGCGCGCTAGCCCGGGAGAACGTAAGCATCATCGCGGTTGCCCAAGGATCTTCGGCGTGCAACATCTACTTCGTGGTGGCGCAGAAAGACGTCAAGGCAGCTCTCGTCGCAGCCCACGGAGAATTCCGACTGGGCGCGCAGAATTCGCAGGCACCCCGCCTAAGCAGTTCTTGTGCAACGACCGGCAAACTCGAACCGACGGTGCCGCGCGCGCAGTTCAAAGAGTAGAAGCTCACTCACATGGATTAGGGCGCGAGGATCTGCTCCGCGAAGCAATGCGGGACAACCTGCATCCAGTTCGCGCAGAGCAGCTGATGATCGGTGACGCCCCAAAACCACTGCGCCCGTTAGGTTTGCCTCTCAGGGTGCATGTGAATCTCCGAGATACTCTCGGAGAATGCCCAGCATCCGTCGCAGCGGTTCCGCTGCGCCCCAGAGTAACTGATCACCAACCGTAAAGGCCCCAAGAAACTCCGGACCGAGTTGTAACTTATGGAGCCGGCCTATTGGTACGTTCAATGTGCCCGAAACCGCTGTCGGGGTCAGGCAATGCACGGTCGATTCCTGGTCGTTGGGGATCAAACGCACCCACGGGTTGCTGTTCGCTAGCATCTCTTCAATATCTCGGAGCGGAACGTCCTTGGCCAGCTTGATGCAGAGCCCCTGACTATGACACCGCATCGTTCCAACGCGCACACATATGCCGTCGACAGGCACCGGCGGCTCCAGGCCCATGATCTTGTTCGTTTCGGCCATACCCTTCCATTCTTCGCGGGTTTGGCCACCAGGCATACCTCGGTCGACCCACGGGATCAGGCTGCCCGCCAGAGGTGCGCCTATTTCAGTTGTGGGCAAGCTCACAGCTCGCTGGGCTTGAATCAACATGCGATCAACTTCTAAGGCATTCTCAGAGGGAGTCACTTGGGTCGGAGCAATGAGGCGCTCCATTTGCTTAACCAGCTCCAACATCTTGGCGGCTCCGGCGCCAGAAGCTGCTTGATAAGTCATCGTCGTCATCCATTCGACTAACCGGGCCTTGAAGAGCCCGCTGACCGCCATCAACATCAAACTGACCGTGCAATTGCCACCCGCGAAAGTTCGCAGGCCGCGCGTCAGGCCGTCTCTAATCACGTCCGCGTTTACCGGATCGAGGATGATCACAGCATCGTCGCTCATGCGCAGCGTCGAAGCAGCATCAATCCAAAACCCTTTCCAGCCATTCTTGCGCAATGGATGGTAAATCTCGCTTGTGTATTGGCCACCTTGGCAGCTAATTAGGACATCGCACCGCGAGACCTCACGCAGATCTTTCGCGTCTTTGAGCCCACTGCCATTACTTGCCTCCTTAGGGGCAGTACCTCCAATGTTCGAAGTCGAAAAGAAGATCGGTTCGACTCCGGCGAAGTCACCTTCCTCCCGCATTCTTTGCACGAGAACGCTGCCGACCATACCTCTCCATCCGATCAACCCTACGCGTAGCATAGGCCCTCCCGAATCCGATTATCTTATCTTGTTCACTTTGATTTCGCCGGCGAATCCCGAGTTAGGGTCTCGCGAACTCACGAATCCCGACAAACCATCGGGGGTGTCGCTCGCAATTCGGACCGCGTCGTTTTTCGTCCTCCTAGGGAATAATGGAAAGCGAACTCCTCTATATGCGGGAGATCTGGCTTCGCCGGCCTGCCGGACCCCACTTGATCTAGGGTCAGTCTGGATCCTTCATTCTGGGACTGTCGGTGGGGATTGCCGCCGACATAAATCTAAATCTTCGGCTCGTGACCGAACCTGGAGACACAATCGGAAGGGTCCGAGTTGACCTGCCTCGGTTTCACATGCTGCACGTCAGTTGTATCGAAGATTCAGCAAGAAGCCGTTTGATGAGTGAACCCCGTTTGGCGATTGGGGTATGACCGTCAGCATCCGGATCAGCGGGGAGGTCGTAGTTGCGAGGAGGCAGCATCTATCGACGCACGCACCGAACGTGTGCATTCATAAGTATCGAATGGGCTATATACTCACGAAGGGCATCAGTTCCCGGGATCAAGAGAGCGCTCACTGATCCCACCGATCGCTTGTCTTAAGGGAAGAATCCGCGATCTATTCGTTTAAGCTTCAATTCGGGCCGCATCAGCCGCGCCAGACCTGCCGACCGAGGCTTAAGGTTTGCACTCTGTATTCTTCAAGGCACGCATCTGAAATATTCAGACGGGCAGGTCATCTTGTATTCTCATTTCGTTGAGGTCGCGTAACCAAAGATGGCTTTCAGTTCGAGGAATTCTTCTAGTCCGGCCGCACCCCATTCCCGACCGTTGCCCGACTGTTTGTAGCCTCCGAAACATCCGCCAAAATCGGGACGCGCACCATTGATATGAACGTTCCCTGATCGAATTCGTTTGGCAACCCTGCGTGCGCGCTCGAGGTCTCGCGAAGTCACAAACCCCGACAGACCGTAGAGGGTGTCGTTCGCAATGCGGACGGCGTCGTTTTCGTCCTCGTAGGGAATAATGGAGAGCACAGGCCCAAAGATCTCCTCTCGCGCGATGGTCATGTCGTTCTGAACATCCGAAAACACGGTTGGCTTCACATAAAAGCCCTTAGAGATACCGTCCGGATGACCGAGACCCCCCGCTACTAACCTGGCGCCTTCTGCAATCCCTTGACCTATTAAGCGTTGCACTTTCTCGAAATGGGCTTTGCTCGCGAGGGGGCCAATGCTGGTGCTCTTCATGAAGGGGTCACCGACCTTGGTGGCTTCTGCTGTGTGCTTCGCAACAGCAGCCGCCTCAGCCATTTTGGATCGCGGAACGAGCATGCGAGTAGGTGCATTGCAGGACTGGCCGGTGTTGCGAAAACATGCCTGAGCACCCTCCTTGACGGCATTTTCGAGATCGGCATCATCCAAGATGATGTTGGCCGACTTGCCGCCGAGTTCTTGAGTGACACGCTTTATAGTAGGCGCGGCCGCGGAGGCTACAGCGATACCGGCTCGCGTGGATCCGGTGAAAGACACCATGGCGACGTCAGGATGAGAGGAGATCGCTACACCCACGGTTGGCCCATCGCCATTCAACATGTTGAAGACACCAGGTGGGAGGCCCGCGTCATGGAGAATCTGCGTGAACAGATAAGCTGAGAGCGGTGCAAGTTCACTCGGCTTGAGGACCATGGTGCACCCGGCCGCGAGTGCGGGAGCCACTTTGCATGCAATTTGATTCATGGGCCAATTCCAAGGGGTGATCAGTCCGCACACTCCGACTGGCTCTTTTCGCATGAGGGTGGAGCCCTTAAGTTCTTCGAACTTGAAGTGCTCCAGCACCTTTACGATCTCTGAGAAATGCCACAGCCCCACAGGAGCCTGGGCCCCCCGTGCCAGCCCTAGAGGAGCTCCCATTTCCTGCGAAATGGTTTCGGCCATCTCGTCCATTCTTGACTCATAGACCTCAATTATTTGCTGCAGAAATGCCAGGCGCTGATCAAGAGGCGTGTCGGAGTACGATTCAAACGCTCTTTTGGCTGCGGCCACGGCCATGTCGGCATCGGCAGCAGTGCCAAGCGTGATCGTGGCGATGGGCTCTTCGTTCGCAGGGTTAATGACATTGAAGTCGTGGGCCCTGACTGGATTTACCCATTTCCCATCGATGTAGAATAAGCGGCAGTCCTTCATGCACTCCCTCCCATTCTCAACATGAAGTCCAACTCCGCAATCTCGATCCGCTCTTCGCCAAAGATATTAGTTGGTTCCTGACGTTCTCGCCGAAGCAGCGGTTCATCGTAGGTTTAGGCAATTATTCCAAATGTGCGAAATGTCTACACTCCGTTTACCGATTGCCTGGAGCAATCTAGGCTACCATGTCTCAAGTCTCAGGCGCGCTCCCTCGACACGGAGATTTTTATACCCCTTAAGATGAAGGCCAACATTGTTTGGCTTTTGACGGATGGCCCTAGGTTAACGCGAGAGCCACTTTGCCCTTGAAACGCCCCACATCCGATGACGGTTATTGTCGTTGGTTCAAGGAGTAGACCGGCCAAGGGCCTTCAGTAAACTCAGACTCGCGAGCAACATGACTGGATCCCTCGCACATACTTCAGCATTCCGAACCGGAACGACCGAAGCCCTGGTACTGAAGGCTTTTCCGGCATTGAGCGTGGGACGCCTCAATGGTTCACGTGGGCAGCGCGTGATCGGCTACCACCATCCCCTCAATGCAGGACCAGCGTCAGACCGGCCGTTTGCGACACGCCGTTCGCGTCCCAGAAAGTTGGGACACTGATCCCGCCGACAGTTACGAATCCATACCACACGGTCTTATCAGTACTCTCTACCGTGACGGTGGCAGAGTAGCCTCCGGTAGTGGTATAGGATCCTGGCTGGACCGTAGGGGCCAACGCCACTGTCAGCGTGTAGGTTTGCGTTGCGCTGTTCTGCGGACCGCTCGAGTCCTTTACCGTCCCCGTCACTGTGAAAGATCCCAATGCCGTCGGCGCCCCACTGATCTGCCCGGCAGTATTCCCCACCAGACCGCCTGGCAGCCCCGCGATCGTCCAGGTGTACGGCGCCGTGCCGCCTGTCGCCGCCAGGGTCGTGGCCGTGTAGGTCACGTTCACTTGGCCGCTCGGCAGCGACGTCGTCGTGATCGTCAGCGGTGCTGTGGTTCCGGGCATCAACGGGAACACCGCAGTCTGATCATCGACCATGAAATGGTCCATGCAATTCACATAGTTGTGTGCTTCCCCAGCTTGATCATTTCCGATATTAATGTAATCAATATTCTTTGGATTACCAGCTGCGTCGGCGGCCGAACCAACTAGGATTAGCGATGAGTCGTAGACGTTCATCACCGTCGGAGAGCCAGCGGTAAATTTCATAGTCACCCAGTACCATGTGTTGTCAGCAACTGACACCCTCGCAGTGACATTCGTGTTATCAGCTGGCGATACTCTTATTTCGCGAACGTTGTCAGCCGAGTTGCGCTCATCAGATGCACGGTTCATATCCCCATAGGACCATGAACCCGAGACCAAGAAGTGCGGCCCTTCGGCCCACGGATATGAGGCGCCGGTCTTATATGCCATACCCACCGATACCGTGGATTTGCTCTGCGGCAGAGCGTATGTCAGATACCCGGCCGAGTCAGTGGAGGAAGAGTATTGCAGGCCCTGTGTTCCATTACCGAATGGCGCTCGACATCCGGCTTTCAAACTAAGCAACGAGCTGTTCCCACCTGTGCTCCAGCCTGTTGGAAGTTGCGATAATGAGGTAAGAGATGAAAAGTCCAGCGTGGTCGACGCCAGAACTGAGCTCACCATCGCTAACACGGTCATCAGCAGAAAACTCAGCAAGACTTTGCGAATCGTTGTTTGTCTCATCATATTCCTTTGCACAACAAACTGGAATTTACACTTGGGCCCGAGGCAAGTTCTTCGTGCGCTTTTTCTGAATCCTACACAACGAATCTCCGAGCAGAACAAGCCTAGAGGAGACCACAACGTTCAAAAGGCTCGTTTTTCAACATCCGACGAGTCCCGATTGCCCGACGCAATCGTCTTCTCAAGCACTGCCCCGACCCTATCCCTTGGCCGAAATATTGCAACTGCATGCATCCCGAGTGCGACCCGCTCTCGGCGCCTACGGCGTTTAACTCCTCTGTATCATCTTGCCAATCAGACGCCGGTACGGATGTCCCGCGCCAACAACCAGCAAACCTAGCCGGCCTGTTAAGCCAACGCTCGACCGTAAGCGCGCCTCACAGACCCGCGACTGATCAGACGATAGTCGGGTCCATGGGTCATCTCCTGGCCCACGCTGATCCATTGCTCCGCAGTACACCGCTTATAGTCGATTCAATCTACCGAACGCCTGGCAGGCTCAGATTCCTGTCAACACTGGCAGCAAGTCCCTGGCCAATCCATTCCGCGTGAGAAGAAAGAACTTGCGTGGGCAGAACATGGTAAGTTGCACTAAATTGACGCATCGATTGCACAATTGGGACAACTATTTTCATCTGCACTAGGCCTCCGACAGAACCCGAGACCAAAGCTATCCCTCTTCCTTCGGTTAGTAAGGGCACCCAATTTGTGCCTCATTCAAGATTTTGAAAATAGAAATTATCTGTGCACTATGAGTGTAATTCTTCTCGCTGCCGAATTCGGCTTCGGCGCGCCATCCGCATGCGCATTTGCTTGGAAGCCGCTTCGACGACGGCAGGCCAATCAAAGTGGTGTCATGGGCAGCGTCGTGCCGTCTGCCACCGCACGAATTGCTGATCCTATTTCAGGTAGTGCCACCGGCAGGCTTAAGCGCGCACGCAGGGTTGCGAAGCAAATTCGATCGGGGAATGTTGTTCCCATCAATGGCGCCCTTCCAACTCTGGCGGTTGTTTCGGAGGCTACAAACAGGAATGGGTGAGGCCGGGCTCGAGGAATTCCTCGAGCTCAAAGCGTCTTTGACTTGACATCCTCAGGAACTTGAGATTCCAGGGCAACCAACCCACGCCGGATTCTTGATAGAGCCCGTCAAGGGTATGCATGGTTGCAAACCTGGTCTGCTTTGGCAGTGGAATGTCTCCTTTTGGAGAAATCTGATCGTGCAACGCGCGAGGTCGCTTCGCTTAACTACTTTATTTTCAATACTATATGAGACTACGCATTTTGGTCGCTCAATTGCATGCACTCTAACGAGCGTCGCCGCAGCGGTGCCCCAGTCAAGTTAAGGAGAACGGAATGAAGCTTTCAACGTGTTTGTGGGTTCTAGCTGCGCTCTTGCTCATAACACCGCTGGCACAGGCAGACAGCACAACCACAATACAGTTTACAGGCGTGAACGGGGCGAATAACGGCGTGTATTACGTCAGCCCCTACACTGGAACATTAAATTACGGGACATCCAGCGCACAAACAGTAGTGCTGTTCTGCGACGATATTAACAATGAAGTTTCTATGAACCAGGTTTGGAACGCAAACGTCACCAGTCTGGCATCGGGCAATCTCTCGAACACGCGCTATGGGAATGGCTCCGTCAACCCCAATCTTGGTGGCATGAATCCTCAAATCCTATATGAAGAAGCAGCGTGGCTCGTAACCCAGTTTTCGTCTCATTCTGGGGACTACGTCAGCCTGCAGTACGCCCTCTGGGACCTTATGACACCGGGCGCGGAATCGACGAACTTCGCCAATGCCGATGGGACTACCGTGGCACAGTGGCTGGCTCTGGCCGCAGCTAATTACGGTCAAATTAATCCAGCGAGCTTTGTGATCGCCACCAACACGGGGACACTCGCCTATACAGGTCAAGTTCAGGAATTCATCGTCCAAACGCCTGAGCCGGCCACTGGCGTTCTTCTGCTATTCGGGGTCGTTTCCATGTTTCTTCTCTTCCGGCGGAGCAAGCAGCAGTTAGCTTAGTTCTCCCAGGCCTCTGGTTTGGTCCCATCTCCGCACCTCGGCGCGGATGTTTCTCATTATCCCGCCGAGCTGCTCTCGGAGAGTTCCCGACTCTTCGACGTGTTGTCCTGCTTGGGCGTCATCGATGTGTCTCGCGGATTTTTCCTAACCTGTTTTTTCTCAGGGGATCTCCTCCTGAAAAACTAATGAACGCTGAGGAAAATGCTCAATGTAGGTGGCACCAAAAACTTGCTCTTCGAGTCCCTGGTCCATGGCGCGGCGAAGAACTTCTGCTCCATGGCTCTGTAAGATGTCGTGCACGCGACCGATGTCGTAGAACCAAGCTCTCCGAGTTCCAGCAACTGCTGGCGATTCAGATAACGCTTGCCGCGCTGGCCCGATACCGCCGCCACCAGGGCCGCGCGATGCGCGGCGAGCGTGGAACCCTCGTACGCAACGAATCTCCCTGGATGGTTGGCTTCGTATTTGCCTGCCACGATGCGAATGCGATCGGCGTACAAGTACAGCGCCGCCGGCATGCTAATGGCCTCGGGAGGCATCGAGTCAAGGATGGCCATCATGCAGAACCGTACCCGTCGGTCCTGCGCTAGATATTTCGGTTGCACCTTCAGGGAACGAAGCCTTGAGGCCTCTTCGGCGAGACGCACGGCGGGGATGATGCCCGTCGCGCCGCACGCACGCTCCTGATTCACTTCACGATGCCATTCGATGAGTTACTGCGCGAGATCCTTTTGATCGTGGAAGCGGCGCACTTTGAAGAAGGAAGGCTTTACGAAACCCGCCAGGTTTTCAACGGCACCCTTTTACTGCGGACTATGAGGCCAACACAACTCCACCCCGACGCCCAGCTCGGGCATGACGTAAAACACTACACAGCTCCGGCGTTCCTTCAGCAGACACAAAAAGTGCGCTCGGTCATCGAGCCGGTCAAGATGGAACATCGAACACAACCGAAATTCCACGACTCCCGATCATGCTGACGGCGCTGGAGGACTGTCAATGAACTGACAGCCTGCTCGGTCGGGGAAAAAACTCAGAACAGAAACTGCTCGCTTCATACACACCAGTCGGCGTGTGGGTGTGCCTCAAAATAGCCGTGGAGATAAATGGCTCAACCAAACCGGCGAAAGTGGGTCCCTCTTAGACCGGCGCTAACAGCCGTTTCTCTGCCACTTTAAGGCGACTGCCTTTGGCCGATCGAACACGCACATCAGCGGAGCCCCACTCCAACGGTCGAGATGTTCGGCCAGGTTGCGCACCAAGCTCTCCACGGCCTGGTCCTTCGCCACACTGACGCAGATAAAGCGGGAGTACTTCAGGCGAGAAGCGAAGAAGTGGATACGATGGGTCGACCCGTCAAGAAAGGTAACGTCGACCTCGCCGAAGTCATGTTCGCTAAATTCTCCGGGCAGACCCTCGAAACGAATCACCGGCTTTATCTGTTTCGGACAAACAGAGGCCACCAGAGCGTACAAGGCGGTCTTGCCTCCCTGGTAGCCTGCCTCCCGAACCCGGCGAAGGATCTCCGGAGAGGTAGGTCGGGTTTTTCTTCCAGAATGTTTACGACCGGTTTCCGGAAATCCTCAACGATGCTGGGTCTGCCGATCCCGCTTCTCTCCCTCTGCGGCATCATCGCATCATCCAGATGAACCACCGGAACTTCTTCTGCAATGCGCTTAACAGAGCACAGGGACACTCTCGTTAGACGGGCCACTTCGGCCTTGGAGCGACCGGCCTTCAGTAGAATCTCGACTTCGTGACGCTCTAACATTCCTAACATCCTCCTCCCTCCGCCCTGCCCGGTTCACCAACCGGGGGCCCACAGAGAGTTTTGGCCCTTCCGGCTATTGCCGGATGGCTCAGAATTTCCGGAATGAAAAGGAGTCAGGATTTTCGGAACCGACAATATTATTGGGACCAACCGCACCTTCAGTGGGATGCGATTGGTTGTCAAAGCATGGGGTGTTTGGGACTCGATCGTTAGGGGCTGAGATATCTCTTGGGTGCCGGCGAGAAAAGCACGAGTTCTGCTTGGTCCGCGATGCGTCAGAGCGCAGGAGCTCTTACTTCCTTCCGCGGGTTGGTATCGTAGTTGACGGACTTATCCGAAACCGCGACAGCGCCTCACCAAGATTCTGAATGAAAGCTTCCGAATTATAGACATCTGCGTCGATACGTGTGCTTCCTGCCGGCGCAGTCGGTTCGACCTCGTCGAGTTGAAATTCGTGTGCGACGTCTTCGACGATTTTTGGTGAAATCGGCCGCTGATGTTCGACGTAAGCATTGATGAGCGAGTGTTCGCAAAGCAGATTCACCACGCGCGGAATGCCCAGTGAATACAGATGGATCGTTTCAACAGTTTTTGGGCTGAAAATCAGTTCGCCGCTGGCTCCAGCGATCCTTAGCCGCTCCGCGATGTAGTCATGCGTCTGTTCTTTCGTCAAAGGGGCCGTTTTACAGCGCAACATGATGCGCTGGCGGAGTTGGCGTAGTTGCGGCAACTTCAGCTTCTCTTCTAACTCTTGCTGTCCCGACAATACGATCTGCAGCAGCTTCTCCGTAGATGTCTCGAGGTTGGTCAACAGTCGAATTTCTTCGAGCACCGGGTAGGTTAGGTTCTGTGCTTCGTCCACGATGAGCACTGTTGTTTCACCGGCACGGTAACGCTCGAGAAGCCATTGATTGAGGCTCATCAACTGCTGACTCTTGGTCCGAGACTCGCAGGAAATACCGAACTCCGCCAGAATGAAATCGAACAACTGATTCGTGTTCATCCGGGAATTAAACAGAAACGCAGTTCTTACCCGCCGTTGATGCAACCATTCGACAAGACGATTTATGAGTGTGGTTTTCCCCGTGCCGACTTCACCGATGAGCGTGATAAAGCCTTTGCGGTTCTGCACGCCATACATCAACCCGCTCAACGCTTCTTCAATCTCTTTAGTAAGAAAGAGGTAGCGCGGATCTGGATTGACGTTGAACGGATTGTCTTTCAACCCGAAGTAGCTTTTATACATAGTGTCTGCACTTTCCCGGCCTGTCGCTGCTCAGCTTCCATCTCTGCTGATATTCTCTCACTTCTCTGCGGTCTGGAGAATCTGGATTCGTGACCTGTCCGGAACAATAATCTCGCACTACCTCAACACAAGTGGTCTTGTATGCCACTGGAAAGTGACGAAAATTTGGTTCACGGTGTAATTCGTACCGCAAGTTGGGGTGCTGCAGATGGCCACGTTGGAATTTTGAATTTGAGCCTGATAAGCCAGCGAAAAGTTTGCCGTGCGGCCCAACGGTCGGCTCAATCCTG
>Ga0210402_10001778_pt1 | contig 21891 bp, 34 predicted proteins | sample IncBWC7MmetaG_FD_161055 | JGI IMG/M metagenome (GOLD analysis project Ga0210402, IMG submission 161055) | Forest soil microbial communities from Barre Woods Harvard Forest LTER site, Petersham, Massachusetts, United States - Inc-BW-C-7-M | ecosystem: Environmental > Terrestrial > Soil >... | reverse complement strand
TCCGTTTTTTTCGTCCGGGTTGGCCGGGTCGAGCCGTGATGTGAAGCGATGAAATGCGATGCCCGCTGATTCCCGCCGCCCGGGCCGCCATTTGGGCCGATCCGAAGCGGCGCTCGAGGCGTCGCTGCGCGACCGCCCGGACATCACCAAGGCGGCCCGGACGGCGCTACGGGTGCAGGCCCACGCCCTCGACATGGCCGAGGATGCCCACGACCCCGAACTGGTTAACACCGTCAACGGCGGTTACCTGGACATGCTCAAGGCGAACGGGCTGACAAGTGACCGTCCTGAGCCCGTCGACGCGTTCGAGCAACTCCTGGCCGACCTCGGCCGGCCCGCCGCCAGCCCTAGCAACGCCCCGCAGCCCTGACCGGCTGACGTTCGGGCCGGCGGTCGCCAAGATGGCGGCGGCGTCAGGGAAACCGTTCATGCCGTGGCAGCACTACGTCGGCGACGTGCTCGGCGAGGTCGACGCCGACGGCCGCTACTGCTACAAGTTCGGGATCATCACCGTCCCGCGCCAGTCGGGGAAAACAACCTACGACGGGGCGCTGATGGACCATCGAGCGCTGGTCATTCCCCGCGCCCGGGTGTGGTTCACGATGCAGTCCGGTAAGGACGCCGTCGATTGGCTGCTCAACGAGCACTGGCCGATCGTGGCCGGGTTCGGCCGGGAGGTGCAGCTGCGCCGGGCGGCCGGCTCGGAGCACATCCGCTGGCGGCGCTCGTCCGGGCTGATCCGGCCGTTCCCGCCGACGCCCGACGGCCTGCACTCCAAAATCAGTGACCTGGTGGTGGTCGACGAGTGCTGGGCTTTTGATCTGCAGCGGGGCCGGGACATCGACCAGGCGATCGTGCCGACCCAGGCCACCCGACCGAACGCCCAGGTGGTGAAAGTGTCCACCGCTGGTGACGCCACGTCGACGTGGTGGCTGGGCACCGTCGAGCAGGGCCGGGCGGCCGCCCGAGATGGTCGTACGTCGGGGATCGCCTATTTCGAGTGGGCCTGCCCTGACCATCTCGACCCAACCGATCCGGTCTCATGGCCGTTGTATCATCCCGCCTTCGGGTTGACGATCGGCGCCGACGCCATGCAGGCGGCGCTCGACATTCTCGGACCGGACGAGTTCGCCCGGGCCTACGGCAACCGTTGGGTGTCCACCACCGCCCGGGTCATCCCCTTGAGCGCTTGGAGGGCGGCCGCCGACCCCGAGGCCGTCCTGCCCGACCCTGGGGGCCTGTCGTTGGCTTTTGACGTGGCCGTCGACCGGTCGGACGCGGCGGTCGTGGCCGGCTGGCGCGACGAGGCCGGGGTGGCGCATGTTGAGGTGGCCGACTGCCGGCCCGGGGTGGGGTGGCTTCCCGGCCGGCTCGGCGAGCTGGTCGAGCGGTGGCAGCCCCGCTCGGTCGGCTACGACGCCGCCGGTCCGGCGTTGGACGTCGCCGACGCCGCCACCCGGGGCGGGCTCGAGCTGGCCGGCCTGAACGCCCGCGACTACGCGGCGGCGTGCGCCAGTCTGCTGGAGGGCCTGGTCGCGGATCCGCCCCTGGTCCGCTACCGGCCCCACCCGTCGTTGGACGCGGCCGCCAACGACGCCGCCCGCCGCCAGCTCGGCGACGCCTGGGCGTGGGGCCGCCGCCAGTCGGCCGGCAGCCTGGCCTGTCTCACCGCGGCCACGGTCTCGGTATGGGCGTTCGATCACGCCCCCGCCGCCCTCGGCGATTTCCGGATTATGTGACCAGTTATCGGGAACAGCGTCCCTGACCTGCACCCCTACCGGCGGGTAGCATCCGGGGGCAGTGTCCATGACGTTGGCGACCCCGTGGAGTGTCGGCCGCCAGGTGACCGTCCGCGACGCATCGGGCGGGATCTTCCCGCCGCCCGGCGGGCTGGTCGGCTCGGGTGTACCCGGCCCGTACGTGTACGACGCCAGCTCCGCGCGGCGGGTGCCGGCCGTGGCCCGCTGCCTGCAGGTCTACTCCGGGCTGTGCAAACAGATGCACATGGACGCCTGGCGGGGCGCGGACATCCTGCCCCGCCCCCGGCTGCTCGACCGGCCCGACCCGACCCGGGCCCGCTCCTGGTACGTGCACGTCAACGTCGAGGACTACCTGCTCGAAGGGAACGCCATCAGCCTGATCACCGGCAGGGGTGTCGACGGGTGGCCGCTGAGCGTGCAGTGGGTGCCGGCCGCCTGGGTGTACATCGTGTGGACCATCGGCATGCCCCGCCCCGACTATTACTTGCTCGGCCAGCCCCTCAACTTCGACGACGTCATCCACGTCCGCCGCGGCGCCGACCGGTTCCTGCCCGTCCGCGGCGTTGGCGTGGTCGAAGAGTTCCTGGGGACGCTCGACCGGGTCGCCTCCGAGGAGGCGTACGAACGGTCGACGCTGGCCGGCGCGGCGGTGCCGAGCGTGGCGATCATCACCCCGCAGGCCACGTTTACCCAGGACGTGGCCGACCAGGCCAAAGCGGACTGGATGGACAAGTTCGCCGGCGCCCAGCGGCTGCCGGCCATCCTGCCGAACGGCACCCAGGTGATCCCGCTGGCGTGGTCGCCGTCGGACACCCAGCTGGTCGAGGCCCGCAAGATGAGCCTTACCGATGTGGCCAATGCCTTCAATATCGACTCTTACTGGGTGGGCGCCCCGGTGTCGGGCATGACCTACCGGACGGCCGCCCCCCAATACCAGCAGGTGCTGTTGACGTCGCTGGAGCCGGTGCTGGCCGATTTCGAGCAGGTCTGGTCCGACGCCTGGCTGCCCCGCGGCACCAACGTGCAATTCGGCCGCGACAAACTCCTCCGCGAGGATCTGCCGACCACGTCGACGGCCATGTCCACCCTGGTCGGCGCCGGTATCGCCTCGCCCGCCGAGGTCCGCTCCTATCTGATGGGTAACCCGTTGGACCTGTCCGGGCCGGCGCCCAGCCCGCCCAAACCCCCGCCGCCGCCGGTCGCGCCTGTTCCGGCAGCGGCGGGGGGCAACCAACCCCCGCAGGAGGTGCCGGCCAGATGATCGCCGCCACGACCGAACGGTCGGTGTTCGAGTTCCGCCACGACGCGGTCGAGTCGGTCGGCCGGTTCACCCGCCTCGAAGGGCGGGCGGTGCCGTATAACACGTGGGCGAACGTCGGCCCCTACCTGGAGCAGTTCAAGCCGGGGGCGTTCGCCAAATCGATCCGCGAGACGGCGGCGGCGCTGCCGCTGATGCTGTTCCACGGCCGCGACGATCTGTGGCCGATCGGGCTCGCCACCCGCTGGCAGTCGAAGGACGACGGCCTGTACGGCTCCTGGCAGCTGAACGACAGCCCGAACGCCCAGCGGGCCGCGGCCATGGCCAAATCCGGCGAACTCGGGTTCCTGTCGATCGGGTTCGTCGACGTCCGCTCTGTGCCGGAACTGGCCGGCGACTACAACCCGGATTTGGGCGAGGACCACATGGACCGCATCACCCGCATCGAGGCCCGCCTGGTCGAAACCAGCATCGTGCCCACCCCGGCCTACGCGGACGCCCAGGTGACATTGGTCCGCGACTACCGCCGGAAGGTGGCCCAGTCCCGGCTGCACGCCTATCGCCAGGTGTGGCAGGCCGAGCGGGCTAACCTTCCCGGCTGAGGACCGCCGGACCCGCGCCGCACCGCCGCCGGACCCACGCCGAGCCCCCACGGGCTCACCTGGGCACCACGGGACAGGGGCACCCGAGGCACCACCGTCTGCCAAGGATCAACCCGTCCGAAACGAGGTGCCCGAATGTCCAACGCCGTACTCGACCGTCTGCTCGTCCAACGCCAGGAGCAGATCACCTTCATCGACCAGACCCTCGACCGCGTCGAAAATGAGGGCCGGGATCTGGTCGACGCCGAAACCGCCAACCTGGACGCCGCCCGCCAGCGCATCGGCGAACTGAACGCCCAGATCGGCCCGCTCGAGGAGTTCGAAAAACTCCGCAGCTCGCACGAAGCCGCAGTAGGCGCCCTGCCCCGCCCACAAGGTTTGGCGGCCGGGCCCCGCAAGGTCGGCGGCAACGACCAGACCCCGCAGTACCGCTCGGCCGGCGAGTACGTGGTCGACCTGATCAAAGCCCGCGGCATCCACTCCGACCCCGACCCGGCCGCCCTGGCCCGCATCACCCAGATGCGCGTCGTCGCCGACCAGAAAACCACCGACACCACCGGCATCCTGCCCACCCCGATCGTCGGCCAGGTCGTCAACCTCATCGACGCCAACCGACCGCTGATCTCGAGCCTGGGCGCCAAACCTTTGGCCGGTATCCCCGGTTCTACGTTTTCTCGCCCGAAGATCACCCAGCACACCACCGTTGGCGTCCAGTCGGGCGAGAAAACGCAGCTGTCGTCGCAGAAGATGACGATTAGCCCGGTGTCCTTCACGAAGGCCACCTACGGCGGCACCGTCGACATCTCCCGCCAGGACATCGACTGGACCTCGCCGGGGGCGTGGGACATCCTCATCCGGGACCTGGCCAACGTGTACGCGGTGCAAACCGAGACCGCGGTGGCCGCCGCCTTCAAAGCCGCCTCCACCGCCACCGCCGTGGTGGTCGCCACCAACGACCTCAAAGGCTGGACGCTGGCCCTCTACACCGCGGCCATGCACGCCTACCAGGCGTCGTTCATGATGCCCGACCGGATCTGGTGTTCCCTCGACGTGTGGGCCGCCCTCGGGTCGCTGGTCGACGTGGCCCGCATCGTGCTACCCCAGGACACCACCGCCGAGATGGGCGCCCCCGGCACCTCCGAGCTGGCCTCTTTCCGCGGCGACCTGCTCGGCGTGCCCCGCATCGTCGTGCCCACCTTCGCGGCCGGTACCTGTTTCGTCGGCAATTCCAGCCTGTACGAGGTGTACGAGGAGATCATCGGGCTGCTGTCGGTGATCGAACCGTCGATCCTGGGCGTGCAGGTGGCCTACGGCGGCTACGTCGCCTTCGGCACCCTGTCCGCCACCGGCATCGTCGGGCTGACCGCCCCCGCCGGCATGCCTACCGCGTTGGATCTGCCGCCGGTCGACGCCAACTTGGAAGAGGAAGCGAACGACAAACCGAAGGCCGGCAAGTAGGTCCGGTGGCCTGGTCGATCAAACCAGCCGGCTCCTGGGGAGTGGCGACCACCACCTCCCCGGGCACCGAGCTCGCCGCCGCCCTGGCCAAGCCAGGGTCGTGGGGGTACCACCCTGGCTCGAACACCCTGCTGGTCCGCAAAGACCAGTGGGCCAGCCTGCTGGCACTCCCCGAGGTGGACAACATCACCCCCACCTCGGGGACCACCGCCGGTTCCACCGGCGTGACGATCAACGGGTCCGGGCTGATCGGCTCGACCGGCGTCACGTTCGGCGGCACGGCCGCCACCGGGTTCCTGGTCAACTCCGATTCGGTGCTCACCTGTCTCACCCCGGCTAAGAGCGCCGGCCCGGTGAATGTGGTTGTGCTCAATCCCCGCGGCAACGTCACCGTCACCAACGGCTACGCCTATGTCTAACTACGAGATCATGGCCCACCAGGTACTGCTGCCGATCCTGCCCGACGACCCGGTGATCATCCCGGCCGGCTGGGAGCCGATCAGCACCCTCGCCCGCCAGGGCAACAACGCCGTGGTGATGTGCCGGCGGGTGGTCACACCACCGGCCGGCTCGGCGCCGGTTCTCGCCTCGATCACGCCGAACAGCCTGGCGGCCGGGAGCACCCCCACCACTATCGACGTGGCCGGCTCCGGGTTCGACACCAGCTGCACCATCTACGCCGACGCCACACCCCGGGCGACGTTCTATCTCGACGCCACCCACCTGCAGTACACGTCTCGGCCCGACCTCGAGACGTCGGCGTCGACGGTCCAGATCCGAGTGCAAGGCGACGGCGGCACCTCGGGCGCCTTGCCGTTCACGTTCACGTAAAGGCCAGCTAATGGATAACACCCAGTCGATAGTGCTGCTGATAGAGGTCGGGGTTATCGCCCTCGCCGCGTTGTTGCGGATCCTGGGGCAGCGCGGCTGATGGCGTCCTGGCCGAATCTGGCCGAGGTCCGAAAACTTTTGCGTTTGCAGCCCGACGCGACCGAGGACGCCGTCATCCAGACCGCGCTGGCCGCCGCGGTCGACTACGGCACCCGCCGGGTCGGGTTCACCATCACCACCAACCCGGACGGCAGCCTCACTTACGTTCCGGTGTACCCGCCGGACACGACGATCCTGCCGGACGCCGCCCACGAAGCCGCGCTGATTCACGCCGCCCGCCTGTACCGCCGGCGTGATTCCATCGACGGCACTATCGGGTTCGGGGACATGGGCGCCATCCGGGTCGGCCGCACCGACGCCGACGTCGAAGCCCTCTACGCGGCCTGCTCGCGGCTGGTGTTCGGGTGAGCTGGGATCGCGCTGCCGCCGCGACGGCGATCGTCAACACTCTCACCGCGGCGACCGCGGCTGATAGCCCGTCGCCGTCGATCTTCGACCGGCCGCCGGCCACGTTCAACGTGCCCGCCTACATCGTCGCCCACCCCCAAACCGTCGTCTACGGCGGGCCGGCGTTCGGGATCGACCTGGCCACTGTCCCGCTGATCTGCGCGGCCGGGATGGAAGACGTCGACACCGTCGACCAGCTTCTCGACCTGGCCTCCGACAGCCTGCCCGCCGACCCGACGTTGGGCGGCGTGATCCAGAACATCGACGCCACCGAACAAAGAAACTGGCGGGTGATCAACGTGGCCGGCGCCGACTACCTGACCGCCGATCTGATCCTCGAAATCCGAATGTAAGAAGGAGACCCGCCCATGGCTAACACCACCATCGACCCGCCCGAGGAGGTCACCCCGTTCTTTACCGGCGACCCGGTCGCCCCGGTGGCGTCGCCGCTGATCCTCAACGACTGCTATTTCGAGTTGACCGGCGTCAATCTGCGCTGCCTGGTCAAACATCTGGAGGCGGCGTTCCCGGAGAATAAGCCGGTGACCGTTACCACGTTCTGCTCGGAGACCGACTATCCGGGGGTGACCAAATGGCATTTGCGGGTCACGTTCTATCAAAGCTTCGATTCGGGCGCGGTATATCAGACGTTGAACGCCGCCTATAACGCCTATGTGGCCAGCGGGCAGCCGGCCGTCTGGAAGGCCCGCCCATATTCGTCGAGGGCGCAGTCGGCCACCAACCCGGTCATCTCCGGGTACGCCATCCCCCAGCCGTTCGAGCTGATCGTCGGTGACGCCGGCACCGCCGCCGAGGTGGCCATCGACTGGAACCTGACCGCCCCGCCGAACATTGACACCGGCGCCGTGGCCGCCACCGGCGCCACCTCGGGGGCGCCCGGCTATTACACCCCGTCGGGGGCAAACGTGCCCGCCAACCTGGCCGCCCTCACCGGCATCACCGCGTCACCGTCGACGGCGTGGGCGACCGGCCAGTATGTAATCACCGCTGATCTGCTCGCCGCCCACTGGACGTCGTCGGCGTGGGCGGCCGGCAAAGCCTGATGGCCCAAAACCTGGTCGTCATCGGCGGCCTGGCCGCGCTGAAACGGGATCTTAACCGGCTGGCCGCCGACGAGTCCGGACCGCTGTTCAACGCCATGAAACGGGCCGGGTACGCCGCCGTCGAGCCGGTCGTGCCGGCCACCCGAGCCCGGCTGCCAACCGGAGGGTCGGGCCGGCTGGCCGGGTCGCTGCGGGCGTCGGCCTACAAGTCGGGCGCCGCGGTGCGCATGGGTTCCAAATCGGTGCCGTACGCCGGCTGGGTCGAGTTCGGCGGCACCCGCCGCCGACCGCACGACTCGAACCGCCCGTACATCCGGTCGGGTCGGTACCTGTTCCCGGCCGCCGCCGACCTTTCCCCCGCCGCCGCCGCCGCCTACACCCGCGCCCTCGACGAGATGTTCGGCTCTGGGCGGGTATGGACCAACACCACCTCCGACCCGGCCGCCGTCCATGACTGAGACCAACGGGGCGCTCCCGTCGACCATGACCGTGTCGGGGGCGTTCACCCGGCGGATGCCCAGCCAGCGGCTGTGCGACCTGATCGCCCACGCCGAGCCGGCCATGTTGTTCAAAGACGTCATGGAAACCCAGCCGTTCCGGGTGATTGCCTTCCGGGCGCTGTTGCGCGACTTTCCGGCTTATGACACGACCAGCCTGTGGTTGCACGCCTACGACGTGGAGGTGGACGTCGCCGAGGTGGACCCTACCGCCGGCAGCTCGCCGACGGCGTCGCCGCCTTTTGCGGGTACTTCCGGATAACCCCGGCCGAGATGGACGCCCTGGATGACGAAACCTTCGACGCCATGGTCTGCCACATGCAAGCCCAGGCTGAGGCCATAAACCAGGCCAACCGGTCGCGGCGGTAGGACCATGGCCGGCCCGTCGATAGTCGTCCGTATCCTGGGCGACGCCAAAGCGCTCGGCGCCGCCTTTACTGCCAGCTCGAAAACGGCCGAGAGCGCGGCAGCGCGCATGCACGGCGCCTTCTCGTCGGTGCTCGGCACCCTCAACCAGTCCGGGGTGCTCGGCCCGTTCGGCGACTCGTTGGCCTCCGTCGACGCGGCCATGGGCAAAATCGCCGAGCACGGCCGGACCATCGGCACTGTCATGCTCGGCGTGGGCGGTGCGGTGGCCGGCGTCGGCCTGGGGTTACAGGCCCTCGGCTCGAAAGACCAGGCCGCCCACCAGCAGCTACAAGCGGCGGTGGCCGCCACCGGCGCCAGCTACGACGACTACTCGAAACGGGTCGAGGAGGCCATCAAACACCAGGAGCGGTTCGGAGATACCGCCAACCAAACCCAGGACGCCCTCCGGGTCCTGACGCAGGCCACCCACGACCCGACCAAAGCTTTGGACCTGCTGTCCACGGCTACGAACGTGGCCGCCGCCAAACACGAAGACCTGACGTCGGCGGCCACCCAGCTGGGCCGGGTCTACAACGGCAACACCAAACTCCTCAAGGAGTACGGGATCGTCGTCGACAAGCACACCCATCTGACTGCCGCCGGCCAGACCGCCACCGAAGCCCTGGCGAAGGTGACCGCCGGCCAGGCGTCGGCGGCGGCCGACACCTTCAGCGGCAAAATCAAGGCGCTGACCACCTCGGTGGAGGACAGCGCGGCGTCGTTCGGCCAGAAATACGGGCCGGCTATCACCGCCGCCGGGGCGGCCACCACCCTGCTCGGCGGGCTCACCGAAACGGCTGGCGCGGTGATGAGTACGTTCAGGACCACCACCGAGGTGGCCACCGCCGCCACCGCCGCCCAGACGGTCGCCACCGAAGCCCAATCGGTCGCCCTCGAGGGCGAGGCCGCCGCCGCGGTGACCGCCGACGCCGCCTCGCTGCCGCTGATCGCCACCGTCGGCCTGATCGTCCTGGCCGTCGCCGCGTTGGGCGCCGTCGCCTACGTCGTCTACCGCAACTGGAACACCATCTGGACGAACATGAAACGGATCGTCGTGGACGTGTGGGATTGGATCAAAAACAACTGGCCGCTGCTGCTGGCCATCCTCCTCGGCCCGTTCGCCGTCGCCGTGCTAGAGATCACCCGCCACTGGGACGGTTTCGTCGGGTTTTTCACCGCCCTGCCCGGCCGTATCGCCTCGGTGGCGGCGCACATGTGGGATTCGATCGTCGGCGCCTTCAGAACGGTGCTCAACGCCATCATCGACCTGTGGAACCAGCTGCATTTCACGCTGCCGAAGGTCGACATTCTCGGCGTTCATATCGGCGGCGAGACCATCGGCGTCCCCCACATCCCGCACCTGGCCCAAGGCGGGCTCATCACCCAGTCCGGGCTGGTCTACGCCCACGCCGGCGAGGCCATAACCCCCGCCCCGGCGTCCGCCCTCCGAGGCCCGGCCGTCAACATGGAGCACGTCACCTTCTCCACCGAGGTCGACGTCGAAAGCTTCATGCGCAAAACGGCCTGGATGATCCAGACGCAGAGGATCTGAGAAAGGAACCTTTACATGGCCGACAACATCGCCAGCGGGGTAGCCAACAGCGTGCTCGCCCTACTGCTCAACGGCACGGCCTTCGCCGGGTTCGCGGCGACCTACGCGCAACTGCACATCGGCGCGCCCGGGGCGGCCGGCACGGCCAACGTCGCCGGCAACAGCACCCGCCAGGCGGCGGGCGCGTTCGCGACCCCGTCAGGGGGGACCACCAGCAACAGCGGGGCGGTCAACTGGACGAGCGTGTCGACGTCCGAGACCTACACGCACGTCTCGCTGTGGTCGGCCAGCTCGGGCGGCACGTTCATCGCCAGCGGGGCGCTCACCGCCGGGGCGATCCTCGTCGGGCAGAACTTCACGATCCCCGCCGGCGGCATGAGCGTTACCCTACCTGTCGCTTCCTGACCCGTGGCTATCGCGTTTGTTTCCGGGGCGGCGACGGCACCGGGAACGGGCTCCACTTCTGTTGTGATACCTGCCCCGGCCTCTATCGTGGCCGGCAACCTGCTGGTCGCTTTACTGTATGCGGCCAACAGCAGCACTACCGCTTTTGGTGCTCCTGGTGGCTGGACGATCCTGTCGTCCAACATGGCAGGCACCAACGCCGGAGAATCGGCGGTCGCCACCAAAACCGCCACCAGCAGCGAACCCGGCTCTTACACGTTCACCGGCACCGGGTTTATATGCGGGGCTATCATGCAGTTTTCGGGGACGATAGCCCTGGACGGCAGCGTGACGTACAATGCGGTAGCCAGCGCCACCACCGCGTGTACCGCCCCCAGTGTCACCGCCGCCCAAACCGGCGACGGGCTGATTGTCGCCTTCGGCAGCGACGGCGGAAAAACGTTTACTACCCCGGCGGGAATGTCGGCCGGGCCTAACGCCTTCTCGGACCTGAACTGCAGTATCTACGGGTTCTACCAGATTTTGTCGGCGTCGGGGGCGACCGGGGCGGCGTCGTCCACCCAAAGTGCGTCGAAGGCATACACGGGCTGGTCGCTGCTGCTGGCCCCGTCTGTGGTCACCGTCAACGGTACCGCCACCGTCGCGCTCGGTCCGCTGACCGTCGCCGCCCACGCCGCCGCGGCCGGCGGCTGCAGCCGCGGCGCCTGGCTGACGCTCGGCCCGCTGACCATACCGCTCGAAGACCAATCGGCCGGCTACTTCTGCCAGTCACTCGACCTCGGCTACCCGCAAAGCCGCGATGTTGTCAACAACCGGCCCGACCAAGACGGCGCCGACGACCGCACCCAGTACATGGGCTCGCGGGTGGTGACGGCCAACATCACCGCCCTGGCCGGCGCCGGCGCCCGCATCGACGCCGTGGCCGCCTCGTTCGCTCCCTACATGCAGCCCTCAGCCCGGCCGGTCCTCCACTACGTGCTCGACCGGCCGGGCAGCCCCGAGCGGGTTTTGGGTTTACGCGGTCTGGCCTCGTCGTGGCCGATCGCCGGGCCCAGCCAGCGGGACATCCACTTGCAGTGGGTGGCCGCCGACCCGATCGCCCGCGACCCGGCCGTCCAGACGACGACGGCCACCCCGGCGGCGACGGCCGTCATTCTCTCGCCGGGCGACGTCCCGCCGCGCCCGGTGTTTCGCATTACCGGGCCGATCACGGCGCCCGCGATCACGTTGACACCCACGACCGGTGCCGTGTGGAGGCTCGCCTTCCTCTCATCGTTCGCGGTGGCGGCGGGACACTTTGTGGCGATCGACACCGCGGCGCGCACCGTCTATCTCGACGGCGACCCCGCCCAGCCGCGTCTGGCCTCTTTGGACTGGACGGTCAGCTCCTGGCAGTGGCTACCCGTGGCCCCGGCCACCTCGACTATGGCGCTAACGGGGACGGGGACGACCGGCGCCACCCAGGTTACGGCCAGCTGGCAGGACGGCTACCTGACGTGAACAGCCCGTGAGCCTCAACGTCTACGCCACTGACGGCAGCCGCAATGTTGTTGTCTTCGACTCGGTAAGCGGGACCATATCGGCCAGCTTGTCGCTGACCATCGACGCGCTAAACGCCTTCGCCTCCCCCAACGGTGTCTACGTGGCGGTCGGGACCAACATCATCCCGGCTATCGAAGTGATCACGACGGCCACCAACGCCCTGAACGTGATCACGCTGCCGGAAACCAGCACGCAGTATATGGCGTGGGCACCCGACAGCTCTGTGATCTACGTGGCCGTCTCGGGTGCCTCCGGGCTCATACAAAGAGTCAACCCCACGGGCGTCGGCTCGCTGCCCCCTTCTTGGGTTTGTAGCGCCGCCGGGGCCGGACATCTGGTTACCTCATCGGACGGCACCAAGTTGTACGTCACCTGCGGGTACCCCTCTGTAGGCGTCAAACAACTCAATACCGCTACCGGGGCGGTCACAGCGACATATACCGGTTTCTTGTCGACGTATGGCCTGTGCATATCTCCGGACGACCGGACGCTGTACCTGTCGGACAACCGACGGACAGGCACCGTTTATCAGATCGATATTGCCAGCGGCACGATCACCACCACCATAACCGGGCTGGCAAATCCGGCCGGCATGTGCCTTTCCCCCGACGGGTCGACGCTATGGGTCGCATGCAACAGCGATCCCGCCGGCGGAGTCAAGGTCATCGACACGTCGACCATGCACGTGACCGACACGATCTTTGTGGCCACCGCCCTAGAGATCGCCATCACGCCCGACGGGGCAATCGTATGGGCAGCCGACCATGATGGGGGCCAGGTGGTGCCGATCCCCACCACGACGCACGTGGCCGGGTTCGCGGTAAACGTCGGCGCCATCTGTACTTCGGTCGCCATCCGCGCCCCGGCGGCCGGGGCGCCGCCCGCCAGCATCACCGGCGTCGTCGCCGTCGCCCTCGGCTTCGCGCTGGCCGCGGGCGGCACCGTCAGCGGGACGCCGACCGGGCCGGGCACGGTCACTGGCAGCGGCGTGCTCAACATCGGCCCGCTGACCGTCACCGTCGAGAGCACCTACGAGACCAAGACCGCCACTGCCACCGTGCCGCTCGGGCCGCTGGTGGTCGCGGTAGTCAGCGGCACCTTCGGCCCGAAACGTCATCCCGTCCCCGGCTACCGAGGCCGCTGGCGTCTCACCCTGCACACCCGCAGTTTCGCCCCGGCCACACTCGCCAGCACCATCATCGCCGAGCTGTCCGACGCCCGAGGCCGCCAGCTCGTCCAGGCGTGGAACACCGCCGCCACGCTGACGTTCACCCTCGACGGGCACTCGCAGACGGCGGCGTTGATCGCCGAGCTGCTCCACGACGTCGTCGCCTGGCGGTGGGACGACCAGACCGGCCTCGAGCAGGTCGTCTTCCGCGGCCCGATCAGCCAGTCACAAGATCAGCTCACCGAACAAAGCCACGTGGTCACCTACACCTGCCACGACTACGGGGCCATGCTCCAGCGACGTCTGCTCACCAACACCTACACCGTCGTCGCCCACGACCAGGACCTGATCGTCGGCGACCTGCTGGCGGCGGCGGTGGCGGCCCGAACGTCTTCGGGTACATCTCTCGCCCCGGCGTCGTACCTGCCCCTCAGCCTCTTCACCGCCTCCCCGGATGGCAGTCTGCGAGGACTGTCGGCGACGCTGCGAAACCGCACCTACTACGGCAGCCAGAACGTGGGCGTCGCCCTCGACGAGCTGGCGAAAGTCGTCGGCGGCTTCGATTACGACGTCACGCCCTCGGCGGTCGACACCAGCGACCTGCTGCGCATCTTCTACCCACAACAAGGCACCACCCGCAGCGACGTCGCCCTCCAATACGGGTCGACGGTCAGCAGCCTGACCCGCTCGGTCGACTCGTCACAGTACGCCAACTATGTGAGAGCCCTCGGCAACAATTCCAGCGCCAACCCGGCACCGCAGCTCTTCTCGGAGGCGTGGACGGCCAGCGCCCAGGCCATCACCCCGGTACCGGTCGGCCTGTGGATGCTCGACGACAACTCCGGCGCGTCTGACACGGTACAAAGCAGTCTCGACGAAAGAGTCCAGGGCGATCTCAACCTCGACGCCCTGCTCGTCCCGCATTACACCCTCAACATGAGACCCGACGCCTACACCTGGGGGAATCCGCACATGGGCGACGTCGTGCCGTTGATCGTGCAGAGCGGGCGACTCAACATCAACACCACCGTCCGGGTGCTCGGCATCACCTACACCATCGGCGACGACGGCCAAGAAGACGTCGCGTTGGTCGTCAGCCGCCCGGCCCAAGAGCTGTTCAAATCTTTTCTCAAGGCCGAGCAAGATGCCAAAGCCCTCACCCGCAGATAGGAGCACCATGACCGCTGCGCGCGACCGCGCCCACGACCCCGACCGCGAGATGTTCGACCGCGAGATCGAATGGCCGCTGCCGGTACCCGAACCCGACCGCGAGCCCGTCCACCCCGAGCTCACCCCGCTCGACGACGAGGAAGACCGCCGGTGGCTGCGCTAACCCGAGTCCCGTACCCGTCGCCGTGCTACTCGTCACGCGGCGGCGCCGGCTGCCGGCTCATCGTCCTCCATACCGCCGAAGGCGCTCGCACCATCGAGAGCCTCGGGTCCTTTTTCGCCAACGAGGCCAACCAGGTCAGCTCCCACGCCGGCGCCGACGACCAGGCCGCCACCATCGGCGTCTATGTGCACCGCGAGGACAAAGCCTGGACCCAAGGCAACGCCAACCCGTCGGCGGTCAGCCTCGAGCTGTGCGCCTTCGCCGCCTGGGACAACGCCGAATGGCACCGCCATTCGAACATGCTCGACAACTGCGCCCGCTGGATCGCCGAAGAGGCCGCCGCCTTCGGTATCCCGATCAAGCGGCTCAGCGCCGACCAGGCCCAGTCGGGGGCGGCCGGCGTGTGCCAGCACATCGACCTGGGCGCCTGGGGCGGCGGTCACGTCGACTGCGGCAACGGCTTCCCCATGGACGAGGTGCTACAGATGGCCGGCGGCGCGGCGCCCCTCTTGCCACCTCCTGGGCCGGCGCCCGCGCCGCCGGCCACGCCGAGCAGCTCGGCGCCGCCCTGGCCCGGCCGTTACCTGGCCTGGCCGCCGATCATGCAAGGCAGCGACGTCCACACCTGGCAAGTCCAGATGGCCGCCCGGGGCTGGCCGCTCACCGCCGACGGCCAGTACGGTCCGCAGTCCGAGGAGGTCTGCGCCGAGTTCCAGCGCGAGAAAGGGCTCACCGTCGATGGCATCGTCGGACCCGACACCTGGGCCGCCGCCTGGACCGCCCCGGTCACCTAGACGGCGCGGCCCCGTCGACGACGTCGCCCTGGTCCTCGCCTGCTCGCTCGGGCTGCTCGTCGTCCTCATTCTGGTCGCCACCATGATCCAGATTGTGAATTCCAGCTTGCCGCAGGTGCAGCTGTCCGAGAACGCCACCCAGGTCCTCGTCGCCGGCACCGGCGGGCTAACCGGCCTCCTCGGCGCCTACATCGGCACCAACCGGCGGCGTGAACCATGATCGGCGGGCAGGCCGGTACGGCTCATAGGGCTGGTGGTTGCGCATAGCCCAGAAGTAGACCCGCGCCGCGATGGACACGCCCCAGCCGACCAGCGCCCACCAGACGATGAACATGAACGCCCAGACGCACACGCCGAGGACGGCGAGCGCGGCTATCTGGAAGCCGTGGAGATGATGCATTGAGTTGCCCCTTCTGTTGGTTGGTGGACGCGATATGGACGCGAGCCATAGTGAGCTAAGGGTACATCCTGGTGTATCAAGGTGTGTGTCGGGCTAACCCGGTTTGGGGTGTTTCCGCAGGTCGGAGCATGTTTTTGCTGGTCAGGCCGCCTGTACGAAAAACCCGGGTGTATGTATCCCGCCTACAGACCGACTCACCGCCATCCACCCCCTCTGACCTGCTAGTTCCTGATAACTCGGGGTCCCAAACTGGCGCCGTGGACGCGACATGGACGCGAACCGCTATATACCTAAAAGGACGAAAGGTTATTTTGCGATTCCCGGCCGGCAGGTTCATCGGGCCGCACGCCGGGCCGCCACCGAGGCCTCGACGGCCTGGCGGGTGCGTTCGTCGGCGGCTTTGAACAGGTGCCCGTAGCGGGCCGTCACCTCGGCCGAGGAGTGGCCCAGCCGGGCGCCGATTTCCCGTTCGGGCAGGCCGGCGTCGATCAGCACCGCGGCGTAGTAGTGGCGCAGGTCGTGGAACCGGGTACCGGCGGGCAGCCCGGCCCGGCGAACAGCTCGAGCCCAACCGGTGTCGAAGGTGTTGCGCCGCACCGCCGCCCCCGCGCTGGTCGCGAAGATCAGCTCGGCTCGAACCCTGCTGATGCGATCCTCGACGACCGGCCGAGCCGGGAACCGGGCCATGTGCCCGGCCAGCACCTCGACCATCTGATCGGGGATCGGCACCGCCCGCACCTTCTCGCCCTTAGGCAGCTTCAAATGGGACGGCTGGCCGGCCAGAGTGACCAGCTGGCGTTCCACGTGCAGCACCCTGGACCGCAACGTCCGCAGGTCGACCCGGCTGGCCGTCACCCCGAACGCCTCGCCGCCGCGCAGCCCGGCGTCGGCGGCCAGCAAGGCCGGCGCCTGATACCAGCCCGGCAGCTCGGCGATCACCGCCTCCACCTGGTCGCCCTCCAGCGGGACCAGCAACGGACGAGGCGCCGGCTTGGGCGCCAGGCCGACCGTCGGGTTGACTGCCAACAGCCGCAACCGGATCGCCGCCCCGAACACGCCCGTCACCCAGGCCCACACCCGCTCCACCGTGGCCGGCGCCAACCTGGCCTCGAGGGTATGGATGAAGCCCACCAGCTCCGGTTCGCCGACCTGGCCCACCCGGTAGCGGCCCAACTGGGGCAGGACCCAGTTCCGCAGGTCGGCATCCCGGCTCGCCACCGTCGCCGGCCCATGCCGAGTCCCCACCTTCCAACGCTCCACGACCTCGGCCAGCGGGGTACGCGGCCCGGCCGGATCCACATACAGGCCGCTACGCCGGTCGTGCTCCACCCTGATAGCGAAATCATCGGCGGCCTGCCGCCGGTCGAACCTTTGTGACGTCTCGGTACCGTCCGGACGGCGGTAACGGACCCGCCACCTTGGCCCCCGGCTGGTCTCTTCGCGCTTTACGCTGGCCATGTCACATCCTCCTCGCAGGTTGTGGCCACGCCCCGGGCCGCACCATCGGCGCCGGGGCTCTTGTGTCAGACGGTACAGGCTAAGGGCGCAGCTGGTCCCGCAGCCGGTCGAGGGCGTCCATGACCGCGTTCAACGAGGCCCGCAGCTCGCCCCGCAACAGGGCCAGCTCCGAGATCATCTTCGCTTCCAGGTCCGCCACCGCGCTGACCACATCGACCGCCCCGGTTCCGGCCCGGGCCGCCTGGACCTGCTGGCGTTCGGCTTCGGTTAGCTCCATGGCTGCTGCCAAAGCGGAAAACACGCTGTCGGTGAGTTTGCGTTCGCCCCGCTCCACCTTGCCGATCTGGCTGGTCGACACCCGCGGGCCGCGCTGGCGCGTCAACTCGGAGAGGTCGCCCAGAGTCAGGTTGCGGGCGCGCCGAAATCTTTTCAGCACCTCGCCCGCACTCGTCATCCACAAAGTTTCCCCCCGGCGGCTAGTCACAGGAACAACCTGTGGCTAACTCTGTGCACTTCCACACACCCCTAGGGAACAACCGTAGTCCAGTTATGCACATCTATGGGCTGCTACGGCCCCCTTGACACAGTTATGCACAGCGAAGTACAACGAAGGCACTACGCAGCGGGGTTGAACGGGCCCGCTGGGTGAGCGAGCGGAGAATGTCCTAAATGGCTGCCACGAACCAGCAGTCCCGTTACTTGAGCCCCGAAGAAGCCGCCGCCGAATACGGCTTCCCGAGCGCCGAGTACCTGCGCCGGATGGCCCGCAAACCCGACGGGCCGCCATCACTCAAGATCGGTCACCTCGTCCGCTTCGACCGGGCCGAGATGGACGCATGGATGGAAGCCCAGCACCGGTAGGGGCCGGCCTGGCCCGGGCGTCGGTAGTCGACGCCGTCAAACGGGACTTCGCCAAAGACGCCCCCGACGAGATCGTCGCCTACTTCCTGCGCGTCGCCGACCATCGCGGCCTGGACCCGTGGGCCGGCGAGATCACCCTGGTACCCCGCAAAAACAAGGACGGCGAGACCAGCTGGCATTACGAGGTGACCCTCGAAGGCCGCCGCACCATCGCCCAGCGCACCGGCCGCCTCCGGGGCATCGACGGCCCCTACTGGTGCGGGCCCCGCCAATACGACGCCGACGGACACAAACTCCCCCTCGACTGGGTCGACCTGTGGGACGACGACAATGAGACTCCCTACGCCGCCAGGTGTTTCGTGTGGCCCGCAGACTGGAAGGCGCCCGCCAACGGCACCGTCAAATGGTCCGAGTTCGCCGTCTGGCTCGATGCCGACCACACCAAGCTCGGCCCGTTCTGGAAAAAATACCCTTCGCACATGCTCGGCCTGCGCGCTGAAAGCCTGGCGTTGCGCCGGGCGTTCCGCGAGGTCGAGCAGGCCGTCAAAGACGAAGACCGGCCCCTCCAGGCCGTACAGATCCCCGGGCCGGCGCAGGGAACCGCCGCCCATGGCGCGCCGCTGCCACCCGCCGTAGCCGCGCCCGCCGGCCCGGGTGACCAGCCGCCCGCCGAGCTGTACGACAGCCTCCCCGAAGCCCGCGGCTACGACCCCGACCTCCAACCCACCAGCTATGCCAACCCCCACCGCCCGTAACCCCACCTATCTGGGATGGCTGTGGCGGCACCTCCGGGCGCGCAGCCGACGGTTCTGGGCTGAGATCGACTACCGGCGCTGGCCGTCACCGGCGAACCGGTACCGCCTGGAGCGGGCCGAACAGAACTGGTCTCGGGTCGACCTGATGAAACCGTGACCGATAACCAGCACTTATCGGGACAACGAATCGTGAGACTGGCCTACGCCGACCCGCCGTACCTGGGCTGCTCACGGTTCTACGACCACATCGACGCGGCCCGCTGGGATGACCCCGAAGCGCATCGCGCCCTGATGGTCTGGTGTGAGGACCGTTACGACGGGTGGGCGCTGTCGTGCTCGACGCCATCGCTGCGTGAGCTCCTACCGCTTGCGCCGCCTCGAGCTCGAGTAGCGGCATGGGTCAAACCGTTCGCGGCCTACAAGCGCAACGTTCGGATCGCCTACACCTGGGAGCCGCTCATCTTCGCGCCGGGCCGGGACCGATCCGCTGACGGCGCGCCAGTAGGCCGGGATCATCTGGCCGAGCCGATCACGCTCGAGCGTGGCCTGGTCGGCGCCAAGCCAGCCGCCTTCTGCCGCTGGGTGCTCGACCTGCTCGGCTACGTCGATGGCGATGAGCTCACTGACCTATTCCCCGGCACTGGGATCATGGGGCGCGTGCTCGCTCAAAGGCGGCTCAGTGTCTAATCCCGATAAGCACCGCCAATGGCAGCTCACTCGCCTCTTAGAACTACTGGAGGAGCACGACCACATCATCCAGTTTGGTGACAACGGCTGGATCATCGCTCATCCGTTGCAAGAGCGCCTAGACGGATCGCTGTTCGATTGCGGAATGCGATGGGACGACGACGACCCTGGGGTTCGTGGCCGGTTCTGGCTACTCAGTGACGGCTCCATCGGGGACCGTTATCAGCAGCAGGAAACACCATGAGCGACTACGAGCGTATCGAGATAGCCCTGCGCTCTGTGCTGGACGATGACGAGGCCGCAGACCTGACGCTGATGCTCAAAGAGGAACCGGAGACGGTGATGTGGGTCCTTTACGAGCAGTGGCCTAAGCGGCATGCCGACGCTGCTACCGATAATCCAGCATTATGGGCAGGACGCATGACGTCACCTAACGCCAATATAAGGGGACACTCTGAGGCGCCGCCGTACAACCCCGACCTGGAGCTAATCACGTGGATGGAGAACTACGGCTACGGCCCGACCAGGCCATTACCGCGGGGCTGGCGCCGCCTGATTTATGAAGCGCGAGCGGTGCTCGGATGGTGACCCCGAACGCCGACTATGCGCTCAGTTCGCTCATCACTCCTGTCTGCGATGAGCAGCACGCCAATAACGCAACTCGCCTTCATAGGGAAGGGTTCTGCCTTGCCTGCGCTGAGGTGTACGAGGCGCTGCACAGGTTGATCCTCCGTTATTCAGCGCCCCCTAACGACAGTTTGGGGGCGGGGCCGTGACGGTGGCGCGGTGCCGGCCCTGGTGTTCTAGGCCAGGGCCGGCGGTGGTTGTGGCGGCACGGCCTTGGGAGTCCTGTGTGCCGTCGCGGATGGTACTGAACCGGGGAGGTGGTGGTGGCGGATGACGAGATCACCGACGAACGCCGGGAGCTGCTCGACGAGGTGAAGACCTACAACGACGAGCTGGTCCGGCTGGGGGTGCCGACCCGGCTGCCGATGCTGTTGGCGTTGCGGATCACGATCGGCGAGCTGCGCCCGGCGGTGAAGGGGTTGCGCCGCCACTATCTGGACGTTTCTCGCAAGCTGGGTGGCAGCGTGTGAGCTGGCAGCACATCCGGGCGGCGATGCGGGTGGAGGCGCCCGGCTTGTCGCCGGGCGGCCGGCACGTGTTGCAGGTGTTGGCCTTCCATTCCACCAGGGAAGGCAAGGCGTGGCCGTCGGCGGCGACGATCGCCGAGATCACCGGGCTGCACCGGTCGAGCGTGTTGCGGCTGCTGAAAGAGGTCGTGGAATCCACAGGCGTGTCGGTTGTCCACAAGCCAAGCCGGGCGTCGGTCTTCGATCTAGCGGCACTGTTGGAGCGCGCGCCTGGTGCGACCCCAGGCGCGCGCATGGTGTCGCGAAAGCGCGCGCATGGTGCGACCCGAACAGTCTCTAAAGAGACTGAACAGGGAGACGCCGCACGCCGCAGCGTTGCGGCGGCGTCTCCCAATGGGAACAGCGGGCGTCACGCGCGGAAGGGTGCTGTGGATTATTCGCGGTTCGCGGACTGGACGAAAGACCGGCCGGCGGCGCCGGTGATCGATCTCAGTTTCGTCAAACGCCTGGAGGAGTGATGTCAACCTGGAAGCGCGCCACCACGCCGCCGCCGATCCGGTCGGCCGATCCTCGCGACTCCGAACGACCGCACCGCGACCCGCCGTCGAAGCGGGACATGAACCAGGTGATGTTGGCGGTCTGCCGGAAAGCTCTGGACGAGGCGATAGCCCGCCGCAACCACGAACGCAACCAGCGCCGCCAGGCGACAGCCCAGGAGGAACCATCGTGAGACGCCTCACCTCCCGTCAGGCGTCGATGTGCGAGAACGCCGTCGGCAAACGCTGCAACTGCCGCTGCCGTGGTCTGATGCACGGCGCAGCGCGCGGTGACGTCGAACAGCTACCCGCCGGCGACCCCCACGCGCCGTATTCTGATGCTCGAGGTGATCCGGGTGGCTATCAGCAACGCCAGACGTCAGATCCTGCCGGCGTCCAGGGTGGGTTATGGCAAGGGCTCGAGGGTGGGCGGCAAGGGCCGTAACGCCTACCCGCTGGACACCAAAGCCCGCGCCCGTAACGCTCTGGCCCGCGCCGCCCAGCGCAACACTGGCGGCTCGTACGCCACCATCGAACGCAAGGTCAACCGGCTGTACCCGTCGATCACCACCAGGCATCACAAGGGCCGCTGATGGCCGGCCGCGATCCGCGCCTGGGCACACCCGAGTGGCGCCGGCTCAGACGGCTGATCCTCGACCGCGACCTCGGCCTATGCCAGATCAGGGCGGATGGTTGCACCCGCTACGCGGTCTGCGTTGATCACATCGTCGCCCGTGCTGACGGCGGCGACTGCTGGCAGCCGACGAATCTGCGGGCCGCCTGCCGCAGTTGCAACAGCCGGGGAGGAGCCCAACACACCAACCTGCGCCGCCAGGCCCGCTACCAGACGACGCTGGCCGACAGCTTGACCCGGATGTGAAAACCGGGGGGTCGATTTTTTGGGAAGGGCAAGCCCGACAT
>Ga0210402_10001777_pt1 | contig 21894 bp, 29 predicted proteins | sample IncBWC7MmetaG_FD_161055 | JGI IMG/M metagenome (GOLD analysis project Ga0210402, IMG submission 161055) | Forest soil microbial communities from Barre Woods Harvard Forest LTER site, Petersham, Massachusetts, United States - Inc-BW-C-7-M | ecosystem: Environmental > Terrestrial > Soil >... | reverse complement strand
ATGCGCGCCAAATCCTGGCCCGTTGTTTAAATTTAGCAGACATTTCTTGGCAGGTGTTACATTCAGGTGTTCGGGGTTTGATCGCACACGTGGAATCTATATATGGTATGTATTACTCGAACTTTGGTCAGGTGATGAAAATAACGGTCGTGACCTGACACAGTGACGGTGACAAATCGATATTGTGACATTTCTATTTGCCGTCACAATTTTGAAAAGTTTCTTTTTACTACTAGTAGTATGTTTGCCCAAAAGCGAAAGCGTACAGGACATTACGATGGCTCAGATCCAGAGGCCTCCTCCTCCTTCGAACAAGCCCTTTCTGACAATGAAATCGACATCTCATCAGCACTTACTGGGAAGAAAGCAAAAATAAGAGCGCCGAATGCCGAGGATAGCGACGACGAACTGAACCAGTTGATACAGAACTCCATCGCGAAAAGGAATGTCAAAGGGGGAACAGAAGTTCTGAAGAAGGCCAAAGGCAGGGCAAAGATGACCAAAGGAGAAGTTGGTGGAGGCAGCTTCCAGAGTATGGGTAGGCGCTTCAGTGAAACATATCCAGTTGAGATGTTGACTTTCTGTGCTAGGTCTTCACCCCTCTTTATTGCGCTCTTTGACTTTGCAAGGATACCGCATACCAACCCCAATACAGCGTCTCTCCATTCCCGCTCTCCTGGCAAACCCTCCTCGGGATCTGGTGGGCATGGCCCGTACTGGCTCTGGTAAATCCCTTGCATATATGGTCCCACTCGTCCAACGACTAGGTGGCCGGCACGCGACTGCATTCGGTGCGAGAGCCTTGATCTTACTCCCAACCCGGGAACTGGCGCTTCAGCTGCTCAAGGTTGGAAAAGAATTAGCACGGGGCTGGCATGCACCTCAAGGAGATCATGCGGGTGATGGGAAGGACACCGAAGATCTGAAGAAGGGCCAGAGTTTGAGGTGGGGTCTTATAGTGGGTGGTGAGGGCTTGGATGAGCAATTTGAGATGGTCACGAGTAATCCGGACGTGTAAGACATTTTTCTTACTCATGTTGGCGTCCTTAATTTTTTTTGGCTTTGCAGCATTATAGCAACTCCAGGTCGTCTTCTTCATTTGATTGTCGAAATGAACATGGATTTGAAGTCCGTGCAATACGTGGTCTTCGATGAAGCCGATCGACTTTTTGAGATGGGGTTCGAAACCGCTCTCAGCGAAATTTTGCATCGTCTTCCGGTATCACGACAAACACTTCTCTTCTCAGCTACCTTGCCCAAATCTCTCGTCGAGTTTGCCAAGGCCGGCTTACAAGACCCTAAGCTTGTGCGGCTGGATGCAGAAAGTAAAATTAGTTCTGACCTCAAGATGGCATTTTTCTCGGTCAAACAAGCCGAGAAAGATGCTTGCCTATTGTCGCTTCTACGGGACGTCATAAATGTTCCCTTTGGAGCCACTCAGTCCCAGGCAGAGGACGAGGAATCCGAAAACAAACCCAAAGGCAAGGCAAAACGTCTTGAACAATTTACTGCCCCTCACCAGACTCTTGTGTTTGCTGCCACTAAACACCATGTGGAGTACCTCATGAATTTGCTATCCACGGCTGGCTACGCTGTCTCGCACATTTACGGCTCCCTCGACCAAACCGCACGTACTTACCAGATGGACCAGTTTCGTCGTGGCCTCACTAGTATCCTCGTGGTTACGGACGTTGCTGCCCGTGGAATTGACATCCCCGTTTTGGAGAACGTTATCAATTATGACTTCCCGCAAGGTGCAAGGGTTTTCGTGCATCGCGTTGGGCGAACGGCCAGAGCTGGACGGCAAGGCTGGGCTTGGTCGTTTATTACCAATACCGAGCTGCCTTATCTATTGGACTTGCAGTTATTCCTGGGTCGACCCCTCCAAAGTGACGTCACTGACGATGGCGATCAAACTTACACCGAATCGCTTATCCTTGGAACTTTCGAACGTGAAAAAATCGACGAAGATGTGGAGTACATCAGGTCTTTGGAGGATGTTAACCATGCACTTCCGACCCTGAGGGAAGTGATGCAAAGAGGGCATGCGATGTACGAACGGAGCAAAGGGAAGGCTAGCCCGCCAAGTTATAAGCGGGCGAAGGAGATGACAAAAGATGTTAAGTGGATGCTTGCTGGCTCCGATTCAGGTGTCCATCCTGTTCTTCTCAGGGGAGCGGATGGCCCGCAGAGGCGGATAAAGGAGGATGCCAGGAAAGCGCTTCTACGTTCGGTGAATTCCTTCAGACCTGCGGAGACAGTGTTTGAAATTGGCACGAAGGGGAATAACACGAACGCCGCTCTCATGAAGGAGCGTAGAAAGGCACTGGGCAGGGCCGCCCAGAGAGCTCTGGCTTCTACTTCTGCTGGAGAAGACGAGCCGGATGAAGAAGTTCGTGTGGCAGGCAAGGAACTGGAGATGGCTGATGAGGATGATATCGCTGTATGACTCTTTTTGCATCCTTTGTCGTTGTTTCGCTAATATCAGGCTAGGCCGTGTTTGTAACGTCAAGCAAGAAACAGGGTTACCGCGACTCAGAATTCTACATGTCACACTACCAGAAGGATGCATCGACGGAGAAAGGGTCAGTTTTTTACACTCCGTCACATTTAATATTAATGTTCGTTACAAGGTACTCCCTCACGGACGGCGCGTCATCTTTCGCCGAGCAAGCTCGCGGTGCCACGTTTGACCTAGCGGGCGATGAGGGTATTGCAGATCGAAGGAAACGCCAACTGAACTGGGACAAGAAGAAAAAACGTTTTATCAAGGGAGACGGGGTTGGCGCGGATAACGTCAAGCTTGTGAAGACAGAGAATGGAACGCGGTTACCGGCGACATACCGTAGTGGCCGTTTTGACGAATGGAAGGCAAAGAGTCGTGTCAGCCTGCCAAAAATTGGTGAGGCGGAAAATGAAGGAACGCATGGACGGAGACGTGTGGGTCCTGGAGGGAAAAGATTCAAACACAACCGGATTGTTATCCCCAAACCGTTGGATAAGCGCAGCATGGACTACGAACGCAAAGCACGGCAAATGAAGAAGAGGAACGAAGGGGATGGAGGAGAATCATCACCAAGACCGCCACCATCTGTGGGAGGAAAACGGGGTAAGGTTGGGGGGCGATATGGGGGGAAGTCGGTTGGGAGAGTGAAGACCGAGCTCAAAACAACGGAACAGATCCGGAAGGGGAGGAAGGTGATGGAGAACAAAAGGGCGAAGAATGCTCGGCCAAGTCGTGGTGGAAAAAAGGGTAAACGATAACGATCGCAGTCCGGTCTCATGTGGTATATTTGTCACTGTAATCTATTGTCGCCTCATGCATCGGAATACTCCCACTTGGCGCCGTCTCCGGGTACAACTTTTACAGATTTGAATTCCAGCAGGTCAACCCCCACACTTCGCAACGCATTGACGCACCACTCAGGGTAACCATCATCACCGAAATAATCGGCAAAGAATGTTCGTAGGTAGTCCGGAAATGTACCTTTCATGATCGCATCCCTCGCCCGGCCCATGACCTGCGCTTCGAAAACGATGTTGTGTTGGGTTAGGGCTAGGGAGGGAACTATATAGAACCTTTACGATGCACACCATGAGATAGGGACTCACCATGAGCAGCTGCGGTCTCCTGAGTCACAACATGGTGAAGCATGGCTCTTGATGTTCCATCACGGCAAGTCGGGCAAGGACATGTCTCATCTATGCGTCTGAAATCCTTTGAATGTTTGCTGAGTTCTACAGAAGATCGTCAGCATGAGGAATTGCTACGTGAGTTGTGGAAATTCACTGAGGTTGAGTGGCCCGTTAAATGTCAGTGCAACCCCGAATCGAGCTGTCCGTGTTGGGAAAACACAATCAGCCTGTGCGACGATGAGAATTACGGCGGGCCACAGAATGGTCTTAGCGGCACACCATGTCAACACCCAGAGCGACGCAGACGAGAAGATCTGGTTATCGCCTGCTCAGTAGACAAGACGAACAATCCTTGATTATAAGATCGCACCTTCAGCGAAGCCAATACCCATAGAATATCGAGGACCTAGGGAATAAGGTGTCGGACGGGAGTGAATAAACCTAATAATGAAACTGACGATCTTCGGGTAATTTGTCCGCGCACTGCTTAATACTGAAAAAGACAGTTAATAATTCTGGCATGGGGTGAAGGGATGCAAGAAAATCTTACATTCTCCAAAAGATATCTGTGGATGTGGTTGTCAGAATGTTTCTGCCCAGAGAGAGTAATCCAAACCAGCCTTTCTCCTCTCCTCCACTAAGACCACCGATAGCGTAACCTGCAACTCCATCCTTTCGTTTAACCATCTCATCCAAACACCGATCCCGAAGTTCGAGATCAAGTCCTCCTTGTACGATTGCGAAAAGGTTTTGTGTTCCTTTCTTCCCGGAGCTTTCGTGCCGTGCAATACATCTATCAAGCCATCGCACCGATCGCTCCATAGCTTCGCCTACTCGGGGTCCTACCATTAAACTTGGTACTATCAAGCGTTGGTTGATTATTTGGAAAGTTATTCTGAAAACAAGCCCACTTACCTACATCATCAAGTTGCATAATGATGTCCGCGCCGATGACATGTTGAATGGAGATACTCTCCTCTGGCTACCCATAAATGAGACTAATTTCCCATGCCAAACGTATAACACTGACGGTTAACATTGTGGGTTCACCTGTGAATGGACTCTCGAATAGAGCCCCTTGTTCCGTAATCGTAGTAAACTTGCTCAGAGAAACGAGTTGAAACCCGCCACTATCCTGCAACCCGACAACATAAGGCCTTTATGATCACTTATTTTCGATCCACATACAGTAAGGAGATTCCGGTTCCATCCCTGAAATTTATGTGCTCCTCCTGCTTCATCTAAGACTTTGATGCCGGGGCGCAAGTTCAGATGATACGTATTATTCAGAATGAGCGTAACACCAAGGGATTCTACTTGTTGAGGTGTCAGTCCTTTGATAGCGGCTTGAGTTGCTACAGGCATGAATGTAGGTAACATCGTTATTCCATCTGAAGAAAAGAAGATATATCATCAAGAGGTCAGAAAATCCAGGAGGCAAGCTCACGAGCAAGTTTCATCCGTGCAACCCGTGCTCGTGTTGTATGACATTTCGCGAGTACTTCGAATTGCATTGCAATATCTTGACCAAATTTTCTCGCAAGATGCAGTCACGGTGTAACTTATGGGCTAATTCGAACAAATATTTGAATACAAGGTTGCAGACAAATAATTATAGTACAACCAGAGGGCGTCTAAGTCTCTAACTTGAATGAGCTATGGCTTGTAGATTGGCCTGAGCAAGCTTAAAGACTTGGTTGGCTGATAGTAGTTGGCCATCCCGCCGGACATTGATCATATGAATTTTATGAATTATGTATGCAATTGCAACGTTTACTTCCGTAATCCCCTGCCAGAAGTCGGGATACGCGAAATGGTGACTCCCAAATTAAGATACGCGAAACAGGTGACTCCCAAATTAAGATTCAAGCAATCGACAATTGTCCAAATTGGGACGGTGTTTTCAAATTCAAACGGCGATCTGGACGTTTTATTCTGAAGCGAAGAATAGATATAGTATACGCCCGAACTACTCTCCCAGTTTACACTATAGCTAGTACATACAAGCCTGCATCATCAAGCAGAATCAACCCTCCCCAATGTCGCTCTTGACCTCTCTTTGTGAACCCGTTACTACCAGTGAGTGGCAGTGACAGCCTTGCAATATTGAATTGGTTTGCGTTCTCCACCACAATTGATCCCAAAGCTCCCACTAGTCGACGTCCCTCCAGCACACTTCAGCATTCTGCGAATGACAGCGCTATCCCCATAAAAATTCTTCAGCCTCAGTTTCCACTTCCGTGGACAACTCAGATGGCTCTTTGGATGAGCAAGATACAGATTCCAATGTGAGCTCATTTTATCAGTTGTCACTGACCATTGCACTTACCACTATTCAAAAGCATGACACAGACACTTCTCCTGATCAGGGTGACGCTGCAGAGTATGCTGAAATGTGTCGCATCACCGACGAACAAAATAGGCTTCTTGCCGTGGAAGTTTTGGCCTTTGATGAATTCAGGCAGGACCTCCGTCGGGTGGGGAACAGTGGTCAATGGTTTACGAAGGCGCGATCAGATCTTGACAAGTTTCATAATCATTTTAGAGAATTACGGGCTTCTGCATGTCGGTCTGGCAGGGAATCTGTGTTCTCTGACATCGTTCGAGCTCGCCAAAGTGAATTCTTCACCACTCCGTTCTATCAACAGATATCCAATATGGTCGGCGAGTACTACACAGCGCTTAAGCGGATGTCGGCCGTCGCCAGACCATCTGCGACATTAGCTGTGAACAATTGACAGACCAGTCCCAATAGCTTGTAAGCTTTAGCCTATTAACTCAGCTGTCAATTAATTGGCCTCATCTGACAGGGAGTCCACAGAACCATTCTTTTTGAACGGCTTGCCTGGTATTGCCATTGTTTTGGAATACTGTAACTGTTCACATAATCCAACTTATCACGTGGTCGACATTGTAGGACGAGTCTTAGTATCTAGCCTTTTTTTCCCCATGGACCCTACTTTTTTTTACATTGTCCCAGGACTTCTGTCGTATGTGCTACTACGTAACAATTAACCCGAATATGTTTGTTATGCCCTTGCAAACCTGTTGGATATCTAAATTAGATCTACCCTTGCAAGAGCTTATTTATTGCTGTTTTCAAAAAGATTGGCTGTTGATATGTGGCTGATACATTGCAATTTTAAACATGTTGAAAGCTTTCATTTTATTTAGTAGACTGGGCCACCCTCAGCCTACCAAGCTTGAAATCCCCAGTCCGAAGTCGTAAGCAAAACTGTTCATTGGAGTTTTTACTCCATCTCGAGCTCGCAGGGTTCACTTGTTATATTTACGCTTTGGTGACCTTTGGTAGGCTTTCCAGTTACTTGTAACAGATTTGGATGCTTGCTGTGAGCGTGACAGATTCAAGGTGACGTTTATCACGTCCTCGCCTGTCACAACTTCACGCAGCATTTCTCGTCTCGCCGTCATGCACCTAATATTCTTGGCTAGTGCAGCCATTTCGTTTTCGTTATGCACAAAAGCATTCTATCTACCCGGCACTGCACCGCACGACTACGTCCATGGAGAACAAGTTGATCTCTTCGTCAATGCTCTGACCCCGATGATCTCTGGTAGCGACGACGCAAAACTGGTGTGTATCTAGCAATTGAGTGCATGTAACTAATTTAAAAGGGTTGAGTGTGGGTAGAAATCATTGATCAATTGTGAGTTACTATCCCGCATCGGTGTTCCCGTCAAAAGTTTAACCATTCAAAAGATGACTATTACAATCCAAAATTTCACTTCTGCAAGCCAGAAGGTTGGCCGAAGAAACAACCGGAATCATTGGGCTCCATTCTCTTTGGAGATCGGATTTTCAACTCCCCTTACAATGTACGCCAACCCCTCCACGAGTTATAGTCGTTGGTTTAACAGGACCATAGATCAAGATGTTAGAAAGTAATGGGACTTGCCAAACACTCTGTACCTCCGATAATATTCCCGGCGAAGATGCGAAATTCATCAATGACCGTATCCGAGAAGACTACGCACTGAATTGGCTCATCGACGGCCTCCCCGCTGCTGAAATGAAGGTTGATGTTAGGACCGGAGATTTATTCTTTGATATGGGCTTCAATCTCGGCAATGATGATGGACCATACCAAGATATGCCGGTTTTGAACAACCATTTTGAGATTGTACTGAGGTTGGAGAGTTTGATTCTCTACGTGTCATGGCGTTAATTCTTCGTGCCGCAGATATCACGTACCAAGCCCAGGAAAGTATCGTGTAGTTGGAGTTCTCGTCTGGCCCGGGAGGTTTGGCCGACATTTTCGTTCAAATATATCTTGACTCACATGACCTACTGCCAGTATTGGAGGCTCCCAAGAAGGCATTGCGAACTGTGAGACCGAGAATGCCGCGCCCCTTATCCTGGGAGAAGATGCGCCACAAACCATCCGTTACACGTACCGAGTTACTTGGAACGCAAGTCGATTCTCTTGGCCTATTATTCGTGATAATTAACGCACTTGTTTCCTTCAGGAATCTTCTACCCCTTGGGTAAGTGTGATTCTTCGCATGTATAACTTTTGACTCATTCGTCGACTAGGCCACTCGTTGGGACAATTACCTTCACATCTTCGATCCGCGCATCCATTGGTTCAGTCTCGTCAACTCATTAGTCATCGTCATCTTCCTCTGCGTCATGGTCTCGATGATTCTTGTACGAAGTGTCTCCCGAGATGTACGTTTGTGTATGCCTTCAAACGTTCTCCTACTCAAAACTAGTAATCCGAACATCTAGATATCGCGATACAACGCCATCGACCTCAGTGTAAGTAATCGCCACTCGGTGCCTCGCCAAAGAACCTTATGAATGCTCATCTACAGGAGGACGTTCAAGAAGACTGGGGCTGGAAGCTGGTTCATGGCGAAGTTTTCCGCACACCACCAAATCCAATGCTATTGGCGATTATGGTCGGAAATGGCGCCCAATTGTGTGCTATGGTTGGCGTGACACTAGGTCTGCCCTCTCTGGTCTGTCATCTTTATTCAATAACTCATCTGACCATATCCTCGATCAGTATTTGCCCTCCTGGGATTCCTTTCCCCTTCGAACCGCGGCTCGCTTGCCACTGTAATGATGATTTGCTGGACATTCTTCGGAGGGTAGGTCGCGCTAGGTATACCAGGCTATGGGACTGACGTGGACTTCGACAGAATTGGGGGATACTTCTCTAGCCGGGTTTATGCTTCTCTTGGAGGGACGAACCGCAAGAAGAACGCTTTTCTCACTGCTACTGTGTTACCCACGTCAGTGCTATTACTCTTTCGGTGCTGACGGGAGTACTGACTTGGACTTCACTCTCGAAGAGTGATCTTCATGGTGGTATTTATGCTCAACTTGTTCCTGCTCATAGCAGGGTCCTCGGGTGCCGTTCCGTTTGGTGTGTTGTCTGATACCTGTAATTCTTGTCGAGGCATTGGTTAATCACATCCATCTAGGCACAATGCTCCTAATCGTTGTCTTGTGGTTCGGCATTTCTGCACCGTTGTCTGCGATTGGTGCCTATTTTGGTTCAAAACATGGGGTTCGGCTCGTTTGTAGTTATTTTGAGATCCTGACTAACATTGGTCCATAATTTTCAAGGCAGTTCAGCACCCTGTGCGAGTCAACCAAATTCCTCGACAAATTCCTCCAGCTCCAAAATATCTTCGTCCATGGGCAAGTCAAAATCCATCACAATCCACCTTCTAATATTCTGATATATTTTGGGGTTGCTAAGGCAGCAGCTTTGCTCAGCGGTATCCTTCCATTTGGTAGCGACCCCTTCTCGTCCATTATTTGTTGTGTCTCATATTAATCATGTTCTTCTAGGTGCTGCCTTTGTCGAGTTGTACTTTGTCCTCTCGAGCCTGTTTGCTTCTCGCGCATACTACGCTTTTGGATTTTTAGCCCTGACAGCTGGTGTTGTTGCCCTTACGACTGCAACCGTGACCATCTTGTTCACGTATTTTATACTGTGCGCCGAAGAATACAGGTACAGATCCTTTTCCACCTATTCACGTTCTTATCAATCAATTAACTGTGTGGCAGATGGCACTGGCGGGCATTCTTAACGGGAGGCGGGAGTGCTTTCTGGCTCCTTGCGTATGGTTTGTTCTATTGGGCATCCCGTCTTTCCCTGGATTCCTTCTCAAGTGTCATTCTGTACCTTGGATACTTGTTCCTTCTCGTTCTCCTTGACTTCCTTGTCACAGGTATGCGGACTTATCCCTCAAATACAAATCGGGATACGAAACTGAAATGGCCATGTACAGGAACGATCGGTTTCCTGGCATCGTATTGGGCCGTCCGTAAACTTTATAGTGCAATTCGTATCGATTAGTTTTGACACAGGCACGGTTTGCGATGTATACGTCAGAGCAATGCTACCCATCAAATCTTGGTATGAACTGTCTTAATTAAATACATCGGGATTTCTTGACCCTTGAAGCTTTATGTTCCAGCAGCTTGCGGATAAGTTGCTAGTATTAGTAACCGGTCCTTCCCAGCCCTTAGTATAACTAGTCGGTTGTCGATTAGGTGGGATCTAGTCACTCTGAATTGGGGCTCGGGTAAAGGTTCGTTGTTGAGATAAAACCCGCGAGATAGGACGAGCATCCGAGCCCCGGCTTTGGAGGGTGTCGTCAGAGAAGAGAGTTTATTGAATTGATGCATAATGCTCACAAATTGACGAGACGAGCTCGTGTTTGGCCGCCAGCTTTATCACCGGTGTCGAAAATAGCTCATTTTCGTCTACCATTTTCAGCCGGGGGTCGTCTTCGAATGCGTGAAAAACGTGGGTCGCTTTGAGGTTGGAGTAGTCAGATTCGAACAGCAAATTTGTTAACGTTTCTGCTTGGGCGAGCCCACTTTCTAGGAGTATATAATACGCTGTTAGAAATGTGATTTGCACAGTTAACATGGGATTGGCTAACTGAGATGGACCAGTTCCGTCACCTCCGCTGCTAACTGTCTTTGGGCTATTCGTTTTTCTGGTTGTTCCTATGAATGACATCAATTAGTATGTGGAACAATCGAACGAGCGAAACCTCTTAGGCGGACTTCGTGGGCGCAGACAATTTCACGGATTTGTCGCCGGGACAGCAGGGTGAACAATTTCAGGTATCTCTCCACGTCAGCATCTGGTGTTTTCAAGAAAAACTGGAGGTTTGTTCGTAATTTGGAATTAAGCGGCGGTTTCATCTAGTTACCCACCTGATAGAAATCAAAGACACTGGTCATTTTTGGATCAAGCCATACCGCATTCCCTGCACTCTTCCCGAGCTTCTGTCCGGCAGCAGTGGTGAGCAATGGTGTGGTTATCCCAAATGCTTTTGGGGGCAGTTTGGGACCAGGACGATCGGTAGCTGAGCCAATAGCGATGGATTCATTCGGAGGAGAAACGGCGTCAAGGCGACTGATTAGTTCCAACCCCGCCAATATGTTTCCCCACTGGTCCGAACCTCCCACCTGAACGGAACACCCGTAATTTTTATAGAGATGATAAAAGTCGTACGCCTGAAGGAGTTGATATGTGAACTCAGTGAAAGATATGCCTTGCTGGGATTCCAACCGCGCTCGAACACTACATTACATAGTGTGTGTTAGTCTCTCATTATCAAGTAGTCGTTGAAGAAAATCACGCGCCTCTCCCTGTTCAGCATAGTGTTTACTCTCGCATGAACACCTGCTGTCTGCAGAAACTCGAGCAAATTTAAATTTTTATACCAGGGAAGGTTGCTCGACACGTTCGCATCGATGCAAATGGCCTTGTTCTGTACCACACGGTCGTCTGCGTATACGAGTGCCCGCTTAAAGAACTTTTTGACGTTCTCTGTGAGGTTCGCGACATTGTGTTCGATCGTCTTCGCGCTCACGGGCTCGCGCTCAGTGAATCGGCCGGAGGGGTCTCCAATAAGGCCAGTCGCCCCTCCTATCTGACCAGGAACTGTTGAGATATTCTGCTAGACTTAAAGGGCGATGACTTACGAGCGGGATAATGGTATGGCCACGAATCTGGAAGTGGAACAAGCACATCAAAGGGATCAAGTGTCCAACGTGTAACGACTTCGCTGTCGGGTCAATCCCCGCATAGACCACTTGGCGATCGGATACTAATGCATTATGTAGCGCTTCCACTCTGTGCAGAACTTTCAGCTGGAATTTAGTTTGGGATTATCTGGCTATGTACCGAGTAATATCTTGAATAAAACCACGGTGTGTAAGGTCATCCAACAGACCCGCAGGGAGAATATAGGCCCTTCGTTTCAGACGGCTTAGAGTGAGCTGAGCAATAGTGCATTCTGAACGTGGAACGTGCCATCGGGCGAGCTGAAGGAGCATTAAATCAAATTAAAGCTGCCACCTTCGAAACTTAAGTTTGAGCTTGGTCACAAGGTCAACCTACAGAAAATAATTATAATGTAGGCTCCATTCTTACATGGTATATATATACAATTACAAGTGGATAGATAATACATTCCGGGGTATATGGTATTCGTGCTTTTCAGCGTCGCTCCAATGGAAGATAGGAAACGGATGCCCCTGTGTGTTAAACACCCACTTGTCTAACGGGATGATATCGATGTCGCTGAAGAGGAGGTACATATATTTTGATCTGGTCCAAACAAATGGTCAGTAAGTATTTAAAGTGACCCGGGGGGGGGGGTGGACATACGTTTCCGCCAAGAAGTAACTGGACGTAACATCGTGTTAGTAAATTCCGTGTTTCGGACTTACAACAGCTAACATACCTTGGCATCTCATCTTTCTTGGGGGACGGCGACAGGTCAACGTTGGCAATACTCGCGTACCCATAAGGGGTTCGTGTCTCCTTCTCTATTGCCTCGAACACGGTCCATCCTCGCTCTCTCCACACCTTGTCTCCCGTTATCTTCCAAAGGACAAAGAAACTTTCTACCACCTAAATTCACTGATGGTCATACAGTTCAAAAACAAGATGAACTGTATGACTCACCTCCGGCCTAAGAAGATGGGGTCGCTTCCGATTGGTATAGTCCCGATGTCCATTTACTACCTTATCAACCTCCTGCAAACCCGGAGGCACACCACCCAACCTTCCCTCTGCATTCCATTTTTCCACGTGGCCCATCCACTTTCCTCCACGAGTGTCCACCGTCATCTCTTCTGGTCCAAGACCCGTCGCTTGGTCAGCATAAGTCATCCAGCAGGTGTACGCCAGCCCGCGAGCTGCCCACCCATGCAGTTCCTTGTCCCGTGGAGAAAGGTCGAGTGTATGAACCCCAAGGGCGAGAAGGCCGGGGAAAGAACATGAGAGTTGTTCAAAGAGATTATTGGGCCTCCCCAGGTGGATATCTGTGGCATAGATGAGCTTCCGTTTCGGGGTGACGAAGAGGAGATTGTTGAGGATTCCATTCACGGATTTGACGTCTATTGTGAGATATTAAATGAAACTCACAAAAGCGCGTTTCATTTGAACGACCTACACTGATCTCTGGCCTTTGTATTGGATTTTCCGGTGAGAAGCCATTGTTTCAAGAGATACTCATACGAGCTATCCGCAAACACGCCGACTGTATAATGAGCTGTGGAATATGTTGTGGGCTCAGTTCAAATGGGAGTACCAGCTACTGTACGTACAATTGATTGGAATGCCATGCTTCGCTTCCCACATCGTGGGTAAAAGGCCATCTGTGAAATCAGTGGTATATATTCTGCTCATGATGTTTTCGACCTATTGTTCAATATCAGCGACGCCAGGGAGAAGCTGATGAGCTTTACTTTGCGATAATATTCCGAGTGTCCGGTCAAATGAGCGAGATACCTTAAGCAAAATCAGAATGTCGTTCGTTGGCGACCATAATAATGAAATCTACTTGTATTCCATTTGACAGCTGAGCATTTCTGACAATAGGACGGGACCTTCAGTCTAGCCCGTCCTTGTTTCGCCACTAGACACGGGAAATGAAGACGCTTCCTCCAAAAGAACAGTGAAAAAAAGGCGTCCGCTTACGTCTGAGGGTTAACAGAAGACATAGGAAACCCAGACGAGGTATTGAAAGCGGGGAGCATCATTCTTCCTAAGTTATCAGCGCGGGCCTGGAGCATTGGTTGACCAGAGAGGGCGTAAGCAGAGAGCAACCCTCCGACATAGCGAACGGTGGTCTCATAAAAGGGTGCATATTCACTCTGTGATAGAAATGAATGTAAGAAAGCTCAGCTACCAACCTTTGAATGCACACACAGGTTTTAATAAGAACTTTTGTTTAGCGACCACACGCGTGACATGCTTAAATTCCTTGTGAAGACCTGTGAAGACCCATGATCCACATCGTATCTAGAGAGTCGATCATCGAGACTCATCGAGTCGCCACCCATTAAAGCTGAAATAATTAATGAGTGTGATTCACAAATCAATCTGGCTGACATACGTGTTAAGCTTCCCACCAGAAACTGGGAGAAGCTCATCATACGGGGCAGCTTGCTTCAAGTACCCAGAATACGCATGTATATACGCCTGACGAACCCGACCTGCTCGTTCCGTCCAAACCGAGGCAGGGCCCGGTGGAGGGTATTTTGGAAAATTGGGCGGGGGCGGGTCGCTCCAAAGTTGCACGAAGAGCCAGACACAGCTGAGGAACCCCACACACAGGACAATCCGTCTCCGAAGTCGAAGCCGCGCTATTTGATGCGCACTTTTTGAATCACTGTTATGACCATGATAAAGCGGGAGCATATCAATGGCCGGCGAATGGCGTAGGGGGGCACAGATACCACTGCCAGTGTATCTTTGCTTAAGCTTTTGTGTGACTACAGTGTATATATATCTCACGTCTATGGTGGCCAGGGAGTCCATGGTCTATTTTCAGAAATCAATTCAAGTTCGCGAGGCCATTCAAACCCGATGTGACTTTCCACTCTATTTTCCTTGTCTTCGTTAGACTATGGTTGCTACCACAGTACCGCGGTATGTTTTTGGATGCTTTCCCCAAGCTTTCACCACCAATGTTGGTTTGCCTTGTTCTGAGTCCCCATCACCGGAATGAACGCGAAAACGGCTCCGAAATTGATATGCCAAGTGTCTCATTAACTTGCCCCACACACAGCCAGACTACATTATCATTTGTGTCGGATAGCTATTGCAGTTTCGTCCGTATCCTCGCATGTAAATGGGCTGGTGGAGTGACATGTGTAATTTGCAGACCTTCACCAGTGCATACGCACAGCTTCTGTCGTCCAGTATTGTATATGAAATTTGTATTTCCGTAATGCTAGCGAACAGTGGAACGTGGAAGTCCGTATGAGATGACGACTCTTGGCATTGTCGAACGATTCCGGACTCTACAGCAACACACATTAGCTCGATGTGCGAGTCGGGATAGCTCTGGTCGGAGACTAGAACTTCTACTAGTAGAACAGCCGCCCTCAGCGGCCTGAAGAGAGGTGCGCATAAACCAATCGTGAGTGCTGAGTAATCGAACAACGAGTGACGTCCTCCCTGAACCCTCATACAATTTGATTCACTGTGTGTTCCGCTGAGAAGAATACTGGCATATTAATAAATCAGTGACCTTGGTCGGTATATCATGATGTTGCCTTTATTTACATTTATCCAAGTAAAGCCGAGACTGGGTCATGTGACCAATGGCAACTTGCGGAACTATAACAGTTTTCAGATTAAGGTTTCAATGTCGCTGTTCCCGACTGTAATCTCCCAACCACTTCACCGACCTCGACCGCAAGAATGGGCTGTACGTCGTTGTCTCACACCTCTACTTCTTGGATGTGTTGTCCTGATCATTTCGTATTCAGCGAACAAACCCCGTGGACTCCAAGCCGCCCGCAAGCTTCGTAATGACCGCAGGGAAAATCGCTGGGTCAGTCACCGTTCAAAGAATCACTTTCCGAGCATTTCTCACGATTTTGTTTCATGAACAGGCGGACAAAACCTACAAAAAACGTGCCCTCGGCAACATCTACAAGACCTCTCCCACTGGAGGCTCCTCCCACGCAAAGGGGATTGTACTGGAGAAAGTCGGTGTCGAGGCAAAACAACCCAACTCCGCCATTCGCAAGTGTGTGCGTGTGCAGCTGATCAAAAATGGAAAGAAAGTCACTGCTTTCGTGCCCGTGAGTGCTGTTTTTTGTATTTCTCTTTTCTGAACCTTTAAACTCACCATTCGGCACCCGCAGAATGATGGTTGCCTGAATTTTGTCGACGAGAACGACGAAGTCCTAATTTCCGGTTTCGGACGACGTGGGAAGGCAAAGGGTGATATTCCAGGTGTGCGGTTCAAGGTGGTCAAAGTTTCTGGCGTTGGTCTGCTCGCTCTGTGGAAGGAAAAGAAGGTTCGTCTCTTGTACAATTCATCTGTTTTATTACATGTTTCATCGTATTTCCTCTCAATCACAGGAAAAGCCAAGGTCATAATCGATTCATCTGATAATCGTTGTGCCTTTGGTATTTACTCTTCGTGCTGTATTGCCTGGCTCCTCGAAGATATAATATGATGTTCTTTGCACCTTGTCTTGGACAATCTCTCCAATTTAACCGTATTCGTTCATACCTATCATAAGTGACTAGTGACTTTTAAGCCAGCTCCTTGTTGTATGGTATGGTACCCCCCAAACCCTGCGCAAAAAATATGATTGTTCACATCTTCCTCGACTGATTTTTTTCGGTGTACATGAAAGTTGGGCCTCGCTATGAATCATTAAATCTTACACCTTCCGCCACTAAGACACGCGTTAATTGACTCGGAACAATTCCAATCGCAACAGAATTACAGAGAAATGGTAAGATAATGTTCCGTGTTTCGTATCATGCAACCAAGATGCCCTGCCCCTCCAAATACCTCTTCAAATCCACTATCAACTCCAATTGCTCGTCAACAGTCAAACCACTGACAATCATCTGTAATATCGACCCGACGGTGACGTGGTGTTCGCGGATCAAACTGCTGTAGTACACATAAGTGAACACACCCATTAAAAACCTGCAAAAGATTCAAAGTTATCACGAGGAACATGCGGAACAGAAGATGACAAACGCACTGGCAATCCATTCGATCGGTCATCCCTCCGTGCCCAGGAATGCTAGTCCCGAAATCCTTGATGTCGAACGCACGCTTGAATCCAGAAGCAAAGAACCCTCCAAAGGGTGCTACAAGCGATGCAAAACACGACATGAAGAGCAAGTGAAATTGGTACGGTGCGTAGGGGATGGTTGTCACGGAGCGACCAAGCTGTAACGGCGAGGTCTAAGCCTTTGGGTATCCAGAATGTGGAGAGGGGTTCGACGAACCAGAGTGGACAAGAACATCGCTACAGGCGCCCAGATCTGCCAATCTCTCCATACGAATACGGGATTGGGAGTACATTCCATAGAACTCCATGCACTAACGCCCAAGTCGTGCACAGGGCAGATCATATACTTGAAACGCATGAAATACGTGCCCCACAGGACACCAAAGACAATAGTACTCCAGAAAGCGCCGACGAAGCCTTCGACTGTTTTTTTTGGGGAGAGTTTGATGAGGGGGGTGTGCCCGAAAGTGGTCCCCCAGATATAAGCGAATACGTCGTTGCAAATTACGACAGACGTGGGGACCCAGAACCAAATGAGTCCTTCCAGAATATTGTTGATGATGAAGTGGCTGCGTAAAGAAATGAGGTCACAATCGTGATGGTGTTAAAGACTGGTAACGATCGCACCTTGAGACTACAATGAGTAATAGACTCATGTGCACCCAGCAAAACAAGCCAAACTGTTGTTTCAGATAGCCCTTCTTCAGCGACATCACGAATCCCATGAAGCCTATTGTATAGAGTGTGAAGCTGATGATACGATGGTTTGTCGCAAATGGAAGTAACTGGGCGTCGGCAAACACTACATGCTGAGAAGCCACAAGAGCGGTTAGATAGGGTGGGCAATAGATGAGCAAAAGGTTGTACCTTGAAGTAGTAGATGATACTCTCTCCGTATAAGAAGTAATTTGTGACGGCGAAGAAATACCAATTCAGTGTTTTTTTCCACGGATCCTTGCCCTTCTTGTGTTCCTCGTCGTATGACTCTGGTTTAGCGGATTTGAGCGAGAAGAGTGCAGTGACTTCTCGGTAGACGAGGGTTTGACAAAGCATAACTAGAAGGACCATATAGGCATGTCCAAGGAGTAGTAAACCTAGTCGAGCCACCAGAATGATCAAATTTGGAGTAGCATGTGATGGACGAAGCACATACCAATGAATCCTCCAATCATAATGAATGTCCACAGTGTCCGCGTCACGACATTCTGCCTCTTCTTTACCTGCTCCGCTTCTTGGCTGCTTGACTTTTCCTGGACAGGAAGCCTCCCGCCAACCACGACTGTCGGAGGTTCCACCACTAAGCGCTCGACTGGATGTGAAGTCGGATCTGGTCGCGACCGATCGAAAGTCTCCAACAATGCAGGAGGGGGTGACGGTGGTACAATGTTGGCCTGGTTCACTCCTCCGTTCGGCGTTGCCGCACGCCTTTCAGACTCTAGTGGAGCATCGTGCACTGATGGTTCAGATGCGCTTTCCACCTCGTTTTGTAATTCCATTGGATCCAAAACCGAACCAGGGAGATGTATTTGTGGATCCTCGGAAGCCGAAGAGCGTCCGGCTGTTCTCGAAACTTTGGGATTATGTTTCTTTTCTAGTCGTGCCGCTCTTGCAGCTTTCTTGATAGCAGATTTTGAAAGCTTCACTTGAGACTGCGAAGAACTGTGACCAAAGAATATATAAACAAAAAGTGCGGAAGACGATGATCACACAGGTACCTTTCAGGTGGAGTCAGCTGCGAAGCTGGTTCTGGAATTTGTTCCTCTTCGCTTTCTTCGCCCGAATCGACAGCTAGGGCCTCATATGTAGTCTTAGACGCGAATGACGGGCGTCCGCTGGCTGTATCGAGGTTGTTCATGGCAAGTTGGAAGTGACCAAAAGTGACATTCAAGTTGTCAGGGACACGTGAAAGTCATATATAATATTATTTTGACTATTTCCTGCCAAGCCTTCTGCCAAACAACTCCACTTAACGAGTAATCAACGAGTAATCGACTCAAATCCGACTTGGATACGACTTGGATGTTGTTCGTCGACACACCACCTTATATCTGACATGACAGAATTTCATTCACAACCTCCGAGGCATGCCCATGGCCTCCACAATTCTCTGAATGCCAATTCTTGGTCAATTTCTTAGCTATTCTGCGGAAACTGGTGATCCTACCGCAGCCCAAAGCTCCAACTGGGGCCTTCCATACATGCAATGCAGACAAATGTAACTCGGGGTATTGAAGACCTGCGCTTGTCGAGCCGACAAAGCACCTCGAATCACGAGGATTTAACTTATTTCACTGCATAGATAAAATACAGTGCGGAGACCAACCCGATCAATTGTCTACACATTCTCTCCACTTTCTTTCAACTCAATGCTCCTTGTACCCCCGGAAAATGCACCAGATAGCCGGGCTGTGTACCATATATCTGTTAGCTTCAATTGCTTTATTCCTTCTTCCTTATTGCGGTGTGTTACCTACAACATTATCAATAACTGAGGCGCTGACGAACAAGAGACTATCCGGCGTGGCGCCACCGAATATGGGGAGTACATGGGAGAGTTTGAGTAAGTGTTATTGTCTGACCATCGCTGTTTTCTCAGGTGTTTGAATCGTCAGGATGGGGATATCGAACAAAGCGGGAACAGTTTGTACTCGAGGTAATGAGAAGAAGATCTCCGATGTTCCGGGCAAAGTTGGACCTCGTTCTCAAATCAGTCTCACCGACCCACTTGCATTTTACCATTCGGCCATCTAGGCTCAATTCATAACGGATTCAAGGGTAAATGGACCTGGACATTTGCGCGCAGACCCTCATTCTGGGATTTACATGACGAACCAAAGATAGTGCGTTTGTGTTCCCCTTGGCCTTGGCACTCATTTGAAACTTCTACGCATTGCTATTCCGAAGATCGCACAATCATGTATGCAAAATTTGTACCAGCCAAGGCTCTTTGTCTCTCCGATGAGCCAGCGAAACTAACACCATTGGAAATATCACCGGCTGGACAAGAAACTGTTTGACGATATCTTGATGTCAGCGCTTGTTATTGAGCGCTGGAAGCTCCCTGCGTCAGGGGTTCACAAGTCATTGTTCGGATAATAATTATCGCCTACACGTTGATCGTCGAAAGCGTGTAGTTTTACAGTGATGTATAGCACACGATTCAAGTTGAATTCCAATGAATGCTTCGAATATCTGAAGCGGAAAGGGACTCTTTTGAAAGGTCGTGCGCCGAATAACATTAACTTTGATACAGTTGGTCACATATTTCTAATGCAACTGGTACTGTGGTTTGAATAAAAAAACATGAATGTTGGCGAAATGTCCTGTTCCCATTTGACATTGACGATGAACTACTGTCTTGGATCTAGAGATTATGCAATCAGAACTTCCAGTCCGATTCAACCTCCATAGCCCACGGGACTGGAATATCCACAAGTCAGCGAACAAAATGGAAGGAAATCATAACAGACATACATTTCGTGACCAGAGTCTTAGAAAATATCTTCTCAATAGGAACGTCGTGGATTTGACACCACGCAGCGGTGATGCTAGATTTGGTCAAAGTTAGCCTTCGACAGGAAACGAGCCGTGGAACGAACGCACCGAGGATCCAAATAGTTGATTTTACTGTGAGGTGATGAATGTCAGTGATCACCAAACTTTGTATCCAGGCAAGACACGACAGACCTGGTGCCAAGGGCAACTTCTTTACCCTCGTCTCGATCAATAATCTGCAACTGGAATGCCTTGATCTTGTCGCCGAGTTTCTCGATAGCCTCCTCAATCTTCTCCACCGCACGCTCCCTCTTTAACGTCGCTTTCCCTGTCCCTCTTTCATTCTCTAATATCTTAAAATCCTCCTCTATGGCTTCGATACGCTCCCGTAACACCGACTCCTTGTGAGGATTCTTACCATCCTCCTCAAGCTTCTCATTCTCCTTTGCAAACTTCTTCTCCGCTTTTTCAATCTCCTTTGCCTTCATCTGGTCCTCATGGCTCGCAATCCAGTCATCATCCAAGTCGGACTCGTCACCTACGTATTTTTTCTGCTTCTTGAATTTCGGGTCAATCTTGAATAAAGCGTGACGAAGTTTCATACGCTCGTACTTGAAGCTTCGATGCTACGACGCAAAGACATGTTGTCAGTTCCTCTCTATGCCCAGGGTAAGTAATAAAAGATCATACTTTGTATTTCATCTTCTCCATCGACTGATCATGTGTCTTGGGAGCAGCCCGCTGATGGTTACACAGAATAGCCACCAGGCGATTAGCCTTATTATAGGCATTCAGTTTCTCTTGCAGCGTCGAATCCTTGGGCGTCCCTTCGTCTAGCAGGCGCTGGAATGTAATGGAAGCATTATATGTACGAAACACTTTCGCAGTGAGCCCTTTCATCTCTGTTGTCAGATGCTTATTGAGAGAGCTCGTCTATCAACGAAACACCGTCAGCTCCCTCTCATAGACACTCATCATGCAAATTTTCTTACAGTCACGCGATCAAACAGATTGTCGTCGTCATCTTTGTTATCTTTGAAGATCCGAATATTCTTGAAAATCTGCGCCTCGACAGGTACCCTGTTGTAGTACCTGATTGAATCTTTACCCAGAAAGTCGAAGATGATGAAATTGGGAGCCTCCAGCGTGACGTGTTCGCAGCGTAGGGAACAGCAGCCGACCGTATCCGCCTCGTCTTCTCCCTTTTCATTCCCAGCACGAAGTGCAAGTTTATCAATGAAGTACATCGCCGTTGCCCGCTGGCGATCGGCCATGACTTTGGTCTTAAGATCGGCATTGTAGTTCTGCCGGATACGATCGACGTGATTCTAAAAGATGAACGATAGGCGAGGGTCAGGCAAATATCACAGGAGAGTGGAATGAGGAAAAACTAACCTTGAGCTCCCGCGCCTTCTCGAACTTGATCATGTCGCTTTGGCCTTTGAGGGAACTGCCGGCAGCCAGGAATACATACTTGTGATTGCCGTTGACGTTTTCAGTCCAATTGGCGAGCCAGGTGACGGTGTTGTCGTGAGTAACGGCTTTCCACTTGCCAGGCATGTTGGGGACCGGAATGGGCACCCCTTCACCAATGTTGAGGGTGATGTCTTCTGGACGAACACGGAACTGTGACCACGTCAGCAATGCGACAAGTGTCATCAAGTGCACGGAGTACAAACTTTGAGAGCACCCTTCTTGGGATG
>Ga0210402_10001776_pt1 | contig 21902 bp, 20 predicted proteins | sample IncBWC7MmetaG_FD_161055 | JGI IMG/M metagenome (GOLD analysis project Ga0210402, IMG submission 161055) | Forest soil microbial communities from Barre Woods Harvard Forest LTER site, Petersham, Massachusetts, United States - Inc-BW-C-7-M | ecosystem: Environmental > Terrestrial > Soil >... | reverse complement strand
AGTCACAGTAATGTAACCTTCGGGTTCTCGACTCGCCAAAAGGCGGAGCCAACCTTGGAGGCATATGAATATCCAAAGCCCGGCCAGTTTTGAAAAGGTCCACCAGCTCGTGATCGACACCCTGCCCCAGCCGGTTTCGAGCACCAACGGCGAACTGATTTTTGGGCCGGGAGGAGTTCTCGACAGCCTCTCCTTGGTGAGTTTCCTCGCCGACCTCGAATACCGGCTGGCGGAGGAATTTGGCCGCGAAGTGGTGCTGGCCAGCGAACAGGCGATGAGCCGCAGCCGGTCGCCCTTCCGGGATGCGTCCGCGCTCACGGATTACATTATCGAGCTGCTCGCCAAATGAATCCCCCCCGCGTTCTCCTCATCACCGGAACCAGCCGCGGCATCGGGCTCGGGCTGGCGGAGCACTACCTGGCGGAAGGCCACGTCGTCTGTGGCTGCAGCCGCGCCCCGGCGTCGGTCAAGCATCCACGCTATGCCCATTTTGAACTCGATGTTTCCGACGAGAAAGCCGTCGTCGCGATGGTCCGCGCAGCGGTGCGCCAGCACGGCCGGATCGACGGCTTGCTGAACAACGCCGGCATCGCGTCGATGAACCACGCCCTGCTTTCGACCGCGGCCACCGCGCAGGCGATCTTTGCGACCAATTTCCACGGCACTTTTCTTTTTTGCCGGGAAGTCGCCAAGACGATGGTGCGCCACAAAGCCGGCCGGATCGTGAACTTCGCCACCGTGGCCACTCCCCTCCGGCTGGAGGGTGAATCGCTTTACGCCGCGAGCAAGGCCGCCGTCGAATCGTTCACCCAGGTGCTCGCCCGCGAACTCGGCCCGACGGGCGTGACCGTGAATGCGGTCGGCCCAACCCCGGTGCCCACCGACCTTATCAAAAGCGTGCCCAAGGCGAAAATGGATGCGCTGCTGGCGCGTCAGGCGATCCGGCGGTTTGGGGCCATCAACGATGTCATCAACGTCATCGATTTTTTTCTCTCTCCACGCAGCGACTTCATCACGGGCCAGGTTATCTACCTCGGGGGAGTGAACAACTGATCCACGGGAACAGCGGCCGGCGAAGCAAAAGCCTTCCGACGCATATGAACGACGAACCCATCCATCTTGCCGTGGAGAACATCGTGCCGCTGGCCCGGCAGCGCGCCGGTTGCGAACTGTGGCTGGACGATTTCGGTGCGCGGTCGTGGCCAAAGTTTGGCGCCGCCGTCGAAACGGCCCGTCGGCAATGCATCGACGCCGGCGTATCTCCCGGCTCCGTCGTCGTCACGCCCGGCGAAGCGAGCTTCGAGTCCCTGCCCTGGCTGTTCGGCGCGGCGGCGGTCGGTGCGGTGGTGGCGCCGCTCCGGTCGGAACGAGCCGGGGAAACCCAGGTTTGGAAAAATTCCATCGCGATCGGTTGGCAGGTGCAGGATGGCCGACTGGTGCGAGTGGGCGAAGGAACGGCGTCGGCGATGGCCGCGCCTTTGTTCGACCAGCTGCGCGCACGCAACCACCCCGGGCTCATCCTGGCCACGGGCGGGACGACCGGGACGCCGAAGCTCGTGCTCCACGATCTCGCCGCCCTGCTGGCCACGGTGCCGATCAGGACAGGCCGGGCGCGACGAACCCTGCCGTTGATGCGGTTCGACCACATCGGCGGGCTCGACATGGCCTGGCGGGCCCTGGCGGGCAGGCAAGTGCTGGTGGCACCGCCGACGGAGCTCACGCCGGAAGCGGTGGCAACCACCATTGCGCGCCATCGGGTGGAAGTCATGCCGGCAACACCCAGTTTTTTAAACCTGCTGCTGATGGCGGAAATCCACCGGACGCACGACCTGGGTTCCCTGCGCGTTGTGCCCTATGGCGCCGAGCCCATGCCGGCAGGTTTGCTCGAACGGTTGCGCACGGCGCTGCCCAAGGTGGAATTTATCCAGCGGTTCGGCACGAGTGAAACCGGCGCGCTGCCGGTGCGTAATATCGGCGACGGCCTCGTGCTCCGCGAAGGCCAGGCCGGGTTCGCCTGGAAGGTTGTCGATGATGAACTGTGGATCCAGAGTCCTTCCCGGGCGCTCGGCTACCTCTCGGGCAATGCCGGCGGATTCGATGTGTCCGGCTGGTTCCGGACCGGCGATCTCGCGGAGCGGCTGGCCGACGGGACGGTTCGCGTGCTGGGACGACGGGAGCAGTTGATCAACGTCGGCGGGGAAAAAGTTCTGCCCGGCGAGGTTGAGAGCGTGCTGCTCACGCATCCGTTGGTCGCGGACTGCCGGGTGAGCCCGGAACCAAACGCGGTGCTCGGGCAGGTCGTGGCGGCTGAAATCGTCTGGCGCGGCCCGGAACGCGATGCCGTAACGGTAAAACGCCTGCTACACGCTTTTGTTTCGGGACTGATCTCCCGCCAGAAACTTCCGGTCGTGATCCGGCTGGTCGAGGCCATCGATTCCACCCGGAATCTAAAAAAGTTCAGGACCGTTCACCCATGAAGCAGCTTGTCATCATCGGTGCAGGCGGGTTTGGCCGCGAAATGCTGGCCTGGGCGCGCCAGTCGGTGGCCGCCTTGCCGGTGAAGGGATTTCTCGACGACAATCCCCGGGCCCTCGATGGTTTTAAAAAAGATGTGCCGATTCTTGGCCGGGTCGCCGACTATGTGCCGGAATCGAACGATGTTTTTGTTTGCGCCATCGGCATCGTGGAATTCAAACGCCGATGCGTGGGACAGATCCTGGCCCGCGGCGGGGTCTTCGCCTCCGTCATCCATTCGACTGCAGTCATCGGCGAAAATGTGGTCCTGGGCCAGGGCGCGATCCTTTGCCCGCACACGGTGGTGGGATCGGATGCGAAGCTGGACGATTTTGTGACGCTCAACCTGCATTCGACCGTGGCGCATGATGCCGTCGTCGGCCGGTGGACCCAGCTTCACTGCCACGTTGATGTCACCGGCGGAGTCAGGCTGGGCGAAAGCGTGCTGGCGGGCAGCCATGCCTCGATCCTGCCCGGCGTGAAAGTCGGCGACGGCGCCACCATTGGGGCCGGTGCGGTCGTGATGCGCGATGTCCCGGCGGGCGCAACCGTTTTCGGCGTCCCGGCGCGACCGTATGTGGCGAAGGGGGTGGTGAATGAATGAAACGCCAAAAGTCTGGTGGCGGTGGTCGTTGGTGCTGCCCTCGCTCGTGCTGGTGGTGGCCATGGGCATGCAGGGCGTGAAATTTTTTCGCGAAACGCCCCAACCGCACGATCCGCACCTTGCCCAGGCGGTTCCCTTGGGGCTCCCGGGCGGCTGGACTGGCGCCGATGTGCCCTTGGGCGCAAACGAGTTTTTGTCCAACGAGGTCGAAAAAGTCCTCAACTACGATGCGGTCTTGAATCGCGCGTTCAGCCGCGGCGGGGAGAGTTTCGGCGTGTATGTCGCCTATTGGGGCGCAGGCAAAATGCCCACCCGGCTCGTCGCTTCGCACACGCCGGACCGCTGTTGGACAGAGAACGGCTGGCGATGCCTCGCCATGAAGTTCAAGCAACCCGAGATTTTCGAAGGCTCGGTGATGCAACCGGCTGAATGGCGGATTTTTGAACCGCCGCTCGGCGGCAGCCCAACCTATGTCCTTTACTGGCACTTGGTCGAGGGGCACGCGTACGACTACGGTGACCGCTTCAACAGCGTGCCCAGCCCCGTCTTGTGGTGGAAGGATGCCGTGCAACAGGCGGTCCTCGGCAGTCGCGAGCAATATTTCATCCGGCTCACGAGCAATGAACCGCTGGAAAACTTATGGGACGATCCGGGCTTCGCCGAGGTCCTGCGCGGCCTGGGGCGGCTCGGCCTCGTCGTGAAACAGCCGGTCACCGCAAGCAATTAGTCCAAGCCATGATGGTACAAGCTCCAGCCAAGCCCCGCCTGTTCCTCTCTCCTCCGCATATGGGCGGGGCCGAGTTCGCTTTTGTCGAGGAGGCCTTTCGGACCAACTGGATTGCCCCGGTCGGTCCGCACCTGGACGCGTTCGAGCGCGAGTTCTGCGCGCGGTTCGGGTTCGCCCATGCGGTGGCCGTATCGTCGGGCACCGCGGCGCTGCACCTGGCCATACGACTGGCCGGCGTGAGGCCCGGCGATGAAGTCGTGTGCTCGACGCTGACCTTCGCCGCCTCGGCCAACCCAATCCTGTATGAACAGGCCCGCCCGGTGTTCATCGATTGCGACAAGGCGACATGGAACATGGACGCTTCCTTGCTCGCGGAATGGCTGACGTTGCGGGCCCGGGCCGGCCGCCTGCCGCGGGCGGTGATTGTCGTCGACCTTTATGGCCAGTGCGCGGATCTCGAGCGCATCTCCGCGTCCTGTGCCCGGCATGGCGTGCCGCTGATCGAAGACGCCGCCGAGGCCTTGGGTGCCACGTGCGCCGGGCGGCCCGCCGGCGCATTCGGACGAATGGGGGTCTTTTCGTTCAACGGAAACAAAATCATCACGACCTCGGGCGGCGGCATGCTGGTGTCGGAAGACGCCGGCCTGATTGCCCGGGCCCGGTTCCTGGCAACCCAAGCCCGCGATCCTGCGCCGCACTACCAGCACTCCCAGCTCGGCTTCAACTACCGATTGAGCAATGTGCTCGCCGGGATCGGCCGCGGCCAGCTGCAGGTGCTCGATGAGCGGGTCGAGGCCCGTCGCCGCATCTTTGCCCATTATGTTGCCGCGTTGCAGGATCTGCCGGGTGTGGCGTTCATGCCCGAGGCGGCTTTCGGCCGGTGCAATCGCTGGCTCACCTGCCTGGCCATCGACCCAACGAAAGCCGGGGCGGACCGTGAACAGGTGCGCCAGGCGCTTGAGGCGGAAAACATCGAGGCGCGGCCGGTGTGGAAACCGCTGCATTTGCAGCCGGTGTTCGCCGGTTACGAGGCCGTGGGCGGGGCGGTGTCAGCGCGGCTTTTCGACCAGGGGCTTTGCTTGCCTTCGGGTTCGGCCATGACCGAAGACGACTTGCAGCGGGTCATCGGGATCGTGCGCGGCGTTTTTTCCAGGCGATAAATAATTCCGGCATTCACCCGTTCCCATGTCCACCACCTCCAGCCAGGCTGAAAGTTCGCTCCTTGCCGTTGCGGGCATGTTATTGCGCGAACGGTTCACGAGCGGCATGCGCCGGCTGCTGGGGTTTTTTGACCGCTGCATTGGCAGCCACCGCGCCACGCGGTTTTCCGCCATCATGCTGGTGTACACGCTTGAGCTCGGGGCGGCGTTCTACCTCGCGTACGAACTGCGCTGGGATTTTGCAACGCCCGCGGATTTCCAGAAACAATGCATGGCCCTGGTCCTTCCCGTCGTGCTCTGCAAACTGCTCCTTTTATATTCGTTTGGGCAGTTTCGCAGCATCTTGAGCTATTTCGGCCTCACCGATTTCGGCGGGGTGTCGCTGGCGATGATCACCGTGTCCGGGATGATGCTGGGGCTCTCGTATGGATCGGCCGTCACGGCCGCACCACCACGCGGGGTCATCCTGATGGATTTCGTGCTCAGCGTGGCGGTCATCTCGGCCTTCCGCCTGTTTCTCCGGGTCGCGCGAACCTGGTCCTTCTCCGGGCAGGCCGGGTCCGCGCTGGAGGGGCGACGCGTGGCCATTGTCGGGGCCGGCGACGTCGGCGAGGTGCTGGCGAAGGACCTGCTCCAACGGCGCGGGAGCGGGCTGTATCCGATTTTCTTTATCGATGACGATCCCCATAAAATCGGCCGCAGCATCCACGGGCTGCCGGTCTATGGGCCGCTCGAGAGCCTGCTTAAGCTGGCCCCGGCCGCCCGGGTGAACGAACTCGTCATCACGTTGACGGATGCGACACCCAAACGGGTGAAGGAGATCGTCGAGTTCGGCCGGCAAATCGGGGCGACGACCCAAATCGTCCCATCGTTCAAGCAGCTGGCCTCGGGCGAAGTGAAGGTCGAGCGGTCCCGGCCGGTGGCGATCGAGGATTTGCTCGGTCGCGAGCAGGTCAACCTCGACTCCGCCGGCATCGCCCGCCTGCTGCATGATCGCGTCGTGATGGTGACCGGCGCCGGCGGCAGCATCGGCAGCGAGCTGTGCCGCCAGATCCTGGGCCACGGGCCGAGGAAACTGGTGATGGTGGAGCAAACCGAAATCGCCCTCTTTGAGATTGAACAGGAGCTGGACGGTGCGGCCCACCGCGGGCGCATCCTGCCTTTGATCGCCGATGTGGCGGACGAACCGGCGATCCGGGCCGTGTTTGCCCAGCACCGTCCCGCGATCGTTTTCCATGCGGCCGCGCACAAGCACGTGCCACTGATGGAGCGGCAGCCGGGCGAAGCTTTGAAGAACAATACCCTCGCGACGGCGGATTTGACGCGGCTGGCCAGCGAGCACGGCGTCGAGCGCTTCGTGTTCATCTCGACCGACAAGGCCATCAACCCCACGAGCGTGATGGGCTGCAGCAAGCGGCTGGCGGAAAAGACGCTCCTGGCGCGGCAACACGCCCCGGGCAACCGGACGGCCTTTCTCGCGGTCAGGTTCGGCAATGTCCTGGGCTCGAGCGGCAGCGTGATCCCGGTCTTCAAACGGCAGATCGCACAAGGCGGCCCGGTGACCGTCACCCACCAGGACATGACCCGTTATTTCATGACCATTCCCGAGGCGGTGGGGCTGGTGTTGCAAACGGGCACGCTCGGCCGCGGCGGGGAGATCTTCATCCTCGATATGGGCCAGCCCGTGAAAATCATCGATATGGCCCGGCAGATGATCGAGCTGAGCGGGTACAAACCCGACATCGACATCGAGATCAAAATCACCGGGCTGCGCCCTGGCGAAAAACTTTTCGAGGAGCTCCGCCACACCGACGAGAGCCACGAGCCGACGGATCATCCGCGGATTTTCAAACTCAGGAGCGAGCCCGGGCCGGAAAATGCCGAAACGTGGCTGGCCGAGTTGCGCGCCGCCGCGGCCGGAACCCCGCAGGCGAGCAAGCAGGCCATGAAGCGGCTGGTGCCCGAGTACACGCCGTTTGCGGAGTGAGGCCGGATTTTTTTGCCACGAAGGAGCACAAAGACCTCAGGGAACAACCCAGCCTTAAAAATCAATCTGGCCGATGCCCGGGTTACGGCCGGTCAGTTTTTTCCATGCGCTCTTCGTGACCTTTTGTGGCGACCTCATTGGGTGGGTTGCTCGACAGAAAATATCCTAGCGAACAAGGCGGCTGCCGGCCTGCTCGAGTTCCGGCCAGCGCGCCGCCCCGACCAGCAGCACGCCCCAAGTCAGGAGCACGGCGGGATTCTGGAAAACAAAATCGACCCACGCGTGCAGCAGGACGAGCGCGCAGCCGAGGACAATGCAGAATGAGACGGCATTGCGCCAGAACCGGCGGCGCCCAAGCTGCCACACGCCATAGCCAAGGATGCCGGCCAGCGGCAGCATGCCCGCGGCGCCCAGCTCGACGGGAAACTCCAGCAGATCGTCGTGGGCATGCTCCCAGTACTGCCGGTAGTTTGCGCCGTAATAGATTTCCGGATACTTGGCGACGTAGTCCTGGAAATTATAGCGGAAGCAGCCCGCGCCCCACCCGAGCAGCCAGCGGTCGCACAGCATGTCCCGCGAGGCCTGGCGCGCGAGGGTCCGGTCGCGGTCAAAGGCCACCGGATGGGCCACCTGGTCGGCCAGGCGCTCCCACACCTTCGCCGCCCGCAGCACCACCAGGCCAGTGCCGACAAAGCCACCGAGCGCAAGGGCCAGGAGCAGGAAGGCCAGGCGGCCATGAATCCGGCCCGACCGCCGGAACCGGCCGAGCGCGAAGACGCCGCCGGCAAATACCGTCAAAACCAGCAGCAAAACGACCGACATCCGCGAATACGAAGCGATCACCGCCAGGCCGGTGAAAACCGCCAGGAACATAAAGAAAAAGGCCTGCCCAGGGTTTTCGAGATGGCGTCGCGCACGCTGGCGATGCCACCACGCCAGGCCGGCGGCCAGCGCCACCATCAGGTTGAAATACGGGCCGGCATGGTTGGGGTAGATAAAACTCGAAACAAACGAAGCGTTGCTCGGCAGGTAGGACCAAAAGATCCGGTCCGTTCCGCTCAACTTCTGTAGCACGCCGAGCAGGGCCAGGAAAAAGGCGTTGGAGGCGAGGATGAAGAAAAGTGCACGGTAGCTCTTCCGGCGGAGAAAACCCGCCCACACCGAGCAAACGAGCAGCCACAGCGACCCATCCACGGTAAGCGCGCGCCATGGGTTCGCGCGGATAAACGGCGCGTCGACACCGGATGGCAGCCAGGAAACGTGGGCGATCGGCTCGATCCACCACTCATGGTCGACGCTGATGAAACGCCACGCCGGGTTGAATCCCTGCACGGCAATGTAACCCAGCAAGGCCAGGCCGGCCCAGAAGACCGGAAAGCGCAGGAGCCTCGCCGCCGGCCATGGGGCGGCACCGGGCGGTTCGACGAAATCTTCGGTCCCGGTCCGAGGCAGCGCGGCCAGGACAAAACCCACGATCGCGAAGCCCAGGCTCGTCAGCTGGCTCCATGCGTGCATGGTGCCAAGGGCCCACGGCAGGAAACATAAATGCAGCGCCGTGACACCCACCAGCGCAATCTCCAGCGGATGCAGCGGGGGTCTCCCCGCCTCTGCCCAAGGGCCGCCGGGGGACGGGGCCAACGCAGGATTGGACGAGCGGGAAGAAGGCGTCACCCCACCATCAGAATCGCCCGCCACGACCAGGGTCGATAGAGATATGTAGCTTTCTGGTGAATTCCTCTTGCGACCGAAAAAAGACACGGATGATAATATGGACTCACGCCATGCAGAAAACCTTGAGCCAGTTTCGTACGGGCATCCCTGACCGCTTTCTCGCGGCGCTCGCGGTCGCTTTGGCCTTCATGGTATTCCTGACGGTGGACCAGGTCCATTGGTGGCAGTTGAAACCGGACTATGCCTTCGGCTGGCTGGTGCCGACGTTTGTCCTCTATGTCGTCAGTGATCGCTGGCCGAAATTGCGGGAAGTTTTTCGCGCAACCGGCCCGAGCCCGTTGCCCCGCCTGCAGCGGGGCGCTGCGTCCGTTGCGGCCGGCGTGACCTTGGGCCTGGGCCTCGCGGTTTTTTTGCTGGGCGCGTTTTACCGGGCGGGGGCCGGGGTCACCCAACCCGGTTCGCTGGCGCTCGCGATCGGCTTTTCCGGTGTGCTCCTCGGCATGATTTACTTCAATGTCCCGGATGGCCGGGTGGGAGCAGGACCGCCGGCAACCGGCTGGCGCGCGCTGCGGGCCGACGCGCGGCTGCGGGCGGCGGCATTGTTTTTGTTTCCCGCGCTCATCTGGATGCTCTCGGCACCGCTGGCCACGGCGATGGAGAATGCGGTCAGTCTCTTTCTGCTGAGAAAAGTGGTCACCGTGGTGTTCACCGTTTTCAACCTGCTCGGATACCCCCTGCTGCAGGAAGGCAACGTCCTCATCCTGCCCCACGGCCAGGTCGGCGTGGCCGATGCCTGCTCCGGCATTCGCTCGCTGACCGGCTGTCTTTTTGCCGGGTCGTTTCTCGCCGCCGTGTTTCTCGACAAATTCTGGAAAAAAATCCTGCTGATCGTCCTGGCCATGGGTTTTGCTTTCCTGACCAATCTCCTGCGCAGCCTCTTCCTGACCGCGTGGGCCTATGCCTACGGCAGCGATGCCATCGAAGGCCGGTTGCACGACGCGACCGGCTTCGCCGTACTCGGGCTGACCGTCGCCGGTTTGTTTGCCATGCTGCCGTTGTTCCGCACGGCAAACTGGCGTCGCTGGCTGGGATTGCTGCCAGGGTCCAATCCATGAGATGAAGCCGGAATGCAGATCGTCCTACTAGGCACCGCCGCGGGCGGTGGTTCACCGCAATGGAACTGTAATTGTTCGGTCTGCGCCTCCGTTCGCGCGCACGCGGCGGGAACCGTCTTCCGCACCCAGTCGTCGGTCGCCATCAGCGCAGACGGGCACAATTGGTTTTTGCTGAATGCGTCACCCGATTTGCGCGGGCAACTCGAACGATTTGCGCCCCTGCATCCCGGCAAAGCCACCAAACGTGACAGCCGGATCGAGGGCGTGCTTCTCACCAACGCGGATCTCGACCATACGCTGGGCCTGCTCTTGATGAGGGAGGGAGGGAGAATCCCGGTGCATGCCACCTCGAAAGTCCGCGATGCCTTGGTCCATGCGATTTCCATCGGGCCGGTCCTGGAAGCATTTTGTGGCGTGAAATGGATTCGCCCGCCGCGCCGGCTGTCCCCGCTTCGCCGGCGCGATGGGACGGAGAGCGGCTTGCTGTACCAGGTCGTTGGCCTCCGGGGGAAACCGCCCCGCTTTGCCCCGGGGGCGAAAACGTTTTCCCCGGGGCACAGCATCGGCTTCCGCATCCAGGACCAGCGCACCGGCGGGCGTTTGCTTTTTCTCCCCGATGTCGCCGGCATCGAGCCGCCGCTCATCAAATCGATGTCGGACTGTGACGTGCTGCTTTTCGATGGAACGTTTTGGTCGGAAGACGAGATGCGCAAAAGCGGCGTCGGGCAAGCCACCGCGGCGGCCATGGGGCACTGGCCCATGGCTGGCCCCAACGGGAGCTTGAAGTTGCTCGCGACATTGCCCGTGCGGCATAAGGTCTACGTTCACCTCAACAACACCAATCCCGTCCTCCTCGAAAACTCCGCCGAACACCGGGCCGTGCGCAGGGCGGGCGTGACCATCGGGCGGGACGGCATGAAATTAAAAATCTGAACACGATTATGAAAGCCTGGGACAACAAAACGTTCATCCGTAAACTGCGCGTGGTCGGCAGCCAAAACTACCACGACAAGCACCCTTTCCACCGGCTGATGAACTCGGGCCAGCTTTCGCCCGACGCCATTCGCGGATGGGTGGCGAACCGTTTTTATTACCAACGCAACATCCCCATCAAGGATGCAGCCATAATTTCGAATTGTCCCATCCGCGAAGTGCGGCGGATTTGGCTCCATCGCATCAGCGACCACGATGGCACCGAACCGGGCAAGGGCGGCATTGAAGCCTGGTTGAGATTGGCCCAGGCCTGCCAGATGTCGCCGGATGACCTCTGGGATGACCGGAACATCCTCCCCGGCGTCCGTTTCGCCGTGGATGCTTACGTCAGCTTTGCGCGCTCCAAACCCTGGCCCGTCGCAATTTCCTCGTCCCTCACCGAATTATTTGCGCCCGACTTGATGGCCGAGCGCCTGGCCGCGTTTCGCACTCATTATAAATGGGTCAAGCCATGGGGCTTCGATTATTTCAAAAGCCGGGTGATCCAGGCCCGCCTCGATTCGGATGAAGGACTGCAACTGACCTTGAAATATTGCAATACGCCGGAGTTACAGGCCGAGGCGGTCCAGGCTTTGTCATTCAAATGCGATGTGCTGTGGGCCATGCTCGACGCGATCCAAGCCGCTCACCAAACCCCGTAATGAGCAGGAGTTTTAAATGACACCCATCTTACCGGCCGAACGCCCGCGGCTATCCCCGCGCGCCCGCCTGCAAACGGACCGGGTGACAGGCAAGCCCATCGTGCTTTACCCCGAAGGCGTCCTCGTGCTGAATCCGAGTGGACACGCGATTGCCACCCTTTGCACCGGGAACGACACCTTGGCCGAAATCGTCGCCAAGTTGTCGGTCCAATTTGGCGTTTCTCCCGCAACGCTCCTCCCCCAGGTAACCGACTTTCTCGATCGGTTGCGTTCGAAAAATCTCTTGGCCATCGCGAGCCAGGGGAAGGAAGAAAGCTGATGGTTAGCGCGACCCCACGCCCCTTCAGTTTGCTTGCAGAGCTCACCCATCGGTGCCCGCTGCATTGCCCCTATTGCTCGAACCCGGTGAGCCTTCCGCCGGCCAGGGAAGAACTGCGGCTGGATGAATGGACCCGTGTTTTCAATGAAGCGGCGGAATTGGGCGCCCTCCACGTCGGCTTGTCCGGGGGAGAACCGCTCGCGCGCCCGGATCTGGTCGGGTTGGTGGCGGCCGCACGCGCGGCGGGTCTGTATTCGAACCTGATTACAAGCGCGATCGGGCTAAGCCGACCGAAAGCTGCGGCCTTGAAGTCGGCAGGCTTGGACAGCATCCAAATCAGTGTCCAGTCAGACGAAGCCCCCCTCGCGGATAAAATTGCTGGCACCAACGCCCACGCCACAAAGCTTGAAGCCGCCCGGATGGTTCGCGAACTCGGGTTTCCTCTGACCATCAATGTCGTGCTGCACCGGCTGAATATCGGCCGGCTGCCAGAAATCGTCGCACTCGCCGAGCGTTTGGGGGCCGAACGCCTTGAACTGGCGAATACCCAATTTTATGGCTGGGCCTTTCAAAACCGGCAAGAGCTGCTGCCCACCAGAATCCAGATTGATGCAGCCACGGCGGCGGCGTTTGCAGCCAGGCAACGCCTTCAGGGAAAGATGGAAATCATCTTCGTCGCACCCGATTATTACGGCGACCGGCCAAAACCCTGCATGCATGGCTGGGGTCGGCGCCATTTGACGGTGAACCCACGGGGCGACGTGCTCCCCTGCCCGACCGCGGGGGAAATTAAATCCCTGCAGTTCGATAACGTGAGGGAGAATTCACTCCGCTGGATCTGGACGGAATCATCCGCCTTCAATCGGTTCCGCGGAACCGAATGGATGCCCGAGCCGTGCCAAAGCTGCGAATTCCGCGAGATCGATTTTGGCGGTTGCCGCTGCCAGGCCGCCCTGCTCACGGCCGACGCCGCAAACACCGACCCAGCCTGTTCCCTGTCCCCCTTCCGCCAAAAATTGATCGCTTTCGTCGAGTCGATCCAGGACGTGCGCACCAACTCACCGGCGGAAGCATCAAGCCGGTTAAGTTACCGGCAAAATCCAAAGTAGGACGGCCTTGACCGTGCTAGGGTGTGTTTTGGAATTAAAACGTGATGTCGTCGAGGGCCAAGGCCCGCTGGGCATTGGCTCCTCGACTGGGTGCGCGGGCCCCTCACGGCCACAGCACCACCGCCTTGCCCTGCGCTTCTGCAGCCGATAGCGACACGCGTTTTATTTCCAAAAGACACCCTAAGGCGGTGGGAAACCGCGAATAGCCAAAAAAAATGGCCGCATAAAATTGCGGCCATCGAAGGGAAAGCTAAAGCGCCTCTTGGCGATTCAAAGGGCAAATTCGTCGCCGTCGCCATCGCCGCCTGAATAAGCGGTGCATTCCATGCTGACGGAAATTTCTTCAAAGCTCGGGGTCGTCCAAATGTTCGGGGTGGATATCGTGTTTTGCATGATTAAAGATGGTTAAAAAATAGGATTCAGTATCTCTGATCGTTTGCCCTGGGACTTTTTTGTCAATAGCTATCAGGCAATTGCACAAGGACTGCACTTGTTGTTTTCCCCGGAGATTCGAACCGATCTTAACCGCGAATGGACGCGAATGATCCCGGACATACCAAGTTCATCCGAATCCGCGTTCATCCGCGCCTGCCGCGCCGTAGCTTTTGCGAAGGCAGGTCTATCTGCGGCCGTGCCATCCGTAGCCTTGGCGAAGGATGGTTAAAACTAGTGAGAAGCCGTGGTTAGAAAACTGAAGTTGGTAATTCGTAATTGGTCGTTGGCACCTGATACTTGCCCACCTGTTACCTGTTGCTTCGGCCTGCCTGCACCAGATGTCGGGCATCCGCCTTCGCCCTGAGCTTGTCGAACGGGCTATGGCGAACAAGTGAAGTCCCCCCTACAAGCAGCCGCTCTGGCCGTCGAGTGGCATAGGACGTGCTTAATTTGTAGCGTAATACGCTAACATCAAATCGTAACACTCTTCTCCATGAAATTCTCCCGTTGGATTGCCTGTTTCCTTGTTTTTGCCTCGCTGACCGCACTCCGGCCGGCTTTGTCCGCCGCCACGCTTAAAATCGGTTATAGCGACTGGCCTGGTTACACCGTCTTCGAAGTCGCCGTCCAAAAAGGCTGGTTCAAGGATGCCGGGGTCGATGTCCAAATGGTCTGGTTCGATTACGGGCCGTCCATCGACGCTTTTGCCGCCGGCAAGATCGATGCCGATTGCATCGTCGCCTCCGATGCCATGGGCGCGGGTGCGACCGGCGCCGCCAGCAAGTTCATCGCGATCATCGACTACAGCGAGGGCAGCGACATGATCATCGGCAAACCGGGCATCAACTCGATCAAAGATCTCAAGGGCCAGAAAGTCGCCATCGAGCTCGGGCTCGTCGAACATTTCCTGCTGCTCGAAGGCTTGAAACGCAACGGCCTGTCGCAGAGCGACGTCACCCTGGTCAACACGCCGACCAACAACATGCCGCAGACGCTCGCCTCAGGCTCGGTCGCCGCCGTCGGCGCATGGTATCCGATTTCAAGCCAGGCCCTGCTCTCGGCCCCGGGCTCCAAACGTCTTTTCACCAGCGCCGATGCCAAGGGATTGATCTACGACGTGCTCGCGGTCAATCCAACCAGCTTGGCTGCCAATCATGACGACTGGGCCAAGGTCGCGGCTATTTATTACAAATGCGTCGCCTATCTCATGGATCCAAAGACCCGCGACGACGCCATCAAGATCATGGCCGCCAAGGTGCAGCAGAAGCCCGAGGACTACGCAAAAAATGTACCCGGCACGCACTTCCAGACCCTGGCCGAAGCCAAGGCCAATTACAAAGGCGACGCCGGTGGGGCCATCAACCTTCACGATTCGATGGCTCTGAGCGACAAATTCTCCCTCGATAACGCCGTCTATAAAGTCAGCCAGAAACCCGAGGACTATATTGCCCCGAGCATCACGCTCGCATTGCCCTGAGCCAGGCGCGCTACCCCATGACGTAAGGAACCACAAAAACACATCATGGGCTTGCGCGATTGGCTTGGCTTGAGGCACGAGTTGCCGCAACGGCGGCGGCTCGTGCTGGTTATTTTGTCGTTCGTGCTGCCGCTGGCGGTGTGGTCGATTATCAGTTACGTGCCCTGGATCTGGCACCCGTTGATCCGCGTCACCGACCCCGGTGGCGTCGATTATTTCATGAACGGGATGGAAATTGACCGGGCTGCATTTGCCAGGGAGTCGGCCAACGCGGTGAAGGCCGGCTTGAAGGCTCCGCAAGGCTACCGGGTCAATCCCGTTTACATCCAGCCGCCCCACGCAGTCGCCCGGGCTTTCTACACGGCCTTCACCAGCCCGCCGCTTCTGCCCACCGAGCCTTGGTTGTACCAAAGCCTGGGCCATAGCATCCGCACGATTTTCTGGGGCTTTGTGGCCTCCTCCATCCTGGGCCTGCCGCTCGGGATCCTTTGCGGCACCTACCGATTCTTTGCCAAACTGCAGGAGCCCTTCATTGAATTCTTCCGCTATCTGCCCGCGCCGGCCTTTGGCGCGCTCTGCGTCGCCATCCTGGGCATCGATGATCCGCCCAAGATCGCGATTATTTTTATCGGCACCTTTTTCCAGCAGGTGCTGGTCATCGGCAACACCGTGCGCAAGGTCGATCCCGCATTGATCGAGGCGGCGCAAACGCTGGGCGCGAAGGGCTGGCGGCTGCTCTTCAACGTCGTCATCCCGGCCACGATCGCCGACATCTACACCGACATGCGCATCCTGCTCGGCTGGGCCTGGACCTACCTGATCGTGGCCGAGGTGGTCGGCACGATGTCGGGCATCACTTACTTTATCTACCAGCAGGCGCGGTACCGGCACTACGACAACGTCTATGCCGCCATCGGCATGATCGGCATCATCGGCCTGACCACCGACATGACCCTGGCCTGGCTGGGGACCGTCCTTTTTCCCTGGAAGCGGCGCACGCGAAAAGCGAAGCAGACGGAGCCCAAGACCTTGTCGCCGGAGCACCAGACCGTGTCCTCCGTTTTGACCGGCGCCGCCCACCCGGAGTCCGCTCCTGCCAACTCCAACCCACCGGCGTCAAATTTGGCCGGCGAGTCGCCCCGTCCGATCACCGCCAAGGCCTGACGCAAACCAAACACCATGACTTTTGCCCCGCTCAAATTACCCGATTATCACGAGCAAAGCCCGGAGGTCGCCGCACGCTTTCGCCGGATTCGCGAGCGCCCGGTGGTGATGAAGGTCCGCGACCTGCACAAGACTTTCGGAACGAATGGCAGCGGGCACATCGCGTTTGAAAAAATGTCGCTCGACGTCCATCGGCGCGAATTCATCTGCATCATCGGCCCGTCCGGCTGCGGCAAATCGACTTTCATCCGGATCGCCGCCGGGCTCGAGGAGTCATCCGGCGGGGAAATCCTCATTGACGGGAAGCCGGTCTGCGGTCCCGGGCCGGATCGCGGCATGGTGTTCCAAGGCTACACGCTCTTCCCCTGGCGCACCGTAAAGCAGAACGTGATGTTCGGCCTCAAGATGCGCGGGCAGGACCACGCGACCGCAGACGCCGAGGCGCGCCAGTGGCTCGACATGGTCGGGCTGGCCAAATTCGAGGGCGCCTATCCCCACGAACTTTCCGGCGGCATGAAACAACGCGTGGCCATCGCGCGCGCGCTCGCGAACGAACCGCGCATCCTGCTCATGGACGAACCGTTCGGCGCGCTCGACGCCCTCACGCGCTGCAAGATGCAGAGCTACCTCATGCAGATCTGGAAAAAAGTGGATGTGACCGTGCTCTTCATCACCCACGACCTGGAAGAGGCCTGCTACCTGGCCGACCGCATCGTCGTCATGGGCACCAACCCGGGCCGCGTGCTCGAGGTGATCGAGAACCCGATGCCCCGCCCGCGCACCATGGACCAGTTGATCTCGCCTGAGTTTCTCGCTCTCAAGCACCGGCTCGACGAACTGATCCACTCCCCGTCGGAAACCGAGGAAAAGCTGCATCTGATCAAACTGACGCAGGCCGGCGATGAAGTGGAATGACCTGCGGTCATTGAACTTCGTCGAACATCCAACATCGAACATCCAACGCCCAACTCCTCGGACACCCAACATTGAACACCCAACATCCAACGCCTGATTTCGGTCTCTGTTTCTGGTCAGCCTTCGATGTTGGATGTTCGATGTTGGGAGTTGGATGTTCGGCGGCAGCCACCTCCGCCCATGCCTTCCGTTGAACAGGCTCCGCGTTTCTCGCCCCCGCCGCGTTTCACCTGGCCCGAGGGGCGGCGCTGCGCCGCGATGCTCTGCTTCGACGTGGACGGCGAGACGACGGTGCTGAGCGAGGACCTGCAGCTCGCGCAACGGCGCACGCTCATGTCCCAGTGCGAATACGGCCCGCGCATCGGCGTGCCGCGGCTGCTCGGCGTGCTTGAGCACCTCGGCGTGTCGGCGACGTTTTTCATTCCCGGCTACATCGCCGAGCAGCACCCGCGGATGGTCGAGGCCATCGTCACCCGCGGGCACGAGGTCGGCTTGCACGGCTACCTCCACGAAAAACTCGCGCACCTCACCGAGGCCGAGGAAGAGGCGATCCTCGTGCGCTGCATCGAAATCCTCGAACGGCTCACCGGCACGCGTCCCGTCGGTTTCCGCGCGCCGTGGTTCGAAACCAACCCATGGACCGCCGGCCTGCTCGCGCGCCACGGCCTGAGTTATTGCGCCAGCGAAATGGGCGACGACGTGCCCTACACCCATGCCAACGGCCTCGTGGAAATTCCCGGCCAGTGGATGCTCGAGGACTGGGAGCAGTTCGCCTTCAACGCCGAACCGGCGTGGGGCTTCGTTCCGGAAAATTGCGCAAAGGTTTACGACCTGTGGTGGCGGGAGTTCGAGGCGATGCACGACTTCGGCTGCTGCTTTGTGCTCACGCTCCATCCCTGGCTCAGCGGCCGGCCCTCGCGCGTGCGCCTGCTGGAGGAACTCGTCGGCGCCATGCAGTCGAAAGGCGGCGTGTGGTTCGCGCGCGGGCGCGAGCTGGCCGATTACGTCCGCGCCCATCCTGAAGCCCGCCGTGAAATCGACTTCGACCATGTATCCGCCGTTTAGGGCATTTTTATGAAAACTATAGCCACACGACGACAGGCAATTGATGGCGTTCTACACCAATCGATTTTGGTCTTTTCGCGCAACAGCGCGGGTAGGGCGCGACCGCCGGGCGCGCCGCATTGTTTATTAAACGGCGCGCCCGGCGGTCGCGCCCTACCTTTCTAGCCATGCCAACCACCGCCTCCGATTTTCAGTCCGTCTTCCCAGCCCTCGCCTTCACCAACCGCACGAGCGCGCGCACCGCGCAGCCGCCGCTGTCGCTCGAGGCGATCCAGCGCGGCGTCGGTGAAGTCGCCGGGTTGCCGCTCTCCCTCGCCCGCTCGCTCCCGGCCCAGGCCTACACCAGCGAGGAATTCTTCGAATGGGAAACCACGCACCTGCTCCGCGCCGGCTGGCAATGCGTCGCGCACATCTCGCAGGTCCCGCAGACGGGCGATTTTCTGAATCTCGATCTGCTGGGCGAGCCGCTCATCGTCGTGCGCGACAAGGACAGCCAGGTGCGCGTGCTTTCGCGCGTCTGCCCGCACCGCTCGATGGACATCATGCCCGAGGGTTTCGGCTACGACGGCCACGGCCCGGCGGAAGCAAAACCCGGCACGCCCGCCTGCGGCCACACGCGGCTTTTTCTCTGCCCGTACCACGCCTGGACCTATGAACTCGACGGCCGGCTCAAGGCCTGCCCCGAAATGCACCAGGCCGAGGGTTTCGTACGGGACGACTGCGCGCTCAAAACATTTCGCACCGACATCTGGAACGGCTTCGTGTTCGTGAACATCGACGGCCAGGCGCCGCCGCTGGCCGACGGCCTGAAGGAGATGAAGGCCGATGTCGCGCCGTTTCACCTCGGCGAAATGCAGCTCGTCAGCGCCTTCGAGTGGGACTGTCCGTTCAACTGGAAGGTGCTGGTGGAAAATTTCATGGAGAGCTACCATCACCTTGGCATCCACAGCAAGACGCTCCAGCCGATGATGCCGGCGCGCGACACTTGGATCGAGCAGGAGCGCCGCCATTACATCCGGGCTCACCTGCCTTACAAGGACTCGGTGCGCGACGAATACCGCGCATTCATGGAGCGCGGCGATTTCTCGGAGGATCTCCCACCCATGCCGGGCCTCAGCGAAAAGCTTACCTTCGAATGGGGACTTTTTCTGGCTCATCCCACCTTCCTGCTCATCACCGCCCCGGACCGCGCCATCTGGTATCGCATCCAGCCGCTCGGTCCGAATCGCATGAAGCTGCTCACGACCTTGCTGCTCCCATCCGCCGTCGTCGCGCAGGAAAATTTTGCGCAGCTGCGGGACAAGACCGCCAAATCGATGGTGGATTTTCACCTCGAGGACCTGGAGGTGTGCACGGCCGTGCAACGCGGGTTTTATGCCAGCGGCTGGCAGCAGGGCCGCCTCAGCCACCTGGAGATGCCCGTCTGGCTTTTTTATCGTTACCTCGCCGCCCGCATCCGCGGCGTCTGGCCCACCGACGATTCCCCGGCCGCGCCGAGCCAGCGGCCGTGACGACTTCGTCGAACTTCGAACGCTGAACGCTCAACTCTGAACGCTGAAGCCCAAACCGCCAACGACCAATTCCAAACTCCTAATGACCAGCAGCCCACCATACTTCGACATTCAGCGTTGGCCTCCTGGCTTTCACCTGCTCGCTACCCGCTACTCGCTACTCACTGCTTCTTTCTAGCGCCCCCCGTGTTCGCCCTCACCGACAAATCTGCCATCGTCACCGGAGGTTCCTCCGGCCTTGGTCGCGCCATCGCGCGGCAGTTTCGCGACGCTGGTGCGCGCGTGCTCGTCGCCGACCGGCGGCCGACGCCCGATGATTTCGAGTTCTGCGAAACCGATGTCTCCTGCGAGGACGATATCGCGCTCATGTTTGAGACCGCGCAACGGCTGTTCGGTCGCGTCGATATTCTCGTCAACAACGCCGGCATTCAACCGCTCGGTGTCGGCTTCGAACGCGTCACCGGCCCGCTGCTGGAACGCACCTTTGCCGTGAACGTCCACGGCGTCACCTTCGGTCTGAAACACGCCGCCCGCGCCCTCGCCGACGGCGGACGCGTCATCAACATCGCCTCGTTCACCGGCATGATCGGCCTGCCCGGCGCGGCCATTTACGCCACGTCAAAAGCCGCCGTGATCCACCTTTCGCGCCTCGGCGCCATCGAGCTGGCACCGCGCCACATTACCGTCAACGCCGTCAGCCCCGGGACCATTCGCACGCCAGCCGTCACGGAAATCATCGACAATCCCGAGATTGCTTTCATCGAAAACCGGGCGCCGCTCGGCCGACTCGGCGAACCGGAGGAAGTCGCGGCACTCTGCCAGTTTCTCGCCTCGGACGAGGCGGCCTACATCACGGGCCAGAACATCGCCATCGACGGCGGCCTTACCACCGGCTGGATCGAACACCCGGTCGTGCCGCCCGCCAACGTGCAGAACGGGAGGTGGACCGATGATCTGTGAACCGCAGCTCGCGCCAGCCCTGGTCGAACTTCCGCCGGGCAACTTCATCATGGGCGGAACCGACCACGACAAATTCGTCACCGACACCGAGCGGCCGGCCCATCGCGTCACCTTCGCGCACCGGTTCGCACTCGGCCGTTTCCCGGTCACGGTCGGCGAATACCACGCGTTCGCGCCACCGCATGCACCGGACGATGACCCCGACTGGCCGGTCGTGAACGTGAGCTGGGATGACGCGCAGGCTTTCTGCGTCTGGCTCGCCTCGATTACCGGCCAGCCGTTCCGACTGCCCTCGGAAGCCGAGTGGGAATATGCCTGCCGCGCCGGTACGCGAGCCTCCTTCGTGGCCCGCGATGAAATCACGCCGGACGAAGCCAATTTTCTCTATTCCGAGGAAGGCCGGCGCATCGGCCTCGGCCAGCGCACGCCGGCCGGCCGTTATGCACCCAACGCCTTCGGCCTGTACGATCTCCTCGGCAATGTGTGCGAGTGGACCGAGGACGTCTGGCATCCGAACTACGACGGTGCGCCGAACGATGGTTCGGCCTGGCTCACCGTGGACAAACTCGATTATCGAACCATCCGCGGCGGCGCATGGGATTATCTCCCGCGGCTTTTGCGCAGCGCGTGGCGCGACTCGCTGCCGCGCACGCACCACCGCGACAACACCGGCTTTCGCGTTGCCCTAACCCTTTCACCCTGACCATGCACCTCCAACTTTTCCGCTCACTCTGGACCAACGGCTTCAATCTCGACGCCGCGCTCGCTGATTGCCACACCGGCGCGTTTGACGGCGTGGAAGGCCCCGTCCCGCTCGAAAAAAATGCGCGGTTCGAGTTTTTCTCGAAGTTGCATGCCGCCAGCTTGCCTTTCATCGCGGAAATCACCACGGGCGGCAGCTACGTGCCGACTAGTACGTCGCCCGGACAACACCTCGACGATTTTCGCCATAAGGCCGAGGCCTCGCTTGAATGCACCCCGCTTTTTTTCACCGTGCTGGCCGGCTGCGACGGGTGGCCGCTGGCGCAAAGCGTGGATTTTTTTGGCCGCGCCATTGAAATCGCCAACGAACTCGGCGTGACCGCGAGCTTCGAGACCCATCGCAGCCGCGCAACGTTTACCCCGTGGATCACGCGCGACCTGCTGCTGCAGCTGCCCGCGCTCCGGCTGACCTGCGATTTCTCCCACTGGTGCTGCGTGTGCGAACGCCTCGTGCTCGACGGCGAGCCCGACCTCCTCGCGCTTTGCGCCGAACGCGCGCACCACATCCACGCCCGCGTCGGCTACGACCAAGGCCCGCAAGTGCCCCACCCCGACGCGCCCGAGTATCACGCGGCGCTGGGCGCGCACGAACGCTGGTGGGACGCCATCTGGGACGCCCATGACCGGGCCGGCCACACCCTCACGACGATGACGCCCGAGTTCGGGCCCGACCGCTACCTGCACACCCTGCCGTTCAGCGACGCGCCGGTCGCGAGCCTCGATGAAATCAACCACTGGATGGCCGCGCGGCAACGCGGGCGGTTCGCGGAATA
>Ga0210402_10001775_pt1 | contig 21919 bp, 14 predicted proteins | sample IncBWC7MmetaG_FD_161055 | JGI IMG/M metagenome (GOLD analysis project Ga0210402, IMG submission 161055) | Forest soil microbial communities from Barre Woods Harvard Forest LTER site, Petersham, Massachusetts, United States - Inc-BW-C-7-M | ecosystem: Environmental > Terrestrial > Soil >... | reverse complement strand
CGGTCGATTGCCAGTAATCCAGCTAGACATTTAAGATAAACATAATAAATGACATAATGGGGGATTTGGGGAATCGAGACAATACTTGACAGCAATGCACTAAGATAATATGCTATTGTTACCATAATTTATGGGAGGCATGGGATATGACAATGAGAACTACAATCAGTCGTTTTGAACCCTTTCGGACTCACTCGCTCGAGGAACAGATCGGTCGCCTTTTTAACCAGGCCTTCGAGCGTTCCTCGGATGAGTCCAGCATCACGACCTGGGCGCCAACGGTCGATATTTACGAGACCGGGCACGAACTGGTGGTTAAGGCCGACCTTCCGGACATCAAACCGGAGGAACTCGACATTCGTGTCGAGAACAACATACTGACGATTCGCGGTGAACGGAAGTTTGAGAAGAAGGTGAACGAGAGCAACTACCTGCGCGTGGAGCGCTCGTACGGCTCGTTCAGCAGGAGCTTCTCGCTGGCGAACACCGTGAACACGGAGGCGATCAAGGCCGAGTACAAAAACGGCGTGCTGACGCTGACGGTTCCGAAGCGGGAAGAAGCCAAGCCGAAGCAGATCAAGGTGAACGTGGAAGCACCGACAGCATCGGCGGCAACAGCAGGGCGATAATTTGCAAGAGTGTCACTACAGCGCCTGGCGCTGTGAGTTAGCATACGGGGCTGGCCGCCGAGCCAGCCCCTTTTCATAGAAAAACGAGCAAGTGAGGGATTTATGTTGCGCTTCGACAAAATGACCGTGAAGGCCCAGGAGGCGGTGCAGGAGTCGCAGGAGATTGCGGCGCGGCACGAGAACCAATCGATTGAGCCGCTGCACCTGTTGGTGGCGCTGGTGGAGCAGAAGGACGGCGTGGTGCCGCCGTTGCTGGCGCGGTTGGGGATTCGGAATGAATTGTTGATGCAGGACGTGAACCGGGAGGTCGGCAAGCTGCCGAAGGTGCAGGGATTCGGGCAGCACAATATGAGCCGGGCGTTGAACGATGTGCTGGAGCGCTCGTTTGACGAGGCAGAGAAATTCAAGGACGACTACGTTTCGACGGAGCATCTGTTTCTGGCGATTGCCGGGGCGGAAAAAGATCCCGCAGGTAAATTGCTGAAGAAGCACGGGGCTTCGCATGAAGCGATTCTGCAGGCGTTGGCGGGCGTGCGGGGGAGCCAACGGGTGACTTCACAGAATCCGGAGACGACGTATGCGTCACTGGAGAAATATGCGCGGGACCTGACGGATCTGGCACGACGGTCGAAACTGGACCCGGTGATCGGGCGCGATGAAGAGATTCGACGCGTGATGCAAATTCTGGCGCGGCGCACGAAGAACAATCCGGTGCTGATTGGCGAGCCGGGCGTTGGGAAGACTGCCATTGTTGAGGGACTGGCGCAGCGGATTGTGTCCGGCGATGTGCCGGACGTTTTGAAGACCAAGAGGCTGGTGGCGCTGGACATGGCGGCGCTGGTGGCTGGTGCGAAGTTTCGCGGGGAATTTGAAGAACGGCTGAAGGCGGTGTTGAAGGAAGTTTCAGAAGCCGACGGGCAGATCATTCTGTTCATCGACGAATTGCACACGCTGGTTGGCGCGGGGGCTGCGGAAGGGGCGATGGATGCCTCCAACATGCTGAAGCCAGCGCTGGCGCGTGGAGAGTTGCGCGCGATTGGCGCGACGACGCTGAACGAATACAAGAAATACATTGAGAAGGACCCGGCGCTGGAGCGGCGGTTTCAGCCGGTGCTGGTGTCCGAGCCGACGGTTGAGGATACGATTGCGATTTTGCGCGGGCTGAAAGAGCGGTATGAAGTGCATCACGGCGTGCGGATCAAAGACGCGGCGATTCTGGCGGCGGCTACGTTGTCGCACCGGTACATTTCAGACCGTTTTTTGCCGGACAAGGCGATTGACCTGATTGACGAAGCCGCGGCGAGCTTGCGGATGCAGATTGATTCCCTGCCGACGGAGATTGATGAGATCGAGCGGCGAATCATGCAGCTTGAAATCGAGCGGCAGGCGCTGCTGAAGGAAACGGACGCGCACTCGGTGGAGCGGCGCAAACAAATCGAAAAGGAACTGGCGAAGCTGAAAGAAGATTCGAGTGGGCGGAAGGCGCGGTGGCAGGCGGAGAAAGAAGCCATCGGAAAAATCCGCAAGCTGAAGGAGCAGATTGAGCAGTTGAAGGCGGAGGCGGAACGCTACGAACGGGCGGGCGATCTCGCCAAGGTTGCGGAGATACGTTACGGAAAAATTGCACAGGCGGAGCGCGAGCTGAATTCCGCGCAGGAGCGGTTTCAGGCGGTGCAAAAAGATTCGCCGATGCTGAAGGAGGAGGTGGACGAGGAAGATATCGCCAAGCTGGTGAGCAAGTGGACGGGGATTCCTGTAGGACGATTGCTGGAAGGCGAAGCGCAGAAATTGGTGCACATGGAAGAGCGGTTGCGGCAGCGCGTGGTTGGTCAGGATGATGCGCTCGCGCGCGTGGCGAACGCGGTGCGCCGGAGCAGGGCGGGGCTCTCGGATGCGAAACGGCCGATCGGGTCGTTCATTTTTCTGGGACCGACGGGCGTGGGCAAGACGGAGCTGGCGCGGGCGCTGGCGGAGTTCTTGTTCGACGACGAAAAGCTGATGATCCGGATTGATATGTCGGAGTACATGGAGAAGCACACCGTTTCGCGCTTGATTGGGGCGCCGCCGGGATATGTCGGTTACGAAGAGGGCGGACAACTGACGGAGCAGGTGCGGCGGCATCCGTACTCGGTAATTTTGTTCGACGAGATCGAGAAGGCGCATCCCGATGTGTTCAACGTGCTGTTGCAGATTTTGGAGGACGGACGGCTGACGGACGGGAAAGGCCGCACGGTGGATTTCCGGAACACAGTGCTGGTGATGACCAGCAACGTGGGATCGACGGCGATTTTTGAGTTGTCGGGAAAAGACCCGGAACGGGCGCGGAAGGAAGCGATGGAAGCGCTGCGGGCGGCGTTCCGGCCGGAGTTCATCAACCGGATTGACGAGATTGTGATTTTCAATCCGCTCGGAAAGGAACAACTGGCGAGTATCGTCAAGCTGTTGCTGAAGAGCGTGGAAAACCTGCTGGCGGAGCGGCAGATCACGCTGGATATCACTCCGGCGGCGATCGAAGTGCTGCTGAGCGAAGGGTACGATCCTGCGTACGGTGCGCGGCCGCTGCGGCGGACGATCCAGCGGCTGATTCAGGATCCGCTGGCGCTGCAAATCCTGGAAGGAAAAGTCTTGCCGGGAGACCGGGTGCGCGTGGATCGCGACGGCCAGAAAGAGGCGATGCGGTTCGAGCGGGTGGCGGCGAAGCAGCCGGCGGCGGCGGGAAAGAAGTAGAGAAGTTCAGAAGTTCAGAAGTTGAAAAACGGAAGGTCGACGTCGGGCCGGCGTGTGGACGCTTCCGGCGTTCCGAGCTAGAGTGAAATTTTTGGGCCGAGTGATCCGTACTTAATAGAGGAAGGCCAACTACATGAAAGTTCTGCGGACAGGGTTGATTTTGATTTTGCTGAGCATGGTGCTTGTGGTGGCGGGCGGTGCGATTGGCGGGCGCGGAGGCCTGCAAATCGGGCTGGGGATTGCAGTTGTGATGAATTTTATTTCGTACTTTTTTTCGGCCAAGATTGCGCTGGCATCGAGCGGAGCGAAACCGGTTACACGGGAACAGTTGCCGCGATTGTATGACGTGATGGAACGCCTGGCAGCGAAAGCCAATATTCCGGTGCCAAAGCTGTACGTTGTTCCGGACGCGGCGCCGAACGCATTTGCGACGGGGCGCAACCCGAATCATGCTTCGGTCGCGGTGACACAGGGCCTGCTGGAATTGATGAATGACGACGAACTGGAAGGGGTAATCGCGCATGAGCTTTCGCATGTTCGAAACTACGACATCCTGGTGAGTTCGATAGCGGCGACAATTGCGGGTGCGATCACATACATGGCGCAGATGGGAAAGTGGGCGATGATTTTTGGCGGGTTCGGAAGAGACCGGGATGATGACCGCGGTGGGGGTGGATTCTCGGCATTGCTGATGATTTTTCTGGCGCCGTTTGCGGCGCTGCTGCTGCAGCTGTTTTTATCGCGCACGCGCGAATATGCGGCGGATGAAACCGGGGCGCGGATGGTGGGACAACCTTATGGATTGATCAGCGCTCTCCATAAGCTTGGGGCCTACAACCAACGGATCCCGACGACGGCGATTTCTCCGAGCACCTCTGCCCTGTGCATCGTGAAGCCGATGTTTGGAGAGGGCACGTTTTCTTCGCTGTTCAGCACCCACCCACCGCTGGAAGACCGCATCGCGGCACTGAAGCAGATGGTGAGCACTCCACTGCGGTAACAGACGTAGCCAAACTTCTGCCGTGAAGCATCCAAGCCGGGGTAAGGATTTCCCAACGGATCAGAAGTGAGTGGGCCTTGGAGGAGCTTGATTTCCGTTAAGTAATTTACAATAAACTACTTAGCGGATTGACTGTATGCTTGGTTGGTTTGGCGAGGAAGGTGCACTGGTAGTTCTACCAGTCCTGGGGGACTGGGGGCAGAAGCTGGGGGAGAATGTATGAGCTGTCGAGACACTATCCATCTGATTTGTATGTACTTAGAGGGGAAACTCTCCCCAGGCGTGCAGGGAGAGATTGAGCACCATTTAGAGGAATGCTCGGACTGCCGGCTGGTTTTGGACGCCGCGACGACCACATTGGATCGGTATTTCGGGCTCCCGAAGCCGGTTTCCGGCTCGCAAGCGGCTTGAACTGAAATCATAAGCCATTTTTTTACAGATATTTACGGGCAGGAAGGCCATCGCCTTCCTGCCCGATTTTATTTTCACCTGATGCGGAATTAAGGGATTTGCCTGATTGACACTTCTGTAAAAATTGCGTTTGGACTGCCGAACCTGTAATCTTTACTAGTACTAGGACTTTCTCTTACCCTCCATTTCTGGGGCCTAGGAATCCCTAACTCATTCCCTCCCAGTGAGTTGGGAGCCCATTGGGCAGGGGGCAAAGTTTGGTTCTGGGAGTGCCCATCTTCCAGTTAAGCGGCGGAACCGCCGATAAAAGGAGACGACCTACATGAGCGAGTTTCAGGAGACCACGACGCAGGCAGCGGCACCCCGGTGGGTAGGCCTGGCCATTGCGGCTTTGGGGGCGACCTCTCTACTTGGCATTGGAATAGGCTGGAGCGCACTGAATCAGGGGAAACAGACTGAACAGAACGTGCAAGCCTCGGTGAAGCAACAGAACGACGCACTGATGCAGCGGCTGGCAAAGAGCGACGAGGAGAACCAGCAGCTTCAGAGTGACTTGAAAGTCGTGACGAATAAATTGAATGTCACCCAGGACGAGCTCGACCGCGCGCGCAAGATGACCAAGTCTTCGGTCGTGGCTTACAACAAGAAGCTATCCGAGGTGAACACGCAACTCGGCACGAAAGCGAACATTGAGGACGTGAACAAGCTGAGCGGCGACGTTTCGGGCGTGAAGAATGACCTGGATGAAACCAAGGGCAAGCTGGATCGCGCCACGGGCGACATGGGCGTGATGAGCGGCCTGATTGCGCGCAACCACGACGACGTTGAAGAACTGAAGCGCCGCGGCGATCGCAATTATTTCGAATTCACGATCCAGCGGGCGAAAACTCCGCAGCACGTTGGACCGGTAGCGATTGCGTTGAACAAGACCGACTCGAAGAAGTCGAAGTACACGATCACGGTTCTTGCCGACGACAAGTCCATCGAGAAGAAGGACCGAACAGCTGGCGAGCCGGTGCAGTTCTACGTGAAGGGCACGGGACGCAGTTCACCGTATGAAATCGTGGTGTTCGACGTGAACAAGAACACGATCACGGGTTATCTGTCCACACCAAAGGGTGCGGGGGCAGCGACCGCGGCAACCACCTCCGGGCAGTAAGCAACGCCTGGCGGACAACTTTGGTTCCTTGAGAGCACAAACAAGCGAGAGGGAGGATCGAGAGAGTCCTCCCTCTTTGCTTTTATGGGGCAGGGCGAAATCCAATTACGGGTCTGGACACGTACTTATTAGTTGTGACACCCTAGAGGGCGCCCTGACGGGGACGAATAAGAAAAGCTGAATTTCAGGAGGGGAATAAACATGAAAGTTAAATTCGCAGCAGGTTTAGCACTCACTCTATGTACAGCGGTCCTCACTTTGGGAGCCGACGGAAGCTGGACGGGATACATTTCCGACAGCGCTTGCGGCGCCAAAGGCGCAAATGAGAAGCACGCGGAATGCGCCGCAAAGTGCGTGAAGGAAAAAGGCGCCAAGTATGTGTTCGTCAACGATGCGGACCACAAGGTCTACATGATTGACGCACAGGACAAAGTTGCGGCCCATGCCGGGCATCACGTCACCGTGAAGGGCAGCGTAGACGGGGACAACCTGAAGCTCGCGAGCCTGGAGATGGCGAAGTAAGAATCGGAACAGTTTACTGAGGAGAGGGGCAGGACTTCGGTCCTGCCTCTTTTTTTATGCATGCAATTCCAAGCAGGCGGCGTAAAGCCGCTCTTACACGATTGGCGCCGCGATTCAGTGAACCGTTCGGGGGCGGGAGCCGCTTAGGCCGTAGTAGGCAATATAGAGGTAGCAGACGGCCGGGAGGATGAAGGCGTGATGGAGGCCGACGGCGGGCATGTCGGCGAGGGCGCCGAAGAGGAGGGGGATGATTGCTCCTCCTACGATGGCCATGATGAGCAGGCCGGAGCCGTCGCCGGTGAGCGGTCCGAGGTCGGCGATGCCGAGGGTGAAGATGCTGGGGAACATGATGGAATTGAAGAACCCCACCAGAATTATGCTCCACATGGCGACATGGCCCGTTGTTAGCATAGAGGTGGTCACAAGAAGAGTAGTGCTGATAGCGCACAGCCCCAATAACTTACCCGTTTCCATCCGTGCGCGCCCGTCTTTAACGAATGCAGCAAGCAAGATGCAGAGAAAAACAAAGACGCAGAGGGTGATGAGCGGCCTGGCGAGTACAAGTACATAGCAGATGTAGGAAAGGGCCCTCGCCCACAGGGAGGCGGTTGCAGCAACCTCCTGTCCACTACTCAAATGGGAAGCCAAAAGCACGAGACATCCAATCAAAAGCAAAAGACCAGCCATTCGTTTTTGAATCCCATTGAGGAGAGCGGAGCCGATGAATCGCCCGATCATGGCGCCGCCCCAGTAATAAGAAACAAGCCTGGCGCCCTGCGTTTCCGGAAGATTCCCGATCTCATGCAACTGAAAATATTTGATTAGGAAAGTCCCGATGGCGACTTCCGCGCCGACGTAGACAAAAATCCCGACGACTCCAAGGATGAGGTGGCGATATTTCCACAAGCTGACGCCGGGGGTGTGGCCTTTCTTTTGCGCTTCCGGGATGGAAGGCAAGTGAAGGAAATAGATGACTACTGCGAGCGCGACCAGCAGAAGGCCGATGAAGAGGTAAGGCGTCTTGACCGAGGAGGCTTGTTCCACTTTGTAAGCCTGGAGGGCTTGCGCGGACAGCAGTTTGAGCTCAGCACTGCTCTTTGCGGTGGACGTCAGGATAAAAATGCCGCCGATCCAGGGGCCGACCGTGGTGCCAAGAGAATTGAAGGCCTGGGTGAGGTTCAAGCGACTGGAAGCGGTTTTGGACGGGCCGAGAACGGCAATATACGGATTGGCGGCGACCTGGAGCACTGTAATGCCCGCTGCCAGCACCATCAACGCGCCAAGGAATAGGTTGTAGGAGGCTGCGCTGGCTGCCGGGATGAACAAGAATGCACCGACGCCCATGGTAAGGAGCCCGACCACGATAGAGGTTTTGTAACTGGTGGCGTCGATCAATTTTGCCGCCGGGATAGCAAAAAGGAAGTAGGCAAAAAAGAAGGCGACTTGTACGAGGCTCGCCTGCTTGTAACTCAGGTTTAATATGGACTGCAGATGGGGGGAAACAATGTCGTTGAGCACGGTGACGAATCCCCACATGAAGAAGAGGGAGGTCAGGGTAATAAGTGCTCCGGCCTGGGTTTTTTGTGTTCCGCTGGGATCGAACGAGGGTTGTGCGGTGGTGGTTTCCATTTTGTGGGTTCTCAGTTCTCCGGGTCGCAGGTTGGATGCAAATGTGGTGATAGTGCCATAGTCCGGGGCGGGGGAGAAATCGTTTCTGAGGGGATTTGTGGGGAGAATAGGGTCGAGTTTAGGAGTTGAAGAGTTCAGGGGTTCACGAGTTGAAGAGTTTAGGAGTGGGAGGTAGCGGCCATCCTTCCTTCGTCAGGCAAGCCTGAAGGTGGCCGCTACGTCGGTTATTTCTGCTCGTAGACGAGGAGTTGCATGGCGCCGTTTTCGGCGCTGGGGACGTAGAGGCGTTTTGTTTTGTGATCATACCCGGCGGTTTTGGAACCCTTTATAGTGACTAGTTCCTGGGCCAGGGAGTATTTGTCGGGCGAATCCTGGTGGAAGATGAAGACATTGCCGTCGCCGGTGGAGAGGTAGACGAGCTTGGTGGATGCGTCGAAGGCATCGGCATCCACGCGCTCGCCGATGGGGGCGGTGAAAACCAGTTTGCCGGTATCGGAATTGAGAACGCCGAGATGCTTGCTGCGGCAGCCGACGAAGAGGCGACGGGCATCGACGTCGATGGCGAGGGCGGTGGGAGTGCCACAGGGGGCTAGCGGCCAGCGGTCTTTCACTTTGAGCGTGTTCACGTCGATGTGGAGGGTTTCGTTTTTCTCTTCCAGATTGACGTAGAAATTGCCTTTGCCGTCGGAGGCGCCGTATTCGGGGCCGCCGCCGAGATCGATGGTGCCGGCGAGGGAACCGTCGGCGGCGTTGAGGACGCTGATGCTGTCACTATCGCCGTTCATGACGTAGACGCGCTTGGTGAGGGGTTCATAGACGATGGCGTCGGGCTTCTTGCCTACTTTGATTTCGGGAAAAGCTTTTAGTGTTTTCAGATCAAAGGGCACTACGGAGTCGGCTTTGCCGGCGGTGATGTAGCCACGGCCAAATTCAGAGGCGATGGCCACACCGTGGGCACCTGGGGTGTTGGGTATGGTGCCCACGATGGCCAGCGTGTCCGCGTCCATCACGTCGACCTGAGTGGCATGGGTGATGTAAACGCGGCGGGCGGACTCGTCGACGATGACGTAGTCCCAGCCGCCCGCGCCTGCTACAGCCACTTTTTTCAAAAGCACGTAATTCGTCGCCGCGCTTGCCAGGGAAGCGAGCAGCGTTGCGCCCACCAGAGACAGCATCAACAATCGTTTCATCGTTCTCTCCTTGAGCTACCGTTTTGCCTGATGGCGGATAAACGCAGGCTAAATCGAGCCTGAATTTTCGTTCAGGTTCCCAGGCTGGGAAAAAGCCGTTGCGGCGGGTTGTACGACCCGGCCGCAACGGCCATTGGGGTGGTTAAAACTGGAAGCGAACGTAGAGCTGGATCTGGCGCGGTAGACCGCTGCCGGTGTTATCGGCAAAGAATTTGTCGCTGTTGAAATTCTTGTTCACGAAGGTGTTGATGACGCCGAAGTTGGCTTCTGGGGTCAGGCTGCAAACCAGGTTTGGCGAAGCTCCCGAGCAACCGTAGTCGAGGACCAGGTTATTGGGATCGGCGAGCTGGGTGTGATTGAAGATGTTGAAGAATTGGGCGCCGAACTGGGCAGTCAGGTGTTCGGTGATAACAAAGCCCTTTTCCACGGTGAAATCGACCTGCCAAACATTGGGGGAGCGAACGATTCCGTTTCCGGCGTTCCCGTAGCGCAGCAGCGAACCCGTAACCGGGTCGTAGGGTGGCGGAGCAAACGCGGCGGGATTTACCCAATTGTTGGAATTCTGGCCGCTCGGAGTTATGGATACTCCCGGAATCAGATCCGGCCGCTGCGAACCGGCGGTACCGTCGTTGCCATCCGGAAGCAAATTGGGGTCGCTGACATTCATGAAGACGTTCAATGGATGGCCGGTGTGCCAATTCCAGAGGACACTGGTGGTCCAATTTCCCAAGAGGCGGGCGGCAATGCCATCGGACAGATACTGTTTGCCTTTTCCGAAGGGCAGTTCGTAGACGCTGGCGAGGATGATGTTGTGGCGGACGTCGTAGATGCTTGGGCCTTTCTCGCAGGCGAGGCAAGCTGCATTCTGGGGAGCGATGGCTTCGCCGCCACCGATGGTGCCGACGTTGATGGAATGCGCGACGGTGTACTTGGCATTGAAGGACCAACCGCGGGTAATCTGGCGATCGAGAGCCAGCAGGAGGCCGTTATAGGTGCTTGTTCCGGCGTTGGTCTTAAAGTCGATGGTGCCGAAAGTCTGGCCGGTGCTGGGGTCGGGGAAATTGTCCAAAGGACGGACGCAAGGCCCGATGACGCCGGGACTGGGATGAAGCTGGGCTGGATCGCACAAGTTTTGGTAGTTGCGCGTGAAGATGTGGACGCCGTGGGAGCCCAGATAGGAAACGGTGAACAGGAAATTTTGCGGCAAGGCTTGTTGGATGGAAAGGCCCCAAGTCTCAACGTAGAGGTCGGGATGGTGGCGGATCAAGGCACGGGCGATGAGTTGGGGCTGAGCGGTGTCGCTTGGGATATTGAAGTCGGGGGGCTTTTGCAGGTAACCGGGCTGAAAGAAAACATCGTTCTGGGTGAGGCCGCCCTGGCCGACAACGAATTGATTTTCGGTGCGATCGCTTTCGAGAGCGGCGTTGCGGTCGTCGTTTTGCGCGGCGCCGTGGTAAATCCCGAAACCGGCGCGGACCACGGTCTTGGCGTGGAATCGTTCGGGCGCCCAGGCAACGCTCAGGCGGGGATCAAAGTTTTTGTAGTTGGGGTACTCGAGCGGGTCGGTTGGGGGACAGAACCCATGGCAGGCGGCGAGGTCGAAAATTTTCACGCGGTCGTGGGCTTCAGTTATCGGAGCATAGTAGTCCCACCGGAGTCCGGCATTTACGGTGAGTGTAGGTGTAACTTTCCATTCGTCCTGAATGTAGGGCATGACAAAGGTGCGGCGCAGAGCGTGGCCGTCCCAGGAAGTTGTGTAGTCGATGAAATTCACCTGATTGTTGATGAAGGAAAAGTTGTCGTTGGTGACCCCTTGCATATTGATGGCGACGGAAGCGGTTTTTCCCTGATTCAACTGGACTCGGCGGACCTCGATACCCGTCTTGATCGTGTGGCGTCCCTTGGTCCAGGTGAGATTGTCGATGTAGGAATAGGTGGTTCCCACTTCATTGTCGGCCTGACTGTTGTTGAGGGACTCGAAGTTTGTGGTTGAGAGGCTGATGTCAATGAATCCGGGGAGCACCGGGTTGTGGAACGGGGAGCGGTTTACGCCAAACTTGGCTTCGTTCAACAGGTTGGGGCCGAAGAAGTGCTGAAGAGCCACGATGTAGTTTGCGGGGTGATTGTTGGTGTCGTTCTGATCAAAGAGATTTCCGTTGGGAGAGCGGGCAAAGGCGACGTCGCGCTGGGCGCGGGCATAAAGAGTTGTGGCCTCGGAGAACTTGTAATCGAAGCGGGCCAGCCAGGTGTCTTCATGAATGACGCTTTTGCCGGCGTGGGAGAAGTTGTCGAAGGTGGTGGCCAGAGGGCAGGGCGTGTTGTTGTTGCCGACGGAGCAGTTGGTAAAGGCCGCATCCGCAAAGACAAACGTCGGCGCGCAACCGAAACTCTGCAGAGCAGCGACAGAAGATGTTCGCCAGGGGTAGGCCTGAATGATCGGGCAGAGGTTTGCTCCCTGGGGGCCAGAGAGGGCGGCCTGCTGCACGGCCAAGTCCGGGACCGCGGCCACTTCCGTTACTTCCTGATACTGGCGAAGGCCTTCGTAATTCACAAACAAGAACGCTTTGTTTTTGACGATGGGGCCGCCGAGGGTCATGCCGTACTGACCCATGCGGAATGGGGGAATTCCCGTGGTTGGATCATTGAAATTGCGGGCATCGAAGACGGAGTTGCGGAAATAGCCGTAGACGGAACCGTGGTAGTCGTTAGTGCCGGACTTGGTGACGATGTCGATCTGACCGCCGGCTTGCGAGCCGTATTCGGCGTCATAGAGGGCGGAGCTTACGCGGTATTCCGCGATGGCATCGGGGGAAACTTGAAGGCGCACTTCGGCTTTTTGGGCTTGTTCCTGAATACCGGTCGCGTCGACGCCGTCGAAGGAGAAGTTGTTGTCGTCACGTCCTCGTCCGGCAAAGCGGATGGTGCGCTGGTCGCCGCCGCCGTCGTCCTGGGCCCATGGGGCAAGGCGGGTGAGGTTGGCCCAGTTTCTCCCGTTCAGAGGGAGATTTTCGATCTGGTCGGTGCCGATCACGGCGCTGCTTTCGGCGGAACTGCGCTCCTCGGGGGTTAGCTCAACTCTTACCTCGATTTTTTCACTGGTGTCGCCGATTTCCAGGGCGACGTCCAAAGTGCGGGTTTGGCCTACCTGAACGCGTACATCTTCGATGGCTTTGGTTTTGAATCCCTTGTAGGAGACGAACACCGTATAGTCGCCGATGGCGATTCCGGGAAAGCGATAAGAGCCGTTGGTGTTTGTGGTGCGTTCTTGCGTCAGGCCGGTATCGACCGCGGAAATTTTGACGGCGGCGCCGGCGACCGCGGCACCGCTTGGGTCAGTCACCGTTCCTTCCAGCGTCGCGCGATCCACTTGAGCGAACAATCCCAACGCCAGAACCATCTGCAAAATGAATGTGACTATAAACTTGAGTTTCAAGTGCTTGAACATTTTAAAATCTCCTTTGGGACACATCTCTTGCGGAAGCTGGCAAGGCTTCGTTCTTTCAGCCCGGTGGTTGATCCGTGGCACCCATGGTGAGCGACACACGCCCGATACATCACAACGCTGGGTGTAAGGTAACGTTTTCTGGAAGAACGAAAGATGAATGCAGGTTAATGGTTGGTTAAACAGCAGGTGAAAGAACTTTCAGGTTGGGGCTAGGCCAAGTTGAGGGGGAGTTCCTGGACTTCGGAAAGTTCCTCTGACGTGCCGCTGAATTCGGGTGTCAGTGGGAGGCGGATTGTTACTGTGGTTCCCCGCCCTGCCTGGCTTTGCAAATCGATGAAACCATTGTGAGTTTCGGCGATCCATTTGGCGATGGAGAGGCCGAGACCGGAGCCGTGGGTCTCGCGGGAGCGGGCCTGGTCGGCGCGATAGAACCGTTCGAAGACGTGGGGCAAATCCTTTTCCGCGATACCGATGCCTGTGTCTGCCACTTCGATGACGGCTGCAGAAGATTCCACGCGGAGGTTGAGCGTGACATTTCCGCCGCCCGGAGTGTACTTGAATGCGTTGTCGAGAACGGTCATGAATAATCGCTCGAGGGCGGTCTCGTTCGCCAGCACGGAAACGGAGTCGGGAACAAAAGATTGCGAGAAGGTCAGCCCTTTGTCCAGGGCCAGAAGATTGGCTTTCTGCCCCACGCGCTGCAGGACAGGAGATAGAGCGATTGGATCCAGTTTCAGCTGGACCACGTTGGCATCCGCGCGCGCAAGCATCAGGAGTTGCTCAATCAGTTCGCTGGTTTCTTCGGAGGTGGTGAGAATCCGCGCCAGGGTTTCGCGGTATTCGCGATCGCTTCGCGGGCGCCGGAGAGCAAGTTCGGCACTGGTGCGAATAAGGGCGAGAGGAGTACGCAGATCGTGCGAAGCATCGGCCGTGAATTGAGTAATGCGCTTCACCGAGGCTTCGATGCGGTCGAGCATGGCGTTCACCTGTTCGGTGAGACGGTGCAGTTCGTCTTTCGCGCGGGGAACTTCGAGCCGGCGGGAGAGATTGCGCACTCCGACGCGGTCCGCGCTTTCAATGATGCGATTGACGGGAGCGAGGGCGCGGCCGCTCAGCCAATATCCCAGGAGCGAAGCGAGGATGACGAGCAGAGGCAAGAAGCGTTTCTCGATGAGGCGGAAACGATCGAGGGCCTGATCGAAGGGTTCGGTGGGAACGGCGGCGTCCACAAGATACTCATTGCCATCCAGGACGATCCGCTGTCGGGCGACACGATACTGTAGCGCTTCAAAATTCGTGGTCTGGAAGGAAATGCCTTCACCGCTTACCGGCTGCAATGGCGGGAGCTGTGACGCGAAGCGCGGAGCGCGATAGACCCATGGGCCGTCTGGGCCGGCAACCTCAAAAATGGCGCCGCTTTCCCATATATCGGATATCCGGGTAAGTTCCTGGCGGAGATCGGAAGCTGCCAGAGAGTGGTGGCGTTCGAGAACGCGTTTGACCGTATCCAGATTGCGTTGCGAGGCATCATTCACGGCGGTGTTGATGCTTTTCTGAAACCCGTAATCACAAATCCAGAAAAATCCCGCGAACGAAGCGGCGAGAACCAGAAAGTAGAGTGTGGTTAGCCGCGCCCGAATGGTCAGGCTCATGCGTGGTTCACAGCTCCCAAAGAGTAGCCGAAGCCGCGATGCGTGTGTATGAGCCTGAGTTCCACTCCGTCATCCACTTTCTTGCGCAGCAACCGGACGAAGGCGTCCAGGGTATTCTCGCTGACCTCCCGGCCGGGGCCCCAGACGTTGGAGAGGATTTCGTGCCGCGAGACGATTCGACCGGCATTCCGCGCGAGAAGTTCCAACAGGCGGAATTCCGTCACCGAAAGATAGACTTCCTTGCCGGCGCGGAAACTGCGGTGACAAGTAAGGTCCAGCACCAGGTCCTGGACCTCCAAAACATTCTTGCGGCGAAACTGCTGGCGCCGGACGAGGGCGCGCATTCTGGCGAGGAGTTCGACAAAAGAGAAAGGCTTGGTGAGGTAATCGTCTGCGCCGGCGTCGAGGCCCTTTACGATATCGCCGAGGGCGTCGCGCGCCGTGAGCATGAGGACGGGTGTTTCCTCTTCGCGGCGGCGCAACTTCCTGGCTACTTCCAGGCCGTCGATCTGGGGCAGCATCACGTCGAGCAAAATGAGGTCGAAGGCCTGCCTGGCGGAAAGTTCAAGCGCCGCGCGGCCATCGGAGGCGATGCTGACCTGGCAGGACTCTTCCTCAAGCCCCCGCGACAACAAGCTGGCCATTTCCGGTTCGTCTTCGACGATCAGAATGTGCATGGTGGATTCCGAGAATCGGAATAGTAGGGGGATTCTTGTGAATGGCCGGTTAAGAGAGCGTTACAGATGAAACGCGCTTTCCTCAGGCTTCCACAGATTCCTTTGCGCGGCCGAACTGGAAGCGGTCGAGGTAGTAGTTGATAGTTGGGGTGAAGACGAGGGAGAGGACGATGGAGCTGAGAATGCCACCAACAACAGCGACGGCGAGAGGCTTGAGCATCGCGGAACCGGCGCCAATACCGAAGGCGAGCGGGAGCATTCCGGCGACGGTCGCCAGGGCGGTCATGGCGATGGGGCGCAAGCGGCGGCGGCCGGCTTGGATCATCGCTTCTGCAGCGGAGAAACCTAAGTTGCGGAAGCGGTGTTCGGCGTCAAGGAGCAGAATGCCGTTCTTGGCAACAATGCCGATGACCATAATCATCCCCATGCGGGAAGCTACATTGAAGGAGGTGCGGGTAATCAAGAGAGCAAGAAAACCGCCGAAACTAGAGAGCAACGCCGAGGCCAGAATGGCGGTGGGTGCAGAGAAAGTGCGAAATTCAAAGAGCAGAACGGCAAACAAGAGCAGCAGCGCCAGAAACAAGACCACCAACATATCGCTGGACGATTTCCGTTCCTCGGCATACAGGCCGCCGTATTCGACACGGATGGAAGATGGCAAATGCAAATCGTTGACGGTTTTTTGCACTGCGGCGATGCCGGTACCCAAGTCAACGCCTTCGAAGCGACCGGTGACTTGCACGAGGCGCTGCAAGTTCTCGCGACGAATTTCCGTTTGGCCGGGATCCATGCTGATGGTGGCCAATGAGCCGAGCGTGGCGGTGCGGCCAGTCGAACTGGTCAAGAGGGCGTTATTCATACTGTCGAGTGAAGAGCGGTGTTGTTCGGGAAAACGAACGCGAACGGTGTAGGCGCGGTCATTGAGAATCACCGGGGTGGCGGCAGGCTCACCTTCCAGAACCGCCGCGGCGTTGACGGCGACTTCCTCGGGAGTGAAACCCGCGCGCGCCGCTATTGCGGGATTCACCTGGTAGGTTACTACCGGGCCGCTGATGGTATTTTCGATGCCGTTGAGGACGTCGACCACGGGGTGAGCTTTCCCGCCGATTTTTATTTTGTCGAGAGCATCGGCGACGCGCGGCGCGGTTTCATTGAGGAGCTTGCCGTCCTGGGAAAAAAGTTTGATGACGACGGGCTCCGGGGCGCTGGTCAAATCGCCGATCATGTCCTGGAGGAGCTGAACGAACTCGACTTTGGTGCCGGGTTCGGTGGTTTCAATTTCGGAGCGGATGTCGGCAATGATGTCGTCGATGTCGCGCTTGCGATCCTTCTTCAGCCTGACGGTAAAATCTCCGTTGTTCGCCTCGGTGACGGCGGCAAGGCCCAGTTGCATACCGGTGCGACGGGAGGTGTTCTCGACTTCCGGCGTGGACTTAAGAATTTCCTCAATGTGCAGGAGGATGCGGTTGGATTCAGCGAGCGAACTGCCGGGCGGCGTGAAGTAATCGAGAATGAATCCGCCTTCGTCCATGGCCGGGAGGAAGTCCGTGCCGAGAAAGTTGTAACACAGGAAGGAAAGAGCGACGACCAAGATGGAGCTTGCTACCAGCACCCAGGGCCGCTTCATGATGGCACGCATGGCGCGCGCGTAGAACTCCACGATGCGACCAAAAAAACCCGAAAGGTGAGCTTCTTCCGCGCCAAGAAGAGCAGCCGCGTCAGGGCCGGCGGAATCGGACGGAGGAGCGGCGGTTTCCTTCCGGCGGACCAGATACAGGCTGAGAGTGGGCGTCCAAGTTAACGCGAGAAGAAGCGAAGTGCCGAGAGCGACGGTCATGGTGATGGCGAGGGCGCGGAAGAAAGTGCCAGTCACGCCGGTAATGGAGATGAGGGGGAGAAAAACGACAATGGGGGTAATGGTGGAACCGATAAGAGGAACAGTTAACTCGCGCAGGGCGCTTTGAATGGCCTGGAAGCGGTTTTGTCCGGCATCGCGGTGCAAAACGATATTCTCAAGGACCACGATGGCATCGTCGATGACCAAACCGACGGCAGCGGCGAGGCCGCCCAAAGTCATCAGGTTGAAACTCTGATTGGTCATTTTCAACACGATGAAGGTAACCAGCAGAGTGATGGGTATGACGAGGCCAGCTACAAGCGAAGTTCCCCAATCGCGGAGGAACAGCACGAGAATGATGGAAGAGAGCAAAATGCCGATGAGTACGGCATCGCGCACGCTGGAGATGGAATCGTGGACGATGGTGGATTGGTCGTAAAACGGCTCGAGATGAACGCCGGGAGGCAACGTCGGGGTGAGTTCCTGAATGAGCGCGTGCACTTCGTTGGCTACATCCAGGGTGTTGCTTTCGGGCTGGCGATCGATGTTGAGAAGAACAGCGGGTTTACCGTTGGCGGTCACCATAGTGTAGACCGGGGCGACCGAAGGCCCGATTGTCGCGATGTCACCAAGACGTATGGGGACGCCGGCTGAGGAAGTCTTGACGACGATTTCGCCGATCTGTTCCGAAGTGCGGACCTGCCCGCTGATGAGGCCCAAAACGAGTTGATGCTCGTGCTCGATCAAGCCGGGCGAGTCGATGAGGTTGGTTCTTCGAATCGCGTCGAGAATATCGTTCACCGTGATCCCGGCGGCGTGCAGGCGCGCGGGATCCGGGGTGACCTGGAATTCGGGAACGCGGCCGCCTTGTATGATGACGGTCGCGACGCCATCCAGCCTGTTGAGGCGCGGCTTCAGGTCGTAGGTGGCGATCTCCCAAAGCTTGTTAGGCGGCACGGTATCGGATGTCAGGCTGTAGCCAATGATGGGAAAGACCGCAAAGGTCAGACGGTGAGTTTCTACCTTGGACGCAGAAGGAAGGTCCGCCTGCAAACGAGCGACGACGGCGTCCACGCGCTGGAGAGCCAAAATCATGTCCGAGTTCCAACTGAAGAAGAGATCCACCTCGGCGGAACCACGGCTGGTGATGGAGGTAACCTTTTGCAGGCCGGGAACGCTGTTGACTGCTTCTTCAATCGGACGGGTGATCGTGACCAGCATCTGGTCGATGGGCATGACGCCGTTGTCCACTCCCACCACGATGCGGGGAAAATCGGTGTTGGGAAAAACAGCCACGGGAATGCTGAAAGCAAGATAAGCGCCGACGAGGGCTATGCTGATGGTCAGAAATAAAATAGGGCGCGAGAGCTTGCGGAACCAGGGCTGCTCTTCCGTTTCGCGTGGGTGGGCGTTTGGATTTGTTTGCGAATCTCCGGGGGCGAGAGCCATGCGCCGCTACTCCTTACCCTTCGCGGGCTTTCGAGCGCCGCCGGATTTTTCGTCGTCGGCTTTGTCCTTGCCGCCCTTTTCGTCGGCTGCGCCTTTTTCGGGTTCGGGCGCGGGGGCGGCTTCGATCTTGATCTGCGTGCCGTCGGGCAGCGCATAGCCGCCGACGATGATTACGGAGTCGTTTTCTTTTATGCCTGATTCGATTTGCGCCAGTTCCTTCGTCTTGATGCCGACTTTAATTTTCGTGAGGTGCGCTTTTTTGTCGGAGCCAGCGAGCATGACAAAATCCCCGGCTTCTTCCGATTTGTAAACGGCGGAAACCGGAACGACCAGCGCGTCTTCTTCGCTCTTTGCAATCACGTTGATGCGCGCGTTCATGCCGGGCTTCAGGACGGGATTCGGCTTTGCGGCTTCCACCCAGACTTCGATGGTGGTGCTGCCGGGATCGAGCGCGGGGCTGACCAGAGTGACTTTTGCCTTGATGGGCTCGTCGAGGCCGGGAATCTCGATTTCGGCTTTGTTGCCGACTTTGAGGAGCACGGCTTCGGTTTGGGAAATGTGGGCTTTGGCGATCAGCTTCGAGGTGTTCATCACCGTCAGGAGCGGCTGGTTCGCGGTGGCAAGTTCGCCCTGATATTGCGGGCGGTCCGTTACGACGCCGTCGATTGGGCTGCGAATTTCGGAGTAGCTGAGTTGCGCCTGGGCATTCAGGTACTTCCCCTGCGCTGCGGAGAGCTGGCCGCCAGCCGATTTCAAGGTTTGCTGTTTGCCAATGCGCTGGAGGTCCGCGAGTTGCTTTTGCGCCTGTTCGTGAGCGCTACGCGCCTGGGCCAGTGCGACGTCCGCGGCATCGAAGTCGCGGCGGGGAAGCGCGCCCTGTTCATACAATTGCTTTCTGGCATCGTAAACTTTTTGTTGAGCGTCGAAGGCCAATTTTGCGGCCGTAGCATCGAGCTCGGCTTTCTGAATCTGTTGTGGGAGGCTCGCGCCGGTTGTTGTCGCGTAGCTCGCTTCTGCCTGTTCGAATTCGCCCTTGCTTTGTTCGGCGGCGCCGGCGAGATCGCGGTTTTCAAGCAGGGCAAGCAACTGGCCTTGCTTCACGCGGGTGCCCCGCTGGACGTAGAACTTGGCGATGGTGGAAGTGATTTTGGGGGTGAGGATCGCCTGTTGGAGCGGGTAGACGACCGCGTCGGAGGATACTTCGAGTTCGATGGGGCCGCGCTTCGCGGGCGTGACCTGGACGGTGACGAGCGGAGTGGGTTCTTTTTCCGACGAGCCGCAGCCGTGAAGGAACATTGCGGCGGCGAGGAGCAGGATACTCCTCGCGCACAAATTTGAATTTGTTGGGTTGAATTTGCGTTCGGCGTAAGTCATGGAGTTGTCAGCACCCCTGTCAAGGTCTGAAGATTTGCGAGCGCGACGCGATAGCGGACGGCTCCGTCCTGATACGCGGCGTTGGCTTGCGCGAAGGTGGTTTGCGCGTCGACGACTTCGAGGACGGTGGCTTCGCCGCCTTGATAGCGCATAGTGGTGAGGCGGAGGCTTTCTTCGGAGAGTTCGGCGGAACGCTGGAGGCCGGCGAGTTCGTTGAGGGCGGTTTCGGCTTCGGAATAGAGGGACCGCATTTCAGCCAGGAGTTTGCGCTGGGCGAAGGAGAGTTCGCGCTTGGCTTGAGTGCGTTGCAGCTCGGCCGAGCGGACGCGGCTTTGCGTGGCGCCCCAATTCCAGACGGGAAGGCTCAGCGAGGCGATGTAGGAGGAGCCGAGATTGCTGTTGTTGGGCGGAGGAGTGGATCCGTTCACTGCGTATTGCGCGGCGTCAATTCCGTAAAAATAATCGAGGGTGATTGACGGGAGGTAGCCGGCCCGGGCTGCGTTGACGTCGTGAGAGGCAGCTTGGACCGTGGCCAGCGCTGCGCGGATTTCAGGATTGCTCTGGGTCGCTTGCGCTTCGAATTCCGGTTGCGGCGGCAACGCGACGTTTCCGTGCAGATCGTCGCCGATTTCGAAGTGGTCGTTGAAATCGGGAAACAGTAGGACGGCGAGATCGAGGCGGGCATTCAGGAGTTCGAGCTTCGCTTCCTGGAGCTGGCGGCGGCGCTCCTGGGCTTGCAGATCAGCTTTGATTACGTCGGAATGAGCGACTTCCCCTCCCTTTTCGAGGGCCTGGGTGAGTTGCAGGAATTTTTCGCCGGCGTCGGCAGTGCGCGCGGCGGAGTCGAGTTTTTTCTCGGCGGCAGCGGCGGCGAAATAATTTTGCACGACGGTGACGACCAGGCCGCGGGCAGCGACTTCGGCTTTGGCCTTGGCTACAGCGGCCTGCGCGGCGGCGCTGCGATAGTTCTCCCAAGACGCCAAATCCAGAATCTGGTGCACATTTCCCTGGCTGATGTATTCGTGGGGAGCGTTGTTGGCGAGGAACCTCACCGTGCCGTTATTGCTTTGAGTGTAGATGACCGAAGTGTTGAAATTAGCGCTCGGCAGCAGGGCGTCGCGGGACTGGGCGCGGGTTTCGCCGGCGACGCCAGCGGCGGTGGCGACGGCATTGTACGTTGGCTCGTTCTTGTGGGCGAGGGCGAGGGCGTCTTGCAAGGTGAGGCGCAATGGCGCTCCGGGAGTTGGCGTGCTCGGGACGGCGGCTTGCGTCTGTTTGGTTCCTGCTTGCGGCTGTGGTGCCGGTGCGTCGGGTTGCTGGCCGGCGCAGACTTGCGCGGTCAGCGCTAAACCGCCCACCAGAAGAGCGATAAATCCTAGGTGAAGTTTCCGGTGCAAATTGATTCCCTCAACGGACTGTTTTCTCTTTTGCATTACCTTGTGACGCTCGGCCTATGGTTAGGGCTTCCCTGAATCCTGCTTCTTTTCCTTGGCTTCGCTGGCGGCGCTTTCCTTTTCGACGTTCACGATCGAGCCGTCGATCGCGCTCACCTGGACTTCGGTTATGTCCTTCTGCCCGGTCACACGAATGTCGAAGGAATAGACCAGCTTGCCGTTTTCCTTTTCGAGTTCTTCTTCCTGGATTTCGCCAGGAACTTTTTTGAGGGCGGTGGCGCGAGCGATTTCGATGGAAATTTTGGCGTCCTTTTTGAGCGCTGCGGGAATTCTCGATTTCTTGGGGGTTTGGGTTTGAGCTCCGGCCGCAAGGCACAAGCCGATCGCAAGGAATCCGGCAACCATGGCTCGGATCAAGGTTTTCTTCAACGTGGTCGTTTTCATCGCTGCCTCCACCATCCAAACAGGTCACGCAGGGGGGAATGAACATGACCGTTCTGCCTGTGCCCAAGCTATCGAGGGGGAGATAAACGCAGGATTAACCGCGATTTCCGGCGGGAGAATAGACGCAGAGCCTAATTTTGTTGGATACGCCTGTGGCGGATGGGCGGTTGGCAGGCATTGCAAGGGCGAGAGTAACCCAAGAGGGCGGAGCTAGCTTCATCCCTACAAAGGAAAGCGGGGCTCCGATTGGGTCGGGGCCGCTTTTTTTGGCTACTTTGGGATTAGCCGGAGATGGTGCTGCGAACCGGCGCGGGGAGGTAGGCGGTGAAGGTGGTGCCGGAGGTGTCCGATTGGGTGAGTTCGAGACGGCCGTGGTGGGC
>Ga0210402_10001774_pt1 | contig 21933 bp, 19 predicted proteins | sample IncBWC7MmetaG_FD_161055 | JGI IMG/M metagenome (GOLD analysis project Ga0210402, IMG submission 161055) | Forest soil microbial communities from Barre Woods Harvard Forest LTER site, Petersham, Massachusetts, United States - Inc-BW-C-7-M | ecosystem: Environmental > Terrestrial > Soil >... | reverse complement strand
CCGCTAACCCAATGGAGCGCCACCTTACAGCGCTGGCTGACGCAACAGTTGCCCCGCCGCGAGCCAAGTATTGCCGTGCCGATGCAATGATCTCAGAGAGCGCATAGAGAGGGAACGCGTCGGCCGCACCTTCACGATCAGAAAGGACAACGTGAGTGACGCATGCGGCTTGTCGAAATGATCCCTTTCCGGATCGACAAAGCCTAACAAAGGATGTTCACTATCACATCAAACTATTTGAAGACTCATTAACAACAGACAAATTCATTTGATTCCATGGGAGGGACGAAATGTCTTTCGTCACACGACGACTGGTGGCCCTTTCGATAGCTGTCATTTTGTTTGCCGTCGCTGGAAGCAGCGCAATTGCCGAGAAGAAATACGATACCGGCGCGACCGACACCGAGATCAAGATCGGCAACATCATGCCCTACAGCGGACCTGCGTCGGCGTGGAGCGCAATCGGCAGAACTGAGGCCGCCTACTTCCGGAAAATCAATGCGGAAGGCGGAATTAACGGCCGCAAGATCAGCTTCATTTCGTACGACGATGCCTACAGTCCGCCAAAAGCGGTTGCAATCGGTTGGCAGCCCAACTACCAGAACGAGGCACGAATCTACGCAAAGTATATTTTGAGGGAAAGGCCGAACGCCAGAATTGCTGTCCTATATCAGAATGACGATTACGGGAAAGATTATCTGAAGGGTCTAAAGGACGGGCTTGGCGATCGGGCTGCGTCGATGATTGTGGGCGAAGACGCCTATGACCTGTCCGAGACCACGATCGACTCGCACGTGGTCAAGATGAAATCGCTCAAGGCTGATGTATTCGTCGATATCACAGGCCCCAAGTTCGCGGCACAAGCCATCAGGAAGGCGGCCGAGATCGGTTGGAAGCCACTGCACTTCCTCAACATCGTCTCGACCTCCATCGGTGCCGTGATCCAACCCGCGGGTTTTGAGAACGCGCAGGGCATCATTTCGGTAGCCTATCTGATGGACCCTCTCGATCCACAATGGAAGAACGATCCGGGTATGAAGGCGTTTGACGAGTTCCTCGCCAAGGATTTTCCCGAAGGCAACCGAGCGGATGCCTTGGTCGTCTCAGGGTTCAACGTGGCGCAAACGCTTGTCCAGGTGCTGAAGCAATGCGGTGACGATCTCACCCGCGAGAACGTGATGAAGCAAGCTGCAAACCTGAAGGACTTCAGGACCACCAATCTGTTGCCCGGCATCACGATCAACACCAGCCCGATCGATTTCGTGCCGATCAAGCAGGTACAGCTCAGAAGGTTTACAGGCGAAACCTGGGAGCTATTTGGCCCCGTGCTCAGCAGCGAGATCGGAGGCTAGAGCCTTTTCCGTTCCGATCGAATCCGAACGGAGGCTCTCGTCTCTTGTTTTGACGTGTTCTGCTCACGCGAACCGCTACCCACCCCGCATCAAGTGCGGGGCAAGCTTTCGCTCGAAAACGCTCTAGCCGCAACGCCGCCAGATGGAATTCTCAAAACTATCTTCTGTTGCTCTCGTCCGTAGGTCGTTCCCAGTTTCCTTCGAGCTTCTGCTCAAATACTTGAGCAGCGACGCCTTGGCGAGCGTTTGCAAAGTTCTCGAGCGACAGCGAGGCAATGACGGTAACGACGTTGGAACTAACTACTTCAAGAGAAAGCATTTTGCCGGTTTCGAGTTCGCGTAGGAATGTCGGTTCAGGAACGGTTGCCGCCACACATCCGTTCACCAAGCAAATCGTGTAAGGAACGTGCATCGGAGCACCCTTGTCCACAGTAAGCCTGACACCCGGCTGCAGGAAATTTCCTGCCGGAACGAAAATCTGCAATGTGTGGACGGCGCATCTTCGCGTTCGATGAGATCAACCTTGAGAATTATTTGACCTAGGTCGGACTTGCCTTCGATGGATGTGCGGCAGACCATTTTCGTATCCGCACCCTGCGCACCCCGGAAGCACAGCTTCTTCCAGGTCGAATAGGTCAGGTCAGGAAGCTTCCGCTGTCCTCGCGCGGCAATCTCGGCTTCGGAAAAATCGGCCGTTGCCGGAACGTCACCAAACGGGATGACTTGCTGGCTCCTAGCAACTGTCACGGTCATTGGAATGACCAGCGCGATGAAAGCAGCCGCGATGATTAACCTTGCTTCGGGACTCTTGGTTGACAGGAAGGTTTGAAGCGTCATGGCAAAGCCCTCCTACGAATTGGCGGACGTTTCTATCGATGGTTCTTCAGAAATTCGGATACCAGCGGAGCCCAGATTTGGACGGCATCGGCTGAGTCGATCATGAAATGACCGTCTCCCCCAAAATCCGGCAAAGTGTGATATTCGACGTTACCGCCGGCGGCCTGAAAAGCCGTCGCCAATCGCTTCGTAAGTTCGGGCCCGAAATAGCTGTCATTATGACAATAAATCCACAGCATCGGTATCCTTGCCGTTCGTCCGAATTGTGCCGCTGCTTCGACCAGATTGTCGGGGGCGCAATTGTTGTTGGGTTTGCCGTTGAAGTGGCCGCCGCGCCCGGCAGCGAAGGCAATCATGGCACGCACCGATGTTGGATTCTGGCTAGCAAGTGCGATCGCACCCCAGCCGCCACCGGATTGACCGACGACAACGACCTCATCCCGCTTGATGAATGGCTGAACCGACATGTATTCGATCACCCATCTGTTGATCGAGGCAATCGCCAGTCCAGCATCTCGAAAGTTGGCGTCCGAACAATTGCCGACACCTGAGAAAAAGAGCCCGAACAGGCCTCGCTCGGGGATTTCGATGGCTGTGGCGCCATATCCTGGACGCACAGGCGCGACGACGACGTAGCCCTGCTTGGCGAACCAAAGCGCTGCATCGCGAAACTCGATCACGGGAAAGAAGCTTCGCTCGTTCGCATCAAGCGCAACTCCGTGATTCATGACCAGAAGCGGGAATGGTCCTTCCCCGATGGGACGGACCACGTACGCCAACATTGGGACGGCTGACGGAATCGCCCATATCCCTTCACGGAGGTCGGACGCGGGGATAATTTGGGTGGTTTCCCCGGCTCCGATGGCAGCATGGGGCAGCAGCAGGATCAGCGCGATAACTTGGATGAGTCGTTTCATAATCCGCCCCGCTTTTCCTATTCAGCAGCACGCCGAACATAAAGAGCTGTGGGCACATCCACTATGCAAACTCGGCAGGAACGTTGTCCATAAGGAATGAGCTCTGGGTCACGAGCCGCAATACTGATGATCAGCAAATCACGTCGGCTCTTCCCTCGAAAGGAGACGTGAGTGAGGCCAGCGAAAAGTCGTCGCGAAGGAACACAAGCAGACAGACCCAACCGAATAGGAATACTCTCCAAGAGGTCTCTGCACTCAATTGTGAGGCCGCATTTGATGATCACCATTGCCGCCGGTACGGCGGAAGCTCTGCCTACCTCTGCATCTGATTGGGGCCAAGCAGCGCCGGTCTGACTGAACTATACCTGCTGCCGCTATCTGTCGTATTGGTCCGGCCCCAGCGCCCAGAGCGACTGATCGTGGCCGAACGCGTAGTTGCGGTTGGTCAACGCCGGATTGCGATTGACCATCGGCCGCATGAACATCGGATGGGTCGCGCTGCGCACCTCGTGCTCGACCGTGAAGAGAGGCTTGCCGCTGTCGAGATCGACGATGTCGCAAAACCGGTATTGATATTGATTGTCCTCGCGGGAGATCAGGTTGCGCGCCACCAGCCGGCGGTAAGGACCGGAGAAATCGGTGATGTACATCTGCACATGGTGGCCGTCATAGTCCGGCCGGGGCCGATCGATCTCGCGGAACAGGAGATGCTGACCGCGGCCGGTCCTCACGGCGGCAACTTGGCCGTCGCCGTTTCTGAGCTCGGCGGGCATGCCCATGATCTCGGGATAGAAGGCGCAAATTCCAGGTGCGGATCCGGCCGGCACTTCGAATTCGACATAGGGGATGCCGAGCGTGATGCGTCCAAAGCGCGCTGCGTCCGGCTCATAGCAGCGCAGGCGATTGCCCCACGGACAGGTCGCCTCGACATGGTCATCGTGCTCGGCGAACACGAACGCCGTGCCTTCGAGTTTCCTGGCGACCGATGCCAATCGCGCCAGCAGCGCCTCACGGCCCTCGATGACCAGCCCGACGTGACCGCGCAGCACCTGCGGCTTGCCGCTCGGCAAGTGAAACTGGCTCTGACCGGCGTTGATCCACATGTTGGTGTCGGACACCATCAGATAGGGGTCGCGGGTGAGCCCGAGACCCGTGACGTAAAACAAGGTGGCGAGGCGCTGATCCGGGACCTGGACGTTGACGTGCTCGAGATGGATCGCGTTGCCGAGATCCTCGGCGGATCGATCGAATTGTTGAGGCATGGATGCGGCTCTGGTTACGGATGACAGACGAGTCATATTAGAGCGTTTTCCAGCGAAGTGGATACCGGTTCGCGTGAAGAAAACGCGTTAAAACAAGAAGCTAGAGCCTCCGTTCCGATTCAATCGGAACGGAAAAGGCTCTAAGAGCAGAACATCGACCAGTCGAACCACGGGGCGATCAATTCTGCTGGCAGAGGCTGGCGGTTGCCACCTTGCCGTGGCCACCGTTCCCTGTAATCTGGCCGAGACATAAGGGAAGAGGTCGATGGGGGGAGTTCTGGAGGGCATGCGGGTCCTCGATTTCGGGCGCTATATCGCGGGGCCGTATTGCGCGACATTGCTGGCCGAATTCGGCGCCGAGGTCATTCGCGTGGAAAAGCGCGACGGTAGCGAGGATCGTTTCGTGGCGCCGGTCGGCGAAGGTGGCGAAGGCGCGCTGTTTCTGCAGATCAACCGCAACAAGAAGTGCATCACGCTCGATCCGATGAAGCCGGCGGGGCACGAAGTGATGCGCCGTCTGGTTGCGACCGCGGACGTGGTCGTCGCCAACCTGCCTCCACAGACTCTGCGCGCGATGAAGCTTGACTACGACTCATTGAAGGCGACCAAGCCCGACATCATCCTGACGACGGCAACTGCGTTCGGCGGGCCCGGGCCCTGGTCCGACCGAGTCGGCTTCGACGGTGTCGGGCAGGTCATGTCGGGTTCGGTGTACATGACCGGCGTCGGCGATCCGCCTTATCGGGCCGCGGTGAACTGGGTTGATTTCGGAACCGCGTTACATTGCGCGTTTGGGACCCTTGCCGCGCTGATCGAGCGCGGCAAATCCGGGCGCGGACAGATCGTGGAGGGCGCGTTGCTTGCAACCGCGCTGTCCTTCACCAATGCCACGCTGATCGAGCAGGCAGTGATCAACGTCAATCGCGTTCCGACTGGCAATCTTGGCCAAACCGCCGCGCCGGCCGACATCTACCGCACCAGGGATGGCTGGGTGCTGTGCCAGGTCACGGGTCATCCGCTGTTCGTTCGCTGGGCCAGGCTGATGGGTGAGGAGGACCAATGGCTCAACGATCCGCGCTTTGCCGACGATATCAAGCGGGGTGACAATGGACCCGTCATTAGCGAGCGGATGGCGCGCTGGTGCGCAGAGCGTACGACGCAGGAGGCTGTCGATACGCTGGGTAAGGCCATGATTCCGGCCGGCCCTGTCTTGAGCCCACAACAGGCGCTGGATCATCCGCATATTCGCGCCACCGGCTTCATGCAGGACGTCGATTATCCGGGATTGCCGAGACCCGCGCCGGTGGCACGAGCAGCCGTGCGGCTGTCGGAAACGCCGGGCGAAATCGCGACGCGTCCGCCGATGCTCGGCGAGCATACCGATATTGTCCTTGCCGAACTCGGCTATGACACGACTGCGATTGCGACGCTGCGGCAAGCTGGGATCATTGGCGGATAGTGACGAAGAAGTTCAAACTGCTGTTGGCGGCGTGGCGACAAAGGCAAGCCACGATCGGTTGCTTCAGAGGAGATTCCACTCGGCAATGGAGTTCGCCGGTTCATGCCTTGACTGAACCGGCAGTAAGGCCAGCGACGTAGTGCTCGACGAAGAAGGAATAGATCAGAGCTACTGGGATCGACCCAAGCAGCGCGCCAGCCATCAGCTGGCCCCAGTAGAACACGTCCCCGCGGATCAGCTCGGCGATGACGCCGACCGGCACGGTGCGCACCGTGCTCTTGGTCAGAAAGATCAACGCATAGAGGAACTCGTTCTGTGAGAGCGTGAAGGCGAAGATGCCGGCCGAGATAAACCCTGGCGTACACAGTGGCAAGAAGATCATCCGCATGGTCTGAACCCGGCTGGCACCGTCAATCCGGGCCGCCTCCTCGAGCTCCCTCGGAACGCTTTTGAAATAGCCGAGGAGCAGCCACGCGCAGAACGGCACCAGCATCGTTGGATAGGTCAGGATCACCGAGGTCAGCGTGTTACCAAGATTCAGCCGGTTGATAATGTCGGCGAGCGGGATGAACAGTAGCGGCTGGGGTACAAGGTAGATCGCCGCAATCGTCATTGCGATCAGCGACGCTCCAGCGAAGCGCATGCGCGCCAGCGGATAGGCCAGCATGGTGCCGAGGATGAGCGAGATCGCAGTCGCCACGACCGCCACGAGCATCGTATTCCACGTCCACAGAAGGAAGCTCGACTTGGTCAAGAGGTCGACGTAGTGCTTGAGCGTCGGCGCATGCACGATCAGCGGCATCACGTTCCTGTTGTAGAGCTCGGCGTTCGGTTTTATCGACGTGATGGCCATCCAGTAGAACGGAAACAGCGCCACCAGGAGAAAGAAGCCGACCGGCAGCCACACCCGGACGACGTGTTGGAGACGCCCATGGCCGGTGACCATCAATCCCTCCGCATGTAGATGGTTAGCGCCACGATGAGCAAGGCGAGCGCCGGCAGCATGGCCAGCGCCACCGAGGCGCCAAGCCCCAGCTGGCCAGCGCCCATGGCGAGATCGAAAGCGTAGGTCGCAAACAGGTTCGTGGCGTTCTGCGGGCCGCCATGGGTCAGCACATAGACCAGCTGGAAATCAGCGAACGTGAAGATAACCGAGAACAGGGTGACGATCAGGATGATCGGCCGCAACAGCGGCAAGGTGATGAAGCGAAACCGATGCCAACCGCCTGCACCATCGATGGCGGCGGCCTCGTACAGCTCTTGAGGCACCGTCTGAAGGCCGGCGAGCAAAGTGATTCCGTAGAAGGGCAGCCCGCGCCACGTGTTGATGATAATGATGGAGACCATTGCGAGCGTCGGATCACCGAGCCACGATGGGCCGGGCTTGGGCCAACCGAGTGCCACCATCAGCCGGTTGACGACGCTGAAGGCCGGGTCGAGCATCCACAGCCAGGCGACGGTGCTCAGCACGGTCGGAACGATGAACGGCAGAAGCAGGAGCGCTCGCACCAGGTTCTTCATGCGGAAGTGCTGGTTCATGGCCAGTGCCAAGCCGAGCCCGCCGACCATCTTGAGAAGCGTCGCGACGCCCGTATAGACGAACGTGTTGATCGCCACCTGCCAGAAGATCGGATCATGCAGGTCGGTCAGGAAATTTTTCAGTCCGACGAAGGTGCCCGCGCGTGCGACTGGCCGATCCTGCAGGCTCAAAAGAATGCCATAGAAGAACGGATAGCCGACGAGCGCCGCCAGGAACGCGAGCGGCAGGGCCATCATCAGCCAGCTGAACACGCCCTGGCGGTCGAGCAGCACGGCAAGTGGCACACGCCGGCGCGCCGCTTGCGCAAGAACGGGAAGACGATCGGAAGCGATCGTCATGTCAGGCCGAGCGATAAATGCCCTTCAATTGGGCCTCGGCGGTTTTTATCACTTCCCTGGTCGACGCGCCGGCACAGGCTTTGGCAAACATGTCGATGACCACATACTTGGCGACGCTTTCGGCGAGTTGACGGCTCGCTGGAGCGGGCCAACCCGGCAGATGCGCGTTCGCGAGCGCCTCGCGATAGGGCAAGTTCCGGGGCTCGACGTTCCACATCGGCGCATTGTCGTAGCCGTGCAAGAGCGGCTGGTAATAGGAATCGGCGATTGCGTACCAGCCGCCTAGCTGGTTCGGCTGCATTAGCCAGCGCATGAAGGCGCGCGCTTCCTCCCGAACCGGCGAGAAGCTGAAGATCGAATGGCTGATCGAGTTGAGCAGATGGAAGCGCCCCTTTGGTCCCGCCGGGTTCATGGCCTGGTCGGTAACCTTGCCGATTTCGGGGAACTCGCGCTTGGCGAACCACAGGATGCTTTCGGCATTGTTGGTGCAGGAGATTTGCTCCGACATCCACGCCTTATTGTTGCTGACATCGGTCCAGCCGAGCACGTCGTCCAGCATTGTGTCCTTGAAGAACGCACGGCAAAAATCAACAGCGCGTGCGGTCTCGTCCGAATCGATGACCACGGTCTTGCCGTCGGATGCTACCTCGGAGCCGCCATAGGACCATAGTAGCGGATACAGCCAGCCGTGGTTGTCGCCGAAGCCATGGCCGAGCTCGAAACCGAACGGATGGTCCTTGGCCTTCAGTTTCTTGCCGACGGCATGTAGCTCTTCCCAGGTCTCTGGGAAGTTCTTAACTCCGACTTCGGCAAACCAATCGGTGCGCCAGTTCATCAGTTGTCCGATGTTGCTGAATGGAAGCGCCTTCCATTTGCCATCCACCAGCACAGCCTCCCGGCCGGCGTCGTACCAACCCCCTTGCGCCTTGCCGATCTCCTCGGCCATGTCGCCAACATCGAGATATCTATCGGCGAACTGAATCACCTGGAGAAGGCCGTTCATCGTGATGTCCGCGCCCGACCCGGTCTCGGCAATCGTGCTGATCCGCGTCGGCAAGCTGCCGACACTGGTCACCTCGTAGTTGATCTTGATGCCAGTCTCTTTCTCGTAAGCCGGGGCAAGCGTGTTCACCACATATTCGTCGAACGGCTTGATGAACGAGCTTTCGTGGAGGATCGTGATGGTCTTCTCTGCAGCGGCCGCCGGGACGGCCCGGCTCAGCGCTGCCGCGGTGCCAGCGGCCGCAACTTTGAGAAATCCCCGCCGTGTCGTCGGGTGATGGGTTGCTGACATAGTCATACCACTCCTCCCTCCGTTGATCGCCCGGCGGGTCCGCCCGCTTCTTTGTTTGCCTGGATAAGCGCAACACTACATCAATGTCCGGTTAGACACAGTCAAGAATTGCGACCGAGCCGCGCGTTCTTGCCGTTTGAGTATCGGACGACATTGAACTGACCGAACGAACCTGGCGAAGTCCACGCGCTGAGCCCGCAAGAAGGACAGCGTTGCTGACGGAATTGCGATGCGCCTCGCTTGAACCCGAGGTCGCCCTTGGGCCGCCGGCAGAGATAGCTCGTGTTGCCTTGGTCTAGCCGTGACAGCCCCTCCATGATCCGAGGTGTTAGCTGACTGGCTCTTGCCGACCTGAGAAATGTCGAGAGCCGCCGCACGCCCCTGCGGGCCAAGGCGGACTTCGTCGAGTTCAATCCCCGCCGGCAACGATCAACAGAGGGAAGCCGGAACCGGACTCTACGCGGACTGCGTCGAAGAGAGCCTGGGCTCAATTCGGCTCAGCCGCACGCGACCGCGTAGATGTCCTTGACCGGGCCCGGCAGCGGCAGCGCCGTCCAGCTCTTTCCGCCATCCCGGGTGCCGAACACCTCGCCCTGATAGCGCGCGCCGATATAAACTTGGTTCGGGTCGGTCGGATGCAGCGCCACCGACATGATCGTTCCGTGGACCTGCACCTTGTCAAACCGGCGCCACGTCTGCCCCGCGTCCTGGCTGCGATAGAGCCCGCCGTCGTGGCTCGCGGCGGCGACGCTGAGCGCCGCGTAGATGGTCTTGGGGTCCTGCGGCGACACCCTCACATCGCGCCCGTAGGTGACCGGCGAGAACCGCTTCATCTCCATGTCCTGCCAGCTCCTGCCGCGGTCGGCGGTACGGAACAGGCCCATGCGCACCGCCAGGATCACCGCGTCCGGGTCGGCGGGGCTGATGGCGATCGCGTGCCCGTCGAGCATGCCCTCGGCGAAGGTATCGCTGACAATCTTGCTCTTGAGGTGCGGCAGATCCGCCAAACGGATCAGGTCGGCGCTGCAATCTTCCCAGGTCTGGCCGCCGTCGATCGTGCGGATCACGCCGTTGACCTCAAGCGCCGCATAGATTTCGTTCGGCCGCGCCGGGTGCTGCGCCATGCGCATGACACGGGCGGCGAAAGGCGCTTTCGCGCGCTCGGCGATGCCCGGACGGGGCAGTCGCAGCCAAGTCTTGCCGCGGTTCTCGCTGCGGTAGACGTCGACCGGTGAGCCGCCCGCGTAGACGCGATCCGGATTGCTCGCGTCGATAAGGAACGACCAGATCTGCTTGCCCTTGTCCGGGAAATCCGCGCGCGCGAACGTCGCACCGCGGTCCTCGCTGCGCCATACGCCGTCCTCCGTTCCGGCGAGCACGAGCGCGGGTTGACGCGGATGCACGACGACGGTGAAGGCCTCGAGATCGGGCAGCACGTGCTGCCACTCGCCGCCGACAGCGTCGCGACGGAACACGCCGATCCGGCCGGTCTGGTCCGGGCGCCCGACATAGCCGGCGAGCGCGACATAGAGGTTCGTTGACGGTTCCATCAGACGTTCTCCTCCGGGGTTACTTCGATTAAGCGGCCGCGAGATCATCCTACGGAAGCGCGCGTCAATCAACGTGCCGACGGGTCCGGCAGGCACCGCGAAAAGTTGGATGAGATATGCTTTTGGGCCACCAAGCGTGTGGCGGGGCCTAAGGGGGTGCCTGAACAGCCTGTCGACCCGGTGCCAAGCTGCTCCTTGCCGAGACACGCGTGCTGGTAGGGCACAGGCAGGTGTGCTTAGTTTGTGCGTCAACCACACTCCAGGTGAGCCATGCCTACAATTCAGCGGATCATCGTTCCTGACATCCGACCGCCGGTCAGCCATTACTGCCACGTGACGCGTGCCGGGCCCCACGTTTGGGTCGCCGGCATCGTCGGCCAAGCGCAAGACGGTAGCATCCCCGCCAATGTCGTCGATCAGTTCGATGTCGCCATCACCATCATGGACAAGTGCCTGAAGGCGGCCGGTGCCGGCGCCGAGCACGTCGTCAAGGTGCAGGTGTTTATGACCGACATTACGGAGCGACCGAAGATTAACCCGCGCCGCATCGCGTATTTCGGCGACAACCTACCGGTCTCTACGCTCGTTGAGGTGAAAGGGCTGGTAGATCCGCGTATGAAGGTCGAGATCGAGTGCCAAGCCTACGTGGAGTAGCAACGGGCAGATTTTGACCCAAATGTATCGTCCGGCCGCGCGTCGCAAGAGGAGCCAGCACCAGTCGAGAAACTCACAATCAGCCTCGGCGGAATCTTTCTAACGGGCCAATCTCCGCTTCATCCGGTGGCTCTGCGTGGGGCTATGACTTTTAGCCCGCTCGGCGTTTTCGCGACCTTTGGCGGCTCGACCGCCCCGACCTGATCCTCATCGAACTGGATAGGAACCTCGCCCCCTAGGATGTTGATTCAGCCGGGCGCCGTTGCGGATCAAAGGTTCGGGTGCCGCAACGGCGCGCTCGAAAACAGAAGGCCTGGCTAATTATTTTCGCAGCTAGCGCGAAAGCGGACGCAGTTTTTGGGGGGCATTACATCTTAACCTCGCTGATCTGAATGGTGGGCTGGATGTTGGTGTAGTTGGGAATGTCGCCCATGATCGCCTGCGCATGCGGGGCGAACGCGGTCTCGAAGGCGTCGGTCGAGTCGAAATAGAGGTGCCCCATCGCGATATATGTTGCGGGCGCCCCAGGCGCACCGCCGGCGACACCCTCTTCAACCGCCATGCGCTTGCAAGCAGAGCCAAGCTTCTGCTGCACCATCGGCATGTGTTGGTTGAGATAATAATTCATGTCGAACTTGCAGCCCGCGGCGCTGGGGTAGAGCACGCTCACCTTGATCATTTTTTTCTCCTCTGATCGTCCAGATGAACCCTACTTGGTCTGAAAGAGTAGCACACAACGTCAAGCCGCACAGCGGGTCTTTGACCCAGCCAATGACCGCAATGGGTCCAAACTGAGAAGAACTCGGTGCGAGCATATGTTTTCCGCTTTGCCCTCAAACTGGGACATTCCTCAAATACAGTCGGCATGCCATAAACAGTCATCAGTTCTGACCATGAACGCCGAGCCAACCTCCCGTAATTTGCGTGGTCTGCGACATCAAGAGGCAGCTTTCTCGGTAATTTGCGGGAGGACTTCTTCGACCTTAACCAGTATTCCTCATACCAATCAGGCTGAACTCGAAATGCGGACATCATCGCTTGTTCGATTCGGCTTAGGTGAGACTTCTTCGGTTGCATGATACGGTCCTTCGGACAAAGAGGCAGAGGCTTTTTTGCAGCCCGTCGTTTTGACCCGGGCGCTTGTTCACGACGGGAGGACGCCGCTGCGCGGGTCGAAAGCGCGATTAGAGGCGACGTAGTCGACCTCGCCGCGCCCAATACCGATTTCGAGGAGTTCGCGGTCACTCGGACCGTCTAACTCGGCTCGCAACTTCTCCCGTTTGCGCCACCCGAGAAGCCATTGCGGCAACTGATGAGGACAGTAGGACCGAGCCGCACCGTCACAATGTGTTGTCTCGGCTCGAACACGTTAAAGGCCGTTTCCGTTGCGCCGATTCATCCAAAAGCAATGCCGGTTATCCTAGGAGTACATTATGAAGTTTCCAAAATTGAGCACGATAATTAAATTCTTTACTAGCAGTTCATGCGAACGATGTGACACGTCATATACTTTCGCAAAGGCACATAAGACACTCTTGATTGATGTGTATCACAGAGACACGGGTCGATACTGTGAACCATTATGTGAACAATGCTGGGATGATTTAGGTACAGCAGAAGCTCGTTTGCCTTACTATTTTAAATTATGGGAACAATGGAATAGTGATCCTCGTACGATGTATTATTGTGACGAGGATACGCTTGTTCGCTCATGTGTCGTAGAGGAAGACGAATCCAGGCTGGCGAAGCGCTGATGTGCTGGGCTGAACGCGGGAATAAAAAAGCCCCGCCGCCCGGAAGGGCAGCGGGGCAAGGTGTTTGGAAGCGTCGCAGATCAGCCGCCGAGCTTCACCTTCAAGATCGTGCCGATGAGCCAGCCCACCGCCCCATTTGACGGCGGCCCGACCATCCATCCCACCATAGTGCCTGTACCGACGAGGGCCAGGACGGCGAGCTGTTTCTTCGAAAGCACGCCGCCGCTGGCTTATCGGCGCGACTTCCAACGCAGGCAGCAAAAACGACTCTGGCTCGACGCACGAGCGTCTCGGGCCGGACAACACGGATAAGGTTTTCGGTACGCACAGCAGCTAAAATCTGGCTGATTGTCCGATCAGGTCACCCGCCACTGCAGCAGAGAATACTGGAGATCAGATTCCAGATGGTGCTCGAACACGCCTTCAACATCGGCGCCGATCGCGACCGCTTGCATGGGATCGCCCAAAAGGTTGCCCACCATACGAACGCCGCTGGCGTGCGGCAACTCGACGAGGACGGCGAGGTAAGGCCCGCGTTGCTTTAGGGCCGCATGAGAAGGATGCCAGACGCGCTCCCAGCTGAAGATGCGGCCGCGGGGCTCGACATCCGTCCATTGCAGTTCAAAGCCATGGCAGTGATGGCAGAGCCACTCGGGACCAAATTGCCAGGTGTGGCAATGAGCGCAGCGCTGCACCAACAGCCGGTTTTGGCGCAGTCCCGACCAATAGGGCGTGGACAAACCATCGGATTCAGCCACCGGAATGGGCAAACCTTCTGGAAGATAATTCGAACTTTCCTTGGCGTTCATAGCGTCGCATCCGAGCCGAGAAGAAGGTTACTGACCGGCGTGACCATCGGACCGCCGATCACCATGGCTACGTCATTCCGTCTTACCTGGCTCGTCGATGTCCCCCGCACCTGCCTCACGGCCTCAAGCACAAGCTCGAAACCATGCATGTAGCATTCGGCAAGATTACCGCCGCTCGTGTTCAGCGGCAGGCGACCGGACGGCGCGATGAGGTTTTCGAAGGTAAGAAAGTCATTAGCTTCCTCGGGCTTGAAGAAGCCATGCTCCGCCAGCGCCATCACAACGCCCCCGGTGAAATTCTCGTAAGCCTGAACGACGCCGACATCGGACGGCCCGAGAGCCGCCATGCGGTAAAGGTCCGGCGCTACCGTGTCGAAACTCGCACTAGCGTAGAGCGGGGAATTATGCGGAATAGCGCCCGTGCGATAGCCCGATCCGACGGCCGCTCCCAGCACATAAACAGGCTTTTGCCCGAAGTCTCCGGCACGCTCCTCGGGTACCAGCACAAGTGCGGCAGCGCCGTCGTTTTCCATGCAGCAGTCGTACAAGTGGAAGGGCTCGGCGATCCAGCGCGACGCATCATATTTTGCCACATCCAGGCGCTTGCCATACATGACCGCCCGGGGGTTCGACTGCGCATGATGGTAGGACGCCAGCGCAATTGCACGCAGCGCTTCCTGTCGTACGCCATGGTCATGCATGTACCGCTGTACTCTCATGGCGAAACGCTGGGGCGGCGCCAACACGCCGTAAGGCATCAGATACGCCTTCTCGCCCGAGATAGTGTCGATCCCCGTTGTCTGCCCGAATCGGCCATATTGGCCTTGCGCCAGCGAGCGGAACACGACCACGCAATCCGCCAACCCAGCCACGATCGAGGCAGCCGCATTGGCCACTGCCGCACAACAACCCCCTCCTCCTCCGCCCCACTGCATGGTGGCGGAACGCAGCTGACGCGTGCCAAGGGCCGCGGCCAGCCGCGAGGCTTCGCTGCGATCATCGCTGTAAGAGGCAAACCCGTCGATATCGCGCGGATCGATCCCTGCGTCGGCACAAGCCGCGAGGATCGCTTTCAGCGCGAGCTTAAACTCCGGATCCGGCGAACCACCGTGGCGATAATATTCCGTTTCGCCGATGCCCACGATCGCCACGCGTCCTCTAAGCGTACGTTGTGTCGAAGTCTGCGCCATCAGGCCTGCCCTTCTGAAACGGCCGGCGTCGGCTGGTGCTTGCCGAAAGCGCCGGTTTTGGCGAGCCGGGCGAGGCGGTCGTCATCATAGCCAAGCAGACCGCGCAGCACTTCGCGGGTATGTTGACCGACCGCAGGCGCTGCCACAGGATCCACGACCGGCGTGCGGGAATAGCGGATCGGCAACGCAAGGTTCGGCACCCAGCCGGTGCGGATGCGGGATGCGGGTCACGAGCTGACGCTCCCTCGCTTCGGGCGAACGAATAGCTTGACCCACGGTGCGCACCTGTCCGCACGGCACACCTGCCCCGCGCATCCGCGCTTGCCAATATGACCATGGCTGCTTCGCAAAAGCCTCGCCAAGAATTGCAAACAGCTCGTTGCGATGGCGTATCCGATCCGGTCCCGTCGCGTAAATCTCGGCCGCCGTCAGATCGGGCCGTTCGATCACCTGTCCCATCAGGCGCTGGAAGATCTTGTCGTTTCCACAATTGATGTAGAAAGTGTGATCGGAGGCCTGGAACACGCCGGATGGACAGGTGTCTGGGCTCGTATTGCCGTGCCGCTGCGGATCCTTGCCGGTGAAGAGATGCTGCAGCGTGGCGTAGCCCGTCATCAGCACGGCGTTGTCGAAGAGCGAAACCTCGATCGCCTGGCCGAAGCCGCTGCGCTCGCGCGCAACCAACGCGCCGAGAATTGCGTTGCACGCCATCATGGCCGTACTGATATCCATGACCGGCGAAAGCGCACGCACGCCCTCGCGATCGGCATAGCCGTTCATGGAAACGAAGCCGCTCTCGACCTGCGCGATCGGATCGAATCCGAGCCGGTCCGCGAACGCGCCGTCGCGCCCATAGGCCGAGACGGAACAATAGATGATTTCCGCCTTGATTTTTCGGCAGCTCTGGTAGTCGAGGCCCAACCTCTGCATGACGCCGGTCGAGAAATTCTCTACGACAACGTCTGCGGTTGCGATCAGCTCCCGCACGATCTCCAGGCCTTCCGGCGACTTGAGATCCACCGCCACGCTTTGCTTGTTACGGTTAGTCCAGAGAAACGGCGCACCTAGCTTGAGGTCGGGATGCACCGGGGGATAACGGCGAAGGTCGTCGCCTCGACCGGGCACCTCGATCTTGACGACCTCGGCGCCCATGTCGGCCAATATCATGGTCGCAAACGGGCCCGCGATGAAGTGCGAGAAATCCACGACCCGTATGCCTTCCAGCGCCTTCGGCGCGTTGGAGGGACGCGGCGCGTGTTCAGGAAACTCCGCTTCAAGCTGATCCAGCATGTTCATGTTCCCCAGTTTGACTGCGTTTTGAGCCATGCATCAATTGTTCTTCACTTGCTCGACGAGCGAGCACCCACCCTCATCGACGTCCACTGGATCGTGTTGGGAGAACAGTGCTTTGGGCCAACGCAGGCCAAGATACCAAACCTGCGAGGAGCGACATTCCCGCCAGATGCAAAAGCTTTCTCACTATCATCTTTCTCGATGCTTGATGTGGTCAGAGATCCAGGACGAGCGTGCTTGATTTTGAACCCGAACAGCAGATCATCATGGTCTTGTTTGCTGCCTGCTCCCCTTTGCCGAGGAAGAGGTCGCGATGATCGGGTATCCCTTCGAGCACGCGAGTCTCGCAGGTACCGCAGACACCTTCGGTGCAGGCGTAATTCGCCGCAATGCCGGCATCGAGGACCGCGTCCAGGATCGTCTTGCCCGCCTCGACCCTGATCGTCCGGTTGCTGCGCACGAGCCTCACCTCGAAGCCACCCTCCGCCGCCGGCTTTTCCTTGGCCTTGAAGTATTCGACATGCACCTGTTCGGTAGGCCGATCCCTGGTCGCGACCTCAAAGGCCTCGAGCATTGGCACGGGACCACAGCAATAAAGGTGTGCCCCTGGAGGGGCAGCCCCCGCTATCGCCGCAAGGTCCAACATGCTGCCCGACGGTTCGTGATCGAAATTCACATGGAGTTCGGAGCTCGGCTTTGGCCGAAGGCTGTACAACTCCTCAAGGAAGGCCGCGGCGCGGTATGTTCGCGCCGCGTAAAACAGCTCCCATGGACGACCAAGCTTCTCCAGACGGCGGATCATGGAGAGCAGCGGCGTGATTCCGATGCCGCCCGCGATCAGGATCGAATGGTTCGCATTCTCCTGCAGAGCGAAGTTGTTTCGGGGCTTGGAGATCGTGATGACATCCCCTGCCCGCAGCGTCTCGTGGATGAACCTGGAGCCACCGCGGCCTGCGGCATCCTTGTTGATGGCAATGACATAGCGCCTTCGTTCGGACTGATCGTTCATCAGCGAATAGCTGCGGATCATTCCGTTCGACAGATGGAGGTCGATGTGGCTTCCCGCAGTGAAGGGAGCGAGATCGTCGCCAGCAGGCGACACCAATTCGTATGAATTGATGGTTTCGGCCTCATAGCTGATCCGCTTGACGCGAACCTGCATCGTGCCCTCAGTCGCAGTCACAGTTCATACCCGAAGTCAGCACCGAGCTGCGCGCGCATGAACGGCGCGCCGACATCGGCCCAGCGGTCCGCGGGTGGCAACCGCATTGACACCGCGCGCACCATGAACACATCGGGATCGGTCACACCCATTGGCCTGGTGCCATGGTCGCGATAGGCGCCCAGCGTTTCGAGCAGCAGGCGCCGGGTCATGGCAATGCCGGTATCGCTGGAGCAAAGATTCTCCTTGGTGCGATCAAAGATCGGCGAGACGCCGCTCTGGCAGGCGCCGTCCTGCACCCAAAGCCCCGGCAGGCCTGAAAACCACGTCGTCTCCTGAGCCTTGTAGTCGAACTGGTATCCGCTCTGCGGGTTAAATTTCGTCCAGTACCGGGCATACGGAACCGTCACCGGATGCTGAACCAGCGAATGGCGGCTGGCGTGCCCGCTCTCTCGGCCATTATGGCCCTCCTCGAATATCTGGCGCGTCTTCGGCAATAAGGGCTGCGACGGGTGATACGAGAACATGATGCAGAGCGTGTTCTCGTCGTCGATCGGCACCCAGGCGTGTCCGCTCAGATCCGGGAATGGAGATAGCGGCGGCACGAGAGTATAGAAGGGCAGAATGAACTGATTGACGCGCCAATAGAGCGTATTCGCATCGTAGTTCCGGCGCGCAGCAATGCTCATGCCGAAGTCCTGCTTGATGCATTCGAACGTCGGGCGCAGGTCGCGCTTCTGGATCCACGCGCTGGTCGTGCCCTGCGAATCGAGGCGGCCGTGCAGCAAAGGCGCATGTGCGGAATCGATCTCGCCCTCCAGCGCTTGCAGCCAATTGCATTCTTGCACCCGGACGGACACATGAACCTGCTCCGCCGGGACCAGATTCCATTCCAAATTCGGCAGTGATGGAGGATCGGCGGCGTCGGGGCCCATATACGTCCAGATCATTCCGTTCCGCTCCCGGCAGGGATAGGCTTTGATCCGAACATGCTCCTTGAGTCGACTGCGAACGGGCTCCGCCGGCATGTCCGTTACCGCACCGCTCACGTCGAACTTCCAGCCGTGATAGACGCAGCGCAGTCCGCAATCTTCGTTGCGGCCAAAGATCAGTGGCGCTCCGCGATGCGGACACGCCTGATCGACGAGGCCAACGCGACCTTCGGTATCCCTGAAAGCGACCAGATCCTCGCCGAGCAAGCGGATGCGCATCGGCTGCCCGTCTTTTGCCAGGTCGTTTGAAAGTAAAAATGGAATCCAATAGAGGCGGAACAGCTCTCCAAGGGGCGTTCCCTTTCCGACCCTCACCAGCCTTTCATTGTCTTCGTGCGAGAGCATGAGCTTTCTCCCTTGAATCCAAAGGTTCTTCCCAACGAGCTATGTGATTGAGCTTTTCAGGAGCGCTGCAACACGAGCCGACAACCCCAGCTCCATTGCGATCCAGAGGGGGTCGGATGCTGCAAGCGGCTTGCGTGGAACGGGCGGCTGTTTGCCCGCTTCGACCAGACCCACGATGATTTCGACCCTCCGCCGTTCGAGATCCTTGAGCACATCTTCGAGGAGAAACCCTTCGGCCGTGCAGCCAGGCAGCTCGGGATAAGCGAGACGCAGCAGCCATCTATCGGGCTCCGTTTCGACGGCCTCGGCCTCGAGCAGATAGGGAACCGATAATAGCTCGCGCAAGTCCAAGCAATCCTCCCGGACGACGCCAATGCCCCTCGTCATTTGATACGTATACGTACTATATTCGCAACTTGCAAGAGCGGCTACCGCTCCAGGCCGCGATTGCGGTCTGCAGGTCCCGGGGTTGAGGGCCGGTAACCAAGCTGCTAACGGCTAGAGCCTTTTCCGTTCCGATTGAATCGGAACGGAAGCTCTAGTCTTCTGTTTTGACGCGTTTTCTTCACGCGAACCGGTACCCACTTCGCTCGAAAACGCTCTAACGGCGATTTTCAGATGGACAACATGCCACCCGACAAAGGACTCAGAACGGATTCGGCGGCCGAGGTCGCGCGCCAATGGCAGCTCGAGGGCGGCATCGGCTTTCTGCTCCGCCTGCTCGAGGCGCGCTATGACGGCCTCTATCAAAACCTGACGCGCCAGAACGACATTACGCCGCGACAATTCGGCGTGCTCATGGCGTTGTATCAGCAAGGGCCCCTCACACCTTCGGTCCTGGCCGAACGGATGAGTTCCGATCGCAACACCTTGAGCGAGATGCTCAAGCGAATGAAGGCGCGGAAGCTGATTTCAAAGAGGGAGAACGCCGAAGACCGCCGATCTATTCAGGTCCAGATCACGGCCAAAGGAGAGGCGGCCCTTTTGAAAGTGGTTCCAGCGGCCGCCAAGCTCCAAGACCTCATGCTCGCGCCGCTGGCCAAGGAAGATCGCGCGCATTTCCTCAAATGCATGCTGGCGATCGCCAAGGCGTCGCTGTCGGACGCTTCATCCACGACCGACGACTGACCGTCTTTGAGACGCCGCCATGTCAAGCATTTTATTCCTTCCTCGTCGCGCGACGCGCTCGTTTTCATTCGTGCGAGTTCAACGTCATGGGTCATCGCGGCCGACCCCTTACCTGCTTCTCTCTCCGCGCTCCTGTTGGCTACCGAAGGCTCCAAGTCTGACGAGGGCGGCAATCGCCTCGGGCGAGAGCCCCAGCGTGCGCGACAGCACCTCATCCCGATGCGCCCCGATGGCGGGAATTTCGCGCCCGATAGAGGTCACGGCGCCCGACATCTTCCAGGGCGCATTTACACCGGCAAATTCGCCGGCGCCATCGGCGATGGTCGAGAAAGCGCCGCGCGCGACGAGATGCGGGTCGGTCAACGCCACGCCGGGATCCCGGTATCGCGCGCAGGGCACGCCGGCAGCATCCAGCGCCGCCATGCATTCGTCGACGGTATGGCGCTCGGTCCATTTCTCGACGACCTGCATCATCGCCGTCCAGTTGGCGCCGCGTGCCGGAAGAGCATTGAAGCGCGGATCGTTGGCGAGTTCGCTCTGTCCCGTCACCTCGCAAAGGGCGGCAAAGTTGCGCGCTGTCACCGGCGCGATCAGGAGCTCGCCGTCGCGCGCCCGCACCGGACCATAGGTCGGGCGCGCGGCGCGGATCGGGAATTGCGCTTCCTGCAGTTCATAGACGAGCAGGTTCAGCATGCAGTCCATCAGCGCGACATCGACACGCTGGCCCGCACCGGTGCGCGCTCGCTGCACGAGAGCGGTCTGGATCGCGGAATAGCCGAAAATACCGCCGAGAACGTCGGCGACGAAGATCGCGCCTGCCGCCGGCCGGTCTCTGTCGCCGGCATAGCGCATCAGCGAGCGATCAAAGCCGCTTTCGGCATGAACGATCATCGCATAGGCCGCGCGCTCGGCATCAGGGCCGGATTGTCCGTAGCCGGAGATCGAGCAGTAGATCAGCCGTGGATTGGCCTCGCGGAGCGCCTCATATCCGAGGCCGAGGCGATCCATCACGCCGGGGCGGAAATTCTCGACCACGATATCCGCTTTCGCGACCAGCCGGTGCACCAGCCGGATCGCCTCCGCGCTTTTAAGGTCTAGCGCGAGGCTCTTCTTTCCCGCGTTGAGCTGGCCGAAATAGGCGCTGTGGCCGTCGCGCAAGGGTGTGCGCAGCCGCATATCGTCGCCTTCCGGAGGCTCGACCTTGATGACCTCGGCCCCGACATCGGCGAGCAGCCGCGCGCAATAGGGTCCGGCCAGCATGATTGAGAAGTCGAGCACGCGCATGCCCTCGAGCGGCGCGTTCGTGGTTTTGTCCTGCTGCATCCAGATGCTCCTATCTCGGAAGCCCAAGGCCGCGCTGCGCGATGAGGCTTCGCTGAATCTCGTTGGTGCCGATGGAGATGACCCACATCAACGAATGACGCAGGTTCTGCTCGAACCGCCCGTTGTCGAGGGCGCCCGGCATTCCTTCCGACAGCGTTGCGCGCATGCCGAGGATGTCGAGCGCGGCCTCGCCGAAGCGCTCCATCAATTCGCTGGAAAATACCTTGCTGATCGCGCCATATTCCGGTGGAGTGATGCCGTCGGCGGCGAGCTCTGCGCACTGCATCATCAGCTGGCGGCCGACCTCGATTTCGGATGCAAGCACCGCCATCCGCTCACGTACGATCGGATCCTTCGAGAGCGGCGGCGCATCGCCGTAGCGCGCCATCACATGCCGGCGCAATTGCTCGAAGGCATGCGCGACCTTCAGTACGATGCCGCCGCCTACCAGGCCGCGCTCGAAGGCAAGCGCGCCGGTCAGCACCTTCCAGCCGCCATTCACCTCGCCCACGATGTTTTCGAGGGGAATGCGAACGTTGTCGTAGAAGATGTTGGCGAAGGAGCCGTCATACATCGTGGTTGACGGACGGATGGTAATGCCCTTGGCATCCATTGGCACGATGAACATGCTGATGCCAGCATGCAGCGGCTTGATATCCTTGTCGGTGCGCGCGGCGAGGAACATATATTTTCCCCACCAGGTCGTGGTCCAGATCTTCTGGCCATTTGATGAC
>Ga0210402_10001772_pt1 | contig 21945 bp, 23 predicted proteins | sample IncBWC7MmetaG_FD_161055 | JGI IMG/M metagenome (GOLD analysis project Ga0210402, IMG submission 161055) | Forest soil microbial communities from Barre Woods Harvard Forest LTER site, Petersham, Massachusetts, United States - Inc-BW-C-7-M | ecosystem: Environmental > Terrestrial > Soil >... | reverse complement strand
GCTGCGGCGCCATTCGCGCATCCCGATCACGATCAAGACGAGATAAAAGGCAAAGAGCAGCATCGTCACGTACAGGCGGCGCGTGAAGTACAGGCACAGGCTGACCGAATCGATGAGCAGCCACCAATGCCAATTCTCGTAGACCTTGCGCGCCACTAAAAAAGTGGCGAATACGCTGGCCCAGGTCACCATCGAATCGACGAACGGCCAGGCCGCGGACGTGTAGCGGCCCAGGAAAAACCAGCTGACCACCGATAGCGCCGCCACGCCGAGCAGCGCGCCCAAGTGACGTGCAATCGGCCAGCGGGTCACCTTAAGTGCCCCACCGCCGCTGCCGTGCCGCCACTGCCAGAATCCGTATACCGCCATGGCGGCGTAGTACCCGCTCAGCGCCGACTCCATGTACAGGCGCGCACCAAACAACACCCACACATAGCAGCAGGAACTGACAAAGGCGGCGATCCAGCAACTGATCCGCTGCCGAATCGCCAGCAGCAGGTACGCCACCGCGAGTCCCGCCCCGGCTACTTCGATCCAACTCGGATGCCAGGCACTCACGAACCAGGCGGTGCCAAACCCGGCAGTACCTTCATGACAAAGACCAGTTGCGGACCCTGGGCGGAGCGGCTCATCTCCTGCGTCAGCACCGCCATCACGTGATCGAGTTCGCCCCAGATTTGCGTGGCCAGCGTGTTGGTCCGAACCGTCAGGCCCGGATGCGTATTGAGCCGATCGATGAAATCCTGAATCGGCGGCCGATACTCGCCCGTCAAGGGGTACATGCTGATTTCGACTGCCGCGCGCATTAAATACCTGCTCCCTACGCCGGCATTAACCGGGTCAGGTTCAACGGGTTCGCGGGTTGCATCGAGTATCGATTGACCGCGTCTCAGGCCTATTCAAAGACCACCCCAAGGTGCACTCAAGTGTAGCCTGATGCCCCAATGCGTGCAAAACTCTGGGGATCTGGCTTTGGAGTGGGGCAATTGCGCATTTTTCAGGTTGATGCATTCACCGCCACGCGTTTCAGCGGCAATCCGACGACCGTGGTTCTCGATGCCGACGGGCAAAGCGACGCGACGCTGCAAAGCGTCGCACGTGAGTTTTCGCATGCCGAGGTGGCGTTCGTGTTGGCCGCCAAGGGCGCGGATCACGACCTACAGCTGCGCTTCTTCAACTCACGCAAAGAAGCTCCCTTCGTCGGGCACGCCACCATCGGCGCCCACGTCGTGCTGACGGCCCTGGGAAGGCGTGCCATGGGCAGCACCCGCCAGCTGTCCGGCACCGGTGTGGTCGAAGTCAGCGCACAAATGGTCGAGCGCGCGACCGGACCGGAAACCCTCATAGAGTTCCGGCAAACCGTGCCGGAGCTGGAGGAGCCGCTGCCATTCAAGACCACGCTGCGGGTGGCCGAGGCGCTCAAGCTGCCGGCAACCCAACTGCATGAAATCATGCCGGCGAGAATCGTTCGCAAGGGCAGCGCGCGGCTGCTGGTGCCGGTCGCGGATCACCGCAATCTGGAAAATATCGCGCCGAATTTCGATACGCTGACGGCACTCGGCGGCGAACTCGGAGCCGAAGGCTTCTTTGTGTTCGCGGTCAATCGGGACGCCGATGAGGTTTGGACCGAGTCGCGCATGTTTTGTCCGGAGCTGGGGATCCCAGAGGATCCGGTCAGCGGCAATGCGCACGCCATGCTGGCGGCTTATCTATGGGACTTGGGACAATTCAATAAAAAATCAACCACCTTCATCGGGCGGCAGGGTTATCAGATGAAGCGGCCCGGTCAGGTCCGCGTGCGGCTTGAAATCGACAAAGGCGCCCTGCTGGCAACCCATATCGCAGGCACCGCAGTCATCGTCAGCGAAGGCACATTGGCCCTGTAAGGCACGGCGGCCTTCGCGATCGCCTAGCCCGCCGGAGCGGCGAGATCCAGCTTGATCGTAGCGGCCACAGCCTGCAGCTTCGATTTGACGTCGGCCGCGGTCGACACCGCCTCGTTCATGTTGCCGGTGGCGAACGCTGCCTGCGCCTTGGACCAGAGCGAGGAGGCATCGGCGAGCGCGGCATTTGCCGCCGCAAGATCGATTCCGCTCGCTTTTTGATTGGATTTCTTGCTCAAAAACGCCATGCGCTTCTGGATTACGGGAAAGTAGCCGGGCACGGTTGCCGCCAAGCCCGTCCACTGGTCACTGAGTGCCTTGAGGACCTCGTCTTTCTTGGCAGCGGCGGCAGTGGCCAGCGTTTGCGCCGATTCGAGCACCGCCGGCGCGCCTTTCACAACCGCGGCATAATCCTGCCGGCCATAGGCGGCTTTGAGGTCCCCAAGTTTGCTTTGCACGGCAATGAGCTGATCGGGCACGTACTTCGCGGCCTCCGCCGATGCGGCCGTCACGGTGGCATCGATATCGGCGATGAGCTTCTGCGCGGGCTCCTTCTGGCCGGCGCAGGCCGCGAGCAGTACCAGCGTCAGTGATGCAATGGCAAGGCGACCGGCTCGCGTGATGGATGTCATGGGTCCCCCGATTCGAATGACGATTCGTTGCCGATTCTAGCCCAATTCGCGCCGCGCACGATCCAGCCATTCAGCCTGGGCCCGGCGGTAATGGGCGGGACTTAACCTGGCACCGTCCAGCAGCTCCTTGAGGACCCGCTGCGCTTCCTGCAATTTGCCGCGCCGCTTGAGCAGCAGCCCGTACCGCAAGCGTGCCTCGGCCCCTGGGTATCCGGGCGCGAGCGCTGCATACTCCCGTTCCGCGTCATCCAATGCATCCTGGGCGTCCAGAGTGCGCGCATACAGCAATTGCGCCTCGGCCGACTTGAAGTCCGGATTCTGCCGGGTCAGGCGCTCCAGGGTGCCGCGCGCGGCTGCAAAATCCTGTTTCGCAAATTGCGCCCGGGCAAGACCCAGCAGCAGTGTCGGATCATGCTCAAAAATCCCGCGCAGGCCGCCGTTATAGACATCGATGGCCTGATCATATTGGCCGCGTTCGTTGAGTTCCTCTGCCAGGCGCCGGCGCGCGTCGACGTTGCCGGAAATCTCCACCTCGGCGCTGGCGCGGCGCAGTTCGCGGTCCGGGTCCAACATGCGCTGCACGCCGGACTTGGCACGGCGCGCGGTTCTGCCGCCGAAGAGTTGCGGCAAAACTTCCGCAGCGACATAAGCCAGCGAGCCGATCCCCGGCAGCAATGCGATGGCCCAGATCCATAGTTGATTGCGTCCGGTCTTGATCACATGAACGATCAACGCAGCCTGGATGAGTATCGAAAGAATTGAAACGGGGAACAAGCGTGACGGACCTTGGCTTGAGGAGACGCCACCCGGCGTTGGCGCATTGTAGCGAGAAACGGCTGCCGCTTCGATTGCTTGCGCGCGTTTCCGCCGCTAGCGCTGCGCCACGCGAATACGGCGCTGCACATCCCCGCAAGTGGACCAACCGATGTTCGAGAGCGAGTACCCCAGAATGCGCTGCGAGCGCGCATCCACCGTGACTTCCATTTCACAGCCCTGGAAACCGGACGGTGATGCGTCCTTGGGTTTCTGCGGCAGGAACCAGACATAGATCAGTTTGTTCGGCGTGACGTCAACCTTGCGGGGCTCGCCGAAGGCTTCTTGCAATACGCTCACAGGCTTGCCGACGTTATCCGCGACGATGCGCGGCACCGGACGCACTGCGTATCCCGACCCGCCGCAACCGGCCAGAATCACCAGCACGACAGCGATGCTTGGAGCCGCGAGACGCAACATAATTCCATCCTTGTCGACGAATTGGAGCTGAAGTCTCGCGCGAGCAAGGGTGCTCTCGCCCGCACTCACGTCGCAGAATAAGGATCTACCAGGTAGGCGCGCTGCTTATGTAAACGCAAGCCGTGGGTCATGCCGCGCGGCAGGTCTTCCGAATGATGGACGGCGGCGATCACCGTCAGCCGGCGCTTCATCAGGCGCGCCAGCAGGCGCTTCATCGCGGCGCGCTGCTCAGGATCCAGCCCGGTCAGCGGCTCGTCCAGCAGCAGAATGCGCGCGTCCGCAGCCATTGCGCGTGCGATGAGCGCCCGGCGCAATTGTCCATAGGACAGCTCCCGGGGCCGGCGCAGCTTGAGGTTGCCCAGTTTGAAAAATTTCAGCCAGTACAGCGCCTGTTGCCGATCCAAAGCATCCGGCGCGTCGTTGAGGCCGATGCTCGAATGGCGGCCGCTGGCGATCAACTCGAGAATGCTCACGTTCACCGCGTACAGGCTCTGCAGTTCCGGCGAGACATAGCCGACGCGCCGCTTCCAGTCGGCGATCGGCGCGCCGGCAGGATATCCGCTGCGCTCGATTCCACCGCCCAGGGCCGGCGACAGGTCGCCGTACAGCAACTTCAGGAAGCTCGACTTTCCGGCACCGTTTGCGCCAAACACGGCCCAGTGCTCGCCGCGCCGCAATTGCCAGTTCAGATCACGCAGCACCGGTTGGTAGTCGACAAATAAGTCCACGTGCCACAGCTTGAGAAGCAGCGGCGCCTTGCGCGCCGCCGCGCGCCTCGCGCCCCGCGCGCTCCGCGAGCTCCGCTTGCGGCTCGGCAGCGCCGCAACTTCGTCCGCCCTCGCGCTCAAGCGCGCCAGGTCCTTGGCTCGCAGGTTGATGATCCTTTGGATGCGACCGCCGGACAGCTCGAGCATTGCCCGGGTTCCGCGCGGCACATCCATCGCCCGATGCGCCGTTGCGACCCAGGACTGGCCGCGCCGACGCGCCCGCTCGAGAATCGCATCGACACGCCGCCGGTAGGTCAAATCCAGGCCGTTGTAGAGCTCGTCGAGCAGCAGCCAGTCCGCGTCCTGCACCAATGCACGCGCCAGCAGGGCGAGGCGCTTCTCTCCATAGGATAGCGACAGGAATCTCCGCGCAGCATGGGGCTGCAATCCGCAGGAACGCAAAGTGGCGCTGACGCGCGCGGCATCGCGGGCGCTGACAGGCGACAACAGCAAATCGGTCTGATGCAGACCCGTCGCAACCAGGTCCCTGACGGGCAGGTTCCAGCCGTAGCGGGCGTACTTGTCCTGTTTCTCCGCGCCGATGTAGGCAATGCGGCCTTTCGCATCGATCAGATCAACGCTGCGGCCGCCGCGACGGAAGCTGCGCCCGTCGGTCTGCAAGCGCGTGGGAGTCGGCCACACATCGCCGCTCAGCAATTTGAGCAACTGCGTCTTTCCGGCACCGTTCTCGCCGAGCAATGCCCAGCGCTCGCCCGGCTTGAGCCGCCACGTGATGTCGTTGAGAACCCATTTAGCGCCGCGCCGTACGCTCACGGCATGCAAGGCAATCGCAAGGCGCGCCTTCATGCGCCGATGGTTTGCCAGATTCCGTTGCCTTTGGTGACGCGCCCGTCGCGCACCAATTTGATCAAGTGCGCTTCCAATGTCAGGCGCGCCCATTGATGGCGGTCCACGGGCACATCGTCATACACCAGGGGTGTCAGCGCATCGAGGCCGGCGGAACCCAAGGCCCCAAGGCTGCGCAGTACCTTGTCCTCGCGCCCCAGGCGATGTGCCCGCAGCGCTTCTATCACGGTTTTTCCCCGTTGCATGATGTCCCCATGCCCGGGCGCAATTTGCTCGAAGTCATAGGCAAACAGTTTCTCCAGGGAGCGCAGGTATGCCGACATATCACCGTCGGGCGGCAGAATCACCGGCGACACGCCCTCGAGAACATGATCTCCCGTGATCAGCACACCCTCGCGCACCAACAGGTAACAAACGCAATTCGACGCATGCCCCGGCGTATGAATGGCGACCAATTCGCTATCGCCCAGGAGCAGACGCTCGGCGTCCGCCGGAATGTGCTGAGGTATGAAGGTTTCGTCCTGACGTCCGTCGCCTGGCGGCGGCATGCCTATGACTTTCGCACCTGTGCGCTTGCTGAGCTCGACCACGAGCGGCGAGTGATCGCGATGCGTATGTGTGGCAAGCACCCAGCGGATGTTGCCGCCGCCGGCCTCGAGAATTGCCTCCAAATGCCGCGCATCATCGGGCCCGGGATCGACGACGGCCACCTCTCGCTCGCCCAGCAAGTACGTGTTCGTTCCCGGTCCTGTCATCATGCCCGCATTGCCGGCCACGATGCGGCGCAAGCCTCTGCCTATGGCGATGCATTTACCGGGAGTGAGTTGAGGTCTGGCTTGCAACTCACTACATCATATGCCATGCGGCCAGGTCGGCAAAATTCATGTGCTTTCATTAAATTTTTGCGGCCGCAGCGGCGGCCCGCGGGCTCAGCAGCGGCGTTCTTCGAAAGATTCGGCGGGTCAGTGAACTCGGTCGCAAACGATGTAGTTGCGATGAGCGGTGGAGCCGCTACACTGGGGGTCATGTCAAAGTCGCCGAACGCCAGACGCATAGGGGGACCTCTCGCTTGGGACCAGCTGGCGCGTCCGGATACCGAGCAGTGCCAACGATTCCTGGCGGAATCACTTTCCTTGCTGCTTAGCGATTTGTTGCGTTCGATACTCTCCGATGCCAGCCCCGCCTTGGCCGCGGACGAGTCGGCCGTGGAGCGCTACCGCAATCTTGCGGACTCATTGGCGGACGGGGAATCACGGCGTCGCACGGGCGTCGGAATCACCCGTGCGGGGCTCGCCAAGCGCTGCGTCACCTGGCTCAAATTGCTGCTGACCCCCGCGCCGAGCGCCCCGTGCACCGCCGCCATGCGCGAATTCGTCGATGCTTTGGGCCTTTTCCCAGCTCTGTTCGATAGCGAACCGTCGGCGCGTTCGCGCCGTGCTAGGCTCACTTGGCTGCTCACCCATGATCGGCGACTGGATGCGAGCACCCGCGAAGCGGCCACAGCCCTAATCGAGGCCTGCGAGCACTTAGGGGTTTTGCTCTGGCCAGATGCGGAGACTGCCTGACGCGACGCAATTCCGTGCGAGGCACCCCTCTCTGCGTATAATGGGAGGTTGCTTGCTTCACTCGCACGCTGGAGTTCGTAGTGCCGACCACATTGCCGCCTGAATCTGCTTCGCGTTCCGATACAGCTTCTCCGCCTCAACCGGCCTCGCCTCCCAAATCGCACGCGCTGGCTGCATTGCCGGTCGACAAGTCGCGCTTCAGATTTCAAAAGCTGCTGCAACCGTTTGCCGCCACGCGCGGAGTCGCCACACCCATCATTTGGTTTTTGCTCGATTGGCTGGTGCTGGGCGTGGCCATTGCGAGTCTGTTCGTGGTGGATTCTTGGTGGGTGAAGATATTTGCTTCGCTGGTGGCGGCTCTGTGGATCGCCCGGCTGTTCGTGATCGGGCACGACGCCTGTCACGGCTCGTATACGCCGAACAAGACGCTCAACAAATGGATCGGTCGAATAGCCTTCCTGCCCTCGCTCACGCCGTTTAGCCTGTGGGAGATCGGCCACAATCTGGCGCACCATGGCTTCACCAATTTAAAGGGGCGCGATTACGTGTGGACGCCCTTCTCGCCGTCGGAATTCGCCAAACTGCCGCGGGTTCGCCGCAGCTTGGAGCGCATTTACCGCAGCGGATTCGGCCAGGGCGTCTACTACATGATCGAGATGTGGTGGAAGAAGTTATTTTTTCCGGGACGCGAACATGTGTCCACCCGGCGCTTGAGCTACACGATCGACAGTTTTTTGGTGGCGGGCTTCGGCACCCTTTGGATTGGAGGCTTGATCCTTTGGGGCGCCTACAGCGGCAGATCGATATGGTCGCTGCTGGCATTCGGTTTTGCGGTGCCGTTCTTTTTCTGGAATTGCCTGATGGGCTTCGTCATTTACGTGCAGCACACGCATCCGCGGGTCGCCTGGTACGAGCGGCGCGATCAGTGGACCGCCAATGCGGGCTATGCAACCACCACGGTGCATATCAAACTCGTGCGCCCGCTCGATGGATTGATCCACTACATTCTCGAGCATGGCGCCCACCATGTGAACATGGGGATTCCGCTGTACCGCCTCAAAGAGGCCCAGGCAAAACTCGCCGCCACTCTCGACGAGCGCTTGAACGCCGAAGTGTTCACGTGGCGCTACTACTGGAATACGGTGCGGCGCTGCAAGCTGTACGATTTCGCGCAGCACGTTTGGACCGATTTCGACGGACGCGTCACCTCCGAACCGCTGGTTCTGGTCCGCTGACTTAACCTTCGCCTTTAAAACTTCGCCTTGACGCCCGCGAACGCCCCCACGGTCGGCTGCATGAACCCGTCCGGGTTCTGATAGTGCCGGTTGAACAGGTTCGTGATGCGACCAAAAATGGCCCAATGGCTGCTAAGGTCGTAACTCGCGGCACAATCAACAGTCGTATAACCCGGCGCCGTCAGCCGCGGAATCGAGAAGTCCCTGTTACCGTCGATCCACGAACTGACCGACAGCAGCGTGGCGTTCAATGACAAGCGGCTCGTCGCCTGCCAGGCGGCATTCAGACTGCCTTTGTGCTTCGGCCTGCGCAGCAATTCCTCGTGAAGAATCTCGTCGGTGGCCTGCAGATAGGTGTAATCCATGCGCAGGGTGAGCGACTCGAGGGGATGATAGGACACGAAGCTCTCGACGCCCTCGGTCACGGCGCGTCCGACGTTCGTCAAGGAAGTAAAGTCGGCGTTATCTTCGATCAGATTCTTGATGTTGTTGTGAAAATAGGTGACGCCAAACCTCAGGTTGTCGGCCGCGAGCGACTGTTCGAAGCCTGCATCGAAACCTAAGCTGGTTTCCGGCCTTAAGCTTGGATTGCCAAAGAAATCGAACTCCGGAAAGTTCTGGAACATTTGCGACAAACTGGGCGCCTTGAAACCGGTCCCAACGCTCGCCTTGAGCTTGGTTCCCGTTTCTTCCATGAGATAGGTGGGCGCCACCCGGTAGGTAAACTGGCTGCCGAATCGGTCATTGTCGTCGTAGCGCACGCTGATCGTATCGAACACGCGGCCGCCGAAGCTCGATTGCAGTTCGGCGTAGCCGGAGTTGATGTTGGTGGCGGCGGAGATGGGCTGGGTGATTTCATCGCGTTGATGTTCGGCGCCCAGCACCAGCTGTTGCGTGGCGGCTAGCTTGAGGATGCCCTGCCAGTCGAACTTGACGCGCTCGCCGTACAGATACGCCGCGGGATTATCAGGACTGTACTGCGAGGATTTGACGTTGCTGTAGCCAGCGCCCAAGGTCTGATCGAGTGCGCCGTCCAGCAGCGACAAATGACCGGTGGCCCGCGTGTAGTACTGCAGGGTGTTGTTGTCGCTTTGCGAAGCATCCGGCGTCGCGGGAAATGTGGCGAAGTTATCGCCGGTGATGCGCAGGTGCGAGTCCGTGTAGCGCGCAACCAGCCCGAGATCGAAGCGATCCGTGACATCCAGTCCAAGTTTGGTCGATGCGGTGAGATTGTCGTCGTAATCGTCGATGCGCGCCTGGCCCGGCGGCAGCAAATCCAGAGGCGTCACCGGCGTCGCCCCGGCGTGGTAGTGCTGCAGCGTGGCCGAGTAGTGAAACTGATCGAGGGATCCGCTCACGCCGCCGGCCTGGTTGAAGGTATCAAACGACCCGGCTTCGATGCCGGCATTGAACTGCGCGGGACCCGAGCCGCTTTTGGTGATGATGTTGATGACGCCGCCGATGGCATCGGAGCCGTACAGGCCGCTTTGCGGACCGCGCAGGATTTCGACGGTTTGAATGTCCTGCGTCAGGAGTGTCCCGAGGTCGAATGCCCCGCCCGGATTGCTCGGATCGCCAAGATCAATGCCGTCAATCAGCACCTTGGTGTGATTCGAATTGGTGCCGCGCATGAACACGGAGGTTTGCCCCCCCGATCCGCCCGTTTGAACCAGATTCAACCCGGGAACCTCCTTGAGCAAATCAGGCAACGTGCGGACCTGCCGGGCGGCGATCTCGTCCGCCGAGATAATGGTGATGCTGCTGGCCACATCGAGCGCCGGCGTGGGAATGCGGGTAGCTGTAACCACCAAGGTTTCCAGCTCAGCATCGGTTGCCGCATTCGCGGCGGCTAAGGCTGTAGACAGTGGAGCGAATACAGCAATGAGAAGCAATGATTTGCGCACGAGATTCTCCTGGGATGGGGCCAAGAGCTGGCGCGCGAAGGCGAGCTTGAAAGTTTTTTTTGCAACCGAGCGCTCCGCGACGACAACTCCAACACTGTCGTCGCGACGGTTTCCCCCGCAGTTATCAGCGCACCCCGGCCGGTAACAGGACGACGGCGCGAGGCGGGTGTCCTGGCTTCCGGGTTGTGGCTCCTGTCCCCCTTCCCAAAGCTTGAAGCTTCAGTGGATCGTGGACATTCGCTCGCCGGTTACAGTTGCGGGGGCAGCCGCGGTATTTCACCGCGTTCCAATTTAAATCCCTTGCGGGAACCTTGCGCGAGGCGTGAATATTACTCGTTAATGCGCCGTGGTCAATTCGGGGTTGCCAAGCTGCTCGGCGTGATGGCGCAAGTGGTCGGCCATGAAGGTCTGGATGAAGTAGTAGCCGTGATCATAGCCGGGCTGCATGCGAAGATTCAGCCGCTGCCCGGACTTCGCCGCGGCGGCCGCGAATTTCTCAGGCAGCAGCTGTTCGGCAAGATATTGGTCCGCGGTTCCCTGGTCGATGAGGATGGGGCGGGGATATGCGCGGCGCGCCACCAATTCCGTGGCATCGTGCTCGCGCCAGATTTGCGTTTCCGGACCAAAATAATTGGTAAATGCCTTCCTGCCCCAGGGACATTGCGTGGGCGCCGCGATCGGCGAAAATGCCGACACTGACCGGTACTGCTCCGGGTTGCGCAGCGCCACCGTGAGCGCGCCGTGGCCGCCCATGGAATGGCCGAATATGCCGGTCGCGCCGGGGATCACGGGAAAATGCGCGGCCACCAGCTGCGGCAGTTCGCGCACCACATAACTGTACATCCGGTAGTTTTGCGACCAGGGTGCCTGGGTGGCATCCACGTAAAATCCGGCGGCCAAGCCGAAGTCCCAATGATCGGCGTCGCCCGGAATGCGCGGTTCACGCGGGCTGGTATCGGGGGAGACAAGCATCAATCCCAATTCCGCGGCGTATTTCTGCGCATGCGATTTGATGCAGAATGTCTCCTCGGTGCAGGTCAGTCCGGATAGAAAATACAGCACCGGCACCCTGCCCTCTCTGGCCTGCGGCGGCAGGTAGACGGAAAATTTCATCGGTCCGCGGGTTTCGAGCGAGTGATGCCAGTAGAAGCGCTGTTCACCGCCGTAGCAGGCGTGTTGCGAAATAGAGTTCAAGGCAGTCACGAATAGACCACCACGCTGCGGATCGATTCGCCCGAATGCATCAAGTCGAACGCCTTGTTGATGTCCGCCAGCGGCATTTTGTGGGTGATCAGATCGTCGATGTTGATTTTGCCGTCCATGTACCAATCGACGATCTTGGGGACATCGGTGCGGCCGCGCGCCCCGCCGAATGCCGTGCCTTTCCAGACGCGGCCGGTGACCAGCTGGAACGGCCGCGTGGAAATTTCCTTGCCGGCGCCGGCGACGCCGATGATCACCGACACGCCCCAGCCGCGGTGACAGCATTCCAACGCCTGGCGCATCAGATCCACACTGCCGACGCACTCGAAGCTGTAGTCGGCGCCGCCGTCGGTGAGCGCCACCAGATGCGCGACCAGATCGCCGCCCACCTCCTTGGGATTCACGAAATGCGTCAGGCCGAATTTCTCGGCCAGCGCCTTGCGGGCTGGATTCAAATCGACGCCGATTATTTTATTGGCGCCCACCAGACGCGCACCCTGAACGACATTGAGGCCGATGCCGCCCAAACCGAACACGACCACGTTGGCGCCCGCCTCCACCTTGGCGGTGTTGATCACCGCGCCGATGCCCGTGGTAACCCCGCAGCCGATGTAGCACACCTTGTCAAAGGGTGCATCATCGCGGATTTTCGCGACGGCGATTTCCGGCAATACGGTGAAGTTCGAGAATGTTGAGCAGCCCATGTAGTGGTGCACCATGTCCTTACCCATGGAAAAGCGGCTGGTGCCGTCCGGCATGAGTCCCTTGCCCTGAGTGGCGCGGATGGCGGTGCACAGGTTGGTCTTGCGCGAAGTGCAGGATTTGCACTGCCGGCATTCCGGAGTGTAGAGGGGAATCACGTGATCGCCTTTGCGCACCGAGGTGACACCGGCACCCACATCGACAACGATGCCGGCGCCTTCGTGGCCGAGAATGGCTGGAAATAAGCCCTCCGGATCCGCCCCTGAGCGGGTAAACTCATCCGTGTGACAGACCCCGCTGGCCTTGATTTCCACCAATACTTCGCCTGCTTTCGGCCCCGCCAGTTCCACCGTCATGATTTCGAGAGGTTTGCGAGCGGCGGTGGCAACAGCGGCTTTGGTTTTCATTTTGGCATTCCTGTCTTTAGGATGGGTCAGGGGCGCTACCCTAGAGCAAGTTTTGACTGGTTGGAAGCACCATGAATATTGAATTCTCGCCGCTTGAAGCGCGCGTCATCGGCTGCCTGATCGAGAAGGAAATCACCACGCCCGATCAGTATCCCCTGTCGCTGAACGCTCTCACCAACGCCTGCAATCAAAAAACCAACCGTGAGCCGGTGCTCGAGCTGCGTGAAGCCGAAGTCCAGCAAACGGTGGACGCATTGATCAAGAAATACATGGTGAGCGACAAGTCGGCAGGCTATGGCGGGCGGGTCACGAAGTACAAACACCGGTTTTGCAACACAGAATTCGGCTCCTTGAAGTTTTCCAAGCAGGAGCTCGGCGTCATCTGCGTGCTGTTGCTGCGCGGACCGCAAACCCCCGGAGAGCTGCGTTCGCGCACCAATCGACTGTGCGAATTCGCCGATGCCGAGGAGGTCGAGGCGACGCTGAAAAATCTGATGTCGCGCGAGGACGGCCCCTTTATCGCGCGTCTGCCGCGAGCCGCGGGGGCCCGCGAGTCGCGTTACGCGCATCTATTTTCGGGAGCCCTCGAATCGGCGCCGGAGCCCGAAGAATCCCCGGGAGAGGCCGCGTCCGGCGCGCCTGCCTTGAGCCAACGAGTCACTGCGCTCGAGGAGCAGGTCGCGCAGCTGCGCGCGGCGCTCGATGCCCTGACGGCGGCGCGCTAATTCGGCAGCGAGGCCGTGGTCTTGGCAATCCCCTCGCGCTCCTGAAGCCACTTGTCGAAGGCATCGATGTCCGCAACTCGCACGCCATTGGCCGCCGCACGGTGACTCTGCACCCAGGCCTGCATATCCGCCATCAATCGATCCGCCAACGGGCGCGCGTGGAAGAATAGATCCATATACGCAGCCTTCGCCTCATCCAGCCGATCCACTGCGACGAGAGCTTCGGCGCGTCGTTCGATCGCTTCCGGGAGATCCGCCTTCAGCGCCAGCGCATGATTGTAGTCATCGATGGATTCGCGGAAGGCACCAAAGCGCAGATGTATGAAGCCCACCTGGCTCCACGCGTCATACATCTCGTTCTTGTTGCGCAACACCTCCGTGTATTGTTCCAGCGCTCTGCCGTACTGATCTTCGAGCTTCTCCCTGACGCGGGCCTTCTTGTCGGGATCCGCGGTCTTGGCGAGTTCATCCTCGAGCTCGCGCGCCTTGGCCATGGATTTGGTGGCTGCGTTCAACGCCTTGGCGGCTGCCTTCTCCGGCTTGACCTCGATGGGCGTGCTTGGAATTTCACTCTGCGGGCTGTCCCTGCCGCCGCTGCCCGTGATTGGGCCCACACTGCCCCGGCCGACAGGCGACTGCTGACCAAAGCTCAGCGGCATGTTCACAGCGCCAACCAGCAACGTGAGGCTTAAGATTAATATCCGACGCATTTAGCCCCCACCCGGCTGTTTGCCGACTTGTGCAATAATTGCTTCATGGGTAGCAATTTTAAGTTTTTAATTCCCTGTGCGCTGGTTTTTTTATCGCAGCCCGCGCTGTCCGTCAAGCAGCCGACCATGGGAGAGGTTTTGGCCGCATCGAGCCCGGCGGATTGGCGGCCGCTCGATATCAACAACACCTTGTACGTCGAATTGCCAACGGGTCGCGTGGTCATCGAATTGGCGCCGCAATTCGCGCCGCTGCATGTCAATAACATCAAAACGCTGGCCCGGGCCGGTTATTTCAACGGATTGGCGGTGATCCGTGAACAGGACAATTACGTCGCGCAATGGGGCGACCCGGAACAGCGGCATCCGGTGCCGGCGGGCATCGGCAAAGTCGCGCCGGAATTCGACTTTCCCGTCCCGGAACACATGAGCTTTGCAACCCTGCCGGATGGCGATGTGTATGCGCCGGAAGTGGGCTTTTCGGACGGTTTTCCCGTCGCTCGCTCCGAGAGGCTGCACCGCGCATGGCTGGCGCATTGCTACGGCATGGTGGGCGTAGGGCGCGACCTTGCGGCCGACAGCGGCAGCGGCGCCGAAATGTATGTGGTCATCGGCCATGCGCCGCGGCATTTGGACCGCAATGTGGCATTGGTGGGCCGGGTGGTCAAAGGCGTTGAATTGCTCTCCGCATTGCCGCGCGGCACTCTGGAAATGGGTTTTTATTCAAAGACCCAGTCGCCGCTGCCCATCAAGTCCATCCGCGTTGCGGCCGATGTGCCGGCGGCGGAGCGGTCCAATCTGCAGGTGATTCGCACCGACAGCGCGGCATTCACAGCACTGATCGAATCGCGCCGCAACCGGCCGGAGGAATTCTTCAAGGTTGCGGCAGGACACATCGATCTTTGCAACGTGCCGATTGCGGTGCGCGAAGCTCCGCCGGCGCACTGATTGGGCGGCTCAGTCGCCCTGATGGGACGCGGCTTCGATGCCGATGCGCAGCGCCCTGGTCGCTATGCGCACTTCGATGAGGAACGTGGACAACGCCGCCGCCAGCGACAGCATCGATAATATGAACATGCACGCGATGAATGTCCCCAGCTCCCAGCGCAGAAACGGATTCAAGAACAGCATCACCACAACCAGTGCGATGAACAGAGCAGAAACCGTGATGAATGCGATCGCCGCGTTGATATAGCGCGCGCGGCGCGCCAGCACGCCGAGCGCCTGGTGCAGATCGCGCCCGTCCGCCCGGTAATCGGGGCGGCACACCTCAGTTTCCATCACCCGCGCCCGATCCACGATGCGCGACAGGCGGTTCGTCAATACATTGAGGATCACGCCTATCGCGGAAATCAGGAAAATGGGCGTCAGTGCAATCTGGATGAGGTGGGCGATATCGAAGGCTTGTCCGGAATTACTGGTCAGACTGAACATAGGTCACTCGTGATTCAGAACCGCTACCTGCAGTGTCAGGGTGCCGGCGTCGCGAAACCGCAGCGAAACCGGGAACACCATGCCGGCGGCGAGCGGCCGATTGAGACCGATCAACATGACGTGCAAACCGCCCGGCTCGCTCACCATCGTGGCGCCCGCCGGGCACGGCAGCGAGGTCAACTCGCGCATTTTTAGCACACCCTGCTCGTTGCGGCTTTCATGCATTTCGACCTTGGCCGCGATCGGACTGCTCAATGCCACCAATTGGTCGGCCTTGCTGCCTGAGTTTTTGATCGAAAAATAAACCGCGGCGACGGTGGCGGTCGGCGGCGTTGGGCGAGACCACGCCTGGGTCACCACGAGCTCACCCGTCCGCGCCTCGGCAGTCTGCGCCGGGGACTGCGCCGAGAGCAGCAGGAGCAGCAGCGGTGCAAATCTCACCACTTGACCCATCCAAAGTACCAGGTGCCGATGATCACGAATCCGAAGGCAATTCGATACCAGGCGAACACCTTGAAGTTGTGGCCGCTGACGTAGCGTAGCAATGCCCGCACCGCGAAGGCGGCGCTCACGAAAGCGGCGATCGACCCGACGCCGATCACCGCAAGATCATCGAAGTTGATCGAGTTTCGCGCCTTGTACAACGAGAACACGGTGGCGCCGAAAATGGTGGGAATGGCGAGAAAGAACGAAAATTCGGTGGCGGCGGGGCGGGAAAGACCGCGCAGCAGCCCGCCCATGATGGTCGCGCCCGAGCGCGACGTGCCCGGAATCATGGACAGTACCTGGGCAAAGCCGATCCAGATCGCATCCGCGGACTTGACTGCGTCCACGCTATCGATACTCGGCGCGCGCTTGCGGCTCTCGATCCAGAGGATGAGGACTCCACCGACGATGAAGGCGGTTGCCACCGGCACCGGTGCGAATAAATATTTTTTGATGGTGTTTATGAAAATGGCACCAAGGACCGCGGCCGGCAGGAAGGCGAGCACCAAATTCAACGTGAAGCGCTGCGATTTTGCGTCGCGCGGCAGCGTCTCGACCACCGTCCACAGGCGTTGCCGGTACTGCCAACACACCGCCAGGATGGCCGCAAACTGAATCACGATCTCGAACAGTTCGCCCTTCTCGTCGTTCCAATTGAGCAGGCTGCCGACGACGATCAAGTGCCCGGTGCTCGACACCGGCAGGAATTCGGTCAGTCCCTCGACAATGCCGAGGATCAAGGCCTTTAACGCAACAACGAGATCCATTTGCCCGCCTTAAGGTAAACCGCCGCAACCAGCATAAAAAAAGCCCCGGCCGCCGTGAAGCGGTCGGGGCCTTGTACCATCAATATTACTTGGTTGTCGCAGGCTTATCGCTGCTCTTGCTGCTCTTCGAGCTCTTGCTGCTCTTGGAGCTCTTGCCGCTCTTGGAGCTCTTGCTGCTCTTATGAGCCTTGCTCGTGGTTGCAGGGGCAGGGGCCGCGGTGCTGGTATCAGCAGCCGCCGGCGCAGCGGACTTCGGCGCATCGGCGGCCATCGAAGCGGCGGCGAGGCCAACGGTCAACAATGCGGTGATGATCAGGGATCCGGACTTGGTCATAAAATCTCCAACGGGTGGTAGTGATTCGTGGCGAAGAATACGCCCGATCCAAGCCTTTACACCGAGATGAAGATCATTTCACAAATGCGCTGCCGCGGGCCTGCGGCCTGCAATCTTAAGTTATGCGGACCCGTGAAATACCTTTTTTTTCCTCGTTCGGCGGACATGCCACACGAGGTAGGCAACCACGGCGATGTTGGCAAGGATTATCAAAGCCTTGCCGATGGTGGGCCTGAAGATCAGTTCCCAGGCTTCCAACGGGATCAGCGACGCCGTGATGATCGTGGTCAGCCATTCGGCCCAACGTTTTTGCATCCACAAACCGACGCCTTCCACCGCAAATACGGCCGCGTACGCGAGCGTCACGATGCGCAGCGCGTTGATTCGCGGCACGCTCAAGCCGCTGAACCACTCCAGCAGCTGCGTGACGATGCGGTGCTCGAGGCCGTACGGCCGCGCCTGCGCCCAGGACAAGAGTTTCGCCGCGAGCGATGCGTCGCGCAGCCGTAGCTCGCCATAGGCCACCGCCAGCAGCAGCACCACCTTCACGATCTTGTAAAGCGCGATGGTGCGCAGTACGTCAAAGCGCGGCTCCGGCGCTTGCACGGCAGCGCTTTTCATGGACGGCTAGGCCTGACCCGCTGGCGGTTGAAAATCCAGGGTGGCGTCCAGAAGAGCAGGAATGTCAAAAACCGCGCGCTCATTGTCGATGACCAGAGGCGCGATGCCCGCGGCCGCCACCAATGCCGCGGGCACTTGGATGCGATCGTGCTCGCGAATCACGGTCCAGGTCTCCAGGCGTTTGTCCTTGAACGCGAGGTTGAGCGCACCCCAGCGCAACAAAGCGGCGCGCGCCAGCGGCGTATCGCCGCCCCAGTGCCGCTGCGCCAGGGTCATGGCCGAGCTCGCCGCGATCTCGCCCTGCGGCAACGTCATCAGATCCTGGATGTACTTCACCATTTCATCCGGCGGAACATGCAGGTTCAAAAACAGCGCCGTATCGGTCATGGCCGCTATTTTAAGTCGGATTCTCGAGACTGAACATGGCATTCTCGTCATCGTAGGCGAAGGCCTCGGCATATCTGCCCCAGCTCACCGCGGCCCGCAGGCTCTTCTCCGCCGCCTCCTCGCTCATGAAGTCCTCCAATTCGTCGATAAAGCGGCTTTTTCGCGCGGAATGTGACGCGCGTTCATCCAATACCCGGCGAATGTGGGCCGCCAGGGGCACGTAATTCAGCAGATGGCGCAGGAAAATCCGCTTTCGTTCATCGAGCGAGGCATGCGCAAACGCCAGTCCATCCTCGGTGAGCTTCAAGTCGCCGCCTTCCAACTCGGCGAAACGCAGCATTTGCAAGGTTTCCGCGACCGGAAACAGTTCGTCGATCTCCATTTGCAGATCCGAGCCGATTTCCGGCAAATCTGCCTTGCCGTTGAATGGGGGTGCCGCAACGGCTTCCATCAGGCCCGCGAGCAAGTTCGAGGAGACGTGCGGCAGTTCGCTGCCGATCCCCAATCCCGGGAAACGCTCCTGCCTTCCGGTGACGGGACCCTTGGGGCGCGCGGTCATTTCAACATAAATGCGCTCCACCAGCTCGCGAAAACTTGGGTCCAGGCGGTTGCGCGGCTGCGGCAGGGAAACCTTGATTTCGCTCAGGATCCTGCCGGGGTTGCTGCCGAACACCAGTACCCGGTCGCACATCAATACCGCCTCTTCGATGTTGTGCGTGACGAGAATGACGCCCTTGATGGGCATCCGGCCTTCGGCCCAGAGATCCAGGAAGTCGGTTCGCAGCGTCTCCGCGGTCAACACGTCCAGGGCGGAGAACGGTTCGTCCATCAGCAGAATGTTCGGATGCACCACCAGCGCCCTGGCAAAACCGACGCGCTGGCGCATACCGCCGGACAGCTCGCGCGGATACGCGGATTCGAAACCGTCCAACCCAATCAGATCGATCGCCGCCAGGGAGCGTTGCCGGATCTCGGCCCTCGGCATGCGCTGCGCCTCCAGGCCCAGCGCGACGTTTTCGAACACCGTGAGCCACGGAAACAAGGCAAAACTTTGGAACACCATGGCGATGCCCGCCGCCGGACCTGCAATCGGCTTTCCCAGGTACTGAAGACCGCCTGCGCTGGGTTCGGCAAGTCCCGCGATGAGGCGCAGCAATGTCGACTTGCCTGAACCGGATCTTCCCAGCAGGCCCACGATCTGCCCTTCGCGCAGTTCGAGGTTCATGCCCTCCAATACCAGGAGTTCCGCGCCATCCGGCTTCGGGAATGCCTTGCGCACATCTTTGCACTGCAGTAGCGGCGAGTCGTTCATGACGAAAACCCTGTCAGGTAAGCCGATATTTGCGCTCGGCGTAGTAATACAACGGACGCCAAAAAAGCCTGTTGATGATGACGACGAACAGGCTCATGGTGCCTATCCCCAAAACAATTCGGTGGAAATCTCCGGCCGTGGTCGCCTCCGCGATATAAGAGCCCAATCCCCGCGCCTGGATTTGAGTGTTACCCCATGAGGCCAATTCGGCGACAATGGCGGCGTTCCATGATCCGCCCGACGCGGTGATGGCGCCGGTGACATAGAACGGCAGAACCGCAGGCAATGCAACCTTGCGCCACCAAAGCCAACCACTGACTCCGAAATTCGCCGCGGCGTAGCGCATCTCCGCGGGGATGGCGGATGCGCCGGCGATGACGTTGAAGAGAATGTACCACTGCGTACCGAGAATCATCAGTGGACTCAACCAAACGTCCGGATTCAGCTTCCACCTGACGATTCCAAACACCGCGATTGGAAACAACAGATTTGCCGGAAACGCCGCCATGAACTGCGCGACGGGCTGAACGAACTGCGACACGCGCGGGCGCATGCCGACCCAAACGCCGATCGGCACCCAGACCACGCTGGCCAGTGCGATCAAAATGAACACCCGCAGCATGGTGAGGGTCGCAAGACCCGCGACCTGCAGCGCTTCGCGCAGCGGAGTGTTCTTGATGAGCACCAGGATGATGTGCCAGAGCCCGCCGACGACGGCGACAATGATCAGCGAGACCCACAGTATGTCGAGACTGCGCTTGGGCTTGTCGGGTGCTACTTTGACTGGCGCGTCGCTGCGCTTTACCGCGCGGCTGGTCCACAGCACGCCGGCGTGAAACGCGACGGTGGCCGCCTGAATCAAGCGCGAACGGCGCATCATGGTCAGCGCCCAGGAGTCAGGCACCCGCACCCCGGGGTCCTGTTCGACGCGAAAACGGTCCACCCAGGCCACCAAGGGGCGAAACAGCAGCTGGTCGTACAGCAAAATCACGATCAGCATGGTGGCAATGGCCCAGCCAATGGCCACCAGGTTTTTCTGCTCGATGGCGAGCGCAATATACGATCCGACGCCCGGCAGCGCCACGGTGGTATGCCCGACACTGATCGATTCCGAGGCAACCACAAAGAACCAACCGCCCGACATCGACATCATCATGTTCCAAATGAGCGCCGGCATGCCGAATGGAACTTCCAGTTGCCAGAAGCGCATCCATGGCGATAGGCGGAAGGATTCCGCCGCTTCCGCCAGTTCAATTGGAATCGTGCGCAGGGACTGGTAAAAGCTGAATGCCATATTCCAGGCCTGACTGGTGAATATGGCAAAGATTGCCGCGAATTCCGCGCCGAGAACCCGTCCCGGAGCCAGCGACATGAAGAACACGACTGTAACGGAAATGAAACCTAGAATGGGTACCGATTGAAGGATATCCAAAATCGGCACCAACAGCCGCCCGGCCCGTTCGCTCTTTGCCGCCCAGGTGGCGTACGTCAGGGTGAATGCCAGCGACAGGACCAGCGCCGCCAGCATGCGAAATGTGGTGCGCGCGGCGTACTCCGGCAAATGGATGGGGTCGAGCGACAGCGGCGAGGTCTCGAGCTGCGTCAACGGCGCAAACAGGCCGCGCGAGGTTTCGCCCAGGAACACGATCAGGCCGATGACGACGATGAACGCCAGCACGTCCCAGCGGGAAGCGAGATCGCTTAAAAAAGCGAAGGGCTCGAATCGTTTCATCGATGCATTCTCGCAGGACAGACGACGATCTAGCTAGTAGTCCGGTGTTCATGCTCTCCATTTCAGCGATGGCCTGTGACTAACATCGGCTAGATGTGGTTCGTCACCGCGACTGAAATCGAACGCTCGTTCCCGCGAACGGACGGGGGACACCTCCCCGCAGACAGGATGTTTTTCGCAGCATTGATATCTCTATCATGAATGCCACCGCATTCGCTGCACGTCCAAATCCTTACATTGAGCATGTCCAGACCTGCGGGTCCCGTTAGTGATCCGCAACCGCTGCATGCTCGCGTTGTGTATTTTTCGCAGACGATTCGAATACTTCTGCCGGCCTGCTGGCCCTTGTACTGCAGTTGCATTTTGAGCGTTCCCCAACCCGAGTCGAGTACGGACTTCGCCATCGGAGTTTTCACAAGTTGGCGGCTGCTCACATCGCCTATGACGATATACTGATACTTATCAACAATTTTCTTCGAAAACTTATGCAAAGCATCCTTGCGTCTTCGCGCTGCCGTCCGATTTAGCCGCTTCGCCTTTCGCTTGTGACCCCGGCGTTGCGCTTGCGCGATCTTCTGCTCCACTTGTCGATAAAAGCGACCCGCCTCGAGCCGCTCCCCATCACTCGCTACTACTGTTCGTTTAAGACCCAAGTCGAGCCCAACCGCCCAGTTGGTTGCCAGGCTGGGTGCCAGCAGAATCTCACGCGGCAGACACAACCACCAATCACCAACAGCGTCCTGAGCGAAGCAGCCGGCCTTCCATTTTGCCTCTTTGAGCAAATGTTGCTCGAACACCCGAAAGGCCTTTCCGGCGAAGCGTAATGATTTGCCTTTGTGCTTAATCTGGTGAGCCTTGAAGGGTATCCACCCCAAAGACCGTTTCGAGCCCCTGCTTATTCGCCATCGCAACTTGGTCTTCTTGAACTGCTTGCGGCGCGCGACGAATTCAGCATTCACCCGCTGAATCGTCTCCGAGCCGATACGATCAAAGTATCTGGCAGAGCCGGCGGTCAGACTATCTAGGTCAAAAGCGCTTAGCCATTTGGCGGGCCCTGCGAATGGCCGTGCCGCCTTGTAAGTTGTCGCGTTCGCGTAGTTCC
>Ga0210402_10001771_pt1 | contig 21946 bp, 23 predicted proteins | sample IncBWC7MmetaG_FD_161055 | JGI IMG/M metagenome (GOLD analysis project Ga0210402, IMG submission 161055) | Forest soil microbial communities from Barre Woods Harvard Forest LTER site, Petersham, Massachusetts, United States - Inc-BW-C-7-M | ecosystem: Environmental > Terrestrial > Soil >... | reverse complement strand
GAAGACCGTCTTGCCTGTGCTCGGCGTTCCCGTGGAATCGAAAGCTCTCAAGGGTCTTGATTCGCTGCTCTCGATCGCACAAATGCCTGGAGGGATTCCCGTGGGCACGTTGGCGATTGGCAAGGCCGGGGCGATCAACGCTGCGCTCCTCGCTGCGGCCATCCTTGGCGGCAAGTACCCGCGCGTCCGCGAAGCGCTACGCAAATTCCGCGCCGCGCAAACCGGGCGTGTCCTTGCCAATCCTGATCCGGCAGCCGGAGCTTTTCCCCAGAAAAAGGGGCCGCAGCGCAAGAGGAAGTCCGCGTGAGCATCGGCATCCTCGGCGGCGGACAACTTGGCTACATGCTCGCCCTCGCAGGCTATCCCCTTGGGCTGCGATTTCGCTTTCTTGACCCCTCTCCGGAAGCGCCGGTGGGACGGATCGCTCCGCGTGTCACCGGCGATTTTTCCGATCGCGCTGCGCTAGAAAAATTTGCCCACGGGCTCGAGGTCGTCACTTACGAATTCGAAAACGTTCCCGTGGATGCAGTGCATTTTCTCGCCAAAAAGGTCGCCGTTTTTCCGCCGCCGGGCGCACTCGAGGCGGCCCAGGATCGCCTTCGTGAAAAGCAATTGTTCGAGAAACTGAGCATTGCGACAACGGAATTTGCTTCCGTCCCAGCGTCCTCCGATCTCGACCTTGCGCTGAAAAAGGTCGGCCTCCCCGCGGTGCTCAAGACTCGGCGGATGGGATATGACGGTAAGGGCCAATGGATCCTGAGGACACAGGAAGACGTCAGGATGGCCAAGGATGGATTGCCCAGGCTGCCCTTCATCGCGGAGCGCTTGGTCCCATTCACGAGGGAACTCTCCGTGCTCGCCGTGCGCGGCAAGGCGGGTGAAACGGCCTTCTATCCGCTAGTTGAGAATCATCATCGCAACGGCATCCTGCGTCTCTCCCTGGCTCCCGCGCCAGGCGTCAGTCCAGAGATACAGAAGGCTGCCGAAGACGCGGCACGCAAAGTCCTGGAATCCCTGCAGTATGTCGGTGTTCTGGCCATCGAATTCTTCGAATGCGATGGCAAACTCCTCGCCAATGAAATGGCGCCGCGGGTTCATAACTCCGGACATTGGACAATTGAAGGAGCGGTGACGAGCCAGTTCGAAAACCATCTCCGGGCCATTAATGGTTTCCCGTTAGGGTCAACGACGCCTATTGGTGCTTCGGCGATGATCAATCTCATCGGGGAACTGCCCGTGTCCGCCCAGGTTCTCGCCATTCCGTCCGCGCATCTGCATCTCTACGGCAAGGAGCCCCGCCCAGGGCGCAAATTGGGCCATGTCACGTTGCGAGCGCCTTCTCTCGATCAGCTCACCAGCCGCTTCTCCGCCCTTCCGGCCTTTTTCCAGCGGCCGGACTTCTGTCTCGACGGAGCTAGTCGCAAGAACGCAACGTTGCGGACCTAATTGATAATGCGCCACTAGCAGGCAGTAGCTGGGTTGCCGCACTCCCCTGCGAATGCTACGATTTGGGATTCCATGAGCCCCGAAACTCCCATCCGGCCCCGTGTGGGGATCCCCTGGCGAACGTCTGAGGAAGAAACGCAGAACAATCGTCCCAAGATCGCTAACTATGAGGATGCGATTCGAAAGGCGGGAGGCGACCCAGTACTAGTCTCTCTCAAGGATCGAGCGGAGCAGGAGCGGGTCATTCCGACGCTGGATGCCTTTGTCCTGCCCGGCAGCCCGGCGGATGTGGAGCCCGCAGAGTACGGTGCGACAAACAAGGGCATGTCCGCGCCTGCCGACATGCCACGCGAGCAGGCAGACCGCGCCATCCTTGCACATGCCTTTGCAGAGAAGAAACCCGTCCTGGCCATCTGTTACGGGTGCCAACTCCTGAATGTCTATCTCGGGGGCACGCTGATCCAGGACGTGCGCTCGGAGCTGGGCACAACGACGCCGCACCGGAAAAAAGACCTATCGCCGGAACCCACAGATGATCCCATTCACGGAGCGAAGTTCGAACCGGTGAGCCGGCTGGCGGAGATAGCGTCGGGCGAACTGGCCAAAATCAACAGTTCGCATCACCAAGCCATCGCAAAGCCGGGAAAGAATCTGCGAGTCACGGCGCACTCGACCGACGGCGTCATCGAGGGCGTGGAGTGGACCGGCGATTCAAATTGGGTGGTCGGCGTTCAATGGCACCCGGAGCGCATGTTTGGCGATGCTTTCTCGGAGCGGCTGTTCCGTGATTTCGTTGCCGCGGCCCGAGGCGCAGTTGTCCAAAAGTATTAGGCTTCGGCGCACTTGGTTTTGGGTTTCAGACCGTTGGGGGGAATGGATGATTTCACTCGCAGGCAAGGCGGCACTCATCACCGGTGGTTCGCGCGGGATCGGCGCAGCAGCCGTCAAACTCTTTGCACAGGCCGGCGCGGACGTGATCTTCAGCTACAACAAGGCTAAAGACGCGGCGTTGCAGGTCGAGCAAGAATCCAAAAAGCACGGAACGCGGGTGGAAGCCTTTAAGGCGGACGTCGGCCGGCATGCGGACAACAAGAAGTTGGTTGACCAGTGCATCGCGCGGCTCGGTCGGCTGGATATTGTCGTTGCCAACGCGGGAATCTGGAATACCGAGGATCTTCCCATCGAGAACATAAGCGAGAAGCAATGGGATGAAATGATGCGAGTCAATCTGAAGAGTGTTTACTCGATTATCCACTTCAGCGTGCCGCAGATGATCAAGCAGAAATCCGGCAGAATCATTCCTATCACTTCGACAGCAGGGCAACGCGGCGAATCGTTCCACACGCATTACGGCGCGAGCAAGGGAGGCGTGATCAGCCTCGTCAAGGGCCTTTCGACGGAGCTCGCCCGGCACAACATTCTTGTGAATTCGGTGGCTCCCGGGTGGGTGGCCACGGACATGTCCAATCCCGTGATTCAAACGAAAGCGGGAGCAAAAGCTGTTGCGGCGGCCATCCCTTTGGGCCGCGCCGCTAGCGCTGAAGAAATCGCGGGTCCCATTCTCTTCCTAGCTTCGGATCTGGCCAACTTCCTCACCGGAGAAATCATCAATGTAAATGGAGGATCGGTCTTGTGCGGTTGAAGCTCGCCCAGCTAGCGGTTGCTGCATTGTTCATCAGCGCGACAGGTGCGCCGCAAGCTTCGGCGCAGAATCCGGACACTATGATGCCGGAGCAGAGCACCGCCAAGGCCAAACAGATTCTTAGTGACCTTATCAATGCTCGCGGCGGCTCGGGATACAAGGAGGCCGTCGAAGGCGAGTGCCGTGGCACGCGAGCGCAGTTCGGCCACAATGGGGACGTCACCGGATACGTTGGCTTCACGGATTCTCGCCACTACCCGGACAAGGCGCGGCTGGAGTATGCGGCGAAGAGTCACAATCTGAAGAGCATCATAAACACCGTGATCGGTGTGGAAGGGCTGGACTGGTCGCACGGTGGCCTCATCGTCGCCTTGTATAACGGTGATCGCGGCTGGACGCTCGACCGCAGCGGCGTCACTGAACTGCCCGTTACGTCGATTTCCGAATTTCAGGAACAGGTCAAGAGAAACATCGACAACGTGTTGAGGGTGCGCCTCAAGGAGCCGGGTTGGTCCTACCGCTATGGCGGAAGCGACACGGTCGATTTGAAAGTAGTGGATTGGGTGGAGTTGACGGACAGCGAGGAGCGGACATTTCGCCTCGCTGTGGACCATTCCACTCGCCTGCTGGTGCGAAGCGTCGTTACCACCAACAATGAAGAGACCCGCGAACGCGACGACGACGTCTCCATCTATACGAACTACCAGTTGAAAGATACCGTGTGGACCCCGATGCAAGTCACCAAAGATCACAACGGCCGGCGGGCATCTCAGTTTTTTTACGATTCCTGCAGGTATAATCCTGGGTTCCCAAGCGACTACTTCGACCAGTCCTCTCTCCAAAAAAAGTCCGCTGAAGCGGGCGTTAAGAAGAATAAGAAAGACAAGAATTAAGGCGTCCGCAACAGACAGCTTGTTTGGGCGGAGTATGATGAACGCGGACGGGTTCGCATGCCACGCTTTTGCTAGACTGGCACTCCCCGATGAACTTCACACCTGGTCAGGAGCGCGCGTTGCAATCCATCTGCGATACGTTTGCGCCTCCATCGGCTGGCTGGCCCTCTGCCGCTGAACTCGGCATTCCTGCGGCGATCGCGAAGGCACTTGATTTGAATCCTCGTCCTGGTGAGCGTGCTCAATTCCTGCAGCTCCTCGATCTTTGGGATTCGCATCTCCATAGTTTGCTTACCGTTGGCAGGTGGGGTCCATTTTCCGCGCTTCCACTGGAAACACGGATCCGCGTTCTACTTTCCTGGGCAGACAGCAGCCTGGGCCGGAGACGGGGTGCGTTTCAAGCATTGCGGAAAGCGATTGGTTTTCTTTATGTGATGCTTCCGGGCGCGGACGGCGGGCCGAACCCGGCGTGGAAGCAGTTTGGCTATCCCGGTCCGCTCGGCCGGCAACAATCCAAATCGCGCCCACTCAGGACGCTTACCCCTGAAGGGGATACGGAGATGTCCTGCGACGTTTGCATCGTTGGTTCCGGAGCTGGTGGGAGCGTAGCGGCTGCGGTTCTTGCTGCGGCGGGCAAGGACGTTATCGTGCTTGAGGCCGGGAGCTACTACGACGACTCTGATTTTGATGGCGCGGAGCTTGGCGGGTTCCAACGCCTTTATCTGGAAGGTGGATTTGCAGCGACCGCGGATCAGAGTGTTGGTCTGTTAGCCGGAGAGTGCCTGGGAGGCGGCACGGTAGTCAACTACTGCACATCGTTTCGAACGCCCGACGAAGTTCGCGCCGAATGGGCGGCCGCTGGTGTGTCATGGTTCATGAGCGAAGAGTACACGGGTTGTCTCGATGCTGTTTGCACGCGGCTTTCTGTGAACCTCAAGCACAATCGAGTGTCTGCGCGCGAACAGGTATTGCAGCGCGGACTGAGCGCGCTGGGCTGGCATGCGGCCGCCATGCCGCGTAACGTCGTGAGTTGCGAGCAGGGCAAAATTTGCGGGTATTGCGGTTATGGTTGCTCGCTTGGTGCAAAGCAATCGAGCACGAAAACCTGGCTCGCCGACGCGCAGGCCGCGAGGGCTCGATTGGTTACGAAAACGCGCGCCCTACGCGTGCAAATCGAAGCAGGCGCAGCTACGGGCGTGGAAGCTCGCTCGAGCAATGGTTGCCATGTCAACATTCGATGCAAAGCCGTGATCGTCGCCTGCGGAGCCATCCATACGCCTGCATTGCTACTTCGTTCTGGCTTGCGGAATGAAAATATCGGGCGCCATCTTCATCTGCATCCCGTTTCGAATGTTTGCGGAATCTTTGAAGAGGAGATTCGGCCGTGGGAAGGGACCATGCAGGCGATTTATTCGGATGAGCACCGCTTCCTCACAGGAAACTACGGCGTGAAATATGAAACCACTGCGTTGCAGCCGGTCATTGCCGTGGCGGTTCTGCCCTGGCGTGACCCGGCAAAGTATCGTTCCTTGCTGCAGAAACTACCCAATATGATGGCCATCGGTGTTTTGTTGCGTGATCGCGATGGTGGCCGCGTCACTCTCGATAACACAGGAAACCCTGTTGCTCATTACGCACTGTCCGAATTTGACCGCGCCCATTTGCGTCGGGGCTTCACCGGCGCCGCGCGCATCCTGGAAGCTGCCGATGCTCGCCTGATTTTTTCTCCGCACGCAAAATGGTGCGCTTATGAGCCGGGTCGCAATGGTTCGCTGGATTCCTTCACCCACGCGATGGACACAGCAGGTTGGGATTCCGGCCGGCTGGCGCTCTTCTCGTTTCACATCATGGGAAGCGCCCGGCTCGGCGGATCGCCGAAAACTTCGGCCACCAACCCCGATGGGGAGACGTGGGAGACACGCAATCTCTTTGTGATGGACGGGTCGTCGTTCCCCAGCGCTTCGGGAGTCAACCCCATGATTTCCATTGAAGCGATAGCTCGCCGCAATGCAGTGGTTTTGGCGGGTCGCCCAGGGATATAAGCAACCTGTTTATAATAAGATAGCGGGAAACGCCAGCAAAGCCGACACTTCCATCCGTGATGTAATCCGCAGATCAGGAAGACCCTCATTTCGCATCAACTCAAGTTCTTCGCCTGGGCGGTACTGCTCTTAACTAGTGCTATGGTTGTACAAATTTGAGTACCCATTGCCTATGGGATTTTGGCGCAAAAATGTAATAATCTTGGTAGGTTAGGCGCGCTCTGAGACTTTCTCTGGCGTGATGCTTACGGGTGTCGTTCCAAAATGAAACTTCGCGCCAAGTTCGTGTCCCCTCGACGAAGCCCACGAAATGGCTTTAGTTTGGTGGAGCTTGTTCTGTCCTTGGCAGTGCTCCTTGTAATTACAACATTAGCCATCCCCGTGGTCGTGCGCTCGCTACAGGCTTACCAGCTTAATGCCAGTGCTTCTCAATTGGCAGGAATGCTGAAGTTCACAAAATTCGACGCTATACGCCAAAACACAAGAGTGAGCTGCCAGATCGCGCAGAGCGGCTCAAATTGGATTGTGTGGGTCGATTCAAATGGAAACGGGGTACGCGACGGAGCCGAGCCGGAAATGGTGATCACAGGAATCGATACGCTCCTTCCGGCAAGTTCGGTACCTGACCCATCTCCGATTAGTGCCACACTGGGTCCGGGCGCTTCCACGCTACCTTGGATGGTTCTATCTGGGTCCAACACGAGCATCACCTATGACCAGCGCGGCGTGTTGAGTTTCGTGGGAGCGGCGACCGTGTACGCTCTCTACCTTGGCAATGCCAACGACCCAAGTTCTGGATACCGTGCCATCATAACGCTGCCTTCCGGTGCGGTGCAGGTATGGGCCTCATCAGCCACCGGGAATTGGTGGCGAGTCAGTTGATCGGACTTTCAGAGAATGGCGATGACGAATCCGCATGAAGTCAAAACGGGGGCCAAGAGAAGGAACCGCCAGCGCGGGTTCACACTGGTGGAAGTGCTTATGGCCATTGTCATTCTTCTCGTCGGTATTGTGGCCGTCGCACAATTGGTACCCGCTTCGATCAGCTCGAATTCGACGAATCGCAACGACTCATCGGCTCTTGTGTTCGCGCAACGCGAACTGGATCAGTTTCTGAACCAACCACTGAATATGTCGGTTAGTCCGCCAGCATTCATCAACGCGGAAGGCTTCAGTTGCAATCTAGGAGATCCGGCTCAATCCAACGTGGTCGTTGGCAGCCCCGTGGTGGTGATTTACAACCAGCTCGTCATCGATTTTACAGCTTCGCCGGTAGCGGGCTACAGCTTCAATTATCAGGATCCGAATGACCCCGCCGGAGTGTTCTATGACGTTCGCTGGGCGGTGATCACGAAGACGGGCAACGGCTTGGTTTTCTCCAAGAGGTTCATCCTGGGGGCGAGAAGAAAAGGCGGTAACGGTGTTTACAGGCCGGTAACGCTCGATACGATACTCGAGAAATGACACACGCTGATCACATCCGGGGCCAACGAGGCTTCTCGCTCATCGAAATGATGATCGCCACGGTGATCTTCACTTTACTTTGCGGAGCCGCGTTCGCGCTTCTTTCCGTTGCACAGCAGCGATATCAGACGGAATCGCAGGTGTTGAATTCCTTTCAAGAAGCGCGGTTTGGCATGGACGAAATCGTGCGAGACGTGAATGGATCGGGTTATCCACCGCAGAACTCGTTCTCGTTTACGCCAAATGTTCCGCCTGCAAATCTGTATGCAAGCACACCGGTCGCCTGGGCCCCTGGTTATCCCAGTAATTCGCCTTGCTTGATCGGGACCGCGGGAGGGGGAACCTGCACTACGCCGGGAGATTTCGATTTGATCATCGAAAGGGACGTCGACCCATGGCGCCACGATGGCGTCGAATGGACCAGGTATCAGCTTCAGGGAAACATTCTGTCTCGGAGCCAGACTTATAAAGTGGCTGGCGGGGATCCGGATGGGACCACCTCGCCCTCATTTGTTCCTTACGTTCAAAATGTAATGAACAACGCTCCAGCCGCGCAAATTGCGCAATTCCAGGCTGCCTATCCGAATATGTTTCCCGGCGGAAACCCGGTACCGGTTTTCACTTACACCTGCTATACGCCTTACGGACCCCAGCCGTGTCTTTCTGCAGGATCTTATAATTCCCCTGTAAACGTAACGGACGTGGAGATCACGCTGATTGTCATGGCGCCCACCAAGGATGCCCAGAACGGTCTGCCAAGGCTCATCGAATTGCATGGACGGGGCCACAGCCTCAATCCGATTCAGTAGGGACAAAATTTTAGAATGAAGCTAGGTCGAAAAACACGGCGCCGTTCGGAAGATGGAATCGCATTGCTGATCGCGATTTTCGTCTTGTTGTTGATCAGTGTTGTGGCGATCGCTTTGCTGGTCTCTTCCGGCACGGAAACAGCTCTCGGCGCGAACTATCGCTCGTCCTCCACCGTATATTATGCGGCGCTCGCCGGCCTGGAAGAGGTCCGCGGGCGCTTGCTGCCGAAGAATCCAAACTACTTTGGTACCTCCGTCATTTCTCCGAGCACAACCCTCCCGGTGGGCCAAACAATCTACTTAATAAATCGCTTGCCGAGTGAGAATGTCGCACCATGGGATTCAAGCAACCAGTATTACGACAAAGAGTACCAAAGTGAGTTTGGCGTCCAGGCGTCGAGCGCTTCCTGGCAGTCCGTCAACTCCGTCTGGGACAACAATGTGCAGGGCATCCCCGGGCCACTGTTCAAGTGGGTCCGCATCAACGCTGTCACCGAAGCTTCTCTCTACACAGATATAAACTACGATGGCGTTTATGATTCGGCCACACCGATTTTCTTTGATCCGGCTCACGTCGACTCTCACGGCAACGCATCGCCCAGTTTGGTCGTTATGACGGTTCCGCCTGCTACCGCAAAGCAGGCGCTGGAAATTACCGGTCTGGCTTATTCGTCCAACGGTAGCCAGAAATACCTGCAATACGTTGTTGCTCCAGTTGGGCCAGACAATTTGAGTTTTCCCGCGGCGCTCACACTGGACGGTCCCAACATTAATCCGTCGACTCCGTTCAACCTGCCATATGGAGGGCAATTTTACGTGGACGGCACCGACACACAATTTTATTCGAGTGGCAGCGGTTGCGTCGCGGGGATGAACCCGAGCCCAGTCCCCGTCAGGGCCATTGGATATTCCACGAACGATGCGACGAGCAACACAACTATCACTACTATGATTGGCGACAACCATGGCGAATATACGGGCCTCGGCTTTACTCCTTCCATACCCAGCGTCTTTTACGTTGGCCCGCCTGGCCCGCCAGCCCTGGCCGCAAACATGCAATCAGTGGTTCAAATCAATAACTTAGTAGCCGGCATTTCGCAGCTGGCGGACGTCAGGATAAATGGACCGGTGACGCAAAGCGATTCCAATAACCTGATGCCGGCCGCCATGGGGCCAACGAATCCGATGACCGTGGTAGTCAATGGCGATTTCACGGAAAACAGCTGGAACGGCACTGGCTACGGGATTCTTCTGGTGACCGGCAACTTCACCTACGACCAGAATTCAACTTGGAACGGGATCATCCTCGTGATTGGGCAGGGCAATTTCATTGTGCACGACAGCTCCGGCAGAAACGGCCGGATCAATGGAGCAGTATTCGTTGCGAACACCGTCGATGCATCGGGCAATCCGCTTGCTTCGTTGGGAACTCCTATCTTTAATTTTGATAACCATACCGCCGGCAATTACGGGATCTACTACAGTAATTGCTGGGTCCAATACGTACAAACAGCGGGCAAGTATCAAATACTGTCCTTCCACGAAATTCCGCAATAGAGATTAGAACGAGGAATGAAGCGACTTATGATTTTTACAAAACCCGGTATCGTCTCAGCAGTCCTCGGCGTTTTGCTTGTCTTGACGCAAAGTAATTGCGCCGCACCTGCTGGAGAACGACACGAACGGCAACAGGAACAAGCGCAGCAGCCACCCCCACCGCCGACACCAGCTCCCGCGCAGAATTCGCAGCCGGGGGCACAGCAAGCATCCCCAGCTGAGCAGTCAGCCGCAAAACAGCGCAAGATCTGGACCAACGAAGACCTGGTCTCGCTGCGAACACCCGCGGACATCTATCTGCTGGAGAAGGAAGAGCGAGAAGCCGCTGAAGCCGATGCCGCCGCCAAACTCGCGGCTGAGCAAGAGTCGCGCCAGGGAGCTCCCTTGGAGTTCAAACTGCCCGCTACCATCGAAGAAACTCAGCAATTGATCAAAGACAAGGAATCGGAAATTAGTGACACGAGGGCCAAGCACGCTAAATTAACAACTGAGATGCAGACCGTTACCGATGAGCAAAAGGAGGCGAAGCAAACAGAGATCAACATTGCCGCCGCCGAGATGGAGCTGGCTCGGAATCAACTCAAAGCGCTGCAAGACCACCTCGTGGAGCTTCAAAAGCTGCCCGCCGCCGAAGCGCCGGCTACGCCGCAACCTCCTCCTTCCACATAGCTCCCTTACGTTTGCATGAACGCGCCTTTCTTGCGATCAATTTTTGCTCGCCTCTCCGACACTAACGTGCCTTGAAACAATCCACGCTGTATAATGTTTGGATGCGTGACAGCCAGCGAAGCGCGCCGATGCACGGGACTACCGTTCTGTGCGTGCGCAAGGACAATAAGGTTGTGTTGATCGCCGATGGCCAGGTGACCATGGGAGATCACGTTATGAAGCACACCGCGCGCAAGACGCGCCGCCTTTACAACGACAAGGTTATCGCCGGCTTTGCGGGTTCCACCGCCGACGCCATTTCACTTTTCGAACGATTTGAAGGCAAGCTCCAGGAGCACTCGGGCAATTTGCAGAAGGGCGCCGTCGAGCTTGCCAAGGAATGGCGCAAGGACCGCGCGCTGCGGCATCTCGAGGCGCTGCTTATCGTCGCGGATGCGAAATCCACCTTCCTGCTTTCCGGCAACGGCGATGTCATCGAGCCCGATGATGGTTTGTGCGCCATCGGCTCTGGCGGGACCTATGCGCTCGCGGGGGCGCGCGCCTTGATGAAGCATTCGAAGCTCGGCTTGAAAGATCTGGCCATGGAAGCGATGCGCATCGCCAGCGAGATTTGCATTTTCACCAACGCCAACTTTACAGTCGAAGAGATCTAGGAATCGCGCGATAACACGCCGAGTCGTTTGCGCGCATCAAACGGAGTGCACAGAAGTGGATCGGACATTAAGGGATCGCACGCAAAGGGATTGGACATTGCATGACCAACAAGATCGATAAAGAAATCGTTTACGCGCCCGGTGGCAATGGCGCCGCACCCGTGGAAGAAGAGCATCTCCTCCCCGCGCTCGACGACATGACCCCGCGGGAGATTGTCGCGGAGCTGGACAAATATATTGTCGGGCAAAATGCCGCCAAGCGCGCCGTCGCTGTCGCTTTGCGCAATCGCGTCCGCCGCCAGAAACTTCCACCGGAGATCGCCGAAGACGTTCTGCCAAAAAATATTTTGATGATTGGCCCTACGGGAGTCGGCAAAACCGAAATCGCCCGCCGCCTCGCTCGTCTTGCGGGCTGTCCTTTCGTCAAAGTCGAGGCCTCGAAATATACGGAAGTCGGCTACGTGGGCCGTGATGTGGAATCGATGGTCCGGGACCTCGTCGAAACTTCCCTCGACATGGTTCGCGAAGAAAAACTCGACGAAGTCGCCGACCGCGCCGAGCAGGCCGCAGAAGAGCGCGTTCTTGACCTCTTGCTTCCTCCTTCTCCTCCGCCCGCTCCTGGCACCACGGAAGCGGAAGCCGCGGCGGCGCGCGAGCAGACCCAGCGCACGCGTGAAAAGCTCCGCGCGCAGCTTCGCGAAGGGAAGCTCGACCAGCGCATGGTTGACATCGAAGTTCGCGAGCGCGCCATGCCTTCGTTTGAAATCATCTCGAATCAGGGCGTCGAGGAGATGGACGTCAACATCAAGGACATGCTCTCCGGCATGTTTGGCCAGCAGAAAAAGAAGCGCAAGATGTCCGTCGCGGATGCTTTCGAATACCTGATTCAAGAGGAAGAAAACAGGCTGCTCGACATGGACCAGGTTACGCGTATTGCCGTCGAGCGCGCCGAACAGATGGGCATCATCTTCATCGACGAAATCGACAAAGTCGCCGGACGCGAATCCGGCCACGGTCCGGATGTCTCCCGCGAAGGCGTTCAACGGGACATACTGCCGATCATCGAAGGCACGACCGTCAACACCCGCTACGGCATGATTCGCACCGACCATATTTTGTTCATTGCCGCGGGCGCCTTCCACGTTTCGAAACCGTCGGACCTCATCCCCGAGCTGCAAGGCCGCTTGCCCATTCGCGTGGAGCTGCAATCGCTCAAGGAAGAGGATTTTATCCGTATTCTCACTGAACCAAAAAACGCCCTCATCAAGCAGTACGTTGCGCTTCTAGAGACCGAAGGCGTCAAGCTCAATATCACGGAGGACGCGGTTGCTTCCATTGCGCGCTTTGCCACAAGCGTAAACGAGTCGACGGAAAACATTGGCGCGCGGCGGTTGCACACAATCCTTGAAAAAGTTCTTGATGAACTTTCGTTTGAAGCCCCCGACCTGAAGAAAAAGAATGTCAAGGTCGATGCCGCGTACGTGACCAAACAGCTTGCCGATATCGTCAAGAATCAGGATTTGAGCCGCTATATCCTGTAAACTCCGACAATTGAAAATGGAAATCCGAAACTTGCGGAACCCCATACTGAGGCGCAGCGCGATTACCCGCCTCGCAAATCTCACTTTTCGGATTTTGGCGCCCGCATTTTTCTTTGCCGCCGGTTGTGGAGCGCCCGGTGAACCCACTGCGCCTTCCCCGCAAGTTCCCCTGGCGGTCACCGATCTCACCGCGCATCAGGCGGGTGATGGAGTGCAACTCATTTTCACTCTGCCGGCAAAGACCGTCGCTGGCGATCGCCTCGCGGCGCCACCCGCCGTTGAAATCATTCGAGGCACTCCAAAGCCGAATGGCACGCCGGACGCCAAATCATTTCGTGTCGTCTACACGATCCCAGGTTCGCTGACGGATAATTACATCTCCGAAGGTCATCTAAAATTCATCGATCCTGTTGCGCCAGCGGAAACTCGCGCGAATCCAGGCAGCACCCTCGTCTATGTCGTTCGCACGCGTGCGTCGAAGAAGCGTGCTTCTGCGGACTCCAACGCCGTTTCGGTTTCCATGTTTCCTGTATCGGAGGCTATCGCTCATCTTGAGGCGCGCGTCACGGAGTCTGCGATTGAGTTGAGCTGGACGGCTCCCACTCGCACCTCCGGCGGCGATCCGCTTGCGGCGCTTTCCGGTTATCGCATTTATCGCGGCGAGCTAGACCCTTCCTCCGCGGAGGCTGCTTCCATCGATCTCCTAAAGGCTAAATGGAAATCGCCGCTCGCTTTGCTCACCGCCACTGACGAACTCTCCTACCGCGACACTCTTTTTGACTTCGGCAAAACCTATCTCTACGTTGTCAGAAGCGTCGTGCTAGTGAACGGCAGCGCACTCGAGTCAGGCGACTCCGCTCCTGCAATCGTCAACCCCCGCGACACCTTTCCTCCAGCGGCTCCACAGAACCTGGTTGCAGGTGTCCTTCCCGGAACCGCTCCCGGTTCCGTGTTGGCGGACCTCTCCTGGTCCATCAATCTTGAAACCGACCTGGCCGGCTACCGCGTCTATCGAAGCGGGCGGCAAGACATGCGTGGTGTGCCAATCACCCCTGACCTGTTGCTTGCACCGGCGTATCGTGATACGTCTGTGGAGCCCGGCCACCGCTATTGGTATTCTGTGACCGCCGTCGATCGTGCTGGCAATGAAAGCGACCCCAGCGCGTCCGTCGTGGTTGATGTCGCGAAACCTTCTTCGTAGCTCCGGGTTGTATTTCGCAAATGTCTTGGGAGTGCACTGCGTGACGTCCGTTCGAGCACACTTGCCCGCCTTTGGGTGGTTCCGCGCTCTCCGGAATTCATCTGTCCGCACGGGTATGTATGTCGGGGTCCTTCTTTCGATCGCATTTGCCGGATGGGTGATCGTGGCGAATCGTGTGCCGGCACTCGATCGCTTTGCGCTCCCGCGCAATCTGGCTGCGGTGGCCCTGCTCGGTCTTATCGCGGTGATTCCCGTTCTCCGGTTTTGGCGTATCCCAGGCAACTTGCTGGCTTCGAGCCTGGTTGCGTGGCTCATATTCAGCCTGGCCTATCGCGTACTTTGCATGCGGTTCGCGGGACTTGCGGCGCGTTTTAGCGCCGTTCAAATCTTCATGCTCGGTGCTGTACTATATATGCTGCTGGTTACTCTCTCTTGGATTGGAACCATCATCCGGCGCGCTCGCGCGTCGCACGCATCACATCTCAATCACCACACGAGCTGATCCTGAATGAAATTCTGCCGCTTCCTTCCATTTGGGCCATCTGCCCCGCAACCAGCACCGCCGCTGTACGGTCTGCTCGAGAGAGAACAAGTCCGGGAGATCTCCGGTCCTCCGTGGCATTCTTGGTCGCATGGGACTCAGACGTGGCCGGTAACAAATGTCCGTCTGTTGGCCCCTGTCGATCCCGGTAAAATCGTTTGTGTCGGGCGCAATTACGCGGCTCATGCCGCCGAATTCGGCAATGAGGTGCCGAAAGAGCCGCTTATCTTTCTCAAGCCTCCTTCTGCGATCATTGGCCCAGGGGAGCCAATCGTTCTTACGCCCCAATCCCAGCGGGTCGAGCACGAAGGCGAGCTTGCGCTCGTGGTCGGCCGGCGCTGCTCGCAGCTCAAGGATTCGGACGACGCGCTGGCCTATCTGCTCGGTTATAGCTGCCTCAATGATGTCACCGCGCGCGACCTCCAGAAGAGCGACGTCCAGTTCACGCGGGCCAAAGGCTTCGATACCTTTTGCCCCGTCGGTCCGCACATCGAGACCCAGCTCGATCCAGCTGATGTCTTGGTGGAAACGCTTGTCAACGGCGTTCTTCGTCAATCCGGGCACACTTCGCTGATGGTGTACCCTGCGGCGTTTCTGGTTCGCTGGATTTCCCGCGTGATGACTCTCTATCCCGGGGATGTGATCGCCACCGGCACGCCTGCTGGTGTTGGCCCGCTGGTCACCGGAGACGTCGTCGAGGTCGGCGTCAGCGGTGTTGGCGTGTTGCGCAATCCAGTGCAAGCCCCGCACACGTAGGTACACCTCCCCGCCACCGTTCCGGTAAAATACAGGATGTGGGGGCGCCTTTCGTAGGAAGACCTTTTTCTCATGTGCCGTGCATCTGCCCATCCGCGCGCGTGGGTCACTCCACAACTCATTTGTCACATTGGAGCTAGCTAGTTGAGATCTCTTTTCGCAGACTGGAAACTTGTTCTCGCCATGGCTGGCGCCGCTATTGCAGCCATCGCCATGATCGCCTACGCCTTTTTTCGACCGGCGGAAGAGCCTGAAGACGCCGAGCGCAGGCGTCGTCTCCACTTGAATCAGATCGGTCGCATCGCGGAGGGCCAGGTCGTCGAATTGGCCGAGCATCCTGCCGAGCCGTTTGATGACAGAAAAAAACTGTTTGCCTCGCGTGCCCGTCCGCTCGTCGATGCGAGACCCCGGCACCTCGTCACGTACAGCTACGCGATTTCCGGCGTCACCTATCACACTGCTCAGGACATCACCGGCCTCGAGGGACAGATCCGTTTCGAACGGCTCGTCGCTGGCCAGCCTGCTAGCGTCAAGTACGACCCCTCGAATCCGAGCGACTCGATTCTCGTCGCAGACGATTGGTCCGGCTTGCGCTGAGCTTCGAAGCGCTTCCGCTGAGCCTCGAGCCGCTTGCCCTGCACGTTAAGCATCCTGAACCAGCCCGGCTGCCGGATTCTGATTTCCACTCAGTTGCGCTATCCTTCTCCCTGCGGCTTCGGTACCCCGTGCTACTCTCATGAAAATGGTCCTCGCCTTTGTCATGACCACCGCCCTCATCGTTGCGATGACCCTCGGGGCGATGTTCATTCTGGTGCAAGCGACGGATTACGTTACGTCGCTCGAGTCGCCTCTCCAGCGCGGCGTAGCCATTTGCGCGGAGCTTCTCCTCGGCGTTGTCTTACTGCTTGGCACCGTCTGGCTTGCAACGCATCTTGCCGTTCGAATTTTTGCCAAAAAAGAGCCTTCTTCTATGGGAGGAAAGCTTGCCTGAGAAAAACGCCGCCGTCAGTGCCAAAGAAAAACACCACGACCGCATGGAAGAACTCCGCCGCCAGTCCGCGGAAGCCGAAGCCGGAGGCGGTCCCGAACGCCGCGAGCGCGAACACAAAGCCGGAAAACTCGCCGCACGCGAGCGCATAAATCTACTGCTCGACGAAGGCACTTTCGAGGAACTGGATAAATTTGTCCGCCACGGTTGTGTGGATTTTGGCATGCAAGAGCAGCGCCCCGCCGGCGATGGTTTTGTCACCGGTTTTGGCCGCATCGATGGCCGTCTCGTCTACGTTTTTGCGCAGGACTTTACCGTCTTCGGCGGCTCGCTCTCGGAAGCCAACGCGCGGAAAATCTGCAAGATCATGGATCTCGCCCTGCGTGCTGGCGCTCCCGTCATCGGCCTCAACGACTCCGGAGGCGCGCGCATCCAGGAGGGTGTCGCGTCGCTCGCCGGCTACGCGGATATTTTTCTGCGCAACACGCTCGCCAGCGGCGTGATCCCGCAGATTAGCGCCATCATGGGTCCCTGCGCAGGTGGCGCGGTCTACTCTCCTGCGATCACCGATTTCATTTTCATGACCCGCGAGACTTCTTACATGTTTGTCACTGGCCCCGACGTCATCAAGACCGTCACGCACGAGGAAGTCACCAAGCAAGAGCTCGGCGGCGCCATGACCCACAACGAAAAGAGCGGGGTGGCGCACTTTGTTTCCGCGGACGACGCCGATTGCCTGGCCATGATTCGCGAGCTGTTGAGTTTTCTCCCTTCGAACAATGTCGACGAACCCCCGCGCCGCCAGTCTTCGGACTCCGCCGAACGCTGTGAAGAATCCTTGAATTCGCTCGTTCCAGCGGATCCCCAGAAGCCCTATGACATCAAGGACGCCATCCACGCCATTGTCGATGACGGCTATCTCTTCGAGGTCCATGAACACTTCGCAAAAAATATTGTTGTGGGTTTTGCGCGGCTCGATGGCCGTCCTGTCGGGATCGTTGCCAATCAACCCGCGTTCCTCGCTGGCGTCCTCGATATCAATGCGTCTCTAAAGGGTGCGCGCTTCGTCCGCTTCTGCGACGCCTTCAACATTCCGCTCATCACCTTCGAAGACGTTCCCGGCTTTCTGCCCGGCACGCAGCAGGAATTCGGCGGCATCATCAAGCATGGCGCGAAACTGCTCTTTGCCTTCGCGGAGGCCACCGTTCCGAAAATCACGGTCATCACGCGCAAGGCCTACGGTGGCGCGTATTGCGTCATGGCCAGCAAACACATCCGCACGGACGCCAACTTCGCCTGGCCCTCGGCCGAAATCGCGGTGATGGGGCCGGAGGGCGCGGTGAACATCGTTTACAAGCGCGAACTGGACAAAGCCCCCGAAGCCGACCGCGAAAGGCTCCGCCAGGAAAAAATAGACGAATTTCGCGACCGCTTCGCTAACCCCTTCGTCGCCGCTGAAAAAGGCTACATTGACGCCATCATCGAGCCATCCGAATCTCGCCCACGCATCATCGCCGCTCTCCGCGCCCTGGAAAACAAGCGAGACACCAACCCTCGCAAAAAGCACGGCAACATTCCTCTCTGAGTGCGTTCACGGCCTGTTGTCTCTGCTAGAATGTACGTTATGAAACGTCAATTCACTTCGATCATTGAGAAGCGTGGCCGCTGGTATGTTGCCTACATCGAAGAATTCCCGGGCGTGAACACGCAAGGGCGGACGCTTGCGGAAGCTCGTCGCAATCTGAAGGAAGCGTTGACCCTGGTAATCGAGGCAAACCGCGAATTGGCGGCAAAACAGCGCGCCATCGGCGCCATACGTGAACCAATCACTGTAAGTATTTGAGCTCCTGGATATGAAGCGGCGTGATTTCTTACGGCATCTCGCTGCCCACGGTTGTGAATTGCTACGTGAGGGTGGCAGGCATGCCATCTATTTCAACCCAAGAACAAACGCTACTTCAAGTGTCCCCCGTCATACAGAGATCAATGACTTTTTGGTTCGAAAGATTTGCCGGGATCTCGGAATTCCTTCGCCCGGCTAGTTTGGTCCTTACTTCTCTTCTGTTTACAGTCCCTCCGCTCGTCTCTTTCCGTGGCGCTCATACGCATTTGTTGCACCTCAAACAATTAGACATTCCCGGTGCGCTGCCAACTTGGGGACGATACTCCTCGTGCTAGAATCCCGGAGCATCACCAAAGGTCCATGTTCCGGAAAATCCTGATTGCCAATCGCGGTGAAATCGCCGTTCGCATCCTGCGTGCCTGCCGCGAGCTGGGAATTCGCTCCGTGGCGGTCTTTAGCGAGGTCGACCGCAAGTCGCTCCACGTTCGCCTGGCCGACGAAGCTTACCCCATCGGCCCCGCCCCCTCGCGCGAAAGCTACCTTTGCATCGACAAAATAATCGACGTCGCGCGCCGCTCCGGCTGCGACGCCGTCCATCCTGGCTACGGTTTTCTCGCCGAAAACGCAGCGCTCCCGCGAGCCTGTGCGGATGCAGGCCTCACCTTCATCGGACCGAGCGCCGAAGCCATGGAGGCCCTCGGCTCGAAAACAGCCGGCCGCCAGCTTGCCCGTCGCTCCGACGTTCCAACCGTTCCCGGCGCGAACGATCCCATCGAAAATCCCGATGATGCCCAGGCTCTTTCCCAAAATATGGGCTATCCCGTTTTGCTGAAAGCCGTCGCCGGCGGCGGTGGCAAAGGCATGCGCGTCGTTACTCGCGATGCCGAATTTGCCCCCGCCTGGCGCGATGCCTCGTCCGAAGCCCTCAACGCGTTCGGGGATGCGCGCCTCTATCTCGAAAAATATCTGGAACAGCCGCGCCACATTGAAATCCAGATTCTTGCCGACGCTCACGGCCGTGTCGTTTCTCTCGGCGAGCGCGAATGTTCGGTTCAGCGCCGCCACCAAAAAGTGATTGAAGAGGCTCCCTCGCTCGTCATCACGCCCGATCTGCGCAAAAAAATGGGAGACGCTGCTGTCCGTCTGGCTCGTGCCGGTGGATATGTCAACGCCGGGACCGTCGAATTCCTCGTTGATGCCCATCTCAATTTTTATTTTCTGGAAGTTAATACGCGTCTGCAGGTCGAGCATCCCGTCACGGAGCAAGTCACCGGGCTCGATCTGGTGAAGCTGCAAATCGCCATCGCCGCCGGTCATCGTCTCCCCTTCGCCTGGGAAACCATCACTCCGCGCGGTCACGCCATGGAGGTCCGCCTCTACGCCGAAGATCCTGACAACAATTTTTTCCCTTCGCCTGGGAAGATTCTCTCCCTCCACGCGCCGAGCGGCCCCGGCATCCGCCTCGATGAAGGCGTCTACGAAGGCTGGACCGTTCCGATGGACTACGATCCTCTCCTCAGCAAGCTAATCGCCTGGGGCAACAGCCGCGAAGAAACCATCGCTCGTCTTCGCCGCGCTCTCGAGGAGTACACCGTCACAGGCATCAAGACTAACGCAGGCCTTTTCCGCCGCATTCTTGCTGAGCCGGAGTTTCTTCGCGGAGAAATCCACACCAAGTGGCTCGACGAATTGCTTCACGGTTCGCCCTCCGCAGCGTCTTCTTCACACCACGATGGAAAGACAGATCACGCCGCGGATGCCGCCGCTATCGCCGCCGCTCTCTGGCAAGCAAAACAGTCGCAGAGGCGTTCGGATTCGTCCTCTTCGAGTCTGGATTCTTCTCAACCGTCCCGTTGGAAGCAAGAGGGTCGGCGCCAGCAACTGGACCGACTGCCATGAAGTTTGAAGTCCATCTCACCGGCCCGACGGGCACCAAGCTCCGCACCGTTGAACTCTTGCGCGACGCGGACCACTGGAAAATCTCTTTGGACGGCGAACCCGTCATGGCTGACGCCGTCGAGATCGACGCCAACACGCTCTCTCTTCTTCTCGACGGGCAATCCTGCGAAGTTCGCATCACGCAGTCGCCCGACGGTGTCCTCAAGCTCCAGACCAGCCTACAGGAATTCACCGCCGAAGTTGCCGACCCCCGCGCGTGGCGCGGCCGGAAGCACGGCGCCCTTGAAGCCGAAGGCCGCCAGCAAGTTGTCGCTCCCATGCCTGGCAAAGTCGTCCGCCTCCTCGTCCAAGCAGGAGACAAAGTCGAAGCCGGCCAGGGCCTTCTGGTCGTGGAAGCCATGAAAATGCAGAACGAAATTCGCTCGCCAAAAGGCGGCATCGTCGAGCGCCTCCAAGTCAAAGAGGGCCAGCCCGTCAACGCCGGTGAAGTTCTTGCCTGGGTGGAATAGCGGCCGGATAGAAACGCAATAGAGTGGTTTAGTGCCCCGAGGATTTGGCTGGCATATCTGTCTTTGCCGCGTCCGGCAACTTGCCCGCCGCTTCGATGATTTGCTGCGCCAGATAGTTCGTGACTCTTGAATCATCCCGCGCGATTCTCAGGTATGCGGCGCGCAGCAATTGTTCCTTATGGTTGCGGAGCGTGTCCCGAATCGTCTGCTGCACTTGCGGGTCGGAAATGTTCCGCTGCCCGGGCGATTCACGAGAGATAAGCTTCAAAAGCACAATCCGCGGTCCTTCTTTTGACTGAGTCACCATCGGCGGGCTCACTTGCCCCGCCTTCATTCCAAGCACGACCCGCTTCAGCGCCGGATCAGCCTGGTTCAGCGCCGATTCCGGAACGTATCCCAAATCTCCGCCCATCGCCGACGAGTTCATGTCCTCGGAATAGTCCATCGCCAGTTGGGCGAAGTCGGCGCCGCTGTTCAAGCGGTCCATCAGCATTTTTACTTTGCGCTGCGCCTCCACCTCGTTGGTCGCATCGTCATTCTTGAGGTTGCGGATTTGCGGTTCTTTTCGTGGCGTAACCACGATCTCGGAAATTCTGTACAACGGTTCAATAACGTTAAATTGCGCCTTGTTCGTGTTGTAAGAGTCGGTGACGTCCTGGTCCGTGATCGTTATTTTCGCAACCACTTCGCGGTTCAGTAGTTTCGTGATGGAGAGTTCCCTCCGCAGGTCGCGTTTCCAGTCGTCGACGGAGATTCCTCGATCCTTCAACTGCCTTTGGAACTCCTCTTCTGTGTAAGGGCTTTTCCGCTCGGTGAATTTATCTTCCACCTCGCCGTCGCTCGCCTCCAGGTTCAGTTTTTTGGCTCGCTCCAGCAGAATCTCATTGTTAATCAGCTCTTCTAGAACATTTAGCTTCAGCGTCAGCACTTCTTCCTGCGAAGGCTCCTGGCCCTCCGGACTCAGCCGCGTCCGGTAGTATTTGTCCACCTCATCCCGTTTGATCTCTTGCCCGTTCACCACCGCCCACACGTCCGGCGAAGGCTGCGCCTTCTGTTTGCAGCCCGTGCCCATCGCCAGCGCCATCGCCGCCGCGGGCAACAACAATGCCGCTCGCGCCACGCCCTTCATCGGGCCGTGCGGACGCCCTGCCAAACAGTTTTTCGCGTGCGCGGGATTCAAGGTGAGGTGCTCAGGCCGCTTTCTTCACACGGCCCGCGCGGATGCAGGCCGTGCAAACTCGAACATGCTTCCTCGCGCCGTCCACCAACGCATGGACGCGCTTCAAGTTCGGATTCCACCGCCTACGCCTTGTATTGTTTGCGTGGCTGATCACATTGCCAAAATGCGGCCCTTTGCCGCAAAGTTCACACTTCAGTGCCATTGTTTTTCCTACTCAGGCCGTCTTGTCCAGCCGGAAATTTGCTCTGATTCTGATGAAGTTACAATACTGAGCTTCCCATTCTAACAGAGGCATTATCCCCGTCAAAGCCCG
>Ga0210402_10001770_pt1 | contig 21966 bp, 23 predicted proteins | sample IncBWC7MmetaG_FD_161055 | JGI IMG/M metagenome (GOLD analysis project Ga0210402, IMG submission 161055) | Forest soil microbial communities from Barre Woods Harvard Forest LTER site, Petersham, Massachusetts, United States - Inc-BW-C-7-M | ecosystem: Environmental > Terrestrial > Soil >... | reverse complement strand
CCGGACCCTTCTTCAAAGCGTCGCGCAGCGAGTAGGTAAATTCCTTGCCGGCTAGCGAGGCCTGTGTTTTGAAGTCGGGCGCGGCGTCGCCCTGCTTAAGCGCGGCAAAACTCGGCGTCACCGCCAGCATGAATGACAGGAAACCAAAGACTTTGCGTTTCATGGCGTACCTCCCACGTCATCTTACATCTCGAGCGTCAGCCACCCATTATCAGGGTTGTTTTGTTCCAATGGAAGCCTCTTGCAACGGCGTACGGCAAGGGCCGCGCCGCGGACTCGATACGCCCCCTCCCCCATCGGGGGGATATGGTCGCAGGCCTCCGAGCGACAGCATTCGCCGAGGACTGCTGCATAGCGGCCATTGGGTGCGATCGCATAGGGCAACACTTCGCCGGAGACATCGATTTTAATTACATCCATGGGCTTGGTGCGCGATTCATGTCGGGGCGGCAGCTTGGTATTTTCGAACAGAATCCAGTTGGCCCGTTCGATGGCTGTGAGTCTGATCGCGCTAGGATATTGCGCGACGAGTCTCGCCGCCGATACTGCGACCATGGCGCGGCCCGGATCGCTGAGCCAGGAGCGCTTGAACTCGGCCGCGCAAAACGGTACTGATTTTTTCGTCACGCACGGCAACTATGCGCAGACACGCTATCATCTCGCCGATCGGATCAACACGCACACGGTCAAGGATCTGAAGCTTGCCTGGACTTTCCAGGTCGATCTCACCGAATCGATCCAGGGCGCGCCTATCGTCTATGACGGCGCAATGTATTTAACCACCTCGTACAACCATCTCTTTGCGGTCGATGCGAAAACCGGCAAGGAACTGTGGCATTACACGCACGCCTTAGACCCCGCCGTGTCGCTCTGCTGTGGTCCGAACAACCGCGGTGTTGCCGCGCTTGGCGATCTGGTCTATATGGCCACGCTCGACGCCAAACTCGTCGCACTCAACGCGAAGACCGGCGCCGTTGTGTGGAACAAGCAGGTGGCCGATCCGCTCAAAGGTTATTCGATTACCGCCGCGCCGACTGCCGTGGATGACAAGATATTGATCGGCCTGACCGGTGCGGAATACGGCATCCGCGGCGCGCTCAAGGCCCTTGACGCGAAGACCGGCGCTGAGGTCTGGACGTTCTACACGACGCCGGCAAATTCGGTTGGCGTGTGGGCGACTCATGATGCGGCGGTCCTCGATCTGCATCGCGATATTGCTGCAGAAAAGGCGGCACTGGCCAAGCGCGGCGACCCGTACAAGACTCTCGGCGGTTCGATCTGGCAGAACCCGGCGATAGACGTTGCGAACAAGCGCGTCTACTTCGTCGTCGGCAATCCTTCGCCCGACATCGATGGCAGCGTGCGTCCCGGTGATAATTTGTATACCGACTCGCTCGTGTCGGTCGATCTGGAAACCGGCAAGTACATCTGCCATCTGCAATATATTCCACACGATATCTGGGATATGGACGCAGTGAGTCCCGCGGTGCTCACGCCGGTTGCGGACAAGGCGGGCAAGAAGATCCCGGGTGTATTGCACGCCGGCAAATCCGGCTATTTGTATGTGCACGACGCGAAGAATTGCAGCCTGATTCGCAGCACGGGTCTCGTCGAAGCGAAGAACGAACGCGCACTGCCGACCAAGGAGGGCGCGCTCATCCGCCCAGGCTTGAATGGCGGCGTGAGCGCAACGCCTCTCGCGATCGATCCGAAGCTCGGCCTCGCCTATGCGCTGACGAATGAATCTGCCTTGAAGTATTACTTTTTCACGAGCAGCGAGTATCCGAACGGCAAGCTCTGGCTTGGCGGCGGTTTCAAGGGCGCCCCGGAAGAGCCGATCTGGGGCGATATTGTGGCAACCGATTACAACACCGGCAAAATCCGCTGGAAGGTCAAGAAACCGCTGCCAATGTTCGGAGGGATTCTGGCCACGGCCGGTGGCCTGATCTTTACCGGCGAAGGCAGCGGCGAATTTGGCGCGTATGACTCCGCCACTGGCAAAGAGTTGTGGAGTTACAAGACCGATGCGGGCGTCAATGCGCCGGCATCGACTTATATGCTCGATGGCAAGCAGTACGTCGTTGTCGGCGCGGGCGGCAATACGCAATTGGATTACAAGCGTGGTAATAAATATTACGTGTTCGCCTACTGACATGGTCACGAGCCGGTCCAACCGCCTTGAAGCGAGGCAAGCAATGTCGGAAGACTTCATGCTGAAAATCGTTGCCCGCAGTGCACTGCTCGTGCTTGCAGCCTTTGCCGGCGTGAGCGCCGCCCGGGCGCAAGCAATCGAACAGAAAGTCGCTGTCTGCAAGGCCTGCCATCTGACCGGCGCGCTGCAAAGCTCCTCGGTGATCCCAAATATCTGGGGCCAGAGCGAGGGCTATATCTACTTCCAACTGCGCGATTTCAAAAGCGGGGCGCGTAACGCGCCGGAAGACGCAGCCATGCGCGGCTTCGTCACAACAATGAGCGATGCAGAGATGCTTGAAATGGCCAAATACGCATCCACCCAGCCTTGGCCGAAGGTCGAGCCCATCTCGACTGATACGGCCTTGCTCAAGAAAGGCGCCTACGCCACCGCTCTGGGCGGCTGTGTCGGCTGTCACTTCAACGATTGGAAGGGGTTTAGCGCCAATCCGCGCATTGGCGATCAGAGCACCGCTTATCTCGCGGCCACCATCCGCCAGTTCCGCAGCGGCGCGCGCGCCAATTCACCGGGCATGTCCGATATAGTGCGTACTTTCGATGAAGGCGATATCGAGGCAGTCGCGGCGTACCTAAACGCAACACAATAATCACTGGCGTCAATCGGTCGTCACAGCCGAAGGCCTACTTGATCACGCACGTGAAGTTACGCGCTTCATCCACCGAATCCTCGATTTTCACAGCGCGCTGAATGATTTTAAACTGGCGTGTCGATCCGGTTCGGGCTCGTTCGTCGTATAACTGGAAACCACAGGAGGAGCCATGAAATACCTGACCTTCATTCGTCATTCTGAGTCTTATCGCCAATCCGGGCCGCCGGCCGCACTCATGGAGGCGATGGGCAAGTTCGTAGAAAAATCCCTTAAGGACGGGTGCCTTGTTGATACCGGCGGTTTGTTGCCAAGCAAGGACGGCGTTCGCGTGCGACTCGCCAACGGCAAGATCACCGTGACGGACGGACCCTTTACCGAAAGCAAGGAAGTTATCGGTGGCTGGGCGATCTTGAATACGGACTCGAGGGCGGAAGCCGTCCGAATTGCAACGGAGTTCATGGAGCTGCACCGAAAATACTGGCCCGGATTCGACGGCGAGTCGGAGGTGCGGCCCATGTTCGACCCCGGCTTGGGGCCGTAGCGCCCTAGGCTTGCACCGCAGCGGCGCCGGCGTATGCTCTCGTCCACCCGGGCGTGTGCCAGCGTTGCGCCGCCCCTGCAACCGAAGGGAGAAAACATGAAGAAGAAATTTATCATCGCGTGGATCGCGCTTTTCGTCGCGTGGCTTTTGGGTGACTTTCTCATCCACGCCGTACTGCTGCATTCCGACTATATGCAACTGAGTAATCTTTACCGCACAGAGGCAGATCAACAGAAATACTTTCCCCTGATGATACTGGCGCATGTGATCATGTCCGGCGCACTCGTTTGGATTTATGCGCGCGGCGCCGAAGCGAAGCCGTGGATGGCACAGGGCGTGCGCTTTGGAGTCGCTGTCGCGCTTCTGACGGCCGTGCCGACCTACATGATTTACTTTGTGGTGCAGCCGATGCCGGGGGGTGTGGTCATCAAGCAGATCCTCGGCGAAGGCGTACTGATGGTGATACTCGGGACGATTGTCGCTTGGTTGTATCGAGACGCGGCGACACCGCTTCGCACAGGATGACCGCGCAGCACGCGATTCATTGCGCGTCTTGTCCTTGGGAGAACCTATGCTGGACACAATCAGCCATATCGCGCTGATCGTAAAAGACTCGAGCAGAACGGCCGCGCTGTTTAAGAACTTGTTCGGCGCGGCGATTTTGGTACGCAAAGATGCTGATGGCCATGAGGAGACCTACGTAAAACTGGGTCGAACTTGGTTTGTTCTCGTACAGGCGGAAGTGGATCGTCCCCGCAGCGGTGATCACATCGCTTTCTCGGTTTCAAAGTCCACGCTTCTGGAAACCGCAGAGAATCTGAGGAGAATGAACGTGGAGTTCTTTCTTGCCAGATCGGACACTGCGCTCTATTTCTTCGACTACGACAATCATGTCTTTGAACTGGATACGTCGGACCTGGAGCGTGAGTTGGCGGGGTGAACTGCTTCACTTGCCTGGTCTTTGAGCGGCTATACTGGACGGGTCCGATTCGCAAAAACCAAGGAAGATCGATGTTTTCCCACATCATGATTGGCACCAATAACCTGGAGCGCGCGAAAGGTTTCTATGATTCTGTACTGGGGACGCTTGGCGTGCCGCCCGCAAGAGTCGATGGGCACAGAATTTTTTATCGAACGCCCACCGGCGTTTTCTCCATCACAAAGCCCATCAATGGCGAGGACGCGACGTGCGCCAACGGCATGACGATCGGCTTTGCTGCAGCGTCGCCCGCGGAGGCGGATGCCTGGCATGCGGCAGGCCTTGCTGCAGGCGGCATGACGTGCGAGGGGCCCCCTGGCGTTCGCGAAGGCAGCACGGGTAAGTTCTATATCGCCTATCTTCGCGATCTTGACGGGCACAAGCTCTGTGCCTTGCACAGACTCTGACTTCCGTGCTGTATCGGCTGCGGCTCTTTATACCTTGTTTGCGGCCCAGGACGGTCGGCCAATTTTAGGCATTCGAGCGCTCGGAGTGCTCTCTTCGAACCTGCCGTTCAAGCTTTGCAAATCTTTGCTTGCGCAAGTAGTGCATTCCAAATCAGGCCGCGCAGATAATTGCCGTACGCGCAGGGGCAATTGGCGGATCGACATTGTTCAGTCAACGCGCGACCGATGGAAGTCTGAACCCAAAGCGGGTGGCGGGGAGCGACATGTCCAGAACCCATTTTGCTGTCGCGATCATTGGCGCCGTTGCTATTACTGTAGTTGCGTCGGCGCAAAATACCGGCCCCATCATTGATTCCGTCAGCATGCGCATGGAATTGCAGCGCTACGAAACGATCTATCCTGAATTTCACTTTCATGATCCCAGCGGAACCGTTCGCTTCATACACCGGGAAATCACGGCGACAAACTCCCCGAAACCATTGAAGGTGCGGGACGGAGTGATCGAGATATCGCCGGAGCAGCAAATGAGAGGCGCCGTCTACACCGGCGGCTGGTCGTGCGGACCGGAGTCCTATTATGTGACGATACAAGCATTCGTCATGAATCTCGACGGCCAGAAGAGCAACGTCGTCGAATACACAATCCACTGTAACCCCGGACGATAACGGGACGCCGAGCTTTTGATTTCCAATGATTCCGACTGCATGCTCGGCTGGCAGCGCGAAATATTGGGGGTGGCCGATGAAGAGATCCGTGGTGCTGTGTCTGATCGTTTGTATGAGCAGCGGTTGCACAACATTGCATCCGATCGCGAATGCGCCGAGTGACCTTTCCCAACACTTCAGCGACGGTGGCGTTCTGCAACCGGGAGATCGTGTGATCATTACGACAGTGACGGGCGCCAGACATCACTTGCGGATTCGTTCGGTACGCGATGGCGCGATTTACGGGGATCGCGACTCAGTACCATTTTCCGAAATTGCCTCAATCGACCGACGAGATTTCAGCGCAGCGAAGACGACCGTCTTGGTGGTTGTGATCCTAGGCGTCGTGGGTGTGATTGCGGCCGCGGTCAACTCGGGAGAGCATCCCAACACCGGCCTTTGACGCTTTGTGGGCACTGTGACCTCGCATTGGTGCCCGGTATGGCATTTGTCCTACTGCGAGTCGGGCTTTTCGGGGTGGGCGCTGCGTGTGCTCCACCGTTAACATGCCACCCGATCGAGTGGAAAACGGGAGGATTCAAATGAGACTTGTACTAAGCGGCGCGTTGATCGCCAGCGCATTTCTGTGCCTATCGGCCTGCGACAAGGCTGCATCTCCAGAAAAGGTTCAAGAAGACGTCGCCAAAGCCCAAAGCAAAGCGGCCGATGAGAACGCCAAGGCGGACGAGAAAGTGAAGCAAGTCGAGGCGGAGGCCGCCAAAGATCGGGCGGATGCGTTAGCCAAGGTGGCTGACAAGAGTGTCGGCGCCATAGCAGACTCTGCGGTAACTCAAGCTGAGGGCGAAACAAAAATCGCTCTGGCAAAGTGTCAGGCGCTCGAGGGTGACGCGCAAAAAGCGTGCAAAGACGAAGCAAATGCGCATCTAGATGCGGTAAGGACGAAAGCGAAAGCCGCGAAGTCGGACTGAGCGCTATCGGCCGGCAGAAATAAAGTGCGCTAGCAGACAGACAACGCGCCGCAGCATTTGGCAGCGTTTCGTTCGTCATGCAGGATCCGCTGCAATACATCGACCTCGACTACTATCGTTCGGCGCAGTTACTCATTGCGCGAGCGGAGATAGCGCAATTACGCCGACAATCATCGGCATTGGCGCGCACAGAACAGCAGAGGAAAATTCCCGCCGGAGTGCCCCGCCCGGCGGACTCTGTCTGCAGAAATGATATTTCTGAGCAATCTTGATCGCTGAATGAGCCCGCGTTGTGCGCGTGGGGTTATGTCCTACGTCACTCTCTCAAAGCTGCTGGCTCCGCATTGCTTCACCTTGGGTGACACTGTTCTGCAGTCCAAGAGGATGTCCAATCGGCTTCGACGATGCGAATGCACACTGGCCGGCATCCTGTAGGTCAACTAGCAGGAAATACTTTTAGTAGGAAACACCACATGAATGCTATCCCCACGAACACCGCTATTGCCGTCGTACTGTTGATCGCGCTGGTGGTCGGCGTCGTCGCTTGGCTTGTCATGCAAAAGCAACGAACTCTCAAGCTCAAACAGCGTTTCGGCCCGGAATATGACCTGACTGTTTCCGAGTTGGGCAGCCGCGTAAAGGCCGAAGCGGAACTGACCTCACGCGAGAAACGAGTCGCCGGCTTGGCTATTGTGCCGCTGACGCCGGCGGACGCCGTTAAATTCACGCAGGCGTGGGGCGCTCTGCAAGGCCGCTTCATCGATAACCCGAAAGGAGTGGTGTTGGACGCCGATCACCTGGTGCGAGAACTGATGGAAAAGCGCGGTTTCCCTATGGGCGACTTCGAGCACCGGGCCGCCGATATTTCAGTCGATCACGCGGGCGTCGTAGCAACTTATCGCGCAGCGCAGGCAATTGTCGCCCGTGACGAGCGCGGCGAGGCGGACACCGAGGAGCTGCGAAAGGCCGTGGTCCACTACCGCACTCTGTTCGACGAGCTTCTCGGGGTCGCCGCGGACAAACTACCGAGTGTGCCAGCCGACCTCGGCCTCCCGGTGCACTCATGAGCCCGCAGATGAACGGCGAGCCGCGCGAAAAAGCATTGACCACCGCGGATTTTGCGACTTCCACGAATAGGCCGGCGACGTCAGTCCTGGACCAGCCCGTGTTGGAGGCGATCAATACCGACGGCGTCACGCAAAAAGCGATAAAAGAAGACACGAAACTCGCACCGCTCTTTACGCAGGACGTGGCGGGCGACTTTCGCGCGCGCTGGGATGTGGTTCAGAGAGGATTCGTTGACGACCCCCAAGCAGCCGTGCGTGCCGGAGACGAACTTGTTGCACAAGTCATCAAGAGTCTAGCGGAAACCTTTGCCAGCCAACGTTCAGAACTTGAAAGCGGTCGCGAGCGCACGGAAGAGTCGACGACTGAGAACTTGCGACTTTCGCTGCGCCGCTACCGTTCCTTCTTCGAGAGATTACTATCCATTTAACGTGGCGATGTCACGCTGCCGATTACATCCGACGCGAGAGCGCCCTGCCCCAGCGAGAAATACCACCCTGTCATCGATACTTCACTCGTTCCAATACACTCAGTCGCTCGTTCATCTGCGATTCTGAAGATGCATATACACTAACTTCCAGGTATGCCTCATTTTCTTCGTTGAAAAGTGTGAACGTCCGATACTCCAAATCGGGACTCCTGTTATGAGGTGCTCTGAACCATCTTACGGGCGTGCCCCCGACACTCCCAGACTTGACGAAGGAAGTCTCCGGGTCGACCAAATCAGAAGGCATGGTCCCATGCAGTCTCACGATGGCGAATTCAAATGCTTCCTTGCGACTTTTCGCGGCTCTTCCAATGCAGTAGCCCGCGTCCACATGAAATACCCATTCCCAGACATACCCACTGTCCTCGGGAAGCGTCGGACAGTGTTCGTCGCCATCACTCCCGAATACATGGAAGGATGCGGTACCCGCTAAAACCAAAAATGCGCAGAGTGTGGCTCTCAAAGGAAGACTGGCGCGGGGGCACGCGACGGTCGATTTTTCCGAGGATTGTTCCACCCCCTCATACCCCGCCATACCGCGCTCCCTACAGCAGTTTTGGCAGTCTTACGGATAGCATGGCTGTTAGCAAGCGCGACGCCCCATGCTATATGGCTATCCCAGAATGCTGGGTTTATCCTTGAGTGCAACGCTCGCACGGCACTCAGGACACGGATACCGAGAGCCCCGGCAAGCAGCACTGGCGGTGGAGGTTTCATCGAAATGTTGCGAAAATTCTTGGGCATGGGCCTCGCCACCGCTGCTGTGGCGCTTGCGGCCCACGCGGGCGCCGCTGCGGCGCCGTCGGGCGGTGCGCCGCTAAAGATCGGCATCATCGGTTCAGGTCACATCGGCGGTACGCTCGCCAGATTGTGGGTCGCGGCGGGACACGAAGTGCTGATCTCCTCGCGCCATCCCGAGGAGTTGCGCCCGCTGGCCCAATCGCTGGGGCCGAAGGCCAGGGTCGGCACACCGCGCGATGCGGCGCTGTTTGGCGATGTGGTGTTGGTGTCGGTACCGTACGGTGCGCTGCCCCAGATCGGCCGGGATCTCGAGGCAGAACTCGCCCGCAAGATCGTGCTCGATACCGGCAACCCCTATCCGCAGCGGGACGGCGACATGGCGATCGAGGCGCGCCGCGTCGGCACCGGCGTGGCCTCGCCACGTTACCTGCCCGGTGTGCGGCTGGTGCGCGCGTTCAACGCGATCAATTCCGGCGATTTGGCGAGCAAGGCGCACCGCCCCGGAGAGCCAATCGCGATCCCGCTGGCCGGGGACGACCCGGAGGCGCTGGCCGTCGCGCAGCAGCTGGTGAGGGACGCCGGCTTTGAGCCCGTGGTGGTGGGTGCTCTCTCGCGCGCGCACGAATTTGACGTCGGCACGCCGGTGTACACGCGCCTTATGACTGCGCCGCAGCTGCGTCAGGCGCTCGGACTGAAGTAAGGCTGCGCAATCGGACGACGGCGTTCCGAAAGAGTCTCTTAGTGCGGGACTACAGAGATCTCGGTCTCCCCAGTGATTGCGACAAACGCCGGGGATCCCTCGCGCACGATGCGCAGAAGCAGCGGAGCTTGGCGAGTTGGAACGTGAACTGTCGCTAAGTTCGAGATGGCGATCAATTGCTTGGTTCCGACATGCGTGATCAAGTCTCCTACCCTCAAGCCCGCCAATGCACCCGCGCCGGCGGGCCTAAGCTGCGTCACGATCAAGCCGCTCGGCTCATTGTTGGCTTTGATGGCATTGCGTATGTCGATTGTCGTATCTGCGACACCCAATCCTAACGCGGGCACCCAACTATCCTGGCCTCCGGAGGTGGCCGAGTCATCCGGCGATTCAGGCAAACGGGCCACTTTGATGGCCAGCGACTGTTCCTTCCCATCCCGTGCGATCCGAATCGTCGCCAGCGAATCGGGCGCCAATCGCGCCGTGATGGTACTCAATGTCTTGAATGTGGCAGGGGTTAAGTTGATGCTCAACAACACATCCCCAATGGCCAGTGACTGCGTCGACGGACCCTGCGGATCAAGCCCCGTGATCACGGCGTGGCCAGAAGCCTTGACATGCAATGCCGTAGCCACTTCGGGCGTCAATTCTTGCGCAGAGATTCCCAGATACCCGCGCTCAACCCGACCGTGTGCCTCGAGTTGCCGGATTACCGCAGACACGGTTTCCGCGGGTATCGCGAAACCCAGGCCAACGGAGCCCCCGCTCGGGGAGAAAATGACAGAGGTCACCCCAACCACAGTGCCTGTGGTCGATAGGAGCGGACCGCCGGAGTTACCGCGATTGATTGCGGCATCCGTCTGCAGAAAATTGATGTAGGGATCGTCTTCCAGTGCGCGGGCGCGGGCCGATACGATGCCCGCGCTGACCGATTGGCCCAGCCCAAAGGGGTTACCAATCGCGATCACCGCATCGCCGACCGAAACTTCCTCGGAAGACCCCAATCGCAGGGCCGGCAAGCTCCCCGCGTGGACTCGCAGCAGCGCGATATCGGTTACCGCGTCCGCGCCGACGATTTCCGCTGTGACATCTCGGCCATCTGGCAGATGCACATGAACCTTGCGAGCCCCAGCAATCACGTGCCGATTCGTGACGATCAATCCATCCGCGCGCACAACAAATCCTGACCCCAATGAGGCGGTGGCCCCATCGTCGCGCGATTGATCACCGTTGACTCCGGACAACAGCCTCTGAATCGCGGATTGCATCGACTCGTAATCACGCGCTCTTGCCCTTGAAGCGGCCCGTTGACCGGCACCAATTGGTGCTTCTTCCACCAGTATAGTGACCACACTCGGAGAAACCCGTCTCACCAGCGAGGCATAGCCGCTGGGATCCGCGCCGCTCGGCGTGCAAAAAAGCACACCACCCAGCGCAACGGCAGCCGGAATCGATCGCTGAAAACCACCCTTCACGGCTCCCAGGTACAATGGACTCAACCACCGATACACTTCTCGTCCAAATCGATTGTTGAGCATCGGTGAAATCTCCCCGGGGGAATCGATGATAAATCAATGAGAAATGGATGACGAAACTGTTTCATTTGGACGGCAGCAGGCCCCGAAGGCGTTACAATGCATCGCAAGATCCAAACACGGGCGAGTTTGTCGAAGAACTGGCGACTTGCGCAAGGAGCCTTTATAAAATGAACACGAAGCACTTAATCACGTTGAGTTTTGGCGCAGCGATGTCTGCCCTGATCATGTCGCCGCTGATTGCGGCGAATTCCACGCCCGCCTACAAAGCACCGCTGAACACCTATGGCCAGCCGGATCTGGAAGGGACCTGGACCAATGCAACTTTGACCGTGCTCGAGCGCCCGAAAGAGTACGGCGCGCGGCTGGTCATGACCCCCGAAGAGGTCAAGAAAGTCGAAGGTGATGATGCAAAGATGTATGCCGCGGATGCCGCGCCCAGGGACCCCAAATTCAAGACCACTGATCTGCCGCATGAGTGCGGCAAGGGTTTCAGCGGCGCCGGCTGCGGCTATAACTTTGCGTGGATCGATCCAGGTAATAACGTCATGCGGGTTAACGGCGAACCGCGGACCTCGTTCATCACCGATCCCGTCGATGGACGTCTGCCGCCGGCCAAACCTGGCGTGGTGGTTGAAAATCCCTACTTGCACTACGGCGAAAACCCCGAGAATCAAACGCTGGCCGAGCGATGCTTAAGTTCGTTCGGCAACAGCGCCGGTCCGGTGATGCTGCCGCTGCTTTACAACAACAACTATGAAATTGCGCAGAGCAAGGACACGGTCGCCATCGTTGTTGAAATGGTTCACGACGTGCGGATCATCCGTATCGGCGGGAAGCACCGCAGCGACGGCGGGCGCCCTTGGCTGGGTGATTCCATCGGTTGGTACGAGGGAGCGACACTCGTCGTCGAGACAACCAACTTTCCGGAAGCTACCGCCCTGCAGGGAGCATGGAAGGAATTGAAGGTCACGGAGCGATTCACTCGCGTCGCACCTCGCCGCATTCTTTATAAATTCAAAGTCGAGGATCCGAGCGTTTGGGATCGGCCGTGGAGCGGCGAATACGAATTCAGCCCATCGAAAGGTCGGATCTTCGAGTACGCCTGTCACGAGGGCAATTACGCGTTATCAGGCATTCTCGCCGGCATGCGCGCCGACGAGTCTGCTGCGGAGAAAGCGAAAGTGGCCGGCGCCCACAAGGCTGCCGAAGTGCCTGCGGCGCAGAGCGTTGGGAAAAAATAGTAAACCTTACGCGCGTCGCCAGGTAGAGAACATCCACACCATCGCTGCGCTCCCGCCGATGCCCACAAAACAAATGAGCGCCATATCAGGATTGCCGGTGAGTAGGTGAAATACACAACCGGCGAACGAAGAAACAGCGGCAAGACCAAAGAGACCGTCGACGAAGTGAATGAAGGGTGACATTGAGTGGTCTCCGGCAGCTGTGCTGTCTTCAATATTCGCGCAAGCAGCATCACTTAAGCGAGATGTCTGTGTCTTGCTACAACTGCGATTTGGCCCTTTAACTTATTTGTGCGCCCCTTGCACGCCGCTTGCATGAATACCCTCGTTCCCTAGGCTACATATTCTGCAAAGCGGCTCGATTGAGGTGCCCGCGCTTCGCGAGAGTCGCGCTCACGTCATCCAACGACGTCGTCACGTTGATTCGCATCCAATCGCTCGGTTCCTGGCGGACCGAGAACAGGCTTCCGGGAGCCAGCAACAGCCCCTGCTTGCTGCAGTTTGCAGCCAAGTCATTGGTATCAGTTTGCATGTTGGCCCACAGGAACAGACCGTCGCCACTTTCACCGAGCACTTCGATTCCCTGCGTTGCCAGAAAGCGGCACATCCGGCTTCGATGCAGCGTGAGACGGTGACGCAATCGCGCCACGTGTCTGCTGTAGTGTCCTTCCACAAGTAACTTGTGCACAAGTCGTTCGTTAAGTTCCGGGGTCGTAAAGCCGCCCAAGATCTTTGTCTCAGATAGGCGTTGCGCAAGCGTCGTCTCCCCAACCAGGAAACCCACGCGAATGTTGGAGGCGAGAGTCTTGGAGAAGCTGCTTGCGTAGATCACCCGCGATAAAGAGTCCTCTGCCGCAAGCCGTCTCACCGGCACTCTGCACAGATCGGCGTAAACATCGTCTTCAAAAATCCAAAAATCATATTTCTTGGCCAATCCTAAGATGCGCTTCGCGATGTCGAGCCCCAATGACAAGCCGGTGGGATTCTGACCAATCGAACTTAAGATGAGTAGCCGCGGGCGCTCCCGGACGACCGTTCTTTCAAGCGCTTGAACATCCAGTCCCATTGCGCGATAAGGCACGCTGACAATGCGAGCGCCATGCTCGCTGAGCATGCCAAGAGCGCCGAACCAACTGGGATCCGACGTGACGACCGTCTCTCCGGGTCGAACCAGCGCTCGCAGCACCAAATTCAATGCGTGCGTAATGCCGGTAGTCAGGATGATCTGCTCCGCATCGGCGAGAATGTCGAGATCGGCGAGACGACGTTGAATGAGACCCCTCAATGGCTCGAATCCGCTGGGTCGTCCGCTCTCGAGCCATCGTCCCTGTCGGCCGAGGGAGCGCAATCCCGCAGCAATCTGAATACCATTCAGCCACTCGGAGGGAAGCACCCCCAAGCCCGGTCCACGAGCGTCATGCCTGGATAGCATGTGGTGCAGGAGCCAGGACAGATCGATTTTCCCTGAGCGCCCCGCCGCCGAATCCGCCCGCTTGAGGGACGGGGAACGCGCGAAGTATCCGGATCCTTGCCGAGCTTCTAAAATGCCGACGGCAACAAGGCGGCCATACGCCTCCGAGATCGTGAATGGCGAAACGCCTCTTTGACGCGCGAGGGCCCGGATCGATGGAAGCCGGGTTCCTGTGCTAAACACCTGCCGCTGAATGCGATGCATTACCCACTCGATGCTCTCGTCAACGCGGGTCTTCGGCGGCCGCTTCTTGAAGTTCGGAATGTCTTTCATTGCATCCATTGCCCGCTAATTGTACTGGCCCATATCTGCACAACTGTACAGGGACTGATCGTGCCGCCCGAATTATTCTTATTCTCATGGTACGCAACTCCCGAGTTTTGCTGGCCGCTGGGCCCTACAAATTTTCCGGCACTCTTGAGCGCCAAACAGCGCCGGTCGCCGTTGCCTGGTTGGTCAATCAGTTCCCGCTCGAAGGATCGGTGCAACACGCCTGTTGGAGCGGCGAAGCAGCATGGCTGCCGCTTAACGGCACGCCGCAGCTGGCGCCGGAGAATGCAACGGCCCACCCGCGACCAGGACAGATTCTCTTATATGCCGGGATGATGAGCCAGGCCGAATTGCTGCTCCCCTATGGGGCCTGCGCATTTGCGAGCAAGGCGGGCAGCCTGGCCGGAAATCCAGTCGTCGCGCTGGACGGCCCACTTGAGGAGCTTCGCGCGCTCGGCAGTCTGCTCATTGAAAAAGGCGTGCAGCCTTTGAAGCTGAATTGGCTACATGAGGAGAGGCAATGAAAATGACTTCAGCGCTAACAGCGGCCCTTTTGGCGCTCGCACCAGGGCTCTCGTGCGCGGCGATCTTGAACCCAGGTCTCTATCGCAACGAGGCGGGTCATCCAATTTATGTCGGCGTTGAAGGCGAGGCGTCCGATCCGGCCGTCAATGAATATTTCGATCCAAGCACTCAACATACCGGCGACCTTGCCGAACACTCGCACTTGAAACCGCAGAGGCTCATTCGCGAGGAAGCGCGCATCCTCGATGCGCCGGGCGGCGCATTGGGCGTCTCTCTTTATTTCGCCGGCGCCGCCAGGCGGGCCACCGTCATTCTGATTCACGGCGCCGATGCGGAAACCCGTGAAATGGGTTTCCTGATTCCCTATTTCGTGCTCAACGGCATCAACGTCATCAGTTACGATCAGCGCGGGACCGGAAAATCGAACGGCAACTGGCAACAAAACGGCCCCGTGCAGCGCGCCGCCGACGTGGAAGCGGTGTACGACGCGTATTCGACCCACCCGCACGTCGCTGTAAAGCAAATCGGTGTTTGGGGCTTTAGCAATGGCGGCTGGACAGCGCCGATTGTTGCAACCACACGGCCCCTCGCATTCATGATCCTTAAGAGCGGACCTGCCGAAAGCATCGAAACCAATATTTGTTACACCGTTGAGCAAAGATTGCCCCACAAGCATTACGATGCCGAGGCGATTATATTGGCCACGAATACCTGGCGCGCCCTCATAAGGGCTCTTTCAGGCGCGGGGACGTGGGATGCTGCGCGCGAGCTGTACTCGGCAGCGAGTGCAAAACCCTGGTTTGCCGATTCGTACCTCCCCATGTTCATTTCACCAGACTCACCGATCCCGCCGACACCGGAAACCGCGGAGGCGCTGCGGCGATTTATCCTCTTTGATCCCAGCGAAACGCTGAACAAGGTGCGCACGCCGACCCTTGCGCTATTCGGAGCGCTGGACCGCAACGTCGACGTTGCCCACGACCCTGCTCTATTTCGGTCGGCTTTTGCTCGCGCGGGGATGGAAGACTTCACCGTGCATGTGTACAAAGATGCAGGGCACACGTTAAAAGTGTCCGCCACTGGGTTCAACGGGGAAGCGAGCGAACCGGAGCGCCTGACAACGGGATATCCACAAATCATGATTCAGTGGATGCGCGAACGCGGCTTTTCGCGGTAACCCAAGGCGGGTTTGCCGAGGTCTACTGCATATACCAGCCGTGGCTGACGACAATTGACTGGCCGGTCAGGGCATTCGAGGGAAACGAGGCGAGCCACAATGCGACGTCGGCGACATCTTGTCGCGACGTGAATTCGCCATCCACCGTTTCTCTCAGCATGACATCGCTGATGACGGCCTCTTCAGAAATTCCCAATGCGATCGCCTGCTCGGGGATTTGCTTCTCCACGAGCGCGGTGCGGACAAATCCAGGGCAAATGACGTTTGTGCGCACACCGAATGGTGCGCCCTCTTTGGCCACGACCTTGGCGAGCCCGCCAAGTCCGTGCTTGGCCGTGACATAGGGTGCCTTGAGGGGTGAAGCGACCTTCGAATGAACTGAGCCCATGTAGATGATGGTGCCGCCGCGCCCGGACGCCTTCATCGCGGGCAGACACGCTTTCGTGGTCAGGAATGCCCCATCAAGATGCACCGCTAAGACGTCCTTCCACTCCGCAAAGGAAAACTCTTCAATGGGGCGCACGATTTGGAAGCCGGCGTTGCTCACCAGAATGTCGATGCCGCCAAATACGGCGACAATCGCTGCAACGCCCTGAATGACGCTTTGCTCGAGGGTCACGTCCATGGGCACGCCAAGAGCCTGACCGCCTCGTTCGTTGATGAGGGTCGCCGTGGCCGCGGCACTGTCGGGCGCGATATCCGCGATGGCCACCCGCGCGCCTTCACGCGCAAACGCAAGCGCGATTTCCTGGCCAATTCCGCCCCCGGCTCCGGTAATGAGCGCGGTACGATCTTTAAGTCTCATAGTTTCCGGCCGAGTCGACTTTCAGCCCAATACACCGTCAGGTTCCGGCATGGTAGCCCAGAAAGCGCGAATTTCGGCGTATGGATCATTCACGACCTGCGTATCAAGTCCAAACATCATGGTCGAACGGCGCTTCGACTCGTAATTCGGCCAAGGGGGAATGTTGCTGTTGTTCGGATCTCCGCTCTTGCCGAAATTCACCCAGGCTGAGGCGAGAGTGCTGCACATGGCTTGCGCATCTCGAGAACCGGCCCCGAGAATGGCTTCGCGGTCGTTGTGGAATGAGGCCGGGACGTCCATCGCGTGGGCGGCGCCAAATTTCGCATCAAAGGCGGGACTGCTCCACTGCCATAGATACGCGTACACCGGTGCGCGCGCCAGATGTGCTTTGCGCTCGGCCTGCCAATTGGCGAAACGCCTGAAACTCGCGTCGGTGATGATCTGGGTGTGCAGCAAATAAGGCGAGTTGCCGGGAAAGTGCTCGCGGTACAAGGCGAGCAATCGATCTGCCTGCGTGCCATAACGCCCACGCAGCAGGGCTATGAGCTCTGATTCGGTCAACCCAAAGTTATCGAAAAATAGGCCGGCATCATGGAGCGTGGTCGACACGATGAGCGGAACGTCTGCGGACTGCGGCGGCGCGGCTGGGCTGAAGGGATCGGCCGCAAAGTGGGCGCCGTCGAGTACCGGGGCGAATGCATGGGCGCCAATTTCTGTCTGCGCTGCCAGCAATGTGGTCCAGGGAATGCTCGAGATATCCTTCAGGCGCGACTTCGCCAAACCCAGCTTCCTGCAGAAGGCCTCGGATACGCGCGCGCTCTCGTCCCACGACGCATGCTTGAGCAATGATCCGCTTTGAATCGCTGCTCGGTGAAACAGACCGCGGGCCGCGTTCATGGCCAGCAGTGCGCTCACCTTCCAGCCCCCGCCGGATTGCCCGAAAATCATGACGCGCTGGGGATCGCCGCCGAAATTCGCAATGTTGTCACGCACCCACTCCAAGGCCGCGACCAGGTCCAAGATGCCGCACGCGCCGGAGTCCGGCCATTCACCCGATGAATCCTGGGCGGCGAGATTCAGAAATCCAAAGCTGGCCAATCGATGGGTCACCGTCACGACAACCACGTCCCCGAAATAGGCGAGCCTGGCGCCGTCATACAGGGGGTTATTGCCAGAGCCGATGGCAAAACCGCCGCCATGGATGGAAAAGAGCACGGCCCGTTTTTCATGTGTACCCGTACCCGGTGTCCAGATGTTCAATCGGAGGCAGTCCTCGCCCGTACCGCCAAGGGCGACGTTGAGATCGAACTGCACGAGTCGCGCGTAGTCATTGCCAATATCGAACGGGAGCTGTGGCGAGGCTGGACCGTATCCGAAGCAATCGCGTACACCGCTCCATGGCACGGGACGCTGCGGCCGCTTGTAACGATTGGCCCCGGCGGTGGACGCGCCGTAAGGCACGCCTTTGAACTGGCGGATCGCAGAACTGATCAATCCGCGCACTTTTCCGTTCGTCGTCTCCGCCGTGCAAAAGCTCAAGTCAACGACAGAGTCCATCGTATGTCGTGCGTTCATGCGTCGATCCGCGGGCGACTTTAGAGACTGCGACGGAGTATCAGTTGAACTTCACTTTCAGGGAAACGCCGACCGTTCGCGGCTGGGAAATGTAAACCGGAACGGGCGCGGCGGGATTGTATTGGTTGGCAAGCGTCGCGGCTGAAACCTCGCCCGCCTTGTCGAAGACATTCTTCAGGAACAGGCCCGCCTCCAACCCATGAGGGGCATAGACCGCCAAATATAGGTCTGTCGTGTTGTACGAACCCAATGTATAGAGCGGGCTGACCGGCGTGCCAAAGCCCTCGTTGCGGCCGCCGATGTAGCGGTCGGTGACCGTCACGGCACCCGAATAGTTGTCGATGATGTTGAAATCGTACCTACCGATCACGGCAAAGTTGACTCGCGGCGACAGCGGCAAACGCGCCCCCGTATCGGCAATGCCCAGCACCGGCGCGGGGCTGGTCAGCCGCGCGTCGGTGTAGGCGGCCGATGCACTCACGGTCAGGGGCGCGAGAATGCGATAGCTCACGGCCAACTCGGCTCCCTTCACTCTCGCAGTGCCGGCATTTTCAAGTTGATTGACGCCGCCATTGTTGACGGTCACCTGAATGTTCTTCCACAGGATGTCGTAGAGGTCGAAATCCAAGGTCACTCTTTTGTCGAAGAAGGTCGCCTTCTCGCCGATCTCATAGTTCCACAGGCTGTCTGCGGCGAACGTCGGGTTTCCAAGGCCGGGGGCCAATACGAAATTCGGACCACCGGGCCGAAAGCCGCTGGCGGCTCGCGCATATACCATCAAGTCATCCGTGATGTGAAATTTTGGATTGATCAAATAGGTCATGACGCTTTGGTCCGAGGTGGCCACCGGCGGCGTGAAGACCGCGGCCGAACCGGTTGCGAGCAGTCCTGAAATCGTCTCCTCGTACGCCTGCCGCTGCTTGCTGTACCTGACCCCTAAGCCCAGTTCCAATTGCCTCGTGAAGAAAATCGCGCCATCGGCGTAAGCGGCGTATTCACGGTAGGTGCTCGGCAGAAAACTGGTGAAGGGTGAAAGCCCGAAAAAGGTGCCGCCCGGATTCGCGAGGTCAAGCAGGTCCACGATTTCGGAAGTTTTTTCAGTGTCGAAATAACCGCCCACCAACCATTGAAAGTTGGTGTTGTCATGCGATGCGAGACGCAGCTCCTGGGTGAACTTCTTCGTCGTGGTGTTGACGTACAGACTCCAGGGATCCGCTCCGCCGCCAAATCCCGCGAGCGCCGCTTGGTAGACGAGGCTTTGATCCGTATCACTCGTTCCGTTGTTGGTCTGGTAGCCGCTGATCGAGGTCAATTTGGCAAAGCCGAAGTCATAGCTCAAGACTCCGGAATACAGCGTCAAACTGTAGTTCGAAGGCTGGAATGTCGGATACGCCTGATCGTAGGTGCCATAGGTCGGCTGGTGGGTGACAGGGTCGCGAAAGGCCACATCGGCGCTCTCGCTCGGTATGTGCTGCGTGGACGCGCTGAGACGAACATCGAGCGCATCCGTCGGTTGCATCAGCAGCGAGAAGCGCCCTCCTTCGGATCGGCTCCAACCCTGATTGTCGCGATGGAATATCGGATCCTTTGCATATCCGGAGGCATAATCTTGATAGCCGTCGATTCGCACCGCACCGATACCGTCGCCGAATGGCAGATTCACCATGCCCGTGTAGCCATGGTTGATGCCGCCGTGTTCGGTCGATGAAACCCCGACACCGGCTTGCGCACTGAATAGTTTGGTATCCGGCGCCGCAGTGATGTATTTCACGGTACCGCCCAACGACTGTGCGCCATACAGCGTTCCCTGCGGGCCATTCAGCACTTCCACCCGGCTCAAGTCGAATGCGTTGATGTTTAAACTCTGATACCCGACACCGAATGAGGTGCTGGCGCCGAGCGGCACGTCGTCCAGATACAAGCCGATTGCGCTGCTGAGCTGCGATCCGGTTGTGATGCCGCGGATTACAATGAGATTGGTGGAGGCTCCCGTGGATGCGTAGCTCAAGCCTGGTACGAAGCCCGCGAAGTCGTCGAAATCTTTCGCATTTATCTGATCCAAAGTGCTGCCGGTCAAGGCCGTAACCTGGCCGGCGACATTCTGCAGGGATTCAGACCGACGGGTCGCTGTGACGATGACTTCCGCCAGCCCGGTGTCGGCTGCGACGGCGCTCTGAGCGACGGTTTGTGCCGCGCCGACCTCACTCCAAAGTGACAAGGCAAATCCGCATAGGAGCGCAGATGTGACGCGTGAAGGCATTTCAACTCCCGTGAACGAGACATTCGTGGCGAAGGGGACTTTCACGGTGCGTTGAGCCAGGCCGTGATTTGATTGACGGCGGGCGTGTTCCAGCCCAGGCCGAGATGATTGACCGCGATGACCGCCGAGCCCCCGAAATTGGTGATGCCCGTCGAATCGTTGCAGCTGGCGATGAACAGGACCCCGTCCGAGGGCCCCGTATGCTCGTTGTGGAGCAGAGCAATGTTATTCATGTTGCCGCAGAGGTTGTAGACCTTGACGCCGCTGGAGGTGCCGGCGGTGCGCACCGTGTCGACCAGCGACGGTCCTGAATAAGCGACGATGCCTAGGCCATGGGTGTAGAAGCCCTGCCCGCCATAGTAGGTCGTGTACCAGTCCTGCTCAGCGGTGGGTAAGGAATAGACCGAGTCCCAGCGTTTGAGCATCTGCGCGGAGCCCGGAAAGTAGGCCGAGGAATACGTCCATTGCGGGCCGCTTTGCCAAACACCGTAGCACACCAATTTGTCATGAGGGGTGGGACCGTCAATGGTTCCGCCACATGCGGGGTAGACCGGAAGGCTGAAATACCAGCCATGGCGAAACGACAGGTCGATGCCGTTGTTGGGTCCGCCGGCCATGATCAGGTGGCGGACGTCGCTCTGATAGGCCGTCCCCCACGATTGCTTGACGGACGAGACATACATGCGGGCATTGAACGCCCCCTTGGACCAGGAGACGACATCGACGCTCAGCGCGCCGGTACGGGACTTGATGACCTGGATGGCATCCTCGATTTGCTCGGCCCAAAAGTAACCGTCGCCGTTCTTGTGTGGAAACCCGATCGCGAAGACTTTAAAACCACCCGCGACGAGCGATTGCATGAGACCGGTTGAAGGGCAGCTCGACTGCCCGCAGCCATAGGCGCCTTCATCATTCGGATTGGCCCAAGCCAGATCCGCATCCTGATTGGCGCCGTGTACGAGCAGCACGGGCGTGGATTTCGGATTGGTATTCCAACTGGGGGCGTAATACAGCAGAAAGCGTGCGGAGTTCGGCGTCGCGATGCCGTTGAAGAACGTGACACGTTGTCCGCTCTGATTGCCGCGGCCGTCCGGTGGAAAGCTCTCCTGTGTAAAGGCCGTTCCGGGATCGCGCCAGCGCTCCACCTGTACCCAACCGTTTGAAATCGAGGTGGTGTAAGTGGCCTCCAGTACCGGCGAGGTGGCATAAGAAGGGATCGGCGCGGCCCAGAGTAAAGCGGCGCCCAGGAGAAATCTGCTCAGCTTGGTACGCATGGTGCACTCCCTCTTTTATGTTTTCCGAGCAGCGACACGGCCCAACGATCCGCTTTGGTCGCGGCTCAATTGCAGACGAGGTATCCTAGACAGGTTCTCTGCCGGTCGTCGATGACCGGGGCGATCACGCTCACAGGACAAATTCGCTCACAAGTGCTTCGACCAATCCGCCGCGATCTGCACCCCGCCGCAGCCAGGCTGGCAGTACCCATGAAGGTCATCCGCCCTCTGGTGCGGCTCGCCGCCAAGTCCGGGATGTCGCTGCCGAATATCTTGCGCGGGCTCGACCTCCCGGCAAACATCCTCGATGGATCGCGCACCGCTTCCGTCAGCCTCGCGGACTATTTTCGTATCCTGGAGCGCCTGGCGATCAGTGCTCACGATGAAACCTGGGGCCTTTCGGCCCGTCCCCTCCTGCCCGGCGCCACCGCTCTGGTGCTGTCGAACCTCTCGAGCTGCACGACACTGCTCGAAGC
>Ga0210402_10001769_pt1 | contig 21967 bp, 17 predicted proteins | sample IncBWC7MmetaG_FD_161055 | JGI IMG/M metagenome (GOLD analysis project Ga0210402, IMG submission 161055) | Forest soil microbial communities from Barre Woods Harvard Forest LTER site, Petersham, Massachusetts, United States - Inc-BW-C-7-M | ecosystem: Environmental > Terrestrial > Soil >... | reverse complement strand
TCTCGCCGACATTAAGTATTACGACGGAATGAACAAGGTGTTCAAGACCTACTTCCCGAACGGCGGTCCGGCCCGCACTACGGTGGCCGTGGCCGCGCTACCCGGAAATTCGCTGGTGGAAATCAACTGCATCGCGGTGGTGGTGAAGAAATAGCCAGGGTTCAGTCGTAAGGTCGATTTCTTTCATCAATTAATCCTGAGCGAGATGAACTGGGTTATATGCCATAACGATGGCTCGCGCCGGACGGGAGAAGGTGAATCACTGGCTGCAAAGAAATTGCGATTGCTGAATCTGCCACACACTGCTAGAGTGGCTCCGCTTGAATCGCACGAACATTTGCTTCTCGATCAGGAGAGACATGAAAACAAGAACGCTCGTATCAACGCTGGCTCTATGCTTCGTCGCGGCAATGTGCTTCGCCGCCGATGCCGACATGATGGGCACGTGGAAGCTAAACGAGGCCAAGTCGAAGATAGGCCCGGGGGCGCCCAAGAACAGCACCGTCGTCTACGAGCCTGCAGGTGACAACGTGAAGGTCACGATCGATGGCACCGACAAGGACGGCAAGCCGACGCATAACGAGTGGACTGGCAAGTTCGACGGAAAAGACTATCCCGTAAAGGGCGATCCGAATGAGGACACGCGGTCGGTCACGAAGATCGACGATCGTACATACGGATTCAACGTCAAGAAAGGCGGTAAGGTCAACACCAGCGGCCGGATCGTTTTGGCAGCTGATGGCAAGAGCCGCACGGTTACCACCAGCGGAACCGATGCAAAAGGCAACAAGTTCAAGAGCATGACAGTGTACGACAAGCAGTAGTGGATCTCTCGCTTTCATCAAACACAAATGCGGGTGCCCCACTCTTCTCGCGTTCTTTGCGAGAGGGTGAGGCTCTCAGACGTCTTGGCAGGGGCACACATCATCGTTCCTGGATGGCTCGTATTCCGATCGCGGAATCTGGTGGAGATTTTCGAGTGCTTGTGCTGACTGTAGCTCGGAGTTTCCGATGGTTGTGATTATGGCGGGCCTGCCGGGTACGGGCAAGAGCACGGTCGCGCGCTCGCTTGCCGAGCGGCTTCCGGGCACAGTACTCGATAAGGATATGATTCGAGCGGCGCTCTTTACTCCGGCACACGTGGAATATTCGCGAGTGCAAGATGATTTCTGTCAGCAGATCATGCTGCAGACGACAGCGTATCTGCTCGGAAGGAGTTTGTCGCCGTACGTTGTTTTGGATGGCCGGACATTTTCGCGGCGCTACCAGCGTCAGCAGGTGCTCGAGTTCTGCTCGCAATTGCAGACCAGTTGGGCCATATTGGAGTGTGTCTGCTCGGAACAAACCGCGCTTGCACGCTTGGAGAAGGCGGCAGCGGAGCGGATCCACCCAGCCACGAATCGGACGCCAGACCTATATCACCAAGTCCAAAAAGCTTGGGAGCCGATTGACCACCCCAAACTTGTGATCGACACAGAAGCCAGCTTGGACGCATGTGTCGACCGTGCCACGCAGTACCTTACCCAGCTTGCGCGAGCGACACCTTAGGATGGGCAAACTGTTTTCATCGACTATCGGTAAACCGTGACGACACAGGATGTTCTTCGCTATTGCAACTTCGCGTACTCCGACTTGGCTTCCTTCAGGATGGGGATGTCGGCGTCGGCGTCTTTCCAGAGCGTGAGGAATTCCTGATACTGGACGCGGGCCTTCGCGGCATCACCGGTGGCAAGATATGCTCTGCCCAGTTCCAGATGTACTACCGCCCCCAGCACGAAGTTTTGCACCACGCCTCGGTGATCAATCAACTTCTGAAACTCGGCCACCGCATGTTGCGCGTCTCCGTTTTCGAGGTCAGCCTGTCCGCGGACGTAACCGGGATAGAGCGTGCCACCGATCTGGACTTGCGGATTGGGCTCACCCAGTTCGCAAGGTGAGGCCGCCTGCAGTAGCCGCAATGCATTGTCCGGACGGTGGCGAGTTAGTTCCGTGGACGCGCGGATCGTAGGCAACCAGTAACAATTCAGCAGGGTGTTGGCTGGGGCGTTGCGGCTCAATTCGTTGGCCATGTTTTGGGCTCGCGCCGTATCTCCAGCGCGAGCGAACGCTAATGCCACCAGCACGCGAACATCGCGCGAAGCAGCCAGGGACATGGCGGAGGAAGTTTGCGCCCGAGCCTGTTGTAGATTGCCAATCTCGGCTTCGCGCAGCGCTGCATTCAGCAGCCACTCCGCAGCGGTCTCCTTCTTGTCATTTCGCTTGGCCGAATCTACCGCTTGCTGGGAGAGTTCACGAGCGCTATGAAAATGCCCGGCATACGCCTCGGTGTCCGACTGAATGGAAAGAAGAAAGTCCTCGATCCCGGCCTTCCCCGTGATGAGAGCTAATTGCCGCTGCATCTCCGTAGTGTCGCCTTCGAGAAAAGCTACTCCGTAACGATTGGCATGGAGCAGAGGATGATCGAGCTTGCGCGCCAGGGCGGCATTGTAGGCGGCGATTGCGTCCTCCACGCGGTTTGAGGCAGCGTAGTTGGCGATCAAGTTCAGATAGAAGGAAGAATGATCCGGATTGATGCGCAGACCTTCGTGAAGTTCCGTTACCGCCTCATCGTATTGCCCAACCAGATTGTTATTGAGCGCCAGTGCGACCAGAGGATGGATGTCGCGAGGGTAACTATGCGCCCATTGCTCGAGCACTGCGTTTGCCTTGTCCAATTCGCCGGTGACGTCCTCGTAGTAGTTCGCCGAAATGCTATAACGCTCCAGTTCAGTGGCACGGTCCCGCAGTTCGTAAGCCTTCTGCATATTCTCGCTGGCCAATCCGTACTCAACGAGATTGGAATACGACGTGGCCAGGGAGACGTAGGCTTGGGCGAAGTTTGGATCGAGTTCGATGGCGCGTTTGAAAAACGGAATGGCGGCAACGTCGCCTTGCTGGTTTTGGACTCGAAGTCCGGCAGTATATTGTCGCAGAGCCTCGAGAGAGGAAGTGGTAGCCTGCTCGATCGGAATATCGAACTTCTGCACCGTGGCCAGCGACTCGCCCAACTCGCCGCGCAATTGGCTTGCAATGTGGCCCAGTCCGTCCAAAACTTTCTCCTTGGAAGGAGCGGTGATCTGTTGTTGTGCCAGGACTTCACCGCTCTGGCAATTCACGGCTTTTAGTCCTAGTACGTATTCCTCTCCGAGGGCAGCGATAGCGCCCGCGATGTACGCCTGGCTGCCCGTGCGCAGACAAACTTCCCTCGCCAATTCTGGAGTAAGCATGGTGCCGGGCGGACGCGTCATCAATTTCAGCGTCTCTGCAGCCTTGTTGTCGGAGAGCACACTGAGGAAGGGCGATTGGCGCAGGGCAACGCTGAGCGCTTGCTTGAGGGTATCGTCGAAAACCGTGTCGCCGGTGGAATTGGCGAAGTCGGCGAGCACCACCACGTCTTTATTGGTGAGCCGCCGTGGATGACGGAAGTAAAGGTAGCCTCCGACCGCCATCAACACCAGCACGACGCCAATAGCCACCATCACCCACCAGCGCATCCTGGGACGAGACCTTGCTTCGGGTTGTATGGCAATGGGCACGCGTGACGACTCCGTGTCCCGCTTCAGCCGTTGCAGATCGGTGCGAATATCCGAAGCATGCTGGTAGCGCAGGTTGCGATCTTTCTCCAGACACTTGGCGATGACCCGTTCCAGGTCGGCTGGCACAGCGGGATTCAAACGTACCGGAGGAACCGGAGCACGGTTCATGATCTCGTCGAAGATCACCCCTGTACTCTCGCCACGAAAAGGCAAGGTGCCTGCCGCCATCTCGTACAGCACCGTCCCGAAGGAGAACAGGTCGGTTCGGGCATCGAGTTCCTTGCCGCGGACTTGCTCTGGCGACATGTAGGCGAGCGTGCCTACCGTCGCACCGGGGCTGGTCAGGTGTTCTTCCAACGTGACCGTCGATTGCTCTCGCGCCCCGGACACTCTGGCGCTGCCGAAGATGGGTGGAACCTTGGCCAAACCGAAGTCGAGAATCTTCGCATGGCCGCGCCTGGTCACGAAGATGTTGGCAGGCTTGATGTCGCGGTGGACGATGCCTTCCGCGTGGGCGGCATCAAGCGCGTCGGCGATCTCAATTGCCAGCGAGAGTACGGTTTCGTTGTCTAACGGCTTTCCCGCAATGCAGCGCTTCAGTGTCAGTCCGTCCAGAAACTCCATGGCGATGAAAGAACGACCTTCATACTGGCTGATCTCGTAAATCGTGCAGATGTTCGGATGGTTTAAGGCAGAAGCCGCGCGGGCTTCGCGGCGGAAACGCTCCAAAGCCTGTGGATCTTGCGCCACATTATCGGAAAGAAATTTAAGCGCGACGAAGCGACCAAGCTCGGTGTCCTCAGCCTTGTAGACCACGCCCATGCCGCCACCGCCCAACTTCTCGACGATGCGGTAGTGCGAAATGATTTGCTCGACCACTGGCGCGAATCTTACGTCTGTGAAACCAAGCAGTCAATGAAGCGCGAGAGAGTTGGCGAGACCCCGGAAGGGTCAGTTGTCGCAAAAACACGCCATGGCACTCATTGACCAGTAGTCCGTTTCGTCAAAATCTACACACTAAACGCAGTTGACAAGGCTGCACTGATGACTTGGCTTTGGTGTTCACTTTTGCTGTTGATGTCGAGAGCACACACGCTTTCTACCACGAACCGCTTGGCTTGGGTACGATGTTTGTTGGGACTCTCGCTCTAGTCGCGGCATTGACGTATCACCGCGCCACGCACCTTCATCGGGTTTCCATGACACCGCTAGGACGCTCATTTCAGCGGAGTCATTCGTAATTGTCCTGGCATCGCCATCTCATTTATCGACCAGCGGTCAAAACGTGTAAATGGCCCGGTCTACATTGGGGGACTGCAGCGGTTGACTCCTGCCCATCGCAGGGGGATACTTGGATGCTGCCAGTTGGGAGGAATCGTGCCACGCACGCCTGGGAAACCTGCCAGGTCCTCTGGTCACTTCATCAACGGCTCGTCAACAATACATGCCAATTTCACATCAAAGGAATCTCCAATGACTCAATTGTTGCCTGCGTTTTCGCAAGGAAGTCTTTCCCGAGGAAGTCGCAGTCTCGTATTTCCGTTGTTTCAGGTTGTAACCTGCCTCCTGATGCTCGCATTGTCAGCCCCGGCACAGACTGTGTTCGAACAACTTTCCACGCCCGCTCCAGTTGGGTTTACGGGAATATTTGGGGGAGGCCCGTTTTATAAGACTGCGAATTTCAATATACCGAAGAACATCGCTGAAATTGAACACTCTGGTTTCTCCGAAGCCATCGTCTGGAGCGTTGAAGTCAATAGCCAGGGCGACTTGAACTTCAACGGCGAGTTTCCGTTGACTTCGAACGGCGTCTATGTGGGCGGCAAGACTTATCCGAAATTTGCCGCGGATATGGCCACGTTAAAGCAAGCAGGAATTGTCAAAAGAGTCACCTTCAGCATCGGTTCCTCAAATTACGGAGACTGGGAAAACATCACTTCTTTGGTGAAGGCGCAAGGCGTCGGCCCGAAGAGCATTTTGTACAAGGATTTTAAGGCTCTGAAAAAAGCGATCCCGGCTCTGGACGCTCTCGACTTTGACGACGAAAATAGCTACGACCTCCCCACTACGGTTAAGTTCGGGGTCATGGTGGGCAAACTCGGCTATCACGTCTTGCCCGATCCTTATCTCGACGCCAGCTATTGGCAGAGTGTGGTTTCAGGAATCAACCACAAACTCCCGGGCACGGTAGACGGAGTACATCTTCAGGCCTATGCCGGCGGTGCAGGAAACAATCCATGCTCGGGTTGGGATTTTGGAAAGGTGCCGGTTTTCCCGGGCGTGTGGGACAAAAACTACACCCCAAGCCAAGTGGAGACGGTGATGAGGAAGTGGCACAATGAATGCGGCATAGTCGGCGGGTTCATGTGGATCTACGACGACTTTGTGGGCAATGGCCTGGCCAAAAAGTACGCTGGCGCGATCAACAAAGGAGTCAAATAGAACGGTCGCACAAAATTGCGGTTGCACTCATTTGTGTCCGAGGTTTACGTCTGCGAACTCTTTCTCGTTGACTGCTTTCTTCCAACCAGATAATCTATCTCATAAAGCATTATCCAATGGACAATGTCCGCTCTTTGACAATCAGACCCGCCGTTCGGGCGGCCGTTTCTCCGACCTTCAAGCCGCTGCCAGGTCCCAAAATGGAACTGCCGGGCGGGGCTAACTCCAATGTTGTCTAGATTTTGCGTGTAACTCATTTAAACTCAAAGATCTAGCACATAGTCGAAATTTAAATCTCTTGTTTTCTAGATTTTGCGGCCAATAGAGGGAGGGGGGGACCCGGTACTAAACAGTAAACTTTACCGATCTGGGAGAAGCGGGGACCCGATACTACAGCCGCCCTTTTCGCACATACGCTCCCGCCGAGCGCACTGCGCCTCGCAGCCTTTGACCAAGTCCGCGGCCGAACATGAGGTCGAGGAAGCCTTCCATCTCGCGGGTGAACCCTTGGCCATATCCGTACCACCAGATTTTCTTCATTCCGGGCAGACGGTCGGAATCTACGTGCTTGATGCGCACCATTTCTTCCATGCCAAAACGTCCGTGAGTACGCCCCATGCCGCTCGCCTTCACGCCGCCATGGGGAGCCTCGCTGATGCCGAAGCACGCGACCGCGTCGTTCACCATGACGGTCCCCGCCAGGATGCGGCGTGCCAACGATTCTCCGCGGGCACGGTCACGCGTCCAGATGCTGGCGGCGAGACCGTAGTCGGAGTCATTGGCCAGCCGGATGGCCTCTTCGTCGGTGTCGAACGGCATCACTGGAAGGACGGGGCCGAACGTCTCCTCACGCATGATGTGCATGGCGTGGGTGACGTCAGCGAGGACGGTCGGAGCGTAGAAATTCGAGCCGAGCTGTGGCAGACGCGATCCTCCGGTCAGCACACGCGCGCCGCGAGCCCGCGCATCTTCGACGTGCGATTCGACATTTCGCAATTGCCGTTCGTAAATTAGCGGGCCGATTTCGGTTTGCGGATCAATCCCGTTGCCCACACGCAATTGTTTCGTTTTTCGCACGCAAGCCTCGAGGAATGCGTTATACAAACTGCGATGCACGTAGCAGCGTTCCACCGAAAGACAAGCTTGTCCGCAATTCGCGAACGAGCCCCAGACCGCGCCGCTCGATGCCACGTCCACATCCGCGTCATCGAGCACCAGCATGGGATCTTTTCCGCCCAACTCCAGCACGACAGGAAGCAAACGCGCAGCCGCAGCCTGCGCAATGCGCTTGCCCGTGGCAACGCTTCCGGTGAAAACCAGCTTGTCGATTTCAGCGTTCAACAGCGCCGAGCCTGTGGTTCCATCGCCAACGATGACCTGAAATACATCCTTCGGCACACCGGCTTGATGCAACAATGAAGCCAGTTCCACAGCGGTCAGCGACGTGAGTTCTGATGGCTTCAGCACCACCGCATTTCCGGTTACGAGCGCGGACAGCGATTCCGTGGCAGGAATGGAGAACGGATAATTCCACGGCGAGACAATCCCGATCACTCCATGCGGTTCGCGCAGAATGCGTCCCGTCTTGGTCTTCATGGCCAGATTGCCGTGCGGGACCGGCTGTTCCCGCAGGAAGGTAAAGGCATTCTCGACGCAGAAGCGCGTGGAATCCAACACGACCAGGACTTCCGTGAGCAGCGCTTCCACCATCGGCTTGCCAGCTTCGCGAGTAATCAGAGCCGCGACTTCCGATTTCCTCTCGTGGAGCAACCGCTGAAACTCGCGAAGGATAGCGACTCGTCCACGCACTCCCAATTCGTTCCACGCGGGCTGAGCGGCGCGAGCGCGAGCCACTGCAACCTGAACGTCCTGCTCGGAGGCACACTCAAATTCGCGCAGCGTCTCGCCGGTCGCGGGATTTACAGAGACCACTTTGCGAGCCGCGATTTGAAGGTTGGTAACCATATCCTGTGAAAAGTTTACGCGGGCTCGGGCGCCCGCGCCACACAACCAACTAATATTCGACACTCACCAGATACAGCCCACTCGCAGGAGCAGTTGCTCCCGCGGTTGATCGATTTCGCGCTTCCAGAATGGTGGCTACATCCTCCGGTTTCAATGTGCCTTTGCCAACCAGTACGAACGTCCCCACGAGGTTTCTGACCATGTGGTGCAAGAATCCGTTGCCCCGGACAACATACAGCAATTCCTCTCCGGCGCGCTCCCATGTCGAGGCGAAGACGCGCCGCACGTTCGAACGCAAATCAGAAATTTCATCCTCACGCCCGCGTTCTGAATCTACTGCTGCAAAGGAAGTGAAATCATGTTCGCCGATCACGAAGCTGGCCGCCTGTCGAATAGCATCTTCATCGAGCGGATAGGGATAGTGCCAAACGTAGCGGGCCAGGAAAGGTGGACAGATGGCACCGCGATGGATGCGGTAGCGGTAGGTTTTCGCGTGGGCTGACTTGCGAGCGTGAAACTCAAGCGGCGCCTCGGTGGCCTCGAGGACGCGAACAGAAGGCGGCAGCATATCGTTCAACGCTTTCACCAGATTTTGCGGCGGTATGGGTGACTCCAGGGCAAACGTGGCCACTTGGGCGAGAGCGTGAACTCCAGCGTCGGTGCGTCCGGAACCCTGCGGCAAAACCTTTTCGCCGGTCACTCGTCCAATAGCCGAGGCCAGAGTGCCCTGGATTGTGGCGGCGTCCGGCTGAATCTGCCATCCGGAAAATTCCGAGCCGTCATAAGCCAGAACGATTTTGAAATTGCGCATGAGGATTGCCTGGAGTTTTTCTCCTCAATTCCACATCGAAACGGCTTGCAAGTCTTTGCGAATTAGATGCAGCCAGTTGGACCGTAGCTGAACAAGACTGTCGCGTCAGCTATACTATTGCATTCCACGTGGCGGTCTACGACGAAACGCGACGCCTTGCCCGGACAGCACAAAAATGAAACCTGGGCAGGCTGTTTTGCGTAATAACTCTTGACCTAGAGAAGCCTTTGTCGTCATCACGAGCAGTTCTTATGCATGGAGATAAGCGAATGTCTTTGTCTGTTTTGAATTCTGCCTGTCGTCTGGTCGCTGCAATGATGCTCGCCGGCGCGCTAGCCGTTAGCGGTTGGGCGCAAGATTCAGCTCAGTCCGCGCCACCGGCTTCCTCCGCGACGCCTCAATCTACGCCGGTGCAGGCCCCGCAGCCGCAGCAGTTCCATTTAGAGAATTTCGACAAGCCACAAGGGTACTTTCCAAACCCGATCGCTCCTTACAAGCCGCGGTATTTGCCGCCACCCAATCTGAACAACACGCCGCGAATTGAGCAGATCATGCAGAATGGCAAGATCATGCTCTCGATCGATGATGCGGTCGCGCTGGCCCTGGAAAACAATCTGGACATCGGGATTGCGCGCTACAACCTGAACATTGCCGATACGGATGTGCTGCGGGCCAAGGCGGGCGCGGCTATTCTGGGCGTGTTTGCAGGCGTAGTGCAGAACACGCCGGGTGGCGGTGTTGGCGGTTTAGGCGTGCAGGCCGGATCGGGCGCCGGCGGTACCAGCGCCGGGGCGGGGGGCGCAGGCGCGGGACTTGGCGGTCTGACCGGGTCCACCCTGGGCTCAGGTCCGCAAATCACCAGCTTCGACCCCATCTTGACCGGCAGCCTGCAATGGGATCACTTCAATCAGTTGGCCAGCAGCGTGTTCACTGGTGTTCCAGTGTTGTCGCAGAACACTCAGACTTATGATTTCGCCTACACGCAGGGCTTCCAATCCGGCACCAACTTGCTGGTGGGCTTTAACAACACGCGCCAGAGTACAAACAGCCCATTCACATCATTGAGCCCGGTCATCAACCCGAATTTCACGTTTCGCTTAACGCAGCATCTGCTGCAGGGGTTCGGCTTCCCAGCCAATAACCGCTTCATCCGCATCGCCAAGAACAACCGGGAAGTTACCGACGTCGCCTTCCGGCTGCAAGTGATCACGACTGTCGATCAGATCGAAAACATGTACTGGGATCTGGTTTTCTTCTTCGAGAATGTGAGGGTGCAGCAGGAGTCGCTCACATTTGCCCAAAAAACGCTGTCGGATACTCAGAAGCAGGTGCAGATCGGCAGTCTGGCTCCCATCGAAGTGGTTCGCGCGCAGAGCACGGTGGCTGCGGACCAACAGAGTCTGATCCAGGCTCAGAATAACCTTCAGCTGCAGCAACTGCTGATGAAAAATGCGCTTAGCCGCACGCTGGTGGACCCTCGATTGGCCGATGCCGAGGTAATTCCTACGTCGACCATACAACTCTCCGCACAGGAAGAAGTAACGCCTACGCAAGATCTGGTCAACGACGCGTTGGGTCACCGGCCTGAGCTATCTGAAGCACGCATTAATTTAGCCAGCCAGGAAATCAGCAACAAAGCGGTTCGTAGCGCCCTGCTGCCCACGCTTGACCTTTTTGCCTACTATGGAGGTTCTGGTTTGGCGGGCGCGCAGAATCAAGCGAATCTCTGCGCCAACTTGTCGTCGCTCCAACAAGCCTTTGGTTGCGCCGGTCCGCCCATACCGGTCACTAGCCCGAGCTACATTCCACCAGCCCAGCCTGTAAGCTATGCGACCGCCTTGAACCAAACCATTGATTCAAGCGCTCCTGATAAAGGCGTAGGCCTAACCTTGAACATCCCGATACGCAACCGCGCTGGTCAAGCCACGCAGATTCGCTCTGAGATGGAATATCGGCAGGCGCAAATGCGGCTGCAGCAGATCGAAAACGAGATTCGCATTGAGGTGCGGAACGCGCAGTTCACGCTGACCCAGAACCGTGCGGCGGTGGCCTCAGCTCAAGCCGCAGTGGCCTTGGGCCGAACTTCGCTGGACGCGGAGCAGAAGAAGTTAAACCTTGGAGCTTCGACGAGCACACTTGTCCTGCAAAACGAGTCGGCATTGGCGACCGCGGAATCGACACTGGTTTCGGCAATGTCGGCTTACCAGAAATCGCGCATCGAACTCGACCGGGCCACCGGCCTGTTATTGGACCGCAACGGCATCATTATGGCCGATGCTGAGCGCGGCCAGGTAACCCATATGCCAACCGTGCCCCATGTTTTGCCGCGCCAAGATATAAAGTCTTTGACGGAAACTCCTCAGCAGCAGGCGCAACCTCAAAAGTAAATCCGGCAACTTGGTTTTGCATTTCCCTCCCTGGGCTCCCCGCCCAGAGAGGGAGGGCAGCAGGCAGCGCTGCCTCGTCCATCCTCGCGAAAACTCCCTCTTTATAATTCTTTACAATTCATCACCATATTTGCCCGTGACCAAAGCTACTCTAGTTGTGTCCGCAATAGTTCGGACGCATCCAATGTCGATATTGAAAAATGCTGCAATATTCGCTAGTAGTCTTCACGCAAAAGGAGATAAAGAAATGCCTTTGTTTCGATTAAGCTTCGCCAGCCGGAGAATCGTCGGCTTCGCCCTTGTGGGCATGCTATCGGTCAGCGGATGGGCGCAGACTGCACAGCCCGCGCCGTCGGCGCTGCCGCAAGCGCCTCAGCCCGCGCCAGCCGCAGCTCCGCAACCACAGCAGTATGTCCCGGTAGATTATTCGAAACCGCGCTCTCAGTTTCCCAACGTTATCGCGCCTTACAAGCCGGGTTACGTGCCACCGCCGAACCTGAACAACACCGACCGCATGCAACAGTTGATGCGTGACGGCAAAATCATGCTTTCGATGAATGACGCGGTGGCACTGGCTCTGGAGAACAATCTGGATCTGGTGTTGGCACGTTACAACCTGAATATTGCGGACACGGATATTCTCCGTGCGGACGCTGGGGCTAACATCCTTGGCGTGAACACCGGCATCGTACAAAACACGCCGGGCGGCGGCGTGGGCGGACTGGGCGGAACCGTTGGCTCCGGAACTGGCGGCACCAGTATTGCCGCAGGGGGCGCGGGCACAGGAACCAACGGACTGGTCGGCTCGACATTGGGCATCGGGTCGCCCATTACCAGTTTCGATCCGGTAGTCACGGGCACGCTTCAAATGGACCGGAACTTCACCCAATCTACGAGCGTGTTCAGCCCGGTGCCGATCGCAAACACCAACACAGGCACCGGCAACTTCAGCTACCTGCAGGGCTTTCACACGGGTACGAACTTCGCCGTGGGATTCAACAACACGCACGTGACGACCAACAATCCAACCAGCGAGTACACTCCCAGCATTGCTTCCGGTTTGCAGTTCAGGCTCACCCAGAACTTGCTTCAAGGTTTCGGCTTCGTGGCCAACACACGCTTCATCCGGATCGCCAAGAATAACCGCGAGATTTCAGATGTGGCTTTCCGGCTGCAAGTCATCACCACGGTGGACCAAATCGAAAACTTGTATTGGGATCTGGTCTACGCCTATGAGAATGTGAGAGTGCAGCAGGAGGCGCTGACGTTTGCCGAGAGGACACTCGCCGACAACAAGAAGCAAGTGCAATTCGGAACCTTGCCGCCCATCCAGGTAGTGAGCGCACAGAGTACTGTCTCCACCGATCAACAGGCGTTGATCCTGGCTCAAACCAATCTGGAGCTGCAGGAATTGCTGATGAAGAATGCGCTCAGCCGCAATCTTGACGATCCGACGCTTGCCGGAGCCGATGTGATTCCCACTTCCACCATGCAACTGCCCGAGCAGGAACCGGTTGTGCCCACGCAGGACCTGGTCAGCGACGGCCTTGGTCATCGCGCGGAATTGGCCGAATCGCGGGTTGATCTCACTACTCGCGAACTCAATATCAAAGCAGTCCGCAATGCCATGCTGCCTACTCTGGATCTCTACGCTTATTACGGCGGGTCGGGCATTGGCGGAAACGTGAACCCGCTCGTGCCTCTTTGTACACCTGGCGGCAGCAATCTGTGCTTTTCTCCCGCCACCGCTGCTCCTCCGTTCCGCAATGGGGGTCCGGTGAGCTACGCGGCGACGTTAAGCCAGCTCGTCAATGGCACCTCACCCGATAAAGGAGTCGGGGTGACACTGACCATTCCGATTCGCAATCGGCAGGCGCAAGCGGACCAGGTGCGAGCTGAGTTGGAATATCGCCAGGCGCAGGTCCGTTTGCAGCAACTGGGAAACCAGGTCCGCATTGAAGTGCGCAACGCACAGTTCGCCCTACAGCAGAATCGAGCCAGCGTGCAAGCTGCGCAGGCGGCGACTGATTTTGCGCGCCAGACACTCGATGCCGAACAGCAGAAATTGGCAGTCGGAGTCTCTAACCCAACCGCGGTGTTGCAGGACCAGTCTGGCTTAACCACGGCGGAGTCCAATCTGGTTTCCGCCAAGGCAGCGTACGAAAAAGCGCGCGTGGAGTTAGACCGCGCTACCGGCCTTTTGCTCGACCACTCCGGAATCGTTATGGCCGATGCCGAACGCGGCGAGGTGACTCATATGCCGAATGTGCCTTACGTGGCGCCACGTCAGGATTCGCAACCGGGCTCGCCGTCGGCGCAACCGCAGCCGCCGGGCTATTGAGTGAGATTCGGCCCTGCTCGCCTGGCATTCACGCGGCAGGGCCGAATGGTTTCCACTTTCAGTCTTCCTGAGCTCCGATGTATCCTTCCACGCGTGACGCTGTCTGTCGTTTTGATCACGCAGAACGAAGAAGGCAACCTCCCTCGCACGCTTGAAAGCGTGATGCCGCTGGTGCGCGATGGCAAGGGGGAAATCATTGTGGTGGACTCAGGCTCGACCGATCGCACGGTTGAGATCGCGCAATCGTTTGGTGCGAAAGTTTTGGTCGAGGTGTGGAAAGGCTTCGCTGCGCAGAAAAATTCGGCCATGGATAAGGCGTCGATGGATTGGGTGCTGCAGTTGGATGCAGATGAGCGGCTGGAACCGGAGCTTGCCAGCGAAATTGAGATTGCTCTGAAAGGCAGGGCTACGATCAGTGGCTTCTGCATTCCACGCAAGAATTTTTTCCTCGGCCGTTGGATCCGGCATGGTGGTTTCTATCCCGACCCCAAGTTGCGTCTCATTCCCCGCGGGGCAGGGCGATTCGAGGAATGCGGCGCGCATCCCACGATCAAGGTGAATGGGCCGACCCGCACGCTCTCCAACGCGCTACTGCACGACGCCTATCCGACGCTGCGGGGTTACATCGATCACATGAACAGCTATTCCTCGATGGGCGCCGAGGTTGCGGTCGGCAAAGGTCACCGCCGGTTCAGCGTTGGCAAGATCGTGATTCGGCCGCTGCTGACTTTCGTCTACAACTATTTTATCCGGCTCGGCTTTCTGGATGGACGCGAAGGATTGCTTCTCCACCTGTACCACTCGGCATATGTGTCCTGGAAATACGCCAAGGCATGGGAACTGTCGCGTTCGAACGCTGCAAACAACGTTTCTAAAGATTGAATTCCCTGTGTAGACGTAGCTTGCTTCGTCTCCCGCCTTGCGGCTCGCCGCGCCCTCTTCTATCATCAAATCTAGACGGGGTGTTCATGCCTGATAAGAAACCTGGCCGGCCGCAAGTTGCAGAGAATCCAATCGCAGATGTGTTTGAGGGGCGCCATCCTTCCGATGCCGAGAAACAGTGGGCCGAAAAAACTTTGGCACCGACTCTGGAAAAGGCTCCTGAGCGGCCGATCGGCGCGCCCACGGGCACCAACCTTGACGAGAACGGTCACGCGCGCTTCTCGACAATTTCGAATGTTCCCATCCGCCGCCTTTACACTCAGGCGGATCTCCCCGAGGACTGGAACTACGACCAGTATCTCGGCTATCCCGGCCAACCGCCCTTTACGCGCGGCATTCATGCCACGGGATATCGCGGCAAGCTTTTTACCATGCGCCAGTTTTCCGGCTTTGCCTCGCCGGAGGAAACCAACCAGCGCTACAAGTATCTGCTCGAACATGGCGGCGGAGGTCTTTCGGTTGCGTTCGATCTGCCCACCCTGATGGGCTACGATTCTGACCATCCGGCGAGTGAAGGCGAAGTTGGTAAATGCGGCGTGGCCATTGATTCGCTCGAGGACATGGAGATTCTTTTCGGCGGAATTAATCTCGAGAACACGACCGTCTCGATGACGATTAACTCACCCGCTTCGGTTTTGTGGGCCATGTATTTGGTGGTTGCGGAACAGCAGGGCGCAGACTGGAAAAAGGTCTCCGGGACAATTCAGAACGACATTCTCAAGGAGTACATCGCGCAGAAAGAATATATTTACCCGCCAGCGCCGTCCATGCGTTTGGTGATCGATACATTCGAGTTTGGATCGAAATTTACGCCGCGTTTCAACACGATTTCGATCAGTGGATATCACATTCGCGAGGCGGGATCGACTGCGCTTCAGGAACTGGCCTTCACGCTTTATGATGGCGTGGAATATGTGGAATGGGCGCGCCGGCGGGGTTTGGATGTGGACGAATTCGGTCCACGCCTGAGCTTCTTCTTCAACGCGCACAACGATTTCTTCGAGGAGATTGCGAAATATCGAGCGGCGCGCAAGATCTGGTATCAGGTGATGAAAGACCGCTTCGGGGCGAAGAACCAGCGGACGTGGCTGCTACGGTTCCATACGCAGACTGCTGGTGTTTCGTTAACCGCCCAGCAGCCGTTGAACAACATCGCGCGCGCCGCCATTCAGGCAATGGCAGCGGTGCTGGGGGGAACGCAGTCACTGCACGTCGATGGCTACGATGAAGCACTCGCCCTGCCGACCGAAGAAGCTGCGCGCATCGCATTACGCACTCAGCAAATCATTGGCTACGAATCTGGGGTTGTTCAAACCGTTGATCCGCTGGGTGGATCTTACTTTCTTGAGAACCTGACCCTACAAATGGAAAAAGGCGCGTTCGACTATTTCGGCAAACTGGACGCGATGGGCGGGATGGTGAAAGGCATCGAGCGCGGATATCCGCAGAAAGAAGTCGCTGAAGCTTCCTACCAATTTCAGCGGGCCGCGGAGGCGAAAGAAAAAATCATTGTGGGGGCCAACGAGTTCGTTGTCGAAGAAGAGCCGCCACACATTCTCTACATCGACGAGAGCGTGGCCCGGCATCAGAGTGCAAAATTGAAAGCATTGCGGGCTCGGCGGTCGAATGAGGAGGTCCGTCGGTGCCTCGATGCGTTGAAGAAGGCAGCTGCCCAGGAACCAAAAGCGGGTGCAAGCGGTGATATTTCGTCGGCGAACACCATGCCTTACATCGTGGATGCGGTGCGCGCATATGCGACCGTCGGCGAGATATGCGACGCCCTGCGCGAAGTCTACGGGACCTACACCGAGGCGAGCTTTACATAACAATCGTTGGTTCGTTATACCATGGTATAGTGGTATATGTCGTCTACGTCCAGACCATTCAACGGTCAGATTCATGTCCGGGTCTCCTCAAGCGTTCATGAGGAGGTCGCCAAGGAAGCCTTCGAGAGGAGAACCTCCATAAGCGGGATCTTTGCTCAGGCTTTGATCGTTAGAAGAGCCCTCAGGAACATTGATCCGTGGAAATCGATCTCCGAAGTGCAGTCCGCCAACCGTGGCGTCGCCGCTGCGGAAATCGAGCGAACAGTCGCGAGAGCGGTGAAGGCGGTTAGAAAAAGCCAACGTGGCCGGTGACAAGGTCCGCCCGCGGTTAGTCGTTGACACCAATGTCTTCGTGAGCGGGCTGATTTCCGCCGCAGGGTCGCCCGCCCGGATATTAAGCGCGATTCAGCACAAGAAGGTCGTCCATCTGGTTTCAGACCCCATCGTGGAAGAGTATCTGCGGGTGCTCGATTATCCCCAGATCCGAAGATTCAAGAAAATCACTGACGAATTTGTTGCGGACATCGCAGCATATCTTGTTTATCAAACGGAGCGCGTCGAACTCGTCTCAAACATCAACCTGAGTTCCGATCCCGACGATAACGTGTTCCTGGAAACTGCGGTGGATGGCCGCGCGGACTGGCTGGTCACGAACGATAAAGCTGACTTGCTCTCGTTGTTAACAGTGGAGGGCATCCCTATCGTTTCGGCTCGAGAAGCGGTAACGCGGCTGGGGCTTTAGGACCAGATGCAGGGTTGGTGTTTTCAGTCCACGGCAACACAGATGAAATGATTTCACGCCGACTCGGTCTGGTATCCCTTTAACCGCGACTTTCGTGAAACTTTCGCATGCGGAAAGCAATCAATCACCTCAAGAAATCCGACCCTGTCCTGCGAGCCATCATTGAACGAGTCGGTCCCTGTCGCATGGAATTTGGCGAGCCGGTCTTCCATAGTCTGGCCGAGACCATTGTCTATCAGCAGTTGAATGGGAAAGCCGCCGTAACCATCTTCAAGCGATTTGCGGCTCTCGCTGGCGAACCGCTCACGGCGGAAGGTATTGCGAAGCTTACCGTTGAGCAGATGCGGTCGGTGGGCCTCTCGAAGCAGAAGTCGTCTTACCTGCGTGACATGGCGGAGCGCGCCATTCGTGGCGAACTTAGCTTCGCCCGCCTGCCGGAGATGACTGATGAAGAAGTCATAAAACATCTGACCCAGGTCAAAGGCGTCGGTGTCTGGACCTCGCACATGTTTCTGATATTCACGCTGAAGAGGCAAAACATATTGCCGACCGGCGACTTCGGCATCCGAATGGCGATGAAAAAGCATTACCATAAACGCAAGCTGCCTAATCCGGGGCAGATGGAAAAAATCGCCAGACCGTGGGAACCCTATCGCAGCATCGCCTGCTGGTATTTGTGGCGCAGTTTGGATATTAAGACGGTGTAGCGGGGGCAAAACCGCTAACCACATAGGACACGAAGGTCCACGAAGGAAGCCGCCAATTCACTGAGGCATTCTTCATCGAATTGGTCGATCTTCCTGTCTCTGTTGTATCCTAAAGCGTTCCGTGTTGGGCCGCGTTGATACACGCCGAAGAAAATGCCCATTGAGCAGAAAATCCGTGTACTGGTCGCGAAGCCTGGCCTTGACGGGCATGACCGGGGCGCAAAGGTTATTGCACGAGCTCTGCGCGACGCCGGCATGGAGGTTATTTACACCGGCTTGCGTCAGACGCCAGAGATGATTGTGAGCGCTGCGGTGCAGGAAGACGTGAACGTCATCGGGCTTTCGATCCTTTCGGGCGCGCACAATGCGATTGTGCCGCGAGTCATGGACCTGCTCAAACAAAACAAGATGGACGATGTAATCGTAGTTGTCGGCGGCATCATTCCTGATCAGGATGTCGCCCATCTGAAACATATTGGGGTCGCCGCTATTTTTCAGCCGGGTACCGCGATGGACGCTATCGTTCAATTCATTCGCGCCAACATCAAGCCGCGCACGGTACCGACGGCCGGCTGATGAGTGAGATCAGCACCTCCCGTCTGCGTGACGCCCTTGCGAGCACGATTGGACCACTCCCTGGTATTGGAAGGTTTTCCCTCAAGTAAGCTCCACCTCCGGTCAGCGGTTCGCTTGCACCCATCACGGAAGCGAGGGCCCGTTGGGCTATGTAACCGCCTAGAAGAAGAGGCTGAGGATCAGGCCCAGCTGGTTCAACTGCTGATTTGGAGTTTTCCCGGTGTTGTTCTGGTGTTCGTAGTACGGATTCAACTCAACGTGCTTGCCTATCGGAAACATGCACCCGGCGTAGATTGCAGTGTCACTCCATTTGTTGTATTGGCTCTCGTAAAATGGCTCCACGCTAGCATAGGGAGCAGGGTGATAGGAGCGAATGGTGAGCCGTTTTTCGATTTGTAAACGATTGCGATAGCGCCACGTGAATTTGCCACTCTTCCAATCAAGATCTGCGCGGTTGCGGTCAGAGAGCAGGAATCCCGCCTTCAACGGAAAGTTAAAGGTTGCAACTGGCTCGATGCGGTTTTCTGACGGCTCGTTCGGCGAAGGCAGATAACGGTAGCCAATCGCAAGCACCAGGGGCCGGGATTTCGAGTCGTCCAGATCGAACCGTGTAGTTTTCTTTAGCCTGAGCAGCGGCTTCAAATAGAACTCGATGCTGGGGCCGATCTCGGCTTGGGTTGGATCACTGCCCTCTCTGGTCTCTTTCGCCTGGAAGCTCAGACGCACGTCTTGGGTCACCTTGTAATACGCGTCGATCTCGGGCAGGAATTCGTCGACCTGAGCACTGGCGCATTGCCCCAGCGCCGGTATGAGCAGAGCTAACCCAAGCCACATGTTTCGAAAGTCAATCATTTGGTTTCGCGACTCGCTCGAAAGAGGCCTTTCGACCCGGCTTCGAACGGTTTCAGGTTCCGTCTTCCTCGACTAAGCACTACGGTCTCTGGTTGTAACAACTGTTGCTCGCGACGGGTAGAGCAAGAACCCCAGCGCTTTGCAGGGCGCATTTCCAAGCCGCGGATCCGTTTGTTCGCTCGGCTTAGATAGTGGCCATCCTGGAGAGAATCCAGCGGATAACTCCAAAACGCATTATCAATAGTTCCGTTCGCCGCACAACTAGCACTTTTCACAGCTGCAGCAATAAATCGGGAGGCAGTGTTGTAGTTCCGGGATCATGCGCTACGGCTGCATTGGACCCTCGAAAGAATAAGCAACCACAAAGAAACAAGGCGTTTTCTGAGCGTGTGTGACGGATATCACAGTCAGCTGTGCTCTCCGCCCTAGCCGGGTTGAGAGCTGAGGTCGAAGATTACGGTAGTGAAGGAGTGGGCGCTCTATGCGGCTCCAGGAATGCCTTCGCACTTTCGAAACAATGCAATGTTTATCGGCGGCGACGTGCGTGAGGCCATCCACGAAGGTCGCGCAGATTGCACGCCGATCTACCTGAATGAGACTGAAGAGGCTGCAGCGACCTTTAGCTGCAAAGACAGCAGCAAACGAGGTGAAAGATGGCAGGCCAAGCGCGCGGTAAGGTCACAGTCGATGTCGAGGAATGCAAAGGATGCGGGCTCTGCGTGGAGTCCTGCCCGCCCAAGTGCCTGGAACTGGCGCCGGAGTTGAGTCCCTACGGGGTCCATCCCGCCCGCTACACTGGGGATGACTGCACCGGTTGTGGAATCTGTTTTTACTGTTGCCCCGAGCCGGGTGCGATCATTGTCTACCGCATAAAAGTAAAGGGCAAAGCGTTCGCGGCAGCGCAAGGAGGCGAACATGCGGCAGCTCTGTAAAGGAAACGTGGCAGTGGTCAAGGGCGCGATCCTCGCCGGATGCCGCGCCTACTATGGATATCCCATTACTCCAGCCAGTGAAATTGCCGAGTCGGCCGCGCTGTACTTCCCGCAGGTCGGCGGAACTTTTTTGCAAGCGGAGAGCGAAGTGGCCGCCATCAACATGGTCTACGGCGCAGCCGCCGCGGGCGTGCGCGTTATGACTGGATCTTCGGGACCCGGCCTCAGCCTCATGCAGGAAGGTATGTCCTATCTGGCCGGCGCGGAACTCCCGTGCGTGATCGTGGACGTAATGCGCGGCGGCCCCGGACTGGGCAACATCGCGCCAGAACAAAGCGACTATTTCGCCATGGTGAAGGGCGGCGGCCACGGCAACTATCGCAATATCGTGCTGGCTCCCGCATCGGTACAGGAGATGGCCGAGCTCACCATGCTGGCGTTTGATCTCGCCGACAAATATCGCAATCCCGCAGTGGTGCTGGCTGACGGCTTCATCGGACAAATGATGGAACCGCTGGATCTCGAATATCGCGAGATTCAGCCACCGGAAAAAATCTGGGCAGTAAAGGGCACGCCAGAAACGCGGGCCAACCTGGTCAGTTCCATCTATCTCGAAACCGATGAATTAGAAGAACACCAGCGCAGAATGGAAGCCAAGTACATCCGCGCGCAAGAAGCCGAGCCGCGGTGGGAGCTCTACAACACTGACGATGCTGACGTGCTGCTGGTCGGATACGGCATCGTGTCCCGCGTGTTGCTTTCCACAGTGGAAGCGCTGCGCAAGGAAGGCGTGAAAGCCGGACTGTTCCGCCCCATCACGCTGTGGCCCTATCCCTCGGAAGCGCTGGCGAAAGCCGCGGCCAAAGTACAAAAAGTGCTGGTCGTCGAATTGAGCAACGGGCAAATGCTGGAAGATGTGCGCCTGGCTCTGAATGGCAAAGTAGCAGTGGAATTCTATGGCCGGGTAGGCGGCAACGTGCCGTCGGTCTCGGAGCTGCAGCAACAAGTGTTAAAGCGCATAGCCGTAGCGGTGTGAGGACAACGAAAATGGCAAACGAGAGCGTGATCAGCGTGCTAGATCCTGAAATTAAGCCTGAATTGAACGACAACGGATACGAATCGGTGCACTCCAAGTCGCCGCTGTTCTACGACCTGTACGAGCGCAAGTCAGAGCTAAAGCACCAGACCCACTACTGTCCCGGCTGCGGACACGGCGTAGCCCACAAGCTGATTGCCGAAGCGCTGCAAGAACTGGGGCTGCAGGACAAGACCATCTTCGTAAGTCCCGTGGGGTGCTCGGTATTTGCCTATTACTATTTCGATGTAGGCAATGTGCAAGTCGCGCACGGCCGCGCGCCGGCTTCGGCCACAGGAATCAAACGATCCTGCCCGGACAAAATCGTGATTTCTTATCAAGGAGACGGCGACTTGGCCGCCATTGGCACCGCCGAAATCGTGCACGCCGCGAACCGAGGGGAAAAGATAACCGTCTTTTTCGTGAACAACGGAATCTATGGCATGACCGGCGGACAAATGGCGCCAACCACCCTGGTCGGGCAGAAGAGCACAACTTCTCCCTGGGGACGGCGGCCGTCGAATGAGGGCTTTCCCTTGCACATGGCAGAACTCCTCGCCACCCTGGAAGCGCCGGCGTACATCGAACGCGTCGCTCTTTCCGACAACAAGAACATCATGAAAGCGCGGCGGGCGATCCGCAAAGCGCTCGAGATCCAGCGCGATGGCGCGGGCTTCTCGTTTGTCGAAATCTTGTCACCCTGTCCGACGATTTGGGGCAAAGATCCGGTCGAGGCGCGGCGCTGGGTTCTCGAGAAGATGACGCCGACGTTCCCGCTAAACGTTTTCCGCGAT
>Ga0210402_10001768_pt1 | contig 21972 bp, 30 predicted proteins | sample IncBWC7MmetaG_FD_161055 | JGI IMG/M metagenome (GOLD analysis project Ga0210402, IMG submission 161055) | Forest soil microbial communities from Barre Woods Harvard Forest LTER site, Petersham, Massachusetts, United States - Inc-BW-C-7-M | ecosystem: Environmental > Terrestrial > Soil >... | reverse complement strand
CACGGACGGCAGGATGTTCATCAGGCCGCCGTTCGACCCGCGCCAGGAGCGCATCGTCGCGCGGACCGAGGCGAAGTTGTCGAACGTCAGGGGCGTGTTGAGGAAGAGGTTCGACTGGGTCGCCGGGGCGCCGGCCGGGATGCCGCCCGCGTTCCCGTTCAGGAGTGGGTGGTTCGTCGCGTACACCGGGACGCCGTCGTACCCGACGGTGACCGAGAGGCCCTTGATCATGTCGGCGATCAGCTTGTCCGGCCACTGTGCGGCGGCCACCGCGAGCTGCTGCGTCGTGTTCCCGAGGACGCCGTAGAGGTCGTCCGCGAGGTCGAACATGTTCAGGCCGATGGTCGACTCGTACGGCTCCGAGGTGATGACCCGGGAGAGCACGCTCGCCGAGTTGATCACGCGGTTGCCGATCCACTTCCGCATCATCGGGGTGCGGTCCATGAACGCGTTCACCATCTGGCGGGTCGCCATGGGCTGGCGCGTCGCGATCTGCTTCCAGATCGTCGGGTACTCCAGGAAGGCCTTCTGCCATGTGGTGGAGACCGACTTGAAGAGGATGCTCAGGTCGGAAGAGCTGTAGATGTCCATTTAGTGATTCCTTTAGGGGAGATGTTGGTGGAGAGGGCCCGCCCGCGCCGGGCGCGGCCCTCAATCCGCTCAGGCGCCGGTCGGCCCCGTCGCGCCGGTCGCGCCGCGGGGGCCCGTCGGGCCGGTTGCGCCCGTCGCGCCGACGGCGCCGGTCGGGCCGACTGCGCCCACGAGGTTCGCCGGGACCTGGCCGACGGCGACCCAGACGCCGGGGCCGTTCTGCTGGCCCACGGTGTCGACGCCGACGATCTGTCCGGCGACGGACTTGGTCGAGCCCGCGGACGTCCTGCACACGGTCTGGTCGTCCGTGATGTAGCAGGCGTTCATCATGTCGGCGATCGAGATCGGGTCGCCCGGGTCGTTCGCGAAGAAGAACGTCCCCTGGTTGACGGTCACGACGGTCGAGCCGTCGGCGGCGCCGGTGATGGACGGGCCGGGGATCCCGAAGCCGCCGGTCGACGCGAGGACGCCGACGGCGTTCAGGGTCGCCGAGGTGGACCCGGGGACCATGTATCCGGTGGCGTCGACGCAGACGAGGCCCCCGAAGAAGAGCGTGGCGTTGGCCTTGACCAGACCTGGGATCTGGACGAGGTAGAGGCCCATGCGCTGGGCGGTGCGGCGGGCCGTGGTGAGGGCGGACATTCTGGTTCTTCTCCTAAAGGGTTCGGGGGCCCCTGGCTCAGCCCTGGGCCTGCTCCACGACCGGGAAGGCCGCGCGGGGCATCGGGACGGCCCGGGCCTGGATCATGTGCGCCTCGTCGACGCCGAGCATCTTCATGACCTCGCGCTCCGTCTTCGAGAGCGCCTGGGGGGCGCCGGGCCCGGCCGGGATCGCCGGAGGGAGGGCGGGGTCGGACGGGCCGGCCGCCGGGAGCACGCCGGGCTGCACGGACGACCGGGCGCCGGAGATGAGCTCCTGGACGGCCGCCATCGGGGTGTGCTTGCTCATGGCCCACGCCTTCATGGCCGGGGGGAGCTTGCCGTCCGCGACGGCCTTCTCGACGGCCTCCTTGCGGGACTGCGGGCGTCCGCCGGCCTTGATGGCCTCGGCGAGCTTCTCGAGGTCCTGGACGCCGTAGGCGGTGCAGGCGGCGAGCACGACGCGGGCCATCAGCACGGAGGCCTTGGCCTCCTCGCCGGTTCCGGTCGAGGACTCCTCGTCCTCGTCCCCGTCCCCGTCGTCATCGTCGTCGTCCGACTTCTCGAACTTCGAGAGCTTGGCCTTGAGCGCCTCGCACTCCTCCTTCGAGGCCGCGAGCTCCGCCTTCATCTTCTCGTACTCTTTTTCGTCCATGGTCGTTTCCTTGGCGAGGGCGGCCTTCTTGAGCGCCTCGGGTGGCTTTGCGAGCAGTCTGACCGCCGAGGCGGCGATACGGCTTCCGGTTGCGGAGACGCGGTCGGCGAAGCCCTTCTCGACGGCCTCCTCGGCCGTCAGGTAGGTCTCCTTGTCGACCATCGCCTCGAGCTCGGCGCGCGGGAGGCCGGTCGCCTCCTCGTAGATCGCCAGCATCTGGTCCCGCATGTTGTCCAGGAGGTCGGCGGTGCGCCGCAGGTCCTCGGACTCCCCCTGCGCGACGGCGAAGGGGTTGTGGATCATCAGGAAACTGCCCGTGGTCATAACCACGTCGTCGCAGGCCATGATGACCACGGAGGCGATGGAGGCCGCGAGGCCCTCGACGATCGCCGTCTTGCGCCCGGGGAACTCCTTGATGGCGTTGTAGATCGCCATGCCGTCGGTGACGGAGCCGCCGACGGAGTTCACGCGGACGATGAGCTCGGGCGCGTCCCCTACGGCGTTCAGCCGGTCGCGGACGGTCGTGATCGTGACCGGGTTCGCCGCCCAGGGCGAGCCGATCTCGTCGTAGATGTAGAGCTCGGGGGCCTTCTTGGCCGGCTCTTTCATGAAGATCTTGAAGCTCATCGGATCGTCATCCCCATCAGGCCTACCGCGAAGAGGACGACGAGCGCGGCGAAGAGGACGCTCTGCAGGTCGGGCATAGCATCTTGATCTCCGTCATGTGGCCAGGGCCGCGGGAGAAGTGCGACGCCTGGAGGCCCGACTGGGAGCCGCACACGCAGTGGGGCGGGACGGAGCCGGGGAGCTGGCGCGCCTCGAGGGAGGCGACCTTCGCCTCCAGCTCGGCGATCCGGTCGGCCGCCGCGGGGGCGACCGTCGGGTCAGGCCGGTTGGTCCCTCTCCCCATCTCAGTTTCCGTAGATGACGTACTTGACCTGGCCGAGGCCGGGCTCGGTCGCGCCGACGAACACCGCGATGACGGTCGGGGGCTCGGCCACGGCGACGGGGGCCGTGTACTCGACGGAGCCGCCCGGGGGCAGCTCCATGACCTGGGACGCGCCGGTCCCGCCGTTGATCCCGACCTTGATGGTCCCGGACATGCCCGCGTTCTGCACGAAGACGTGCTGCGGGGATCCGACGGACCCGAAGGGGATCGAGAAGGCGGCGCCGGTGGCGGAGCCGGACGGGATGTCCAGCACGCCCTCGTTCTGGGCCGTCATCGTCACGGGCCCGACGACGTCGGTGGCCGTGGTGTTCGGTCCGCCGAGCGGCGGGGTCGAGTTCAGGCTGTAGGTGCGGGTGAAGTTCATCGGTCGGTTCTCCGGGATGCCTCCAGGGCGCCCTTATAAAGGGACGTGCTCCGGTGGGTCCGGCTGCCGCCGGCTGCCGCCGGACGGTCAGGCGGCCGGGGTCACGCGGACCCGGCCGTGCACGGACACCATGTGCGCGACCTCGGCCGCGTCCCGGCACTGTCCGCAGGACCAGCCCTCCCGGTGGGGCGGGCAGGACCGGGCGAGCTGCTCCCGGAAGGCCGTGATGCCGACGTGGGAGCCCCGGACGGTCGGGTCGTCCCCGACGACGACGTCCCTCGGCACGCCGCGGCAGGCGTACCACGGGAGGCGCCAGTCGTCCCGGCCGACCTCCTCCGGCGGCGGGCGGTCGTCGACGGCGGACAGACCGAGGACCTTCCCGGCGAGCCGGACTATCCCCTGGATCACGCGTCCCCGGCCCCCGGCATGCCGGCCGGAGAGACGTCGTCCTGGTTCAGGTCCTCGTCCTCGGGGTCCACGTCCACGTCGAGGTCCGACTCCGCCGGGTCCCCCTCGAGGACGACCTCGAACTTGGCCGCCATCGCGGGTATGGAGACGAGCATGCCGGCGTCCCGGCAGGCCTTGATTCCGTTCCCCAATGCCAGTAGGCCGTCGCCAAAGTCCTTCATCCCGGTCGAGTCGGGCGGGTCGAGGTGCGTCTCCGGGCAAAGGCTGGGGTCGCCGAAGTTATAGGCGCAGTACCACCACCAGAGCCACTCGTCGGCCGCCTGGCAGAGCTTGTCGCAGTCGGACTCCGCGTAGTCCGAGTCCTCCTCGCGGTGGGTCTTGGCGGCCGCCAGGGAGCCCAGGGCGACCTCTGTCGTCAGGTTGGTGCCCCTTATGGCGGTCGTGATGATAGAGTTGCACTCGTTGATCAGGCCCGGGAAGGCCTTCCAGCTCGTGTCCTTGGCCTCAAGCAGGCACGCGTCCCAGTCCTTGCCGTCCTGGCCCGCCTGCTGAGGGAGCAGGATCGTCGACTCCGCCCCGAGGTTGCGGACCTTCTGGAAGAACCGCTGCTTGTCGGCCTCGTTCCCCTGCTGGGGGACCTTGACGAGCGTGACCGGGATGCCGTGCTTCTCGCTGAACCGGCTCCAGTCCCGGAGGGCCAGGGAGCGGACGACCCAGGCCATCGAGAGGCACGAGATGCCGGCCCGGAGCCACCCGCGGTAGTAGCCGTGCGGCGCCAGCAGGAGCCAGTTCGGGTCCCTGAAGTCGATATAGACGACGCCCTGCGTGGTTATCGCCACGTACTTCATCGAGTTCTGGTCGAAGTAGCAGTAGCGCAGGTTCCAGGCCTCGAGGCGCGGGATCCAGCGCTGGCGCTTCCCGGTCCCGGTCGCCACCCACTGGACGTGGAACAGCGCGAAGCCGGAAAAGACCTGCCACATCATCGCCTGGTCGAGGACCGTGGCGTTGAAGACGTTAGACATCACCCGCTTGACCTCGGCGGCGACCTTCCCCTTCGCGTCGCCGGGGGCCGGGACGACGCGCGGCCGGCAGCGGGCGACGCCCTTGGTCCGGCCGTTCAAGGCGCTCTGCACCCTATCGTCCGACATCATGGTCTCCGCCAGGACGGCCCCCTGGTTGAACTGGCCGAGCTGGTGGTCCATGACCGCGGCCCGGATGGACCCGACGGTCCAGTTCTGGAGGCCGGCGATGGGCAGCTGGTGGAAGTCGTCGTCCTCGGGCCTGCTCGTCGCCTGCGGGTACGAGCCCCGGAGCTGGGGGACGGTGACGACGGACCCCTCGGGGGAGGCGGACGGGCCGCGGAAGGCGTTCGCTATGCGGGTGAAGACGTTCATGGGTCGGATATGCTCCAGTCGAATCTGTCGGGGTCGTTGGGATCCGAGTCCCACCGGAATGTCGGGGTCAGGGGCGCCTGGTTGACGCTAGACCAGTCGAGGGCCGTCCCGACCAGCTTGAGGAAGGCGGCCGCGAGGCAGTCGACCTGGTCGTCGTGCCTGCCCGGAAAGCCGCAGACCTCGCTCAGGAGGTCGTCGAGCCAACTGGCCTTGGGCGGCGTCAGGATGCGCCGGCTGTTCCACCAATAGCTGGCGGGCCGGGCGTGGCTGACCTTGTCGGTGACGGCGAACTCGATCGAGAAGTTGAGGATCCCGTGCTCGCGCATCAGGGACCGGTAGTTCTGCTCCGTCCGGTTCAGATACCCCACGACGCCGTCCGGGCGCCAGGTGTCGCAGAGGCCCTTGACGAGCTGGGCGAACTCGTCCTGGGCGCACTTCTGGCGGACGCAGTCGAGGATATAGCATCTCCCCGCGAACTCCCCCAGGACGACCGCGGCCGAGTAGTCGGCGGACTTCTTGCCGCTGTAGGCGGGATCGACCCCGATCCACACCCGCATGTGCTCCCGGAGGGGCTGCGAGTCCCAGACCGCCCTATCGCGGAAGATGGCCATCCCGGACGGGCGGGGACGCCCCATATAGAGGGAGGTCCAGTCGTAGCCGTCCTCGCCCCCGAGGAGCTCCCGCTTCTCCTCGAGGAGCTGGAGGGGCCAGAACGAGGGCCAGTAAGATCGTCCGTCGGGAAGGATGGCGGGGACGTGGACGTGCTCCCAGCCCTCCGCGATGAGACGGCCGGACACGTCGTCCTCGTGCCAGCGGGTCGAGGTGAGGACCACGGACGCGGTCGGGGACATGGTCCCCATGGCGTCCGCGACCACCCAGTTGTAGGTCTTGTCCCGGACGACGCTGGACTCGGCCTCCGCGCGGCCCTTGAAGAGGTCGTCCAGGAGAAGGAGGTCGGAGCCCTCTCCAACGATCGGGCCGCCGACGCTCGTCGCCCAGAGTCCCCCCTGGTCCGCGCCGGTCCGCCAGTTTTGCTTGCTCTTAGAGGCAGTGTCGACGGGGACGCCGAGCCTCCCGGCGAGCTTCCGGGCGCGGTCCGATCGGTTGTTGGAGGACCTCTGGCCGAACGTCCCGTAGCTGATCCTCGTGGACGGGTCCTGACGGAGGCGGTGGGCGACGGACGCCAGGATCAGCTCCGTCTTCCCGGCCCTGCGTGGAAGGGTTATGACGGCCTTGACGGGCTCCCTGGCCGCCCGCTCCATAACCTCTATCGCCGGGGCCAGGTGGTCCGGCGGGAGGTACGCCGGGTAGCACTCCCGGTAGGTCTCCCTCAGGGTCCTGGCGCGCGGGGCCGGCCTCGGATCCACGACGGATCCGGGCGGGTTGCGGTCGAGGAACCTCTCAAGGCGCTGGAGCCGGCGGACGCCGGACCCGAGGTCCATCTCAGGCCCCCGCGCGCGTCGCTATGGAGCCCGGAGGGGCGAGGCGGAGCATCAGGTAGCTCCGGGCGTCGACCGCCTCGGAAACGATCTTGAGGGCCCCGCACATCGCGTGCAGCTCCTCCGGGGTCTGTCGCCTCTTCCGGCCCATCCGGGCCACGGTCTCCTGGACAGCCTGGGTCATGTCGTCGAGGGCCTTCTCGGCCGTCCTTAGCCAGTCCAGGGACTGGGCGGCCTCGACTTTTGACAGGACGTTCCCTGCCAAGGACGGGTCACGGCGGGCCGACGCCCTATATCTGGTCAGGGTCCTTTGAGAGATCCCGTGCTTGGCCAGGGCGGCGGGGTCCCCGAGCATGGCCGCGTCGGCGATGGCCTGCTCCCGCCGTATCCGGTGCTGCTCCGGCGTCATCTGCTAGGGCTCCTGCCCTTGGGTGGGGCCTGCGGGCCGGCTACCGCCCCCTGCCGCTCGAGGGCGGTCACCCGCCTCGTCAGCGACCTTAGCTCCGCCTTGAGGTCGTCCATCTGGAGAGGGACGGCGTCCACGACCTCGTCGATCTTCGCCCGCGTCGGCCCGCCCGCGGCCTCGAGCCGCCGGACGTTGAGCAGCCACATCGTGGGGCGCTCGCCGGTGGCCTGCTCGCTCCGGGCGGCCCGCTGCAGGATCTTGCCGGTCCCGGCGTCCAGCTTCCTCGCGTGGCGCAGGAGGCGCTCCCGGTCGACGCCCTTGCTCCGGGCGAACTGGCGCAATCCAACCCACCCCGCCATGCCGTCGGCGGTCGTCATGTCTCCATAACCTCGAGGACCAGCAGGTAGTCCGTCCAGCTGACGCCCTGGTGGAGGGCGACGAGCCGGTGCCCTATCTCGTGCAGCACGTCGGCCGTGTGCGGCCTCCCCGCCTGGTCCTCGACGACCCGGGTCGCGTGCGGGACGATCTCCATCGTGAGGTCGACCACCTTGCTCGCGAACACGTTGAGGACCCAGGGCGTCCCCGGGACCGGGGTGTACTCAAGGATCTCGTCCCCGTTCATCACGTCGAAGAGGCCCTTGATCATTGCTCGTCCCTCCGGGCCCAGTAGTCCTCGTGGGCGGCCGTCACGGCCAGGTCCGCCTTGTCGCGGTACTTGCCGAGGACCTGGGCGGTCCCGGACTGGCAGGCCTCGATCAGCTTCGCCAGGAGCTCGTCGTCGGCCGCCATCGAGAGGGCCACCCGGCTCAGCCGCCCGAGGCGGGCCTCCACCTTCCCGGGGAGCCTCCCGTCGGAGTAGTGGATGCGCAGGGTCCGGACGTGCCTCCAGTCGCACTTGGCCAGCGTGGCCTCCACCCGGCGGATCCGGGCGACGGCGCTCCTGTCATGGCTGGGCCAAGTCGACTCGACGGTCGCGCCGCCGGACGCGCCCTCGAGACGGCTCACTATCGAGCCGAAAGACGACCTCAGGCCCAGGTCGGACTCGGAGCACCCGAGGACCTGCGACAGAGTGACGTCCCAGCAGACGCGTCCGCTCATTCGTCACTTGCCCCACAGGACGAATGCGAAGATCATGAGGACCATCCACATCAGGAGGTCATGGTCCGTCATGGTCCGTCATCCGACCTTCCTCCGGGGGATATGGCGCCTCTCGGCCATCTGGGCCAGTGCCCGCTTCACGAGGGCGGACACCGACGCCTGGGCGATGCCCATCTCCGCGCACACCTGGCGCCAGGGCTGGCCCTCCCGGCGCCGGACGAAGACCTCCCGCTGCCTCTCGGTCAGCGGCTCGAGGTCCTCGTCCCGGAGCTTGCTGAAGTCGATCATCGAGCGGTGTAGATGACGGTCTGAGTCAGAGGGGCCGGATCCTGGACGGACGCGATGGTCCTGATGCCGACCCTGCTCTGAATGACGTACTCCCGGGTGGGGATTTTCTCCCCATAGTCGACCTTGATCTTCCCCGGGACTCTGCCCTCCGTCCATGAGCGTAGACCGAGGAGGACGGAGACCCTCAGCGTCCCGTCCACGGAGTCCCACTCCACGCGGGTGATCCCGCCCTTCATCTCGTCGTCGACGTAGATCCCCCTGATGGACCCCCAATCGGCATACGTTCCACCCAGCTCAGGCGCCTTATCTTCTTGGTCGGTCATGCTTTCCGCTCAATTATACCGCTGTCTGGAGGCGGCTGTTCCCCCGGGCCGATCATGCCCGCCCGGAGAAGCTCGCGGAGCTCCCGAACCGCCTGGGCCCGCCCGGAGAGGGCGGACATGCGCTGGCGGGCCAGCTGCTCCAGGCGGGACTCGTTGACCATGAGTTTCTTGAGGGCCTCCCGGTCGCCCCTACCGCGAAACCAGGCGATCACGCCGACCTCCTCTGGGCCCGCGAGGGCGTTTTCCCGCCCCGGGACGGGGCTCGGACATCTCCGGACGCCCTGCGAGCCGTCCCGGGTCCCCGGAGCGTCACGGAGGCGTTCCGGCGGACGTGCTGGCAGCGGCGGCACATCGGGACCCTGCCCATCATCGCCCTCTGGATCAGGTCCATCCGGCTCGTGAGTCCACGGTCTGACGGGCCGAGGTCCAGGCGTCGCCGGCTCGTCGGCCGCTCTGGGCTCCTCCGGACGAAGCACGTCGCGGGCTGCCCGCAGGCGCACGTGTCGCCGTGCTCCTGCAGGAGGGCGGCCTTCCGGGCATGCCTCTTGAGCTGGACGCGGACGGCGTCCTTGCTCTGGGCGCGGCTCACGACAGCACCGCCCGGTCGTCGTCGTGGTCCCAGCGGACCACCGGCTCGAATATGGCGAGGGCGCCCTCGTAGCGCAAGTAGCCAGTGCTAAGCTGGCTGCGCTTGAGCCTAGCCTTGACGTGGGTGTCGGCCGGAAGGCCGTGATCGTGGAGGCATATCCACTTCACGCCCTGGAGGGCTGGCTGGACGGTCACCTCGGGGAGGTCTGTCTGTCGGTAGCGGGATGTTGTCTGCATTGCATCCCGGCCGGCCGATTAAAATCCTATCACGGACGGGGCGCGTGCCTGTACACACGCCCCGGCGGCGGACGGTGCGGGTCGTCGAGGATGACCCAGACCGGCTTGTGCTGGTTCGTCCAGCGCCGGCGGTGGGCGGCCCGCTCGACCGTGGCCCGGGAAATCCCGTGCGTCCGGGCGGCCGCGGAGACCAGGCCCCCCGCGAGCACATCCCGGACGGCGGCCGTCAGGGACGGGGTCCACCTGATACCCCGGTCCATAGGTATGTCGAAGTTGGACGGGGCGGCCCGTCTCCAGAGGATGGCCTCCCTGGTCATGTCGGAGAGGCCGTCCCACCGGGCGGCGTGGTACCGATATTTTCTGGACGAGCTTTTCGTCGTGTCCGGATGGCCGATCCACGAGGCGCACGTGTAGTGCTGGTGCATGCCGTGCAGGCGCCCGTACCAGGCCGCGGACCGCGGGCCCCAGATCCAGTCCGCCCATGCGGCGGCGACCCCAGGGTGCCTCTCCGCCCCATGGAGGCGGGCTATGTCGGACATCAGCCCCTCGCGGTCCCATGGGGGCTCCGTCAGTAAGTGCTGGATTCTCCGGTGGATCGTGAAGATCCGCATGGACATCGCGGCCTCCGTGACGTCCAGGACGTGCTCGATGGCCGGGCGCGATACCCCCCACCTGAGCATCTCGACTATATCCTGGTCCACGTCAACAAGGCGGGGCAGCAGGTGCTCGACCTGGTCCCACGTCCCGGCGCTCTCCGGCTCCGGGAGCGGCTCCGCGGGGAGTATGCCCCCGTGGCGCTGCGGATCGTACGGGACCTCGGCGCGCACTCAGGGACGATACCGGTCCTAGGGCCCGACGGCCCCGAGGGCCCCGGCGATCTGCGCCCGGTAGGCCTGACGGGTCGGGCCGGACACCCCGTGCGCGCTGGCCTCGACGCCCTCCAGGACCTCGATGGCGTACCCCGTGGCCTGAAGGGACAGGCGCCCGGACTCCCGGAGCGCCAGGATCCTGCGGTGGGCCCCATGGCGCCACGCCTGCTGGTCCTCCGGGGCTATCAGGTCGTCCGCGAGGCCCGTCCCGTCCGGAGCGCGGACGTCCAGGGACAGGCACCTCTGCCGCTTTTCCTTGACGGCCGCCGAGGCCCCTATGTTCGAGGCGACCATCCACACGTAGTGCCCTAGGCTGCTCTTGGAGGGGTTGTGCGCGCTCCGGGTGCGGTTCTTCCGCGCGATCTGGAGGCAGACCTGCTGCACGTAGTCCCCCATATCCCAGCCGCGGGGGGCCGTGAAGTGGCGGACCATGATCCTCCGGACGTCCAGGTAGTGGACCGAGAGGTCGACCCCGAGGGGAGTCACACCGTCGTCCGCAAGGCGGGGCCAGGGCAGGAGCTCCTGAGGCTCCGCCGGAGGCCTCAGGGCGCGCTTCCTCTCGTCGTACTCTCTGTGCCTGGGCGTCCTGGCCATCTCTCTTAGAGGCAACCCTACAACAGCGGTAATCCCCTCGTTCCCCGGTAGTTTTGCGTGTCACCCCTCCTTACACGAAAATACTCCTTGGACCTCTTCTCGTCCCCAATCGAGATCCTGAGCGCGCGAGCGCGTACGGGCATGCCAGCGCGCACGACAACTTTGGCCCGTAAGGAGGGGTGACACGCAAAGCATCCGGAATGATGGGACGTTAATGGACGGTAGGGTATGTCAGACGCGACGAAGGCCGCCAGGAGTTAGCAGCTCCGGACGGCCTCTCCCCGAGGGGGATCGCGCACCACGGAGAGAGCCATGGCACCAAGAACCATACATCAGCCGCCTCTAGACGCTTTCGAGCAGCACCCGGGACTGAGGGGTCCCCTGAAGCGGATCCGCGCCCTGGACCGGGAAGCGTGGACCCTCTTCAAGAAGGTCAAGAAGTCCGCCCCGGACAAGAAAGACCGGGAGGAGCTAGACCGCCTCCGGAACGAGACATCGAGGGAGCGCATCGAGCTTGCCCTCCCTGCCAGGAGGGACGGGGTCATCCGCGAGCTCCGGTCCTTCGTGATCTCAGAGGCCAAGAGATTCCCCGAGATACTCAGGCACAAATCGCACAAGGCGAAGCACACCGAATGGAACATCCTGAAGCAGGCGGCCCTCACGGCGTTCGAGGGGATCCCGGTCCCGGTGGAGTACGAGGCGGCCCTCTCGACGATCTACGAGTCTCCGGAGTGGATAGCCTTCCGCAGGGAGCGATCCAGGATCCGGACCAAGGCCCGACTCGAGGAGGGATATTGGAAGAAGCCGGCGGTCAAGCGCGCGAAAAGGGCCCGGGAGGCCGCCCGGCGGGCCGCCATGACCCCGGAGGAGCATGAGGAACTCAAGGCCTCCCGGCGCGAGGCGTACGCTGAAAAGTGCGCAGCGAAGAGGAGATACGAGGACATGCTCGGGGAGCCCCTCCAGGGCCAGAGGGCAGCCGCGAGCACCCGGGGCCGATCGTCGTCTGCCAGTCCTGCGGCCTCCGGGCTAAGACCGACATCGGGCGGACCCTCGGGGTGTCGGAGCGCGAGCATGCCCGGGCGATCGTCGACCGCGCCCTCCGGAGGTTCCCCGACAAGGAGTGCGACGCCGTGCGCCTGCAGCTCCTGGCGGAGGCGGTGATGCTCTCGTGATCAGGATACTTGACAAGGGAGTCAAGAGATGATAGGTTGACGGGATCGCCGCCCGGTGTAATCCGGGCGCATCACAGATCGGATCCCAGAATGACCACCATCAAGTCCCCCGTCTCCGTCGCCGCCTCAATCTGCGGCCTTAACCACCTGCAGGCCGCCGCCCTCGAGGCCGCCTTCCAGAAGGCCCACCGCCGGGGCGACCCGCCCGGCGACCTGCTCAAGATCGTCGCGCAGCACGTCGAGGCCGCCCGTGCCTCGGCCGGCAACCCGTACGCCGCGAAGCTCTCGCCCCTCCAGGCCGCCCAGATCCGCCGGGCGCGCGCCCAGGGCGCCTCGTACGCCGAGCTCGGCCGCGACTTCGGCGTCTCCTCCCAGTCCGTCAAGAGGGTCTGCCTCGGCCTCTCATACCCGGCGGCGAAGTCGGCCAAGAGGTCGGCGTGACCCGGGGCCCGTCGTCCCGCGTCCGCTTCTCCCGGCCGTCCCGCATCGTGTATGGGTACCTCTCGCTCTGCGGCGCCCGGGACGTGCTCGGGTGGCGCCAGTCCCTCGTCGAGGCCCTGGACGTCGCCCGGCCGTTCGCCTGCAGCTCGGTCCAGCTCGTCCGGGCCCCGCAGGCGCAGATCTCCATCTTCAGGGCTGTGGAGGCCGCCCGTACCAGGGCGACGCCCCTGGCCGCCCGCGGGGCCGCCCCAGTGCCGTTCGACCGCTCGGCCGTGGAGATCTCCCTGGCCCTGCCGCCGTGCGCCTGGCCCGGCCGCTGGTTCGTCGAGCCCGACCCCTCGGGCTGGCAATACCTGATCGGCTACTCCGGGTCCCCGCGCCGGGAGGTGCGGGTCGGGCGCGAGATCCACCTCCGGGAGGACGGCGCCTCATGGCCCGAGTGCCCGGCCGACGCCGGGTGCCGGGTCGTCGGCATGGTCGGGGTCGGCCCGGACGGCGCGGCGACCGCCGCCCGGAGGGCCCAGCTCCTGGCGCTCTCGTTCCTCGTCATGGAGACGTGAGCCCTCCCCCGGGGAGGGCTCCACACCCTCCCCGGCCCTCCGGATCGATGGAGCACTTGACACGAGCGTCAAGAGGTGCTATACTGTCCGCATGATCAAGAAATCGCCGCGCGGACGAAGGCTGACGGACGCCCTCCGCAGGGACATCGTGGCCCTCGGGCCGAAGGCCACCCCATCCCAGGTCCTGGAGCTGGTCTACGGGGACCGCCCGAACCGCTTCGCCCGGAAGGTCGACGGCGCGAAGCGCGCCCGGATCGCCGAGTGCCGGGCCCTGGGATGGGGCTCCAAGCGGACGGCCCGGGAGGTCGGGATCTCCCGGACCCAAGCCCAGAGGCTCCTGAGGGCGCTTCCAGCCCCGCCGGCATGGGTCGAGGAGGAGACCATCCAGGCCTGCGGGGAGCGCCAGGCTCGGACGACCTCCGTCCTCGTCCGCGACATGCTCGAGAGGGACAGCGAGGCGCACATCATGGGCAGCGTGACGGTCCTCCTCCTTCTTCAGGACCGAGATCCGGGCGCGGCGGCCGACCCTCTCGTCCGCCAGGGCGTCATGGCCGCCCTCCTTGCCCTTAGGCAGATAGCCCAGATGGCGCCCCGGGCAAGGGCGGAGCGCGAACAACGGGGCGTCGCTTATGGCTGCGCAACGTTCTCTTTCAAGCGGCTGGTCGAACGGTCTAGCATAGACAGGCGCGTCAAGTCCTTCTACATCCCGCCGACGGAGACCCCGGCCGGGTGGCTGTGCGGGTCGATCTCCCCAGCCGGCCTTCGGATGGTCAGGCCATCGGAGACCCCGGCGGTCCTCGGCCCGCTCCCGGACCTGCGCGGCCCGGGCGAGCTGATCGATTGGGTTCGCCTCCACCGCCTGGCCTCGGAGGTGATGGACACTTGACACGAGTGTCAAGAGGTGCTACACTCCCTGCATGATCCGTCGTCGCCCCTCCCCTCCCGCCCCGTCCTCGCCCTCCTGCACGCCCGTCGCTGGGCCCGCTGCCGCCTCTGGGTCCTCCAGATGGACCTCGTTCGCCTCCGCAATTATCTGAAAGGAACCTGATCCGATGACCACCACCAAGCCCAGAGTCACAAACCGCGTCCGGACGGTCCGGATCGCCGCCGGCATGAGCCAGTCCCGGCTGGCCCGGCTGGCCGAGATGGACCAGACCGCCCTCTCGCGCATCGAGTGCGGCCGTGTCACCCCCGACCTCGCGACCCTCCAGCGCCTCGCGAAGGCGATGTCGCGCCACCTCGTCGACCTCCTGGAGGCCCCGTGAGCCACGGCGACGAGGGCCTGCCCTCCAGGTGCTTCTTCTGCGACCGGCCCGCCCACCCCGACGGCCGCACCACGTCGTCCTCCCTGGAGCCCCACATGATCGTGTGCCCCGAGTGCCGGGGACGCCCCTGCCACGTGCTGATAGCCGGCCCCGCGCCCGTCCAGGGCCCCGCCGACCGGTTCGACCGCCCGCGGAGGCCGGCGAACCCGCAGCTCCTCGCGGACGCCCTGGTCGAGCTGCGCGCGTTCGTCATCGACCGGTTCGACGACGAGGACCCGGAGGTCGTCCAGAGGCCTCGCTACCTGACCAGCTCATCAACACCAACGGAGAAGAAGTAATGAACGGACACACACGATACTACATGGCACTACTCGCTCTCACCGCCGCCTGCGGCGGATCGGGGATGGCCGAGGGCTCCGACACCTCGTCCTCGGCCGGGACGGGGTCTTCCTCGTCGTCCGGCACCGGGGGCGCTCCTGCAGGGGGTTCTCCCGCCGGGGCGTCCGGAGGGGCGTCCGGAGGGCAGGGAGGATCCTGGGTCAACCCGAACCCGCCGTGCACGGGCACGTGCTGGTCGGGGGACCCTCAGGCCGGGGCCGGCGGATTGTCCCAGGGCGGATCCTCTGCCGGGTCCGGCGGATCTTCCGTGGAGGTAGGCGATCACGGAGGATCCCCGGTGATGGCCGGAGGCTCAGGGGCCGGAATGGGCGGCCATTCCGGCCAGGCGGCGGGAGGCTCGGGGGCCGGAGGAGGGACTTCCCTTCCGGAGTGCACATACCCGCTCTGGGACGGGACACCCCACCTGTTCGGCGACCATGTCACCAGCACATGCTGGCGCCCGACCCCCGACTACATCTCTTCTCACTTCCCGTATTACGGCGGAATTAATTGTGTCCCCGGCGAGACGTACTCCTGGACGTGCATGGACGGCAGTGGGTGTCCTGGGTACGCCAACCCTCCTGGGATCGAGACATGGGATCCTAATATGACGTCCCAGATCGTCCCATGGGGCATTCCAGATGCCCAGTGTCACCCCTGACATAGGTGAGGCCCACCAGGCGAACCTGGTGGGCCTCAGTCGGAGCGAGCCTCGCAAGACCCGAGCGTTCTTATTCTACCTGTGCAGCGCCATGACCGTCTTCACGGCGAGGGTGCCCAGGTAGGCGGCCCCGCAGACGATCAGCACGACCATCGACCACCCGATGGTCCGGTGCTGCCTCTTGGGGATGCGGATCTTCACCGACCCGACGTTCGCGAGCGTGATCTCCGAGGGCCTGTCGCTGTCGGACGAGTAGTCCTGGAGCTGCCGGATCTTCTCCCGGGTCTCGTCGTCGGAGTCAGCCATCGCGCCCGCCCTTCAGGAGGGCGAGCTCCACGTCGTGCTCCACGACCAGCTGGCCCAGCCCGGCCCTCGTGCTCGCCTCGTCCACGAGCCGCTCCCTCAGGACCTTCACGTCCCGGCTCAGCTCGACCGTCGCGGTCTCGAGCCGCCCGGTCGTCTTGAGGAGAACGTCGACCTTGTTCTCCGTGCGGACGACGGTGCCCTCGATCCGGATGAGCCTCTCGAGCAGGTCCTCAAGCACGTCCGCCGTCAGGCGCTCCCGGCTCTCGTCGCTCACCTGCGCACCATGCCCGGGGAGGGAAGGTGGAGCCACCCGATGATCAGCGTGGCCGTGGCCATAGCGATGGGGCGGTACTTGTCCGGGAGGTAGAGCCCGCTCGTCGCGATGACGGCGGAGGCCACCGTCCCGATGATCTTCGTGAGGGTCGCCCTCGTCATGGTCATGTCGATCTTCATGGGTCTTCTCCGTTAGCTCAGCACCAGGAGCCAGTCGTTGTCGCCGGCCGAGTTGGTGCCGGGCGTCGTGAAGGACTGCGCGCTCTGCGAGTTGTTGACGGTGGCCGGGCTCGCGCTCTGGAAGGCCCCGCTCGTCGGGTCCCACCACCGGCATGCCGTCGTCCCGGCCATGGACCTCGTGTCCACCGTGAACGTCTGCGTCCCGCCGCCGCCGACGGTCGGCGCGTAGGCGAGCAGGAAGCTCCCGTCGCCGGCCTGGGCCGACGCCACGTACGTCGCGCCCACGCTCTGCACCCCGTTGCTGGACGGGATCAGGCGCCGGAGGCCCGAGAGCTCGCTCGGGACAAGCTTCCACCAGGCGAACCCGGCAATGAAGCCGGAGAAGTTCTTGACGTCGGCGGCGGCGCTTGCGTCCAGGATGTCGGTCGGCCAGTTCGAGGAGAAGTTCCAGACGCCGTGGTTCGCGACCGAGTTGTCGTACCCGTAGAAAAACCCGTTCGTGCAACCGCTCAGGACGGCCCACATCTGGGCGTTCCGCACGTCGGAGCGAGAGCCGGGGGCGAAGGGCGACGAAACGTAGTCCGTCTCCTTGAGGAAGCATGGGAGCGCGCTCGGGACGGAGCCGCTCGGGCCCTGCGTCGTCGTGGTCGGGACGAAGTTCCAGCCGCGCCGGGCCTCCAGGAAGGTCTGCCCGTCAAGGTCCGGGCCGATCGTCTCCCCGTTCCCGTCAATGGCGTTCCCGAACACGCCGCCGGACGTGTAGGTCCCCTGCACCTGCATGTAGGCGGCAAAGGAGACGCCGGCCGTCGCGTCCGCAGGGCCGTCGCTGGCCTCGGACGGGGCCGCCCAGTCGCCGCAACGGAACTGCGTAGCCCCGGAGGAGATCATGCCGAGCATGAACGCGTGGGCCCGGGCCACGCCGGACTCCGGCGTGCCGGTCAGGTTCCCGAAAGAGTCCGAGCCGTGGAGCCAGAATATGTTCGGCCGCTTTGCAGCCGAGAAGCGCGCCCCGACATAGTTCCCGAGCGTCGTGTGGACGGCCCGGGTGTTGGCGCTCAGCATCATGTCCTGCCACCACCCCTGGGTCCCGTCGAGGGCATACCCCCATGCGAGGGGGTAGGCAAGGCATAGCATATCGCGGGCCGCGATCAGGTCCAGGACCTGGTCGACGTAGTTCCAGTATGCCGGGTTCGGCGTCGAGAAGTCCGCCGTACCGTTAGCCCCAACGTAGGCACCGCCGCCGGCCTTCGATATGAAGGGTTGGTCCCCGAGGAACGACGCCGGACAGCCGGAGACGCCTATCTGGTGCGAGCTAAGCTCCATCATGACCGCGTTGAAGCCCTGCGCCCTGCGCGTGTCGAGGTAGGTCACGACCTGGGACGGGCTAAGCCTGCTCGTGATCGTCTGCCCGGAGTCCCCGACGATGAAGAACGGAACGCCATACCCGTTCTTGAAGTAGCGCCCGCCCGGGTCCACGGACAGGGGGAAGGTGGCCGTCGCGAGCGGGGCGGCGGGATGGAATCTGCGGCTTGAGCGGAGGTTGGACGGCATCAGAAGTTCGTCCCGAAGGAAAGCGCGGGCGTAGGGCCGTCCCGAAAGGTGGCGATGAACGTGAGGCCGTCCTGGCTCGTGCCGCCGGTTACGTTCAGGGAACTCTGCTGTGCCCCGGGAACCGAGGTCAACAGAAAGCCGGAGTACCCGGTCCAGAAGTTCGTGTCTTGCAGGGAGTCAATAGCCGCATACCCGGCGTTCCACGTTGGAACCTCGGTCCCGACCGCCGTCGAGTATGTGTGGGTGAAGGCCAGAACGAGCTCGACCGCCTGGGCCGTGATGCCGGTGGCGGCGCTGACGAACGGGGATGTGTCCGCGTGCGCGTCACTGAACCCAGCGGGCGCCTGGTCGAGGATGCCGGACGACAGGCCTCCGACGACCTCCACGCAGAACATGGCCACGTTCTGGGCGGCCGCGGAGAAGTTTACCGTGAACGTGTGCCCGGCGCCCCCCGCCCCGTTCTGGCAGTAGAAGAGGGCAGCCTGGAATTTCGAGTCGACCGGGTAGTTGACCGCAGACTGGATCTGCGTGTAGCGATTGCCTTTGTTGTCGACCAGGCTGGTTATGTTGACCGCGTTATACCACCCGACCGCCACGACGAACGTGCTCCTGCCGGCCTGCTGAGTCGCGATGGCCGACGAGGTGAAGGTAGCCACGTTCTGGGTCAGCGATGCGAGAGCGACATGGGCCCCAACGTGGATGGACATGTTAGATCCAGCCTTTCACAGTGTGGAGGCCGTGAAGGACTTGAAACCCCACTTGCTGTCGGCATAGCCTCCACCGCCCGGTCCGTCGAACCCGATGCCGACGGACCCGTCGTTGTAGGTGCTCACTGCCGTGCCGTTCTTGTCCTTCGTGATGTCGTGCGTCCAGATCAGGGAGCCGGCGAGGTAGGCCGTGAAGACGTTCCCCTGGATCGTCGCCTTGAACTCGTCCCCGTCGTTCGGGGAGGTAACCGGAAAGACATCGACGAGGAAGATGTAATCGACGCCCTCCACGCCACCGTTCGTCCCGAGCCGCTTCACCAGCGAAAGGTATTGACCCCTCTGCTCCAGGAAGCACTCGTAACCACGCAACGCGGTAGACCCGGCGGCGCACCGGAACAGCATCTCCACCTCCTGGAAGTCGACGGTCCCGGAGACCTTCTTGAGCACGGTGGAGACCGACATGTTCGCCGGCCAGCTCCCGGACAGGATCGCCGCGGAGTCCGCGGTCGCGCCGCCGCCGGCCGCGGAAGACGTCCCGTAGGCCTCCCCGGCCGCGCTCACGACGTTCGTCTGCCCGAGGCCTGAGTTTGTCCACACGCCGCCCTCGGACAGCGGCGTCTCGCTGAGAGGGAAGCTGGTCGAGTACGACACGACCGCCGCCGGGTACAGCACGTGGCGCGGGCGGGACGAGCGGAGCGCGTAGGACATCAGGTCCTCCGGAAGTCGCCCGCGCCCTGGGCGTAGTACTGGTTCGCGTCGGGGCCCGTCGCGCCGACGGCGTACACCGAGACTATGTCGACGGCGCCGCTGGCGCTGGACCCCGTGAACATCTGCGCCGAGGGCCACCAGACGGCCGCGCTGCCCCCGGTCGGCCAGTTCAGGTACGAAGTCGGGGCCGAGTGGAAGATCCGGAGCTGGAAGTTCCCGGGGCCCGTGGGGCCGGTCATGACGATCGAGGTTGCCGTCCCGACCGCGAGCCACTGCTTCTGCCCGTTCGAGAGGTTGACGACCATCGTCTGGCCGCCCGTCGGGTTCCGGTACTCGCCGGCGAACTGGACGGACCGGACGCCGTTCACGGTCCCGTCGTCCGCGACCGTGACCTGGCTGTCGACGAAGCCGCCGGACGGACCGGTAAACCTTGCGATCGCATACTGGGCGCCGCTCACGACGGTCGCGTTCCCGCCCCCGCCGGCCCCGGCCGGGCCCTGCGGGCCCTGCGGGCCAGTGACGCCGGGAGAGCCCTGGGGAGCGCCTGCAGGGCCAGTGGCCCCGGTGACGCCCTGGACGCCCTGGACCCCCTGGGGGCCCGTCGCCCCCGCGGGCCCGGTCGGGCCAGTGGCGCCGGTGGACCCGTTGGCCCCCGCGACCCCGGCGGGGCCGGTCGGGCCTGCCCCTCCCTGGGTAGAGCGGACTACGAGGCCGCCCTGGAGCTGAACATACCTGGCGCCCGAGGCCATCCGGTACTGGACGTAGGCTGTGTGAACGCCAGAGCCGACGTTGACAACGGCCTCGATGGCCCCGCCATACTGCGCGCCCTGGGTCGGGAGGGCCTGCTGGATCTTCGGCCCGACGGCGGACCCGTCGACGACCACCTGGAACTCGACCGAGTCCGCGACGCCGGGGCCCGTAGGCAGGGCGGACCAGGCGGCGGAGACGATGAGGTCCGCCTGGACCGTGGTCGTCAGGTTCGCGATCGAGCTCGGGATTGCCGTGAACGAGGAGCCGGTCATGCCGACGCCCGTGAAGACGGCCGTCCCGATTATCTGGTTCGCGATGCCGGCGGCCGGCCCGGTCGGCCCGACGGCACCCTGGGCGCCCGTCGGGCCGGTGGACCCCGTGACCCCGGGGGACCCTTGCGCCCCCTGGGCGCCAGCAGCGCCGGCGGGGCCGGTCGGGCCCGTGGACCCCGTGACGCCCGGCGATCCCTGCGCCCCCTGGGCGCCAGCAGCGCCGGCGGGGCCGGTGGGCCCGGTCGATCCGGCGGGGCCGGTCGCGCCGTTGGTCCCCGCGGGCCCGGTCGGCCCGAGCGCGCCGGAGCTGCCCGTCCCGAAGTTCAGGGCGGCCGCGGCGTAGTACACGGGGACGCCGGACAGGAAGCGGGCGTCGACGATTATCAGGTCCTCGGCGCCGCTGTTCACGCTCAGCGTCGGGGTGACCGAGTCCTGCCACTTGACGCCCGTTGGGGCCCAGAGGCCGTTCACGTTGGCAGCCTGGTGGACGACCCTGAGGTTCAGCCAGGACGGGCCGCTCGGCGGGCCCGTGAGGACGAAGGCGGTGTCCGCGGAGATCCAGGCGGTCTGGAACGGCCCGCTCGCAAAGTTCACGGTCTGGGTGATGCCGGTCGGGACCGGGACGTCCAGCGTGTACTCGAGGGTCCGGACGCCGAACACGCTCCCGGTGTCGGCGACGGACACCGGGGAGTCCAGGAGGCCGCCGGACGGGCCGGTGAACCTGGACACGGCGAGGGCCCGGCCCGCGAAGAGCGCAGCCTGCCCCCCGCCACCCCCGGGTCCCTGGGGGCCCTGGGGGCCCTGGGGGCCCTGGGGGCCGGTCGCGCCCGTGACGCCGGGCGAACCTGCGGGTCCCGTCGGGCCTGTGCTTCCGGTGACGCCAGGCGACCCCTGGCTTCCCTGAGCACCTGCTGGTCCCGTGGGGCCGGTGGATCCGGTAACGCCAGGAGAGCCTTGGCTGCCCTGGGATCCGGCTGGGCCAGTAGGACCCGTCGGCCCGGTAGATCCGGTGACACCCTGGACACCCTGAGGTCCTTGAGGGCCGGTCGCGCCCGTGACGCCAGGAGAGCCCTGGTTTCCCTGGGATCCAGCGGGGCCGGTCGGCCCGGTCGATCCCGTGACGCCAGGAGATCCCTGATTACCTTGTGAGCCCGCGGGACCGGTCGGACCAGTGCTTCCGGTGACGCCCGGACTACCCTGTGCACCTTGTGACCCAGCAACACCCGCGGGACCGGTCGGACCAGTGCTCCCGGTGACGCCCGGAGATCCCTGGTTGCCCTGAGGTCCGACCGAGCCCGTCGGGCCCGTGGATCCGGTGACACCCTGGGGGCCCTGTGGGCCAGTCGGTCCGGTCGGTCCGGTGACGCCGGGCGAGCCTTGGCTTCCTTGGGATCCGGCAGGGCCGGTCGGACCGGTCGATCCCGTGACGCCGGGCGAGCCTTGGTTACCCTGTGGGCCGGTCGCGCCGGTGACACCCTGCGAGCCAGCGGGCCCGGTCGGGCCGAGGGCGCCGGAGCTGCCCGTCCCATAATTGAGGGCGGCGGCGGCGTAGTACACGGGGACGCCGGAAGTGATCCGCCCGTCGACGATGACGAGGTCCTCGGCGCCGCTGTTCACGCTAAGCGTCGGGGTGACCGAGTCCTGCCACTTGACGCCCGTGGGGGCCCAGAGGCCGTTCACGTTGGCGGCCTGGTGGACGATCTTCAGATTCAGCCATGAGCTGCCCGAGGGCGGCCCGGTAAACATGAAAGCGGTGTCCGCGGAGATCCAGGCGGTCTGGTACGGGCCAGAGGCAAAGTTGACAGTCTGTGTGACGCCGGTCGGGACCGACACCTCGCCGGCGAACTCGAGGGTCCGCGCTCCGAACACTCCGCCGGAGTCGGCGATGGACACAGAGGAATCAATC